>Ga0114962_10000188_pt1 | contig 53537 bp, 47 predicted proteins | sample C_130820_MF_Meta_FD_87017 | JGI IMG/M metagenome (GOLD analysis project Ga0114962, IMG submission 87017) | Freshwater microbial communities from Lake Croche, Canada to study carbon cycling - C_130820_MF_MetaG | ecosystem: Environmental > Aquatic > Freshwater > Lake | place: Lake Croche, Canada... | reverse complement strand
GGAGCCAGAAGAAACCATGTGGCGCTGGACCGTGTCGCCTGAAAATGCACCAGATAAAGCGACTTATATTGAATTAACGTATGCGAAAGGGGACGTTGTTGCGATCAATGACGAGCCAGTTTCACCTGCAACGGTACTCGAACGATTAAATAAAATCGGCGGCGAAAATGGGATTGGTCGCCTGGATATTGTTGAAAATCGTTATGTAGGCATGAAATCGCGTGGTTGCTACGAAACGCCAGCTGGAACGATTATGTTGAAAGCGCATCGTGCCATTGAGTCACTCACGCTTGATCGTGAAGTTGCCCATTTAAAAGATGAATTGATGCCACGTTATGCAACATTGATTTATAACGGTTACTGGTGGAGTCCTGAGCGTCAAATGCTACAAACAATGATCGATGAATCTCAACTGCATGTTAATGGTAAAGTGAGATTAAAACTTTATAAAGGTAACGTGATTGTGGTGGGTCGTGAATCGGCAACAGACAGTTTATTTGATGAAAGCATTGCGACATTTGAAGATGATAAAGGTGCTTATGATCAAAAAGATGCGGCGGGTTTTATTAAATTAAATGCGTTGCGTCTACGAATTGCGGCAAAGCGTAAAGCCAAGTAAGTTATTTATTTCTTGAACAAAAAAAAGCCAGTATGATTTTTCATACCGGCTTTTTTTATTGAATTAAAAGTTTAAACAGACTATTTCGTCCATTCTTGCAGAATTTCAATCATGCTTTTGGCTTGATCAACGCTCGAAATATTAAATTTCGATTTTTGTTGATAACTACCGTCACGTTTTTGATAGCGACGAATAGTAAATTTATCTGCACTGTATTCTTCTTTTGCAGGACTCCATTCTTGATAGCGATACATCACAGTTGCCCATGCGCCTTTAGTTAAGACTTTCTTATCAAGTTCTTTAACGGTTTCAATGCCGCCTTCTTCATAGGTGACGGTTAATTCGTCGACTGTTTCTGCCATGTTGTTTTTTGCTCCGTTAAGCGAAAGGGTGTTCTAAGACAATTGTTTCGTCGCGCTCTGCGCCTGTCGAAATAATGGTGATTTTGACGCCCACTAATTCTTCTAAACGATGAATATATTTTTTTGCATTTTCTGGAAGCTCATCATAATTTGTGACGCCTTCCGATTTTTCTGACCAACCTGCCATTTCTTCAAAAACAGGCACACATTTTTCGTAACTGTCTGCGCCAAGGGGCGCTGTATGCGTGATTTTTCCATCAATATTGTAGGCGGTGCAAATACCAATTTTTTCAAGGCCATCGAGTACATCTAATTTGGTTAAGCAAATGCCACTTAAGCTATTGAGCTGCGCAGATTTACGCATTGCTACTGCATCAAACCAACCTGTGCGACGTTTGCGTCCCGTAGTGGCTCCAAATTCATGGCCTTTAGTGCCTAAATGCTCACCATTTTCATCAAATAGTTCTGATGGGAAGGGTCCATTTCCAACGCGAGTTGAATACGCTTTAGTAATGCCAAGTACATAATCAAAATCGAGCAAACCAATCCCGCTTCCGGTTGCGGCGCCGCCGGCAGTGGTACTTGAAGAGGTCACATAAGGGAATGTACCGTGATCAATGTCGAGTAAAGCACCTTGTGCACCTTCAAAAAGGACATTTTCGCCGCGTGCTTGCGCGGAATAAAGCAATTCGCTCACGTCCGTTAGCATCGGTTTTACTTTTTCGCCAAGACGGAGTGTTTCGTCTAATACGGTAGTGTAATCAACTGGATCAGCATGATAGTAGTTCACGAGCATGAAATTGTGATATTCCACGAGCTCTTTTAATTTTTCTGCAAAAGTGTGTGGATTGAGTAAATCCCCCGCACGCAGACCACGACGTCCCACTTTATCTTCATAAGCTGGGCCAATGCCGCGTCCAGTTGTCCCAATGGCTTTGCCACCACGTGCTTTTTCACGCGCTTGATCAATAGCAATGTGAATAGGCAAAATTAATGCACACGCTTCACTGATAAGTAAGCGATTACAAACCGAAAGCCCTGCTTTTTCTAATACTTCAATTTCTTCAAATAGCGCGTTGAGTGATAAAACGACACCATTGCCAATCAAACACTGCACATTTTCGCGCAAAATTCCTGATGGAATTAAATGTAAAACCGTTTTTTGTCCGTTGATAACCAGCGTGTGACCAGCATTGTGTCCGCCTTGAAAACGAACAACCGAGGATGCCTGCTCAGTTAATAAATCAACTAATTTACCTTTGCCTTCGTCACCCCATTGTGTGCCGATAACAACTACATTTTTTGCCATAATGATTCCAATTTTTTAATATATTTTGATTGATCGTGAAGAATTTGTAAATTTTGAAACCTGCGTAAAATCATTCAATCATATTCATTCTTTTTAAGTTACGTAATAGTTGTTCAATTATTGTAAGGTTTAAATTATCAGTTAAAATTCATTTAAAGCGACTCAATTACCCAATCGTCTTGAGAATTTTTTGTCAAAATGGCTGTGCAACTTAATTCTTTAGCCCCACCAATTTGATTAGGTAATTGTTGAACTACGCTACGTCCTTTAGCTCGCAAATCCCGAATTGTTTCATGTAAATTCACATCATTGAGATAGGGTGCAAAAATCAGTTCACATCGCGATTGTTCGATTTCATTTTGTTTGTTCAGTGCCGTTAATACGCGCAAATCAGCACTAAATCCTGTCGCTGGGCGATTGCGGCCAAAAATAGCGCCAATATTATCATAACGCCCACCACGGGCAATTTCTCTACCAATGGTGGGAACAAACGCTGCAAATACAACACCTGTGTGATAGTGATAACCACGGAGTTCGGCTAAATCAAAGCTGATTGAAAGTGAAGGAAAATAGCGTGTCAATTCGTGTGAAATGCCGTCTAAATCCGTTAACGCTGCTTGGACTTCATCAAAATGTAAAAATTCTTTTGCTTTTGTTAGAACAGATTTATCGCCGTTCAATTCGGGTAGTTTTAAGAATGCGGCTTTTAAGTCATCGGATAACTGGTAAGTATCAAGCAACTCTTTTAACTCAGGACGTGCTTTGCGCTGAAGTACATCAAATAACTCACTTTCCTGCGCATGCGTTAAATGGGCTTTTTCTGCAAGTGCGCGATAAATGCCGACATGACCTAAATCTAAATGTACATTTAAAACACCTGACATCGCTAGCATTTCAAGCATTAAACGAATAATTTCACAGTCGCTTTCTTTGCCAGCGTGACCGTAAAGTTCTGCGCCAATTTGCATAGGAGAGCGCGTTTTTTCGAGCGCATCACCACGCGTATGGAGAACGGTGCCGGCATAGCACAAGCGTGAGGGATGATCGTGTTTTAGATTATGCGCGTCAATTCGAGCTACTTGCGGGGTCATGTCTGCGCGAACGCCAAGCATTTTTCCGCTGATTTGATCTGTTAATTTGAACGTTTGCAAATCAAGCGCATGTCCTGTTCCTGTCAAAAGTGAGTCAAGAAAGTCGATGATAGGCGGAACGACTAACTGATACCCCCAGTGAGTGAACGTATCTAAAATTGTACGACGTAGGTTTTCTAAACGGTGTGCTTCATTGGGAAGTAATTCATCGATACCATCAGGTAATAGCCAAGCATTTTGTTGCATTCTTTATTTCCATTCAAACAAAACGCCCCAAATGTGGAGCGTTTATTTTTCATTCATTATCGTACTGACACCTAATGTGTCGCTACGTTTATTTTTTACTTTTAAAATATTGGAAGAAATCTGAGTTTGGTTCAAGTACTAATGTGCTTGAGCTGGTCAGTGTCTTTTTATACGCATTCAAACTTCTGTAAAATCCAAAGAAATCAATGTCTTGACTATACGCTTTAGCGTAAATTTCAGCTGCGGTGGCATCGCCTTCACCGCGAAGTTTTTCTGCGTCACGATAGGCATTCGCTAACGTGACAACTCGTTGACGATCTGCATCCGCGCGAATACGCTCAGCAGCCTCAGCACCTTCAGAGCGGAATTCTCTTGCTACGCGCTCGCGCTCCGCTTCCATGCGCCGGAAAACCGATGAGCTGACTTCTTCAGGTAAATCAATACGCATTACCTGTACATCCACAATTTCCATTCCCAGTGCCGCCGCCAAACTTTTTGAATTTTTAATCAATAGTTCACGAATTTCACTGCGGTCAGTGGAGACTAATTGTTTAATATTACGCTTACCAAATTCACTGCGAAATAAATCTTTAATAATCTGATCTAGGCGCAAATTAGCTTGATCAATATCGCCAGCTACGACGGTATAAAACGTTTTTACGTCGCCAATACGCCATTTGACAAATGAATCCACGATAACGTTTTTCTTTTCAGCGGTTAAAAAACGCTCTGGTTTTGAATCCATCGTCTGAATTCGAGCATCAAAGTGCCGTACATTGTTGATAATAGGGAGTTTAACGTGTAAACCCGGGGTGTAATCATCTTTGACAATTTCGCCTAATTGAAACTTAATGGCTTTTTCACCTTCGTTGACGGTAAAAACACTCATCATGCCAACCAATGCAAGACTTGCCATGCCAATTATCACTTGATTGTTATTCATTTTAACGACCTCTCATATCATTGATGCGACTACGCCCATTTGAATGTTCAATACTGGGTACTGACATCGGTGTATTTTGAATCACTGGGCCAGGTGAGGGTGGCTCAACACTTGCTGATGATACATGCGGGGCATTAATGATGGGTGCAGTATTTGTGTTTTGTGGCATTTGCGCGAGTTTATCAAGCGGCAAGTACATCACATTACTGCCGTTTTTAACGTCCACAATCACGTTATTTGTACTGCTTAATACGGATTCCATGGCGTCAATATAGAGGCGTTTGCGTGTTACATCGGGTGCTTTGCTGTATTGTGTTAACAATTGTGAAAAACGACTGGTTTCACCTTGTGCCTGTGCGAGTACTTGCTCTTTATAGCCTTCGGCTTCTTGCATCTTACGTGCTGCAGCACCGCGAGCTTTAGGAATAACATCATTGGCGTAGGCTTGCGCTTCGTTAATTAAACGTTGTTCATCTTCTCGCGCTTTAATCGCATCAGCAAAAGAATTTTGAACCTGCTCAGGCGGTTGTGCATCTTGTAAATTCACACTGGTGACTTGGATTCCTGTATTGTAACTATCCATCACCTGCTGAATTTCAGTTTTGATTTGTGCGACAATTTCACCACGTCCTTCCGTTAACACAAAATCCATGGTACTGCCACCAATCACCCCCCGTTGCGCGCTTTCGGTAACGTGCTTAAGCGTAGCCGCTGGGTTTGATACATTAAAAATAAAGGCTTTCGCGTCTTTGACTTGATACTGCACAGCAAGACGAACATCGACATAGTTTTCATCTTTGGTGAGCATAAGAGCTTCTTTAGGAACAGAGCCGCCTATAGATTGATCGCCACCATTACTTCGGTAACCCACTTCAATAAAACGCTGTTGTTTTACATTTACTAATGTAACAGATTCAATAGGCGATGGAATATGCCAATTTAGGCCCGCTTGCGTGGTGCCAATATATTTACCAAAACGCGTTTCCACGCCGTGATTTCCTTCATCAACAATGTAAAATCCACTCAATCCCCAGATAACACTTGCACCGATGGCAAGTAAGCCTAGGCCTTTCAGTGAATTTCCTGAAAACCCATTGTCATCTTGGTTGCTGCCTGACCCGCCAAATAATTTATCTAATTTTGACTGCAGAACACGGATTGCCTCATCTAATTCGGGCACATTTTTGTCATCCCCACGACCACTCCAAGGATCTTTTTTACCGCCACCAGGTTCATTCCACGACATACATCGCTCCACTTCAATTAGTTTTTAATTACGTTGCCATGATTGCGTTATGCTGCATTCAATTATGACATGACTATTTGTGATAACTATTTTGTACTACATTGTAAAGCCAGAGAGTTTTAATTTAATAATTACGTTGTACAGCAAATTTGGCCAATAAAATAAGCGCTTCTTTATACTCTGAATTGGGTAAAACGTTTAGTGCATCAACGGCTCTTTGAGCTTCTTCATCCGCTCGGTCTGTTGTGTATTCGATCGCTTTTGTGCGTGTAATGATTTCATAAACCGCATTGAACGCATCTCTTCTGCCATTTTTAATGGCATCAACAATAATGTCTGCTTCTTCGCTTGTGCCGTGTTCAATAGCGTAAATTAGAGGAAGCGTAGGTTTGCCTTCAGCTAAATCATCCCCAAGGTTTTTACCAAGTTCTTCAGAGGTTGCTTGATAATCCAGTGCGTCATCAATAAGTTGAAAAGCAATGCCTAAATGTTGACCGTAGCTGGCTAATGCAGTTTCAATTTCATCACTCGCATTCGATATCACCGCTGCCAGTTGCGTTGCTGCGCTAAATAAAATAGCAGTCTTGCGGGCAATGACTTCTAGGTATTTTGCTTCGGTAGTTTGGGGGTTGTTGCAGTTGAGTAGTTGAAGGACTTCGCCTTCGGCAATGGCTGTTGTGGTTTTAGATAAAATGCCCATGACGCGCATATTGTCTGTGCGTACCATCATTTCAAACGCGCTGGAGTAGAGATAATCTCCAACTAGAACGCTTGCTGCATTTCCCCAAACGGCATTAGCGGTTTGATTTCCGCGACGTAGTTCGGATTCATCAACGACATCATCATGCAGTAATGTTGCGGTATGAATAAACTCGATGACGGCAGCTAAAATGAGATGATTATCTGATACGCCACCTAGTGCTTTAGCTGCAAGTAAAAGTAACATGGGACGCAAGCGTTTTCCGCCATTACTGATAATGTATCGACCAATTTCGTTAATTAAAATAACATCGGAGCGTAGTTCGTCAATAATCAGTTGATCAACCGCTTTTGCTTCGAGGCTGCTTAATTGTTTAATGGCGTTGAAATCAATGGTTGGATTTTGAGAAGATGAACTCATTCTTTTTTTTATTAAAGGCCAAAAGGAAATTTTTGTACATTATAGCGCATAAATGCGTTGGTAACATCGACGCTCTAAATTCAGTTATGATTATGCACATTCAAAAGTCGATTCCACCTTTCTATTTTTACAGCAAACGCCATGCAGCCACGATTTATTCATCTTAGAGTTCACAGCGAATTCTCCTTAATTGACGGTTTAGTTAAGATTAAACCACTAATAAAGCAATTAACAGATTTCAATATGCCAGCCATTGCGCTAACTGATCACGTTAATTTATTTGGTTTAGTGAAATTATATAAAGCAACAATAGCGCAAGGTATCAAGCCAATTGCTGGTTCGGATGTGCTAGTTGCAAATGCTGAAGCACCAGATTCGCCTTATCGTTTAACGTTGCTTGCAATCAATCATGCCGGCTATATCACGTTGACAGAATTAGTGTCGCAAGCTTATCAGCAAGGTCAAAACAAAGATGGCGTGCCTATTTTGCAGCGTGAATGGATTGAGCAAAATAATACGGGGTTGATTGCACTTTCAGGTGCGATGCAGGGTGATATTGGCAAGGCATTACTCAATGAAAATATCGCACTAGCCAAAACACTTGCAATGTATTGGAAAAATTTATTCCCTAATCGTTTTTATTTGGAACTGCAGCGCGTTGGAAAGGTTGATGAAGAGCTTTATATTGCCTTAGCGGCAAAGTTGGCGGCGGAGTTAGCGTTGCCTGTTGTTGCAACAAATGACGTTCGGTTTTTAAAAGAAAGTGATTTTGCTGCTCATGAAGTACGGGTATGTATTAACCAAGGACGTGTTCTTGATGATCCGCGTCGTCCAAAAGACTACACCAATCAGCAGTATTTGCGCAGTGAAGATGAAATGGTGGCGTTGTTTGCTGATTTTCCTGAGGCGCTAGAAAATACTGTTGAAATTGCCAAACGTTGTACTTTAACGCTAACACTGGGTAAAAACTTTCTGCCAGATTTTCCCGTTCCTGAAGGCATGACAATCAATGATTTTATAATTAGTGAATCAGAGAAAGGGTTACGTGAGCGTTTTGAAAAATATGCGTTAACGGGAAGTGGTAGTCAAAGTGAAAATGAAACCGTTTATTTAGACCGGCTTAAAATTGAGCTTGATGTGATTACCCAAATGGGTTTTTCGGGCTATTTCATGATTGTTGCGGATTTTATTCAATGGGCAAAAAATCATGATATTCCTGTTGGACCTGGTCGGGGTTCAGGTGCGGGATCGCTTGTCGCCTATGCGCTAAAAATTACGGATTTAGATCCGATTGAATTTGAACTTTTATTTGAGCGATTTTTAAATCCCGAACGTATTTCGATGCCGGACTTTGATATCAATTTTTGTATGGATCGACGTGATGAAGTCATTGATTATGTTGCTGAGTGTTATGGGCGAAATCAAGTGTCGCAAATTATTACCTACGGCTCAATGGCGGCAAAAGCAGTTATTCGAGATGTTGGGCGCGTACTTGGTTTGTCTTATGGTTTTGTGGATCGACTGGCAAAACTGATTCCCATGGAAATTGGCATTACGCTCTCAGATGCGCTGAAAAGTAGCCCGGATCTTCAGCAAGCTTACGATACAGAAGAAGACGTTAAATCCCTTATTGATATGGCACTCTCACTAGAGGGAACAACTCGAAATGCGGGTAAACACGCTGGTGGTGTTGTCATTGCGCCGACAAAATTAACGGATTTTACGGCGCTCTACTGTGATATTGAAGGGAATAATTTAGTTACGCAATTTGATAAAAATGATGTGGAATCGGTCGGACTGGTGAAATTTGACTTTTTAGGTTTGCGTACGCTGACCATTATTGATTGGGCGCTGAAGACCATCAATGCGAAACAGAAAAAGTTAGGCAGATCAATTGTTGATATAAGTGCCATTGCGCGTGATGATGTTGCTTCTTATGAATTGCTCAAAAAAGGGCTGACCACAGCAGTGTTCCAATTGGAATCGCGTGGAATGAAAGAGCTTATTAAAAAACTAAAACCAGATTGTTTTAACGATATTATCGCGCTCGTTGCGCTTTATCGTCCAGGGCCTTTAGAGTCAGGTATGGTCGATGACTATGTGAACGTAAAGCATAAAACCAAAGTCGCTGAATATGCGCATCCATTGCTTGAACCTGTTCTTGAGCCCACTAATGGCGTTATTTTATACCAAGAGCAGGTCATGCAAATTGCGCGTGAATTATCAGGTTACACACTCGGTGGCGCCGATATTTTGCGGCGCGCAATGGGTAAAAAAGACGCCAAAGAAATGGCAAAGCAACGTGATGTCTTTGTTAGTGGCGCGTTGACGAATGGTGTGAGTGACGAAATTGCGAATTATATTTTTGATTTGGTCGATAAATTTTCTGGATACGGTTTCAATAAATCGCATTCCGCAGCTTACGCATTAGTTGCATATCAAACAGCATGGCTAAAAGCGCATCATCCAGCCGCCTTTATGGCGGCGGTGTTATCTGCCGATATGGACAATACAGACAAAGTCGTTATTGCGCTTGATGAGTGTCGGCAAATGAAGCTGAGCATTATTTCCCCGTCAATTAACGTGTCGCATTATAAATTTACCGTCAACGACAATGATGATTTGATTTATGGATTGGGGGCAATCAAAGGGGCAGGCGAGAATGCGATTTTAGATATGTTAAGCGAACGTGAGAATAATGGCTCTTTTTTAAATTTGTATGATTTGTGTCAGCGTGTGGATTTGCGTAAATTTAATCGCCGTGTGCTGGAAGCGCTTATCCGTGCGGGTGCGTTTGATGAGTTTGATGTCAATCGTGCTGCTCATTTAGCTGAATTACCCACTATTTTAAAAGTGGCTGAGCATCACATACGCATGAAAGCGGTTGGTCAGAGTGATTTGTTTGGTTTAGGTAGCGAGGTGTCAAGTGAAATAAGTGATATACCGACCTATACGACCGTAGTGGAACCATGGTCTGAGAGCGTGCGATTTTCCGAGGAAAAGGCCGTGTTGGGCTTGTTTTTAACGGGGCACCCCATTGATCAATATGCAAATGAATTAAAGTTAATTGCGCCTAAAAATATTGCTCGATTACTTGAAGAATTATCACCCAATCAATGGAATAACTCAGTGCGGGTCGCAGGACTTGCTATTGAAATTGGTATTCGGCAAAACAAACAAGGTAAGTCGCGCGGATCTGTTATATTTGATGACAATACAGGTCGTCTTGAAATGAGTGCGCAGCGTGAAAGTTTTGAAGTCAATCAAGCGATGTTTTCCTCGGATTTTCGAGATAAGCTTTTAATTGCGGAAGGCAATTTAGCGATAGATAGCTATTTAAATATACCGTTATTAAAAATTGAGCATATATATCCCATTGAGCAAGCGAGAAGGGAAATACATCTTAAATGGCAAAATAATGATGCAAATGCTTCAAGAAATTTGGACAAGATGAAAGCGTTGTTGAGTGAATTTAAGGGAGGGGATACGCTTATAACAATTGACTATAGTACTGAAAAAACTCGGGCACAGTTACAATTGGGACCGGAGTGGCGTGTCAAAGCAACAGACGAGTTTATACATCAATTAATATTATGGCTAGGTCAAAGTGCAGTTCGTATAACCTACTAAATATTGAGTTCATATTTTTCGTGTAAATAAAAACCGCCACAAGAGCGGTTTTTTATTCAGCTTAAATGGCTAATTTGTTAACCGTATTTGAGTGGTTTTTGAAACTTGACAATGGATTCGCTACATTTAACTATATTACGACGTTCATCACGCTGCGCAATTAAGTCTGCCAACGTGATTTGTGATAAATAATCTTGAATGTGTTCACTTAATCCAGCCCATAAATCGTGGGTAAGGCAAATGCTGTCATGTTGACAATTTTCTTCACCACCACATTTAGTTGAATCAATAGGCTCATTAACGGCTTCAATAATCGACGCAATGCTAATTAATTCAGGTGTTTGACGAATTCTATAACCTCCACCTGGTCCACGAACACCTTTGACTAAATCCGCTTTGCGCAGACGTGAAAACAGTTGTTCTAAATAGGATAAAGAAATGGTTTGTCGAGTGGCAATTTCAGTTAATGTTACAGGTGTATTTTGGCTGTGAAGCACTAAATCCAACATGGCTGTCACGGCATAACGACCTTTAGTAGTTAAACGCATGGGTAATATCCTTACAGAAAAAAATAAAAAGTTACTTAACTATACTTAACCAACTAAAATAGTCAATTATTGTAAAGCAAATATTATCTATAATTCCACATGGTGTGCAATATTTTGTAGTGTACAAATTAGCGCAACACCCGCGCCAATTAAGGTAATTTGCTGAAGTGAAGTTTTAATATCCGTGCGTTTATGTAATGAAGGAATTAAATCTGCAACGGCAATATAGATAAAACTAGACGCAGCTAATGCCAGAAAATAAGGCAACTTTTCATGTAGTGTTTCCAAGCTAAAATAAGCGAGTACACCACCCACAACGGTTGTTAAGCTCGATAATACATTATAAAAAAGAGCTTTTCGTTGTGAATAACCACTTTGTAGCAAGATAGCAAAATCGCCTACCTCTTGAGGGATTTCATGGGTAGCAACAGCTAAACTGGTGACAATCCCTAAATGGGGATCCATTAGGAATGCAGCAGCAATGAGTACACCATCCACAAAATTGTGAATGCTATCACCTAAAATAATGAAAATGCCGGCTGTTTTTGCCCCGTGACCATGTGAATGTGTGTCATGGTCATTTTGATAATTTTCGGGATGTTGATGTTCATCATCCCCATGGGCTTCGCATTCACCAAAGTGACAATGTCGCCAAATTAACAATTTTTCAAGTACAAAAAAGCCTAATATTCCAGCTAAAATTGTGCCAGATAATAATTGTATCTGATCAGGTTTTGCATGTTTAAAAGCTTCGGGAATAAGTCCCCAAAATGCAACCGCTAGTAGTGCGCCAATAGCAAAGCTGATTCCATGTGGCAGAACTTGATTGCGTTGTTTGGGGGGGAGAAGTAAAAATAATCCCGCCGCCAATACGCTTAATACGCCACCCACCGAGGTAAAAATAATAATTTGTAAGAGCAAAGGTAAAGAATTCATTGAGTTTATCAAATTTCCGTGTTTTTACTTTACCAAAAGAGCAAAGCGAGGCGAATAGTAAAACAATCTAAAGGCTTGAACAAGACGCAATTCACTTGTGAATTGTAAAGTTTATCTGTCGCTTCATGCCTTGTTAGACGATACAGATTGCTTTACTATGGTGGAAAATCCTCGATTTGACGCAGTTTATCGCGTTGTTTGTTTATATTTTTTCCTTGAAATTAACCCTAAATTATGCAAAAAACCGAACTTACACAACCTTCACATTTTATTCGTCAAATCGTTGCAAATGATTTGCAGACAAATAAGCATGATGGAAAAGTGGTGACTCGCTTTCCACCTGAGCCTAATGGTTATTTGCATATTGGTCATGCAAAGTCAATTTGTTTAAATTTTGGAACGGCTTTAGAAAATAATGGCAATTGCAATTTGCGATTTGATGACACGAATCCAGAAAAAGAAAGTATTGAATACATGGAGTCCATTAAGCGTGACGTTGCATGGCTAGGCTTTGAGTGGACACAACTCCGTCATGCATCAGATTATTTTGAGCAACTGTATCAATATGCTATTGATTTAATTAAGCATAATTTAGCGTATGTTGACAGTTTATCGGCTGAAGAAATTCGACTTTATCGTGGTACGTTAACGCAACCGGGAAGAGAAAGTCCTGATCGCAACCGCTCAATAGAGGAGAATTTGGATCTATTTTCTCGTATGCGTGCAGGTGAATTTGCAGATGGGCAATATGTGTTGCGTGCAAAAATAGATATGGCTTCTCCTAATATCAATTTGCGTGACCCAGCTATTTATCGCATTCGTCGAGTTCATCATCAACGAACTGGTGATGCGTGGTGCATTTACCCGATGTACGATTACACACATTGTATTTCTGATGCGATTGAAGGCATTACACATTCACTTTGTACTTTAGAGTTCGAAGATCATCGTCCACTTTACGATTGGGTACTAGATAAGCTTCAAACACCCTGTCATCCGCAGCAAATTGAGTTTGCACGGTTGCAACTTGAATACACAATCGTCAGTAAACGTAAATTAAATCAACTGGTGACAGAAAAACAGGTATCAGGTTGGGATGATCCGCGTATGCCAACCATTGCGGGGCTGCGTCGTGCAGGATTTACGCCTCAGGCGATTAAAGATTTTTGTGAGCGTATTGGGATTACCAAGCAAAATTCATGGATTGAAATGGGGGTTTTGGAATATTGCATTCGTGAAGATCTCAATACCAATGCGTTTCGAGCTATGGCAGTTTTAAATCCACTACGCATTGTGATTACCAATTATCCTAACGATAAAGTGGAAAACCTAGAAGTGAGTAATCATCCTCAAAGAGAAGAGTTTGGTAAACGTATCGTACCATTTTCTAAGACTATTTTGATTGAGAGGGATGATTTTTCAGAAAATCCACCACCAAAATATAAACGCTTAATTCAAGGAGAGGAAGTGCGTTTGCGTGGTGCTTATGTGATTCGTTGCGATGAAGTCATTAAGAATGAGGCGGGTGAAATCATTGAGTTGCGCTGTACTTACGATGAAAATACATTAGGTAAAAATCCTGAGGGTCGTAAAGCAAAGGGTGTTATTCATTGGGTATCACAGGCGCATTCATGCCCAGCAGAAATACGTTTGTATGATCGCCTGTTTACTGTGCCTCAACCAGATAATGAGGAAAGCTTTTTAGATGTGGTCAATGCGCATTCATTGCAAATATTAAGGGATTGTCGTGTTGAGGCGAGTTTACATAGCGCAACACTTGAAAATCGTTATCAATTTGAACGTACAGGCTATTTTTGTTTAGATTTGGAAAGTACTTTAGATAAACTGGTGTTTAACCGAACAGTGACACTGCGTGATAATGGGGAGAAGGATTAGATACATTTTGCATTGACACGCCTACCATTTCTACTTTAAAGTTAACCCCGCATAAATTAGCGTAACAATTAACTATAACTATAACTTTTTTGGAGTGTACATCATGGCAAAACCATTAATTCAAATGGCATTAGATTCATTAGATTTCGATGCAACTGTTTCATTAGCGAAACAAGTTGCGCCTTTTGTTGATATTTTTGAAATCGGCACACCTTGCATTAAACACAACGGTGTTAACTTAGTTAGAGCATTGCGTGCTGAATTCCCTGACAAATTATTGTTAGTTGATTTGAAAACAATGGATGCTGGCGAATATGAAGCAACACCTTTTTATGCAGCTGGTGCGGATATTTGTACAGTATTAGGTGTTTCAGGTTTAGCAACTTGCAAAGGTGTTATCAAAGCAGCTAATGCAAACGCAGCTGAAGCACAAATTGATTTAATCAATGTGGATGACAAAGCAGCTTGCGCACGTGCAACTGTTGATGCTGGTGCGCAAATTATCGGTGTTCACACTGGTTTAGACGCTCAAGCTGCAGGTCACACACCTTTTGCTGATTTAAGCTTGATTGCTTCTTTAGGATTAAACGTTCGTATTTCAGTTGCTGGCGGTATCAATACTAAAACCGTTCAAGATGTAGTTCGCGCTGGCGCTAGCATCATCGTGGTTGGCGCAGCAATTTACGGTGCAGCATCTCCAGCAGAAGCGGCACGTGAAATTCGTGAATTAGTAGACGCAGTTTAATTAGGAATCCTTATGCACCAAGAGCTAATCTTAGAAAAAATCACAGGCATCCTTGAGGCAACCGAGGAATCATACGATGAAAAACTGACTGCAATGCTCGATGAAGCTGCTCGCATTTTCATTGCGGGCGCAGGTCGTTCAAAACTTGTCGGCAATTTCTTTGCAATGCGGTTGGTGCATGGTGGTTACAACGTTAATGTTGTCGGTGAAATCGTTACCCCGAGCATTCAACAAGGCGATTTACTCATTGTCATCTCAGGATCAGGTGAAACTGAACAGCTTGTTGCGTTCACTAAAAGTGCGAAAAAAATTGGTGCTAAAATCATGTTGATTTCAGCACAATCAAAATCAACTATTGGTGATATGGCAGACGGTGTGTTCCAAATTGGTCGTTCTGATTTGTATGGCAAAGTGGTTGGAATGCCTATGGGGACTGTATTTGAATTGTCAACATTGCTCTTTTTGGAATCTACTATTTCTCATATTATTCATGAGAAAGGCATTCCTGAAGAGATTATGCGTTCAAGACACGCTAATTTAGAATAAGTAATTAATGTTAAAGTGAATAATTGTAGAATTGTTCACTTTAACTGTTTTGGTTACTCACGTAATAAAAAACGGGTTGCACTATTAAAATTTTTTAATAGTGCAATTTTTTAATCCAATTATCAAAAGGAGAAAAATATGACTTCGCGTAGAGAATTAGCGAATGCCATACGCGCTTTAAGCATGGATGCAGTACAAAAAGCCAATTCAGGACACCCCGGTGCGCCAATGGGTATGGCAGACATCGCTGAAGTGTTGTGGAACGACCATTTAAAACATAATCCAACAAATCCAAATTGGGCAGATCGCGATCGTTTTGTATTATCAAATGGTCATGGTTCAATGCTAATTTACTCACTTCTGCACTTATCTGGCTACGACCTGCCAATGAAAGAATTGCAGTCGTTTCGTCAATTGCATTCCAAATGCGCAGGACATCCTGAATACAGCTATGCGCCAGGTATCGAAACTACAACAGGTCCATTAGGTCAAGGTCTTACCAACGGTGTTGGTTTTGCCATGGCAGAGAAATTATTGGCTGATCAATTCAACCGTCCAGGCCATGACATCGTTGATCATCATACTTATGTGTTTTTAGGTGATGGCTGCTTAATGGAAGGCGTTTCTCATGAAGCGTGTGCATTAGCCGGTACTTGGGGACTTGGTAAATTAGTTGCATTTTGGGATGACAATAACATCTCTATTGATGGCCATATTGATGGCTGGTACACCGATGACACAGTAAAACGTTTTGAAGCTTACGGTTGGCATGTTCAATCTGTAGATGGTCACGATGCCGAGGCAATAAATGCTGCAGTGACTGCTGCAAAAGCGGTAACAGATAAGCCCTCTATGATTTGCTGCAAAACTATTATTGGTTTTGGTTCACCCAATAAAAGTGGCAGTCACGATTGTCACGGCTCGGCATTAGGTGATGCAGAAGTTGCGTTAACGCGTGAAGCGTTAGGCTGGACGCATGCTCCTTTTGTTATTCCAGAAAATGTTTACGCAGGTTGGGATGCAAAAGCAAAAGGCAATTCAGTAGAAGCGGCATGGAATGCAAAATTCGATGCTTATGCATTAGCACATCCAGAATTAGCAGCGGAGTTTAAACGTCGTGTAGCAGGAGAGTTGCCATCTAACTGGGCAACTGTAACGAGCGATTTAATCCACGCATTTAACGAAAAAGCTGAAAATTTAGCATCTCGTCAATCATCACAAAAAGTCATTGCCGGTTTAGCGGCAACGTTACCTGAATTTTTAGGTGGTTCTGCAGATTTAACGGGTTCAAATTTGACTAGTTGTCCAAGTTTTACACACGTTAGCGGTAAAAAACCTGGTAACTATATTTCATATGGTGTTCGTGAATTTGGTATGTATGCCATCATGAATGGTATGGCCTTGCACGGTGGATTTATTCCATTTGGTGGCACATTCCATATGTTCTCAGACTATGCAAAAAGTGCATTACGCATGGCCGCATTGATGAAACAGCGAACTATTGCCGTGTTAACCCATGATTCTATTGGTCAAGGCGAAGACGGTCCAACACATCAACCTATCGAAAATACATCTGGATTGCGTTACATTCCAAATATGGATGTTTGGCGTCCAGCTGATTCAACTGAGACAGCTGTTGCTTGGGTAAGTGCTATTGAACGTCATAATGGTCCAACTAGTTTAGTGTTAAGTCGACAAGCTATTACTGCGATTGCACACGATGAAGCTCAAATTGCAGCAATGCGTAAAGGAGCTTATATTATTGCTGAAGCATCAAGCAAAGCAGTTGTAGTATTAATTGCGACAGGTTCTGAAGTTGCTTTAGCGATTAAATCGCAAGTTGCACTTGAAGCTGAAGGGATTCATGCACGAGTTGTTTCAATGCCTTCAACTAATGTTTTTGATCGTCAAGATAAAGCTTATAAAGACAGTGTTTTGATACCTGGCGTGAAACGCGTCGCTATTGAAGCAGGTGTATCTGATTTTTGGCGTAAATATGTTGGTTTAGAAGGTGAAGTAGTTGGTATCGATACGTTTGGTGAGTCTGCACCTGGTGGCGTATTATTTGAGCATTTTGGTTTCACCGTTGAAAATGTAATCAAACACGTTAAAGCGGTACTTTAATTTCTAAATTTATTTAGTACTCGTCATCTGTTTTCTCTATGATAAATGGATGACGATTGCTTTTAATCGATAGGTGTCAATGTGAAAAAAAATAATTTACTACAAATTGCTGTCACCACGTTGCTGATGGCCAATTCATTTGTCGCAATTGCTGATAATCAATACCCAGCAGCAGATTTTGAACCTAAAGTTCTATATCAAGACGCTTCTGTGAAATCTTCTGCACCGGCTGCTCCCGCAGCAACAACAAAATCTGCAACTGCATCAACTCCTGCACCAATAGTTGAAGAAGCTTTCGATGCAAGATACCCTGCAACAAATTTCGAGCCTAAAGTGCTTTTTAGTGATGAAAGCTATAAACCTACCAAATCAACACCTTCAATTCAATCAGCATCAACTGTGAGCGAAAATGTATCTGTTGCCAAAGTAGAAAAAGAAGGTGATTCTAATTTGTTGTTTTTAGGTTTGTTAGCGGCGGCAGCAGTAGGTGGCTTTGCTTTCGCTAAAAGCTCTAAAACGTCTTCATCCGTATCTCACCATAGCGTTTATGCTTCAGGTGAAACAGGTGTGACACGTTATTTAAATGCTAGAATTCCTAAAGTATCAGGAGTAAGTAAATATTTAGAACGCAACACGATTCCAACAAATGTGGCTCGATATATTGCTAGACAAAATGTCGCACACAAATCATCTGCTCAAAACGATACAGATCGGGGGTAGTTATGGGCTTTTTTTCAAGTCTTTTTGGTACACATTCTGAAAATGCTTACACGTCATCCCCTACGCGAAATGCTATTTTAGCTCATGATGGGACTGGTGTAAGTCGTTATTTAGAAATCCAAACAACAACACCTTCGCTCAGTAAAGTTGATAAATACTTGAAAAGTCAAGAGCTCAATCAACCTAGTGGTGTGGCTAAGTATTTAGCACGACAAGCTATTAACGAGCGAAATAAGCCTGTTGTCGTGTTAACGGGTGTTGCAAAATATTTAAATAACAATAAAGATACTGCACCTGTTGTAAAATCTGGTGTTGAACGTTATTTGGCAAGTCAGATTCACACGCCTATGAGTGGTGTCGCGAAGTATATGCTTAAAAAAAATGTAGCAGATAGACATACACCGCCAAAACAAAAAACAACTAGCGTTGAAAGTTATTTGCAAAGTCGCCCTGAAACCACTACAAGCAGTGTCAGCAAATATTTAGCTAGACAAGCTCTTGTAACGGCTTCTCAAGCTAAAGCTGAAGCAATTGCGGTTGTAAACGCTGTGGTTGAAAGTGTAGCGGTGACAGGTGTTGAGAAATACTTGCAAGGTCAACGCTAATTTATATTCATTATTTAATTTATAACATAGGTATTTACAATGAGTAAGTCTTTACTTGAGCAATTGAAAGAAGTCACAGTGGTTGTGGCAGATACTGGTGATATTCAAGCTATTGAAGCTTTTACGCCGCGTGATGCAACAACAAACCCGTCTTTAATCACAGCAGCTGCTCAAATGCCACAATATCAAGGTATTGTTGATGATACATTGAAAGGGGCGCGTGGGACTTTAGGTGCAAGTGCATCTGCAGCGGATGTTGTGACATTGGCGTTTGATCGTTTAGCCGTCTCGTTTGGTTTGAAAATTTTAGAAATCATTCCTGGTCGCGTTTCAACAGAAGTAGACGCACGTTTATCTTTTGATACTGATGCGACCGTTACCAAAGGACGTGAGTTAATCGCGCAGTATGAAGCTGCAGGCATTGATCGTAAGCGTGTATTGATTAAGATTGCAGCAACATGGGAAGGTATCCAAGCTGCAGCAGTTTTGGAAAAAGAAGGTATTCACTGTAACTTAACCTTACTGTTTGGTTTGCATCAAGCGATTGCGTGTGCTGAAAATGGTATTACGTTAATTTCACCTTTTGTGGGTCGTATTTTAGATTGGTACAAAAAAGATACAGGTCGCGATTCCTATACGCCTGCTGAAGATCCGGGTGTTGTATCTGTCACTGAAATTTATAATTATTATAAAAAATTCGGTTACCACACTGAAGTTATGGGCGCAAGTTTCCGTAACGTTGGCGAAATTACAGAATTAGCAGGTAGTGATTTACTGACAATTGCACCTTCATTACTTGATGAATTACAAAAAACACAGGGTGAATTGCCACGTAAGTTGACAGTAGAGAATGCTACTGCATCGTCAATTGAGAAAATTAGTGTTGATCATGCAACGTTTGAGCATATGCATGCTGAAAATCGTATGGCTTCAGAAAAACTTGCAGAAGGTATTGATGGTTTTGCAAAAGCGCTTGTTGTTTTGGAAGAATTGTTAGCGAACCGTTTAGCTGCTCTAGAAGCTTAATTTTCGTTTAATAAATAAAACCCACTCTAGGTTTAAAGCTTTGAGTGGGTTTTTTATGTGCTAATTTTTTGAAAAATTCATTCAAAATGTATAGAGTCTGAACTAAAAAGATGTTCTGCTAAGAATTTAATTGACCATTGCACGTCAATAGAGTTTGGTGGTGTTGAATAATTGTTTAAGAAAAGGAACCGTTAATTTTCGCTTGGCAGCTAATGACGCGCGGTCTATTTTTTCAAGTAAAAGCCACAGATCAAGTAATTCAGCTTGATGTTGAATCACTAAAAATCGACCTGCCTGCGGTGAAATTTCAAATCCCATTGAATCTGCTTTGAAAATGAGAGCGTCAATGTTATTTGTATCTACTAGGGTTTTCAATTGTAGAATTAAACCCCAGTTTAAGTATTCTTTCAGGTCACTCGTGATAACTTCCAAGTGATTAGGCAAATAACTTGATGAAATAATTAATTGGTGTCCTTTCTGATATTGATATTTCATCAGTTCATATATAGCAAGTTCCCAGCTTTCATTTCCAACAACAGTGTCTACATTATCAAGGCACACCACATCATATTCATCAATACCTTTTAGAATGGCAGGTTGATGTCTGGAATTACGTGATAAATCAAAATAAAAAGAAGGTTTTTGATGTTGTTGTGCAAAATGGCAGCACGCTTGAAGTAGGTGGCTTTTTCCTTGCCCAGACTTTCCCCATAGAAAAATATTTTTCTCTCCATTTCCTAAAACGCAATGTTGTAGATTTTCGATGATTGGTTGATTTTCTCCAGAAAAAAAATCATTAAACGTCTGATTTGCTAGAAATTCAAAATGAAGAGGATATTGTTCAGGCATGAGGTATTTGGATTGTTTTGCTGACAGTGCGCACATAAAATGCAGACCCTAAAAACAGTAGTATACTAAAAAAGACTTCTAAAGACGCATAATAGCGTTCTGCATCGTTTGCATAGCATTCAGTGATACCATGAATGATATAAAATAGACTAATATAGGCCATCCATCCGCAACTCTTTCTATTTTCCTTAAGCATGCCTCTGAGGGGAATGAGTAGCGGTGTAACGGTAATTAAAAGGAGTAGGGCAATGGGAAAACGTGTCGAAGGCGCCAGAACGGTATACCAAAGCATAAGTAACGTAAATAATCCTAAAAATGCACTGAGTGCTAGCCAATAATAGAATTTTGCTTCAAATTTAACCATTACAATAACACTAAAACGTTTTCAGGTGGACGACCAACTGCGGCGCTGTTTTGCGAAATAGCAATAGGGCGTTCAAGTAACCTTGGATGATTGATAATGGCTTGAAAAAGATCCTTATTAGATAAAGTCGCATCCGCTAAATTACCTGTTTTATAAGCATCTTCATTTTTACGCATAAATTGACGCGGCTGCATATTGAGTTTTTGTGAAATAGATTCTAATTCAGAAAGAGTAAGCGGGTTTTTTAGATATTCAATAATAATCAGTTCAACACCTTTTTCTTGCAAAATTTTTAATGTTTCACGTGATTTACTACAATGTGGATTATGGTAGAGAGTTATTTTCATAGAGGATTTAGCGAAATAAATACCGCGAATACCAAAATAGTATTCGCGGTATTTTAAGAATTTATTGCGGAAACTCTGGGTGTGGCAATGGCTCATTGCCCATCATTAGCGCATCGATTTGTGTTTTATCAATGGTTTCCCATTTCATTAATGCTTTTGCCATATTATGCAAAATACTGATGTTATCTTGCAAAATTTTCTCAGCACGTTGGTAATTCGAATCAATCACCCCACGAATTTCTTCATCTATTTGTTGGGTTACAGATTCAGAGTTTTTACCACCTTTAGCCGCATATCCCATAAAAGGTTGACCACTTTCTTCACCGTAAACTAGAGGACCTAATTTTTCAGAAAATCCCCATCGAGTTACCATGTTACGTGCTAATTCAGTCGCTCTTTCGATATCGTTAGATGCACCTGTTGTAACACGGTCCCCACCGTAAATCATCAGTTCGGCAATACGTCCACCAAATAAGCTTGCAATTTGACTCTCAAGTTTACGTTTACTTGCACTGTATTGGTCTTGTTCAGGCAGGAACATCGTAATACCTAAGGCGCGACCACGTGGCATAATGCTGACTTTATAAACAGCATCATGTTCGGGTGATAGTTGACCGACAATACAATGTCCCGCTTCATGGTATGCAGTGAGTAATTTATCTTCTTCGCTCATCACCATGGTGCGTTTTTCAGCGCCCATAAGAATTTTGTCTTTGGCTTTTTCGAGGTCACTCATGGTAACTTCTTTTTTATTAGAGCGTGCAGCGAGTAAAGCTGCTTCATTGACAATATTAGCCAAATCCGCGCCAGAAAAGCCTGGTGTACCTCTTGCTAAGTCGTATAACTTGACATCTAAAGCGGCAGGTACTTTTTTAATGTGAACATTGAGGATTTGTTCGCGACCACGTACATCAGGTAAACCTACATTAACTTGACGATCAAATCGACCTGGACGAAGTAGCGCTTTATCAAGTACATCAGCGCGATTTGTTGCCGCAATAATAATGACGCCTTCATTTCCGTTAAAACCGTCCATTTCGACGAGTAATTGGTTTAAAGTTTGCTCACGTTCATCGTTGCCTCCTCCCATGCCAACACCACCACGTTGACGACCGACGGCGTCAATTTCATCTATGAAAATAATGCAAGGTGAATGCTCTTTTGCTTGTGCAAACATATCGCGTACACGTGATGCACCAACACCTACAAACATTTCAACAAAGTCAGAACCTGAAATACTAAAGAATTTAACGCCTGCTTCACCGGCGATCGCTTTTGCAATTAACGTTTTACCCGTTCCTGGAGGACCAACCATTAAAATACCGCGTGGAATTTGACCGCCCAGTTTTTGGAATTTTTGTGGATCAGCTAGAAAATCAACTAATTCCGATACTTCTTCTTTTGCTTCCTCGCAACCTGCAACATCTGCAAATTTAACGGTTAATTTATCTTCTTCTAGCATTTTCGCTTTGCTTTTACCAAAGCCATTTGCGCCCATTCCTTGTGAACGACGCATATAAATGATCCATACTAAAATAAATAAGAACATGGGGAACCAAGCGATGAAGATTTGCATAAACATCGATTGTTGAGTGGGCACTCTTGTGCGAATTTGTACATCAGCAGCAAGTAAATCGTCAATGAGATGGCCATCACCTGGGTTAAATGTTTCGTAAGTTTCGCCATCTGATGTACGTAACTTGATCATTTGCCCCATTATTTCAACACGGTCAACTTGTTTATTTTTAACACGCGAAATAAAGTCTGAATATGCCAGTGAATTATCAACAGGTGGTTCAGAGTTCATTCGTTCAAAAACAAAGTAACTCGCACTACTGATGGCAAGAATAAAGAAAATGTTCATGAAATGTTTTTTCATAGTATGACGTCTCCAAGTACGCGGTAATTTAAATTACATTATTTTTTATTATGGAACCGACTAAATAACATCATGCCTATCCCTAAGGCAATGGTAAAAATAAAGGGTTCACGTTTTCCATCACTCAGTGCTGCGAGCGCTGAACCTGGACAATACCCGACAAGTCCCCAACCTACACCAAAAATTACTGCACCTAAAATAAGTTTAACTTCAATGAGATGACCTTTTTTAGGTAAATAAAACTGACTATCACATACAGGTTTTTGGCGTTTTAAAATAAAATATTGCGCCACACTTAATGTGGTTAGGGCGCTAAACATCACAAGCATTAAGCTCAAGTCCCAGTTTCCTGCAATATCCAAAAAAGCAAGAACTTTATCAGGATTACTCATTTGAGAAATGGTTAATCCTAGACCAAATAATATTCCACAAATTAAGGCAGCTATATTTTTGGTCATTTTAGTACTCTAAAATATGTCGCATGATATACGATGTTAATATGGCTGTTGACATGAATGTAATTGTTGCTACCGCTGAGCGCAATGAAAATCGCGCTAAACCACAAACGGCATGTCCACTTGTACATCCATTACCAAGGCGTGTGCCATATCCAACTAAAATGCCCGACACAATGACCAGTAAAATATTACGAGAATAGGTTACAGGTACAACGGGAAAAAAAGTATTCACAATGGCCGCACTGAACATTAATCCTATTAAGAAAAATGCTCGCCAGTAACGATTTTCTATTTCCGCACTAAAACTGTCAACAATTATGCCAGATATGCCAGCAACTCTGCCATTAAAAAATAACAATAACGCGGCTGATAAGCCTATTAGACAGCCGCCAATCAGCGCGGAATATGGGGTAAAGTTTTCCATTGTGTTTAATCGTCTTGTGAATTGTCGAGAATTTCATCGTCATTTATGTCGTGAATAATAGGGTTTTCGCTGTCATCATCACTCATAAAATCGTCGGTAGCGATCAATTCATCATCGGGCAAGCCAGCAATACGATCCACACCGACCACTTTTTCACCTTCATCTAAACGAATTACACGAACCCCTTGAGCACTGCGACCAACAACTGAAATTTCGGCTACTCGCGTTCTAACAAGTGTGCCACCATCTGTAATGATCATGAGTTCATCATTATCGCTCACGAGCAATGCACCAATGACTTCGCCGTTTCGTTCTGAGGTTTGCATCGCAATAACACCTGAACCGCCGCGTCCTTGATGACGAAATTTGTCAACAATTGTCCGTTTACCAAATCCATTTTCTGTAATAGTTAGCACATCGCCTTCTGAAGCAACAATCAGTGAAATCACTTTTTGATCTTCTGTTAATCTAAATCCACGTACACCGGCAGCGCCTCGACCCATTGAGCGTACATCGGCTTCATTAAAGCGAATAGCTTTACCATTGCTGCTAAAGAGCATGATGTTTTGCTGGCCATCGGTGATGGCCACGCCAATTAACGTGTCGTCTTCGCGTAAATCAATGGCGATTTTGCCGCTTGTTCGCTGATAAGCAAATTCACTTAACGGTGTTTTCTTTACAGTGCCAGCAGAAGTTGCCATAAAGACGAATTTATTTTCGTCATAATCACGTGTCGCTAAAAATGCGTTAATTTTTTCGTTCGCTTCTAAAGGCAGTAAATTAACAAAAGGTTTGCCACGCGATGCGCGGCTTGCAATGGGGAGTTGATACACTTTGAGTGCGTAAACTTTACCTTTTGATGAAAAGCAGAGAATAGTGTCGTGCGTATTGGCAACAATAAGTTGCTCGATAAAGTCCGCTTCTTTTGTCGCTGTGGCTGATTTGCCACGTCCACCGCGATGCTGGGCTTGATAGTCACTTAAAGGTTGTGCTTTGACATAACCTTCATAAGAAACGGTAACTACCATATCTTCTTCTGTAATCAAATCTTCATTGGTTAAATCAGATTGATTTATCATGATTTCAGTACGGCGTGGTTCACTGTATTGTTCTTTTATGGCGACTAACTCTTCACGTATTACTTCCATTAAGCGTAAATCGTCCGCTAGGATATGCAAATAAAAGGCAATTTGCTCAAGCAATTGTGTGTATTCGTTGACGATTTTTTCTTGTTCTAAGCCAGTTAAGCGATGGAGACGCAATTCTAAAATGGCTTGTGCTTGCGCTTCGGATAAGCGATAAAAATTACCCGCTAAACCAAATTCGAGTGCTAAATTATCGGGGCGTGAATCAACCGCATTGGTGCGTTCAATAAGTGATAAAACAAGACCGGCTTCCCATTGCGTTGCCAATAAGCCTTCCTTCGCTTCAGCAGGCGTTTTTGCGGCCTTGATCATTGCAATCATTTCATCTATATTAGCCAGGGCGATAGCTAAGCCTTCAAGAATATGCGCTCGTTCACGGGCTTTACGAAGCAAATAGACGGTTCTACGAGTCACAATTTCACGGCGGTGATTGATAAACGCATCCAGAATTTCTTTTAAGTTTAAGCAGTAAGGACGCCCATTAAGCAGTGCGACCATATTCATGCCAAAAACAGTTTGAAATTGTGTTTGTTTATAAAGATTGTTTAAAACTACTTCAGCTACTTCACCACGCTTGAGTTCGACAACCATGCGCATGCCATCTTTGTCAGATTCATCGCGTAGACCTGAAATTCCTTCTAATTTACCTTCTTTAACTAGTTCTGCGATTTTTTCAAGTAAGCGCGCTTTGTTGACTTGATAGGGAAGTTCAGTCGTCACGATTGCTTCGCGCGAGCTATCCCCGATAGGTTCAAAGTGGCAGCGTGCACGTAAATAAATTTTTCCGCGTCCTGTTTCATAAGCATGGCCAATACCTGCAGCCCCGTTTATAAAACCAGCTGTCGGGAAGTCAGGGCCGTGAATATGGGTCATTAAATCAGCAATAGTGAGATCAGGGTCGTCAATTAAGGCTAAACACGCACTAATTACTTCGCTGAGATTGTGTGGGGGAATATTCGTTGCCATTCCAACAGCAATGCCCGATGATCCATTAATTAGTAACGTTGGGATACGTGTTGGTAGAACAGCCGGTTCAGACTCGGATTCATCATAGTTTGGGGTGAAATCGACGGTCTCTTTGTCTATATCGGCGAGCATTTCGTGGGCGATTTTAGCCATACGTACTTCAGTGTATCGCATCGCAGCAGGAGAATCACCGTCAACACTCCCGAAATTACCCTGTCCATCAATTAGCATGTGCCGCATTGAAAATGGCTGGGCCATCCGAACCATTGTGTCGTAAACAGCAGTATCACCATGAGGATGGTATTTACCGATGACATCCCCGACAACACGTGCGGATTTCTTGTAGGATTTATTCCAATCATTTCCTAATTCACTCATAGCATAAAGCACGCGTCGATGTACGGGTTTTAAGCCATCACGCACATCAGGTAGCGCACGCCCCACAATGACACTCATCGCGTAATCAAGGTAGGACTGCTTCATCTCATCTTCGAGATTAACGGGAATAATTTCTTTGGCGAAGTTTGACATGGCTCTCTAATTTTAAGTGTTGCAAAAATGAATGAGTGGTATTTTTGGTGCGAAAATTATTTTTATATAATCTTTAAAAGTTACACCATAAATAATGGTTAGATTATAGCAAATTCTAAGCAATACGTTTACCGTGATTTGCCAGCTAAAGCAAAATGATGGATAGGTAGCCTTAAAAACTGTAATAAAAATATTGAAATCTATTTTAATGTGGCCGATGGGAGAAGTTTAGTCATCTCCAACTAAAAAACCGATATCTCAAAATTTTAAAACTTTTAAAAGGCAATTACTATGGCTCTCGCTGAAAACACATCGAACGCTTAAAGTGTTGCTAAAGATAACAGCGCTCGCATAGATTCAGTCACCAAAGCGCAGTGCTGAATATGCCCCACCTAAATTGAGCTTTTCTAATTTGTGGCATTATGTGAGAATGTGGTAATTTTATTTTTTCTGAAAAGCTTTATTTATGGCGAAAATATTAGTAATTGACGATAAAGAGCAATTACGTGATTTATTAAAAAAGATGCTAACACGTGATGGTCATCAAGTTTTCATGGCACAAGATGGTGAAGAGGGTGTGCGAAGCTTTTATCAATTTAAACCAGATTTAATTATTACCGATATCATAATGCCAAATAAAGATGGAATTGAGGTGATTATGGAATTACTTAATGCGAATCCTGAATTACCCATTATTGCTATTTCAGGCGGTAGACGGGCAATTACAGCCGGTTTTAATTTAGATTCAGCTGAAATGTTAGGCGTGAAAGGTATTTTGCAAAAACCCTTTACACACCAGCAACTACAAGATGTGATTCAAGAAACATTGAATTTATGAGAGAGCGTGTTCGCGTTTTGGTCATTAGTAATCGAAAAAGGTGGTGCAGGGAAAACCACTGTTTCGGTAAATCTTGCTTCTGAGTTTGCCGCTACTGGTCAGCGAGTGTTGCTTATTGATTTAGATTCACAGGGGCATTGCGCGGTTGGTTTGGGGGTAAAAGTGAATGTAGGTGAGTTGACTGTTCACGATATGTTTACCGAATCAAATTGGTCTATTTTGGATTGTGTGCGTCAAACGTCTGTCGAAAATGTTTCATTATTACCCGCGAATACGACTTTTCAGCATGACAGATGTGGTCATGATCAACAATTACTTTTAAGGGCATTGAGCCAAGACGCGGTGTCTGAAAAATTTGACTTAGTGATTGTTGATACACCACCTTCATTAGACAATCTTCTTTTAAATGCGCTATGTGCGGGGACGTGGGTGCTCGTTCCGTATGTTCCTCATCCTCTTTCATTTGAGGGGGTGCGTCAATTAGTACGTGTTTTATTCAAAATCATATCAGAGCAAAATCCGACGCTTAAAATTTTGGGTTTTTTACCCATGATGGTGGCAGGTAATGTGCGTCAACATCGAGATATCAATTCACAAATGACACGTCAATTTGGTACCTTGCGCGTTTTGGGGGGTATTCGTAGTGATATTAAATTAGCAGAAGCCTTTGGAAGTGCGAAATCGGTGCGTGATTATGCCCCAAAAAGTCGTGGAGCTGAAGATTTTGCAACACTTGCAAATCTTCTAATAACACTTATGGAAAAATAAAAACGGGATTTTATTAAATCCCATGTGATAGTAATTACTCCGCAAACAAAAGGAAAAATGCAATGTGGCTTAGAGTCGGCTGTATTATGACTTTTGAACTCAGTATTCAAACGCCTTTTATACTTATGCTTCGTCCGCGTAGTGGCGTTGAGCAGTGGGTTTCTCGTGAATCTTATACAGTCAAACCTAGTGTGCCAGTGGTTGAGTTTACCGATAACTACGGCAATCTTTGTCAGCGTTTGATTGCGCCTTCAGGTGATTTTTCAATTCATACTTCATCAGATATTCTTACGGCAGAGGATATTGATGTATGTGCTGGCGCACCGTTTGAAAATATTGAGTATTTGCCCGACAATGTATTAACGTATTTACTGCCTACACGCTACTGCGAATCTGATCGTTTTGTTGATTTGGCGCGAGAAATTGTGGGTGACGCAAAACCGGGTTACGATCAGGTCAGTGAAATTGTATTGTGGATACAGAAAAACATTCGCTTTAATTCAAACTCGACGCATTTTCAACTTTCTGCAGTTGAAGTGAATCAGCAACGCGAAGGGGTTTGTCGAGAACTGGCACACCTAGGTATTGCACTTTGTCGTGGACTTTGTATTCCGGCACGGATGGTGGTGGGATATCTGCACGGACTTGAACCGATGGATTTTCATGCGTGGTTTGAAGCGTATGTCGGCGGAAGATGGTACACATTTGATCCTACGCAAAAACAACCCAAAGGCGGGCGTGTTCGCGTAGCGTATGGACGCGATGCCACGGATGTGGCTATTTTCAATCAATTTGGCCCTGCCGTATTGGCGTTAAATATGTCAGTAAGTGTTGAAATGCTCGATAAGGCCCCTGAATGAAAGTGATGTTTAAATGGTGCTACATCACAAATTACACGAAGGATAACGTATAATCGGTTTTATTTGTGCGGCATTTTTGATGTTAACCTCCGATTTAATTACACAGCTCTCAAAACAACTTCCATTCTGTTTAGCAAAAGACCGTCATGGATTGAAGCGTCAACTTGATGCATTGCGTCGCAATAAAAAAGCTGAAATTTCTGCTTTTGATATGTTGCGTAGTCGCGTCGAAAAATCCTCTGCACAGTATGATAAACGTCGTGGAAGTTTTCCAGCATTAAATTTCCCTGATTTACCTGTTACAGGTAAAAAAGAGGATATTGCGCAGTTAATAAAAAATAATCAAGTCGTCATCATGTGCGGTGAAACGGGTTCAGGAAAAACGACGCAGTTACCTAAAATTTGCTTAGAAATTGGGCGTGGCGCATCAGGATTTATTGGCCACACACAGCCTCGTCGAATTGCTGCACGTACTGTTGCAGATCGGATTGCTGAAGAACTTGGTGAGTCAATTGGGAAATCCGTCGGTTATAAAATTCGCTTTAATGATAAAACGCATGTTGATTCGTTAATTAAATTAATGACCGACGGTATTTTGCTGGCTGAATCGCAAAATGATCCGTTTCTAAGTCAATATGACACCATTATTATTGATGAGGCGCACGAACGCAGTTTAAATATCGATTTTTTACTTGGGTACATGAAATGGTTATTGCCTAAACGCCCTGATTTAAAGTTAATTGTGACGTCGGCAACTATTGATACACAACGGTTTTCAGCGCATTTCAACCATGCACCCATTATTGAAGTTTCAGGTCGAACGTATCCTGTTGAAATGCGATATCGTCCTATCGAAGCGAAAGAGGATGAGGAAGACGAAACGACGGATGATTTGCAACATGCTATTTTAGATGCCGTTGATGAACTTTCTCGTGATTTGAGAGGCGATATTTTGATTTTTTTGAGTGGTGAGCATGAAATTCGCGAAACCACCGAATCACTTAAAAAACATCATCCTAATCAATATGAAATTTTGCCACTGTATTCAAAACTCAGTGTGAGCGAGCAAGAGCGTGTGTTTAAACCGAAAGGCGGTAAAATTCGCATTATATTATCAACAAACGTCGCGGAAACGTCATTAACGGTGCCTAATATTCGTGGTGTGATTGATACGGGGCATGCACGAATTAGTCGCTACAGTCCACGCAGTAAAATTCAACGATTACCTATTGAGCGAATTTCGCAATCCAGTGCAAATCAACGCGCTGGGCGTTGTGGGCGCGTTGCCGAAGGGATTTGTATTCGATTGTATTCACGCGAAGATTACGAAGCACGTCCGCCATTTACTGAACCTGAAATTATGCGGACAAATTTATCCGCCGTTATTTTACAGATGACCGCCTTAAATTTGGGTGATATTGCCGATTTTCCTTTTATCGAACCACCTGACGATAAAATGATTCGTGATGGTAAATCGTCGTTACTTGAAGTCAATGCGCTCGATAAAGCTGGAAAATTAACAGAAATAGGGAAACAACTCGCTAAATTCCCAACTGATCCCAAATTAGCGCGAATGCTCATCGCGGCGCAAGAGCAAGTTTGCCTAAAAGAAGTCAGCGTCATTGTTGCCGCGCTGAGTATTCAAGATCCACGTGAAAAACCAGTGGATAAAATGCAGCAAGCCGAAGCGAAACAGGCGGTTTTTAAACATCCAGAATCGGATTTTTTATCATTGCTTAATTTGTGGAATGTGTTTGAAGAGCAGAAGAGAAAATTATCCAATAATAAGTTGCGTAAATATTGCACGGATAATTTTGTTTCGTATATGCGTATGCGTGAATGGCACGATAATCACACGCAAATTTTGCAAGTCATTAAAGGTGATTTGAAAATGCACCCAAATGAAAATGACGCAAGTTATGATCAAATCCATCGTGCTTTATTAACAGGCTTATTATCCAATATTGGTTTTCGCCATGAGCAATATGAATATCTTGGTGGGCGTGGACTGAAGTTTTTTATTTTTCCCGGATCTGGACTGCATAAATTACGCCCGAAATGGATAGTTGCCGCAGAGCAGGTGGAAACCAGTAAAGTTTACGCAAGAACGGTGGCGCGAGTTGAACCAGAATGGATTGAAGATTGCGCGTCACATTTAGTCAAACATAATTATTACGATCCCCATTGGGAAAAGAAAAGTGCGCGAGCGATGGTGTATTCACGCACCTTGCTACATGGTTTGACTTTGCAAGCGGGTCGAAAATTACCTTATGACCACGTTGACGCGAAATCGGCGCGAGAGATTTTTATTCGAAGTGCATTAGTTGATCACGATTACCACAGTAATGCGCCATTTTATGTGGCGAATCAGAAGTTGCTTGAAGAAGTGGGCATGATTCAACATAAAGGCCGTCGCGTGGATTTAGTGGAAGATGAGCAATGGCTGTATGCATTTTATGATCATAAATTACCGGCTGATATTATCAGTGGTGTGACGCTTGATACATGGCGTAAAAAAATCGAGCGCGACAATAAAGCATTTTTATTTTTAACAAAAGAAGATTTAACGCGCGAAAAGGGTGAAGAATTTGTGAATGAATGGGATTTTCCCGATCATAAAAAAATCGGAAAACTAACTATTGCACTTCAATACCGTTTTGAGCCAGGACACGATGAAGATGGCGTAAGTGCGATTATTCCAGTTCATCAACTCAATCAGATGACGCAAACGCCTTTTGATTGGCTGGTGCCGGGAATGCTTGAGGAAAAATGTATCGCGCTTGTGAAAGCCTTGCCTAAAAACATTCGTAAGCATTTTGTGCCTGTTCCCGAAACAGTGAAACGGTGCCTTGAAATTGAGCCGGACTTTAAAGGAGCTTTGGAGGAGTGGCTAGGTAATCGTTTACGTAAGTTAACCGATGAAGCCATTCCGCTTAATGCGTGGAGTTTTGATGGTTTGGTTGAGCATTTAAAAATGAATTTTCGGATCATTGATGAAGAAGGACATTTGCTTGATTATGGCCGTGATTTGATAAAATTGCAGGCAAAGCACGTAACGCAAGCAGGTGAGAGTTTTAATCAAATTGCGGCGGATGAGCTCAATTACACCGGTTATATTCAATGGGCATTTGATGATTTGCCTGAGCAATACAGTTTTATGCAAAAAGGGCAGGCATTTATTGGCTATCCTTCCCTAGTTGACGAGGGTGAAACGGTGGGCGTGAAGATTTTTGATACACAGCGCAAAGCCCAGTTACAGCATATTGCAGGGTTAATTCGTTTATTTCAATTATATCAGCGCAAAGAATGCACCTATGCGATTAAAAATATGCCCAAAAATGCAGGGCTAGAATTAGTTTATAATCGTCTACCAGCCCATTCGATATTAAAATCTGATCAGATGGCTGATTATAAAAACGATATCTTAACATTATTGCTAAATAGCATCTTTGTAGAAGGTAAAGCCATTCGTACACAAAGTGCATTTGAGCAGAGTTTAAATGAAAACCGAAGTCAATTAGTGACGCGTGCGAATGAAATAAGTACCATAGCGCTTGAAATTATGAAACTTTATGGTGATTTAAATGCAGATTTACAGATAATGAATTCAAATGATCCCTTAACAAAGAGTATTAGTGAACAGCTGAATTTTTTAATTTATGCTGGATTTATTCGTACTATTTCTTTTTCGCAATTTAAACATTTACCGCGTTATTTAAAGGCGATGCAATACCGTTTAGATAAACGTGATAATACGCTCCAAAAAGCCAATGAATTGGCGAAATTTCAAATTCGTTATTGGAAATTCGTCGCTGAGCGCAGTAAAAAAGAAATTGTGATGCCTGAGCAAGAATCTTTTCGATGGATGCTTGAAGAATTTGCCGTGTCACTTTTTGCGCAACAACTAAAAACAGCTATTCCTGTATCGGCTCAGCGCCTTGATAAATCGTGGGGGAGTTGATAAAACAAGTTACTTATTGTTTTGTATTGTTTTAGGCGCGTTGATTATCGCCACAGAATAGCGCATCATTTTGTGGCTTATTTATTGCCTATTATATTCATTTTCATCTATTCACAAATGTAGGACGGACCAGTAAATCGTGATTAATGCGTGAAATACGCCTGATAATATTAACGATTTTTACTTAAATTAACGCATGAAACACCATTTAACGCGATTTGCTCGACATGTGATGTTCTGGACACTGCTTACTTTAGCGGGTGGACTTATTGGTGTGCATTTTTTATTTGCGAGTATAGAAAATTATAAAGCCGATTTAGAAACGCAATTGAGTCAAGCTATTGATGCGCCAGTCAAAATTGGACAGTTACGCGCTAAGTTGCGTGGTTTAACGCCAGAAATAAGGCTATTACACCTCAATATTGCGGATGAAAAAATTCAACTTAAAGAGATTCGTTTGGGCATGGATGTATGGGAGTTTATTAAACAGCGAGATTTACTCTCTGCCACATCCGTTATGCTTGTCGGTGCGAAAATTACCATTATTCGGCATACAGATGACTCTATTGGCATTGAAGGTTTAAAAGCGAGCGAAGGTGAGCCGCTTTGGTTGCTTCAAGGTAGAAAATATCAAATTCTGCAAAGTTCGGTCATTTGGCGTGATGAAAAAACACATGCAGAACCTCGCCAGATTTCACCTGTAAATATAGCTATCATGAACGATGGTGATGAACATCGCATTAACGTTCTTGCTCAATTGTCGCAACAGACGACGCCATTGCGAGTGTCGATGAGGTTTACAGGTAGCGTATTTGATCCTAAACAATTAGACGGTTCCATTTTCATTGAGTCCAAAAAAATAAATTTGGTTGATTTTTCGGCACTACCTCTGCCACTTTCGCTCAATATCTCAAAAGGTCACGCAAATCTTCAGGTTTTTGCAACATGGAAACAAGGTCAAATTAGTAATGTTCATGGTCGAGTTAGTGCATCTCAAATGGTATTGACACGTCCACAACATGCAAATTTGAACATAAATAGGTTAAGCAGTGCTTTTCAGGTACAACATGAAAATCAAATGTGGCGTGTGACACTACCCACTGTGCAATTAACGCTTCCAGAAACCAGTGCTAATGGCGCTATTTCCGTTGCAATTTATGAAAATGATACGAAACAAAACAGCATTGCGCTTGATTTGGCGCAATTAGAACTTGCTCCTCTTAGTTCGTTAGCGCATTTTTTCGCACCAGATAAGGCTATTTCTTCTTTTGAGCAAACTAAATTAAGCGGTACTGTGAAAAATATCCTTTTATTTGCTCAACCAGCTCTGCAAAAATTCGCCATTCACAGCGAATTTGACGATTTGAGTTTTTATGATGTTGCCTCTAAATTACACATTGAGCATATTGGTGGTGTTGTAAACGGCAATGAACAAATCGGCAATATAGCGTTAAATGGAAATAAGGTAGAAGCGTTTATTCCTTCATTATTTCGAGACGATTTTCCAATCTTACAGTTAAATACAGTGTTCAATTGGCAGCAACTGCCGGATGCTTGGATTATTTCCAGTGATCAAATTGTGTTAAATAATAAAGATATCCAGAGTGAAAGTCGTGTGAAATACACGTTATCAAAAAATGGCCCCAGTTTTATAGATTTGCAAACACGGTTTTCAGCGGATGATGCAACACAAGCATTTCGCTATTTACCCGTTAGTGTGATGGGAAAATATACGGTTGCGTGGCTTGATCGTGCATTTGAAAAAGGACAGTTGAAGAATGGACAGTTTTTACTTTATGGCAATCCTGCAGAGTTTCCCTTTGATAAAAATCAAGGTGTTTTCGAAGTTCTTTTTGATGTAAAAGATACGCAGCTTTTTTATGCACCCAACTGGCCTTCATTAACGAATCTAAATGCTAACGTACGTTTTTTCCAAGATAGTTTACAAGTCAATTTAGAGGGGATGGCACAAAACGCCAGTATTAAGTCTGCCGAAGTGATTATCCCTTCGATGTCCACGAGTCATTATGTATCGATTATTGGAGAACTTGATGGTGCAGTGATGGATATACTTGATTTCATGAGAAATACACCATTACATGCTTCTTTTGATACCATTTTAAATGCTGTGACGCCTCAAGGCATTACGCAAGTAGGTTTGGATTTGCAAATACCGTTAGAAGATGGTTTTTTGCCAAAAGTGAAAGGCTCGGCGCGATTTCATCAAGCTAAATTAAAGGTGAAATCATTAGATTTGCCTATTAAATCTCTTAATGGTGTGTTGAAGTTTACTGAAGATGGCGTGTTTAGTGATGTGATTAATGGGGTCGCATTTAAAAAACCGATTAAAATAACACTAGAAAATTCTGATAAACAAACCGTCATTACTGTTTTAGGGAATGTAGCGATTGAGGATTTGTTTGCACAATTAAAATTATCTTCCCTAGTGACGACATCTCAACAAAAACAATGGATTGAAGGGGTAAGTGATTATCAATTAACATTGAATTTACCTAAAGAGCAAAAGCCTGTGATATTACTGCTTGAATCTCAATTAGAAGGCATCGTTTTAAATCTGCCTGATGAACTATCTAAAGATAAATCGCAAAAAACGCCGTTAAGCATGACGTTTACATTAGGTAATGATTTAATGTTGCCATTGATGGTGAATTATAACGCGCAATTGAAAGCGGCTTTAATGGTTGATACTAAGAATAAGCGATTTCAACGTGGCGAAGTACTGCTTGGTGAGGGGAAGGTTGAATTACCACAAAATGAAGGAATTACTGTTAAAATTGTGCGTGATCACTTGATGCTACAAGATTGGCTTAAACTTGCGGTTTTACAAATCCCTAATTCGACAGAAAAAGTAGAAAATACGGTGGCCACTATTCATACATTCATTATGCGAAGTGACAATGCATTTTGGAAGAAGGCTTCATTGGGTAAATTTGATTTAGTTTTAAAACATGATTCAACATCGTGGCGCGGTGATTTAGATAGTACGTTTGCCAAGGGGCAGTTGCAGTGGGCCCTGCCTGAGAAAATGACGCAAACAGGTGTTTTAAGGTTGAAGCTTGATAAATTTGATTTAGCTTTCTTTAAACAATTACAATCAACAGAAATGACTGGTTCACCTGAGCCTGTATCGCTTACAACAAATTTTATGAATTTGCCTACGTTATTTTTGGAGAGTCAACGGACTTATTGGCAGGATTGTGAATTAGGAAAGCTAATGATTGAAACAGAGGTTCGAGCGATTAGTATCGGCTTTAAAACAATTACTTTACAAGCACCAACGCATAATTTGAAGTTGACGGGTGATTGGTTTAACGCACCAATTTTGCAAACAGATTTGCGGGGTAAATTGACTTTACTCAAAGCGGGTCAATTATTTTCGCATTTAGGCATTACTAAAGATATTTCTGAAACGACAGGTGATATCGATATTAATTTAGATTGGCAAGGGTCACCGCAGCAATTTAGTTTAGAAAAAATGCACGGACAAGCGGAACTAAATTTAAAAAATGGACGGATTTTAAGTATTGAACCGGGTTTTGGGCGAATACTGGGTATGTTGGCCCTTGAACAGTGGTTAAAAAGATTAAGTTTAGATTTTAGTGATTTGTATCAAGAAGGGTTAATGTTTAATACGATTAGTGGTCATTTTGACTTTCTGCAAGGTAAAGCAAGTACGCAAAATCTTATAGTGGATGCTATTCCAGCGAAAATTCTCTTAAAAGGTGATACGGATTTTGTGGCTGAAAATGTGAACTATTTAGTGAATGTGACACCTAAAAGTGCTGACGCGGTTCCTATTGCTGGTACAATTATAGGGAAAATTATGAATTTAGTCGGGCAAACCCTAACTGGTAAAGATCAAGAAGGTTTTTTCTTTGGATCACAATATCAAATTACAGGGTCATGGGGGAATACGCAAGTAATTGCACTTCATGAAAACGAAGGCTTAATGCAAAAAACATGGGGGCAGTTGAAGCAGTTTCCATGGCTAGACCAACAATTTAATTCTAAAGAGGCTTATCATGAGTAAATGTGCTGCCATTCAAATGGCGTCAAGTCCAAATATTAGCGCAAATTTATTAGAAGCAGAAAAACTGATTGCTGAAGCGGTAAAATCAGGGGCAAAATTAGTCGCATTGCCTGAAAATTTTGCGTTAATGGGTAATAATGAACTCGATAAGGTTCACGCGAAGGAATCGGATGGTCTAGGCATTATTCAAAATTTTTTAGAAACAACTGCAAAAAAGTACGGTGTATGGATTGTTGGTGGCACGATTCCAATCGCAGGTACTGATGAACATAAAGTTCGTGCTGCGTGTTTAATTTACAATCATTTAGGGCAACGAGTGGCGCGTTATGACAAAGTCCATTTGTTTGACGTACATGTTCCAAATACCAACGAAATATATCGTGAATCGGATTCAATTGAAGCAGGTAATCAAGCATTAGTCATTGATACACCTTTTGGACGAGTGGGTATTGCGGTTTGTTATGATTTACGTTTTCCTGAATTTTTCCGCAAAATGAGTGAGCAAGGTGCTGAATTGATTATTGTACCTTCTGCTTTTACTGCTGAAACAGGCGCTGCACATTGGGAATTATTATTACGCGCTCGTGCTGTTGAGAATTTATGTTACATCATCGCACCTAATCAAGGAGGCTTCCATAAAAATGGTCGCCGAACTTACGGTCATAGCATGATTATTGATCCGTGGGGTGTGGTACTGGATTGTTATAAAACGGGCAGTGGGTTTGTATCTGCTGAAATTGATCATGAAAGATTGGTTAAAGTGCGCGCAGGTTTTCCTGTTTTGACGCATCGCCTGTTTTATTGTGAATAAAATATGATTAAGAAACAAAATGGAGCAGTGATTCTCGCGTTAAGTTTTCTTGTCCTGTCGTGTTCGAGTGGGAGTAGTCGTTATCGCGATACAGCAATGCTTGAGCGACCGCCCACATTGGCTTTGCAACAAAAAACACAAAATAGCAATGTAATTATTGATGACAGTATCGAACCTAAGAAAAAACGTCCAGGACTCAATTCGACTGTCACGCAATTGGGTGAAGATACGAATAAGCGCGTATTGATTAAACAACCCATAACGCAAGCTTGGCGTACACTAGGAATGGCGCTGAAACAGAGTGATATTAAAATTACCGATTATGAAAAAGGTAAATACAATTACTACGTTAATTACCATTCACAAGGTGTTTTAACCAATGTCATTAATTTCTTAAACGAAGAAGAATCAAAAACGATCTATTTGCTGACGCTTTCATCGCAAGGAGATGATACGCTAATTCAAGCTGAATTAGCGAGTCGCAATGAGCAAAAATCACAAAATAACGATGGTGTAGTGATTAAATCGAGTGATGATAGTGAAGGATTGATTGACGCGATTTATCTTCTACTCCATGACGACATCAAAACAGAATAAGCATTTATCGACAATCAATTTTTGGCTTTTTATAGCCCATATAAGGCACTAATGCCTTTAATTAACTTTTTTTTAATTTTAAGTATAAAGAGGATTTACCTATGAATGATAATTGGATTGCACCTTCGATTTTATCTGCAAATTTTGCGAAATTGGGCGAAGAAGTGGATAACGTATTAAAAGCGGGTGCTGATGTTGTGCATTTTGACGTGATGGATAACCACTTTGTGCCAAATCTTACGATTGGGCCTTTGGTGTGTGAAGCTCTCCGTAAACATGGCGTGACAGCACCAATTGACGTGCATTTGATGATCGAGCCTGTGGATAGAATTATTCCTGATTTCGCCAAAGCGGGTGCAAGTATTATTACGTTTCACCCCGAAGCCTCTGTTCATGTTGATCGCACGTTGCAATTGATTAAAGATCAAGGTTGCCAAGCAGGTTTAGTTTTTAATCCAAGTACTCCATTGCATTATTTAGATTATGTGATGGATAAAATCGATATAATTTTATTAATGTCTGTCAATCCAGGATTTGGTGGTCAATCATTTATTCCTTCAGCATTGACGAAGTTGCGTGAAGTGAGAAAACGTATTGATGAAAGTGGACGCCATATTCGCCTAGAAATTGATGGCGGTGTTAAAGTGGATAATATCCGTGAAATTAAAGCTGCAGGTGCAGATACATTTGTAGCGGGATCAGCCATTTTCAGTCAACCTGACTATAAAAAAGTCATTGATGAAATGCGTGCAGAGCTTGCAAAGGCAGTTTAATTACGATGAAACCGGAGCTGATTATTTTTGATTTAGATGGTACGTTGATTGATTCTGCCCCTGATTTGGTCGAGGCGGTCAATTTTGCACTGTCAAAATTAAATAAACCTCTGCATTCACAGGCAAGTATTCAACAGTGGATTGGAAATGGTGCTGATGTGCTAGTGAAGCGGTCACTCGTTGGAGGTTGGCACGTTGAATCAGATCCGGTAGATTTTGACGCAGCGTTTGCGCTATTTAAAACGTATTACGCTGCGAATGATTGGGTACATAGTCGTTTATATGACGGTGTACTAAATACGTTGCAAGAATTAAGAGGAATGGGATTGAAGCTTGCTTGCGTCACAAATAAAACAGCTCGTTTCACTAATCCTTTGATGGAAACAGCGGGACTTGCCCCTTATTTTGATTTTATTGCATCAGGTGATACGTTTTCTGAAATGAAACCCAGTCCAATACCGTTACTTGAAACTGCGAAAAAAATAGGTGTAGATCCAAGCAGAACGTGGATGATAGGTGATTCAATTAACGATATTAGTGCAGGAAATCAGGCAGATTTTAAAACGGTTGCGGTGTCTTATGGTTACGCTGGGCAATATACGATGGCTGATTTGAATGCAACCTATACCCTCAATTCCTTACCTGAACTTGTGGCTTTAATACAAAATGAAATTTAAAAAAGAATTTGACGTTATTGTGGTGGGTGGTGGTCACGCGGGGACTGAAGCTGCGCTTGCAGCGGCTCGGACTGGGGCGCAAACATTGCTTTTGACTCAAAATATTGACACGCTCGGGCAAATGAGTTGCAACCCTGCAATTGGTGGAATTGGCAAAGGGCATTTGGTTAAAGAAATTGATGCGCTTGGCGGTATTATGGCGCAAGCCATTGATTTGGGTGGTATTCAATTTCGTATTCTCAACGCAAGTAAGGGGCCAGCGGTTCGAGCAACCCGTGCACAAGCCGATCGTCAGCTTTATAAGCAAGCCATTCGCCACGCATTGGAAAATCAGCCGAACTTAATGTTGTTTCAGCAAACTGTTGCTGATTTAATCATTCAGGGATCACAAGTGATTGGCGTGAAAACATTGATGGGCCTTGATTTTATGGCGCGATCAGTCGTTTTGACAGCGGGAACTTTTTTGGCGGGCAAAATTCATATTGGCCTTGAAAATTACAGTGGTGGGAGAGCGGGTGACTCTGCTTCTGTTGCATTAGCGGCGCGATTACATGAATTACCTTTGCGCATTGATCGACTCAAAACAGGAACACCGCCGCGTATTGACGCGCGTACTATTAATTTTTCCGTATTAGAAGAACAGCATGGCGATACGCCCGTGCCTGTTTTTTCTTTTTTAGGCAATGCTGAGCAGCATCCAAAGCAAATACCCTGTTATATCACGCGCACCAATGAAAAAACGCACGATATTATTCGAAATGGTCTTGATAGATCGCCTTTATACTCTGGCGTAATTGAAGGTATAGGACCACGCTATTGCCCTTCTATTGAAGATAAAATCGTTCGCTTTGCAGATCGCGATTCGCATCAAATTTTTATTGAGCCAGAAGGGTTAACAACACACGAAATTTATCCAAATGGTATCTCAACAAGCTTACCCTTTGATGTGCAATATGAATTTGTACGTTCGATGCTGGGATTTGAAAATGCGCAAATTATGCGTCCAGGTTATGCGATTGAATACGATTTTTTTGATCCACGTGATTTAAAGATGACACTTGAGTCAAAACATTTGGACGGTTTATTTTTCGCGGGTCAAATTAATGGTACAACTGGTTATGAAGAAGCTGCTGCGCAAGGTTTAATTGCGGGTTTAAATGCAGCTCGATTGACGCAAGGTCTTGAAGGGTGGTGCCCGCGTCGAGATGAAGCGTATATTGGTGTGATGATTGATGATTTAATTACACGTGGAACCCAAGAGCCTTATCGAATGTTTACCAGTCGTGCGGAATATCGTTTGCTTTTACGTGAGGATAATGCGGATTTACGTTTAACGCAAAAAGGACGTGAATTAAATTTAGTGGATGATAAACGTTGGCAGGCTTTTGAAATTAAGCGCGAAAATATTGATAAATTGCAGCAAAACCTAAAACAAAAATGGATTCATACTGATACTGAAAATGCGCAAAAAGTAGAGCAGTTTTGGGGTAAATCATTAACTAAAGAAGCGAATCTGACAGAGCTGCTTCGTCGACCAGAAGTCGATATTAAAAATTTGTTATCGTTTTTAGATGATGGTCATGAGTTTTCGAATGATGTCGCAGAGCAAGTTGAAATTCAATCGAAATATCAAGGCTATATCACTCGGCAACAGGCAGATATTGATAAATCTCTGCGATATGATCATTTAAAATTACCGACTACGTTAGATTATAGAGCGGTGTCAGGATTATCAAATGAAGTGTCTGAGAAATTACAAAAACAACGCCCAGAAACGTTAGGGCAAGCTTCGCGAATCCAAGGAATTACGCCAGCGGCGATTTCATTATTATTGGTGCATTTGAAAAAGAAAGCGGCATGAATCAAGACGAAAAATTATTATGTGATGGTTTAAGTGTCCTAAATATTTCGGTTAGTGATGAGATGGTATATAAACTATTGGCGTTTATTTATTTAATAGAGAAATGGAATAAAGCCTATAATTTAACTGCAATTCGCCATCGTAAAGACATGGTGAATTTGCATTTGCTTGATAGCCTCGCTATTTTGCCTTACCTGCAAGGGTCACATATTATGGATGTTGGCACTGGGGCAGGTTTACCAGGAATACCGCTCGCAATTTGTCGGCCAGATATCGAGTTTCAATTGATAGATAGTAACGCAAAAAAAACGCGATTTGTTCAACAGGCTATATTGGAATTAAAATTGCCAAATGTCAAAGTGACTCATAGTCGCATAGAAGAATTTATTCTAGAAAATAGATTTGACATGGTTCTGACTCGTGCATTTGCGAGTTTGCCTGAAATTATTGATTTAACGCAACATGTTTTAGACAAAAATGGCGTGTTACTTTGCATGAAAGGTCAGATTCCTCAAGAGGAGTTGCTGGATATCAAGGCAAAAACGACATTAATATCGCTTAACGTACCGCACATTGAAGCTGAGCGTTGTTTAGTTAAAATACAAATTTCTTAACAGTTGAGGAAAAAACGTGGGAAAAATTATTGCCATTACAAATCAGAAAGGTGGCGTGGGAAAGACAACCACTAGTGTTAATCTGGCAGCGTCACTGGCCTCATTAAAAAAGCGAGTATTACTTGTGGATTTAGATCCGCAAGGTAATGCGGCAATGGGGTGCGGAATAGATAAACATGATATTACGCATTCTGGTTATGATTTGTTAATGGAAGTGGTTGATGCATCACAAACTGTCATTCATTTACCTTCGTTGAAATTTGATGTGATTGCGGGAAATTCGGATTTAACCGCTGCGGAAGTTGAATTAATGCAGGCTGAACGCAAGGAATTACGTCTTGCGCATGCTTTGGAAAAAATTCGATCGAACTATGATTATATACTTATAGACTGCCCCCCATCCCTCAATATGTTGACGCTCAATGCGATGGTGGCGGCAAATAGTTTGCTTATTCCAATGCAATGCGAATATTACGCGCTAGAGGGGATTTCAGCGTTAATGAATACTTTGAAAAATATTCAAAGTACGGTCAATAAAACATTGCATTTAGAGGGTATTTTACGGACGATGTTCGACGATAGAAATCGTTTAACAAAAGATGTGTCTGAACAGTTGATTCGTTATTTTGGAACGGATGTGTTTAAAGTTTGTATTCCACGTAATATCCGTGTTGCAGAAGCCCCAAGTCATGGTTTGCCCGTGCTTAATTATGATAAAAGCTCCAGGGGGGCTATCGCTTACATGGCGTTAGCAAAAGAAATTTTAGCGAATGCGGCAGGTCAAAATGGCAACTAAAGCACCACGTTTAGGTCGCGGACTTGAAGCTTTACTTAGTGAAGTGCCTAGTGAAAAAAACGTCTCGTTAAAACTTGAACAAAAAAATTTACTTGTACAGCAGAAGGAACAACTGCTTTTAGAAGCGCAACAACTACAGCAATTGCTCGATACATTTGAACAGTTAGTTCAACAACTTGATTTTTTTAATACACATAACTCAACATTATCATGACTGTAAAAAAACGAGGCTTAGGGCGAGGGTTGGATGCGCTCTTGGGAGACATGCCCAGTACATCAAATGATGAAATGGGGAGTCATTCACTACCCATAGAGGTGTTGCAGCGTGGAAAATATCAGCCGCGTAGAGATATAAATCCAGAAAAATTGCAGGAACTAGCGAATTCAATTGCGATGCAAGGGATTATTCAGCCTATTATTGTGCGTGGCATTTCACATGGGCGCTATGAGATTATAGCTGGTGAGCGCAGATGGCGAGCTGCCCAGATTGCCGGTTTGCATCATGTGCCTGTCATTATTAAAGAAATGGATGATCGTACCGCTATTGCCATTGCGTTGATTGAGAATATCCAGCGAGAAGATTTAAATGCGTTAGAGGAAGCAGAGGCGTTACATCGTTTATTAACAGAATTCACTATGACACATCAACAAGTTGCTGATGCTGTTGGGAAATCAAGAGCCACGATTACAAATTTGTTGCGTTTGCTGGAATTACAGCCAGAAGTGAAGAAAATGTTGTTGAACAATCAATTAGATATGGGGCATGCGCGAGCATTGCTGTCTTTGATTGGAGAACAGCAAATTTTAGTGGCACGCAAAATAGTTAATCAAGGATTGTCGGTGCGATTAACCGAGCAGTTAGTAAAAGGTATATTGAATCCAAAGCAGATGGATGACGCAACGCGCATTGATAGACAAACCACACAATTTCAGGCTGAATTAGATCTTAAGTTTGACGGTAGGCTAAAAGTGGAAAGTAAAAAAAATGGAAGTGGAAAATTGGTTTTTTTCTACACTACGCAAGAAGAACTCAATGGTATTTTAAGTAAAATAGTTTAACTAAAAAATCAATCAATCTTGAAACTGCCTTGATTTAACATGATTCGCTCTATATAATCACCAGAATATAGTTAGCCTTTTAAATTCAATTTATGATTGCAAACGCATCATCAATTATTAAAATTATTGCATATCAAATTTTAATAACGTTGGTTGTTAGTGTGGGTTTCACATTAACGTTAGATGAGGTAAGTGGAAAGTTTGCATTTTTAGGTGGGTTGGTTGCGATTATTCCAAATGCCTATTTAGGTATACGTTTGGTGAGATCATTCAAGTTAGAGGCAAAAAAATTCATAAATTCTTTCTACGCGAGTGAGTCAATAAAGTTTTTCATGACAGTTATACTGTTCTTTCTCGTGTACAAAATGCCAGATATAAAATTATTACCACTGTTAACATGTTATGTGAGTGCGTTATCGGTTTTTTGGTTCGCACTACTCATGCGTTAAGTTATTAAGTTAAAAATTAAGTGAGGAACAATGAGTACAGAAGCACACGCCGCCCAAGGGGCAACCGGTTATATTATTCACCATTTAACATCATTGAGTGTGGGTGAGGGGTTTTGGCGTTTAAATCTTGATACATTATTTTTCTCGGTGGTATTAGGTGCGATTTTTGTATGGTTTTTTAAGCGAGCAGCAGATAAAGCAACATCCGGCGTGCCTGGGTTAGTGCAGAATTTTGCAGAGCTTTTGATTGAGTTCGTGGATGGTCAAGTCAAAGATACATTCCATGGTAAGAGTCAATTAATTGCGCCTTTAGCATTAACTATTTTTTGTTGGGTGTTTTTGTTTAACTTGATGGATTTATTTCCAGTTGATATCTTGCCAGGAATTGCAGGATTGATGGGGGTTGAATACTTGCGCGTTGTGCCAAGTACAGATTTGAATGCAACATTTGCAATGTCAATCTCGGTATTTTGTTTAATTATTTTCTACAGTATCAAAGTTAAAGGTCCAATCGGTTTTGCAAAAGAATTGATGTTTCAGCCTTTTGGTCCTTGGTTGACGCCATTTAATTTACTGTTGAAGTTGGTTGAAGAAATTGCAAAGCCTATCTCATTGGCACTACGTCTATTTGGTAACTTATATGCTGGGGAATTAATTTTTATATTGATTGCACTGCTACCTTGGTATATTCAACCCTTATTAAGTTTTCCATGGGCAATTTTCCATATTTTGATTATTACACTTCAAGCGTTCATTTTTATGGTACTGACCATTGTTTATCTCAGTATGGCACATGAAGATCATTAAAATAATTCAAACATATTATTTTAATTAAGTTTACTTTTTATTTTTTTTACATTTTTTATAACAATACGTTGGAGGTATTATGGAACTCGCAAAATTGATTGCTGATGTGCAGGGTATGACTGCTATAGCAGTAGGTTTGGTTTTAGGTTTAGGTGCGTTAGGAACTGCTATTGGTTTCGGTTTGCTTGGTGGTAAATTTTTGGAAGGCGCAGCGCGTCAACCTGAAATGGTGCCTATGTTACAAGTAAAAATGTTCGTTGTTGCGGGTTTATTGGACGCGGTAACAATGATTGGCGTTGGTTTGGCTTTGTTCTTCACTTTTGCAAATCCATTCTTATCGGCAGTAAAGGATGCAGCAGGTTAAATGCTGTTTTTTTTTAATCGCAACAATAGGAACGCATCGTGAGTATCAATGCTACTCTGATTGGGCAAATGATTACCTTTGCACTTCTGGTATGGTTTACCATGAAGTACATTTGGCCACCGTTATTTGACTCTTTAGAAGAAAGAAAAAAGAAGATTGCTGACGGTTTAGCGGCTGCAGAAAAAGGGCAAGAACAAATTGTATTGGCTGAAAAAAAGGCTATTATTGTTCTAAAAGAAGCTAAAGATCGTTCGGCTGAGATTGTATCGCTTGCTCAAAAGCGTGCTAATGAAATTGTGGAAGAATCAAAAGAAAATGCGAAACATGAAGGTGCGCGTTTAATTTTGTCTGCAAAAGCACAAATTGATCAAGAAATTCAGCAAGCAAAAGACGGATTACGTCAAGAAGTAACATCATTAGCTTTGGCAGCTGCGCAACAAATTTTAGGTGCAGAAATCGATAAAGCTAAACACCAAGATATTCTTAATAAAGTTTCTAACCAATTAGGCTAAACGTCATGAACGAAATAGCGACATTGGCAAGACCTTACGCTGTTGCTGTATTTAAGCGTGCAAAAGAAACAAATTCATCTAAGAAATGGTCAAAGAATTTATCTTTTTTGGCGGCAGTATTGAATGATAATGCAATATTTGGGATGATTGATGATCCTAAAGTGGGAAGAGCTAGGTTGCTTACATTATTACTAGATATCTGTGCTGATCAGCTTGATCAAGAAGGTAGCAATTTATTAAAGCTACTTATTGAAAATAATAGGTTGAACCTAATTCCCTTTATTGTGGAGTTATTTGAAACGTATAAAGCAGAAGATGAAGGCTTTATCGATATTGATGTGACGACAGCTTATGCTTTTACCAAAGAATCTAAACAGCATTTTAATGAAGTGCTTGAAAAAAAATTTGGCAAAAAAGTCAACATGAAAGTTGTTGTTGACTCGTCATTAATAGGTGGCGTTCTAGTTCGAGCAGGAGATCAAGTAATTGACGGTTCGATTAGAGGGCAACTTCAACAATTAGCACAAAGACTCTAAATTTAGAGCGAGAAAACCACATGCAATTAAATCCATCTGAAATCAGTGATCTGATTAAAAAGAAGATCGAAAACTTCGACTTAAGCACACAAGTACACACAGAAGGCACCGTTGTCAGCGTAACTGACGGGATTGTGAGAATTCACGGTCTTTCTCAAGCTATGCAAGGGGAAATGTTAGAGTTTCCTGATCATACTTTTGGTATGGCACTTAATTTAGAAAGAGACTCTGTCGGTGCGGTTATTCTAGGCGCTTATCAACATATTTCTGAAGGCGATATAGTTAGATGTACCGGAAAAATTCTGGAAGTGCCCGTAGGTGAGGCTCTTTTAGGTCGCGTTGTTGATGCGCTAGGTAATCCCATTGATGGCAAAGGGCCAATCAATTGTGTTGAAACTTCCCCTATCGAAAAAATCGCACCGGGTGTAATTGCTCGTCAATCTGTCGATCAACCTGTGCAATTAGGATTGAAATCAATTGACTCTATGATTCCTGTAGGTCGTGGTCAACGTGAATTAATCATTGGTGATAGACAAACAGGTAAGACTGCTATTGCCGTTGATGCAATCATCAATCAAAAAGGTACTGGCATTAAATGTATCTACGTCGCGATTGGTCAAAAACGCTCGTCGGTTGCCAATGTTGTTCGTAAATTGGAAGAGCATGATGCGCTTGCACATACAATTATTGTAGTTGCATCGGCATCAGAATCAGCGGCACTTCAATTTATCGCACCTTACACTGGTTGTACCATGGGTGAGTTTTTCCGTGATCAAGGTGAAGATGCGTTAATTATTTACGATGATTTAACTAAGCAAGCATGGGCTTATCGTCAGGTATCATTATTGCTAAGAAGACCGCCGGGTCGTGAAGCTTATCCTGGTGATGTTTTCTATTTGCATTCACGCTTACTTGAACGTGCGTCACGTATCAATGCAAAAGAAGTTGAAAAGTTGACTGGTGGGCGAGTGACTGGTAAAACAGGATCATTAACTGCGTTGCCAATCATTGAAACACAAGGTGGCGACGTTTCAGCTTTCGTTCCAACTAACGTAATTTCAATTACGGATGGTCAAATCTTCTTAGAAAGTAATTTGTTTAACTCTGGTATTCGACCTGCTGTTAATGCTGGTTTGTCAGTATCTCGAGTAGGTGGTGCAGCACAAACAAAGATCATCAAAAAATTAGGTGGTGGTACGCGTTTAGATTTAGCCCAGTATCGTGAATTAGCCGCTTTTGCGCAATTTGCCTCTGATTTAGATGAAAGTACACGTAAGCAAATTGAACGTGGTCAACGTGTAACTGAATTAATGAAGCAAAAGCAATATTCTCCGATGTCTGTTGCGCAAATGGGTGTTTCACTCTTTGCTGCTAATGAAGGCTTCCTTGATAATATTGAAGTGAATAAAGTTTTGGATTTTGAAGCTGCGTTGCTTTCATATTTTAAATCGGAACATACGGAATTAATGGACTCAATTAATGCAACGGGTGATTTCAATAATGAAATTGCCTCAAGCATTCGATCAGGCATTGAAACGTTTGTAAAAACTCACAGTTGGTAAAAAGGTCTTCTTATGGCTGTTGGTAAAGAGATACGCACAAAGATTGCCAGTATTAAGAATACACAGAAGATTACTCGCGCCATGGAAATGGTTGCTGCAAGTAAAATGCGTAAAACGAAGGATAGAATGTTGGCAACACGTCCATATTCTAAGAAAATAGCAAAGATTATCAAACATCTTGCTCATGCTAATCCTGAATATAAGCATTCATTTCTCGTTAAGCGCGATGTTAAACGTGTTGGCGTTATCGCAATTAGCTCAGATCGTGGACTGTGTGGTGGTCTAAATTCTAATTTATTTAGAAAAGTGTTAACGCAACTAAAACATTGGGATAGTGCGGGTATTGAGGTTGATGTATGCACTGTGGGTTCAAAAGCTTATGGTTTTTTTGGTGGGCTTAAAAAAATCAAAGTAATAGGTCATGTTGCAAAACTTGGTGATACTCCGCGTCTAAATGATATTATAGGTGTTATTAAATTGATGTTAGATGCTTATGTTCAGGGTGAAATTGACGAACTGCACCTAGTGAGTAATGGTTTTGTGAATACCATGACGCAGCATCCTACAATTGATCAGCTTTTGCCTATTGTACCAAGTGATTTAGATGAGCAATTGAGTAGTCGACACTGGGATTATATTTATGAGCCTGATGCTAAAGAGGTATTGGATCATTTGTTGACGCGATATGTAGAGTCCATTGTTTATCAAGGATTAGTTGAAAATAATGCTTGTGAGCAAGCTGCTCGGATGGTTGCAATGAAGAGTGCTTCGGATAATGCGGGTAACTTAATTAAAGAATTGCAATTGATTTATAACAAAGCTAGACAAGCCGCTATTACTCAGGAAATTTCAGAAATTGTCGCTGGTGCAGCCGCTGTTTAAGTTCGTGATTAAGTAAGTAGCGTAGTGTTCCCCCATAGAGTTATGGGGATGTTTCGAGATTTTCAAAAAAATAATTTTCCCTAGATGTAGGGTTGTTTTGAGGACGAATTTTTATGAGCGGTAAAATTGTTCAAATTATCGGCGCTGTTGTTGACGTGGAGTTTCCTCGCGACGAGCTGCCAAAAGTATATGATGCCTTGATTGTAGAAGGTAAGCATTTAGTATTAGAAGTACAGCAGCAATTAGGTGATGGTGTAGCCCGTGCAATTGCAATGGGAACCACAGATGGTTTGAGTCGCGGTTTAGAGGTGACAAATACTAACGCTCCTATTTCTGTTCCAGTTGGTCAGGAAACACTAGGACGCATTATGAATGTGTTGGGTGATCCTATTGATGAAAAAGGTCCAATTGGTGAAAAAACACGTTGGGCAATTCATCGTGATGCACCGAGTTACGCTGAGCAAGCAGCTGCAAATGAATTGCTTGAAACAGGTATTAAAGTTATTGATTTGGTTTGTCCATTTACAAAAGGTGGTAAAGTTGGTCTATTCGGTGGTGCGGGTGTAGGCAAAACCGTAAACATGATGGAATTGATTCGTAACATTGCTATCGAGCACAGTGGATACTCTGTATTTGCGGGTGTTGGTGAAAGAACTCGTGAAGGTAACGACTTTTATCATGAAATGACCGATTCAAACGTTATTGATAAAGTATCGTTAGTGTACGGTCAAATGAATGAGCCACCCGGTAACCGTTTGCGTGTAGCATTAACAGGTTTGACGATGGCGGAATATTTCCGTGATGAAGGGCGTGACGTATTGTTCTTTGTTGATAATATTTATCGTTATACCTTGGCGGGTACGGAAGTGTCAGCGTTACTTGGCCGTATGCCTTCTGCGGTAGGGTATCAACCAACACTTGCTGAAGAGATGGGTGTGCTGCAAGAGCGTATTACATCAACTAAAACAGGTTCGATTACTTCAATCCAAGCTGTTTATGTTCCTGCTGACGATTTAACCGATCCGTCTCCTGCAACTACCTTTGCGCATTTAGATGCGACTGTTGTATTATCACGTCAAATTGCAGAATTGGGTATTTATCCTGCTATCGATCCTCTTGATTCAACCAGTCGTCAGTTAGATCCACTCGTTATTGGTCAAGAGCATTATGACGTAGCTCGGAGTGTGCAAGGTACATTACAACGCTATAAGGAATTGCGTGATATTATTGCGATTTTAGGTATGGATGAATTATCTGAAGAAGATAAATTACTTGTTGCAAGAGCGCGTAAAATTCAGCGATTCTTATCACAACCGTTCTTTGTTGCAGAAGTTTTCACAGGATCACCTGGCAAATATGTATCTTTAAAAGATACTATTGCAGGATTTAAAGGGATTCTTGCAGGTGAATATGATAGCATTCCAGAACAAGCGTTTTACATGGTAGGTACCATTGACGAAGCGTTGGAAAAAGCAAAAGGAATGAAGGCGTAAGGTGAGAGACGCGAAATTAAATTTCGCGTTAATCGCGCTATGTACCTATGTCTACTAACTTTATAAATTTTAGGTAACAAAAGATGACCATGTTAGTGCATGTAGACATCGTGAGTGCGGAAAAAGAAATCTTTTCTGGTTTGGCTGAAATGGTATTTGCACCAGCTGAAGAAGGTGAGGTCGGTATTTCACCGCGTCACGCGCCGTTAATTACTAAGCTCAATCCGGGTGAAGTACGTGTTAAAATCAGCAGCACGGAAAGTTATTCGTTTTTTATTTCTGGTGGTTTACTCGAAGTACAGCCACATGTTGTATCAGTTTTAGCAAATACAGCTATTCGTGCTAAAGATATTGATGAAGCCGCTGCTCTTGAGGCTAAAATGAGAGCAGAAGAAATTTTATCGGATAAAACAAGCAGAGTTGATTATGCAACCGCTGAAAATGATTTATTCCAAGCGGTAATGCAGTTGCGCACACTCGATAGATTTAGAAAACGCGGCGGGTAACTATTCAGTTATCGCCATGTCTTAGATAAAAGCCCGATAACGTTCTACGCTATCGGGTTTTTTCGTTTACTTTACACACAAAAGAAAATGACTCTTACTACAATTATTCTCGCTGCAGGTAAAGGAACGCGAATGTGTTCGCAATACCCAAAAGTTTTGCATTCCATTGGCGGCAAATCATTATTGCGTCACGTATATGATTTAAGTGAAAAATTTGAAAACAATACCATACATGTTGTTATTGGGCATGGCGCTGATCTGGTGAAAAGTACACTCTCAAATTTATCAGTTCATTGGGTTGAGCAACTACAGCAATTAGGCACGGGGCATGCTGTGCAGCAAGTGGCAGATGAAATTGATTCAGAGGCAACAGTCTTGATTCTATACGGTGATGTACCACTACTTCAAAAAAATACATTGCAAAAATTGCTTTCAAATGTTGACGAGAAAACTTTGTCGTTACTTACGGTGAATTTAAAAAATTCAACAGGGTATGGTCGCATTGTTCGTGATGAACATAATCAGGTGTTGCGTATTGTTGAAGAGAAGGATGCGAATGAAACAGAAAAAAGCATTAAAGAAGCCAATACTGGAATTTTAGCGGTGCAAGGATACGCATTAAAAAATTGGTTGGCGCAATTAAATAATCATAACGCACAGGGTGAATATTATTTAACTGATATTATTGCTTTGGCGGTTGCTGACGGATTTACTATCAAAACGTGCTCGCCCGAAAGCGAAAATGAAGTTTTGGGTGTAAATGATAAATTACAATTAGCACAATTAGAGCGTGTCTATCAATTACACCAAGCAGAGCGCATTATGAAGCGTGGCGCTACGTTGCGTGATCCAGCACGTTTTGATTTGCGAGGACATATTGTTGAATTAGGACAAGATGTTGAAATTGATATCAATGTCGTTTTTGAAGGCGACAATAAAATTGGAAACAATGTTAAGATTGGTGCTAATACAAATATCAAAAATGCGATAATTGCCGATAATGTAGAAATTTTACCAAATTGTGTGATAGAAAATGCAGTGATAGGTCAAAATAGTCGTATTGGGCCTTTTGCGCGACTTCGCCCTGAAAGCGTTTTAGCCAGTGATACACATATCGGTAATTTCGTGGAAATTAAAAAATCACATATTGGACAAGGCAGCAAAGTTAATCATTTAAGTTATATTGGCGATGCGCTTGTTGGCCGTAAAGTTAACATCGGTGCAGGCACAATTACTTGTAACTACGATGGTGTCAATAAATCGCAAACCATTATTGAAGATGGTGCATTTATTGGGTCCAACACACAATTAGTAGCACCTGTAACAGTTGGAGAAAATGCGACAATTGGAGCAGGTTCGACGATTACAAAAGATACGCCTGCAGGGCAATTAACGCTCAGTCGCGCGAAACAAGTTTCGGTGCCTAATTGGCAGCGTCCAATTAAAAAGGAGAAATTATAATGTGTGGAATTGTCGCAGGTATCGCGCAACGAAATGTCATCCCTATTTTATTGGAAGGTTTGAAACGTCTAGAATATCGAGGTTATGATTCGGCTGGCCTTGCCGTTATTTACGAACATACGATTATGCGTCAACGAGTTTTAGGTAAAGTGAAAGGACTCGATGATTCACTCAAAGCTGATCCAATGTCGGGCCATATTGGAATTGCACATACGCGCTGGGCAACACATGGTAAACCGAGTACCGCAAACGCGCATCCACATATTAGTTGCAATAATGTGGCTGTCGTTCATAACGGGATTATTGAAAATTATGAACAACTCAAAGCTACTCAACTTAAAAATAATTATGCGTTTACTTCTGAAACCGATACTGAAGTCATTGTTCACGAGGTTTTTCACGCCCGCCAAACAAGTGATAATTTATTGCAAGCAGTAAAGGAAACATTGCCTAAATTGGAGGGTGCGTATGCATTAGCCATTATGTGTGCTGATGAGCCAGATACACTGATCATTGCGCGCAAAGGAAGTCCATTAGTGATTGGCGTGGGAATTGGTGAATATTTTGTTGCATCAGATGTCACGGCACTTCTACCTGTGACGCAACGCTTTATATTCCTTGAAG
>Ga0114962_10000187_pt1 | contig 53806 bp, 35 predicted proteins | sample C_130820_MF_Meta_FD_87017 | JGI IMG/M metagenome (GOLD analysis project Ga0114962, IMG submission 87017) | Freshwater microbial communities from Lake Croche, Canada to study carbon cycling - C_130820_MF_MetaG | ecosystem: Environmental > Aquatic > Freshwater > Lake | place: Lake Croche, Canada... | reverse complement strand
CCGCTCGACGTAATACACGCCACCATCAATATTGTGCCCCGCCAGGACGGTGATGTCGCCGCCACCCAGTTCGATCATTTTGCTTGCCGAGGGAGTGCCGGATGCCATTCGGGCATTGGTGGGTGCCAGGGCATCCATGTTTTTCACGTCGTTACCGGCGGCAAGCCGGATGTTGCCGCCGCCCAAGGTGCCGACGCCTTCAAAGAAATTGCTGAAGTCAAGCCACCAGGTGGTGGAAGCGTTCGGATCGGTGAGGTCTGCGCTCGTAGTTCCATTCAGGGTTCCCACTCCCACGACACCTGAACCGCCGGTGATGGGATCAATGAACCCCCTGCGATCGAGCCAGTTGGTGGGCAACTCGCGCGAGGAATCGTCAATCAAGGTGCCGTCTTTCATGCGGGTCTTGCGTGCGATATCGCCCGCCGCGGAAATGGCAACATTGCCGCCCGCCATGCTGTATTGCACGAAGTATTTCTGTTGGATGGCGCCGAGAACTCCTTGTTGGGGATGGCCTCCGCTGGAGTTGAGGAGGAGCGGCACGACGAAATCGCCACTCGTAATCACCTTGGTGGGATCACTGACCACGGTGCCGGCGGTGTAGATGCTGGCGAACGGGTTGAGGAGATAGACATTCCGCGCGGAGTTGATGGTGATGTCCCCGGAACCGCTGCGGATGACCTGATAGCGGCCATTGATGGCCGAGGCTGTGGTGAAGTACTCCGGGGTGGCCCCGGTGGACAAGCCGGTGGCGTTGCCGTAATTCTTACCCAGCAGGACTGACCCTTTGTCGGTGGCGAGTGAGGTGCCGGGAAGTACGGCGCGGAAATCAGCGGAGGACAAGTCCGCGCCCGAGGTGAGGCGGTAGGACCACGACTGGGTGTTGGCGGGAAGCAGGGCGTTGCGTGCCATGAGCGGGGCCAGCCAGAGTGCGGAGTTGCCGTTGGCGGCTGTGGGAGTGACGGCGGCGAAGCCATCGCTCAGGGCGTTGTAGAAGACGATGTCGCCCGCGGCTCTGAGGGTCAGCACTCCGGAGACGGACTTGGGGCCAAAACGAAATTTCTCCAGGTTCCAGTCGCTGGTTGCGGTGGAAGTGGTGGTGCCAAGAACCAGATTGCCCGCTGCATTGAAAATTTCCGCGCCGGGAGCGAGGAGCGGATTCAAGGCAGGTTGGAGCGAGGTGAGGCGTCCCAGCATGGCGGAATACCCTGGGGTGGCGGCGGCACCGGCGGCGCCGAGAAACGCCGTCGCGTCGCTCTTGATAGAGTTTTGGATGGTCGTGGTGATGGTTCCGGTGCCGGTGATTCCATAGAGTTTGACCCCTTCGACCAGGATGCTGGAGGCGCCGACGATGGAACTGCCGATGGCGTTGATCCGCATGTCCGTGTTGGCCAGATTGCGCGGGGCGCGCAGGTGGAGGGTGCCGGTGAATTTGCCGAGCGACTCGCTGGTGGTGTTGGCCGCCGCGATGGACAGATGGATGGTGGAACCGGATTGAAGATCGAGCAACGCGTTCGGATCGATTACCCCATTGCGCTGGTTGCCGGCTTCAAGGGTGATGGCACCCCCCTTGCCCGCATCATCGAATTGCACGCCGGAAGCATCGAGCACCGATCCCGAACTCAAGGTGAGGCTGCCACTGGCTTTGAGATCGATGATCCCTCCGCTGGTGCCGGAGGCGTCGATGGTTTTCGAGACCGTGATGCTGCCGGAATCCGCCGCCACCTGATAGATATGGGATTCGGCATTGCCGTCGATCATCACATTGCCGCTGCGGATGCGGTAATCGCGGGACTGGGTGAAACCGCCGGCATTGAGGATGGCATCCAGACTGGCCAGGCTGCCGCCCGCCACCGAGCCGGTGTCCAGAGTGAAGGATCCCTGTTCTCCCGTGCTGCCCGCCGTGGCCGCGATGGTCCCGGCCAGATCGAATACGCCGCCCGCTGACTTGACCACGACCGCACCCGCATTGCCGCCGCCTTGTTTGGCGGAGACATCGATGCCCGCAGCCGCCCCAACTCTAACCGAGCCAGCGTCGGCCAGGAGCATGACTGTTCCGCCGCCGGTGTAGCGGATGGTATCGACAAAGGTAGTGGAGGTGCCGGTCAGATCCAGGTGTGCCGCGGCCGTGTTGCCCAGCGTGAGGTCGCCTGAAGTGGCATGGAGGGTGAGTTTTCCGCTGGGCAGCGTGATGCCGCCATTCACCTGCACGCTGGCACCTTGGAGAGTGAGATCCGCGCCAAAACCACCGCCGAACGGGGACGGACGACTCACGGCCGGCCGGTCAAGCCGGAGGGCGCCCGCGGCGCGGATTTGATAGATCGACTTGCCGGCACCGGTTACCAGCGGGGTGACCAAATCAAGGTTGCCGGCGGCATCAAGCAGGCCCAGGTTTTCCGTTAGAACGCTGCCAGTCGCGGTGAGGAGGGCATCGGCATAGCCGTCGATGCGGAGGGAGTTGGCCCCGAGCGTGATCTGGTCGGCATCGAAGGTCACGGAACCCGCGAGTGGGCCTGACAAGGGGCTAGAGGGGGCGCCGGCGGCGCTGTTGCCGAGTGACAGGTTGGCAGCGGTGAAGGTGACCGAGCCCGCTGCGGCATTGAAGCCGCGAATGGCGGAGGCCTGCAGCGAAAGACTGTCAAATGACCGTGAACCGACCGCACCCGTGCCATAGACGTCGATGGTGGAATAACTGAGCAGGGCAAGCCGTTTGGCGGAATTCTGTAAACTCGTCAGCGCATCACCACCCAGCACGAGACCGGTTGTGGGATTGAGCGTTCCGGGGTTGTTCAGGCTGATGCTGATTTGGCCGCTGCTCAGGGAGATACTGTCCGCGAGCAGGTTGGCCGAATTGGCCAGGCGGGTGGCGGCGGTGGAATCGAGCACGATGTTGCCGCCGGTGAGCATGACTCCCGGGCCGATCACCAGCTCCGGCGAGGTGGAAGTGTCGATGCCGTGGCGGGCCACCTGCCCGGTGGAACTGGCACTGACGCGGACCAAGGACCCGTTGCCGCTGCCAGGGGTTCCGTCCTTGCCCAGAGTGAGGGTTTCGAGGGTCAAATCACCCTTGGTTGAAAGAATCCGCGCGCCATCATCGAGGGTGAGATGATCGCTTGAAACCAAAATGATGTCTTTGCCGGTCAGTGCCGTTCCCGCGTTGTCAAGGGTCACCTCGGGGGAATTCGCCGTGACGTTCGCGCCATCCGCGGTGAAGCTGCGGATTCCTCCGATCAGCAGGCTTTCCGCGCCGAAGCTGTTGAGGACTTGGGCGCTGAGAACCAAACCCGTGGCGGCACCGGCGGTGCCGGTGGTGTTGATGAGGATTTGTGAGGCGCTGTTGATATCGATCACGCTGCCGCGGCCTCCCGTTGGGACGAGCGAGGCAACCGCGCCGTCGAGCAGCATGCCGGCGGAGGAGGAAAAGGCGAGGTATCCGGCGTCCACCGGCAGACGCGGAACCGTGAGTTCGCGGGAGATGGCGGCATCGCGCAGCACGCTGTTAGCCGATAGATCCTGATACTCGGCACGGGCCCGGAAGACGTTGGCCGTGGCAACCTCAAAGCCGCCGATGAGGGTCGGACCGCTGCGGGATGCATCGAGATTGTTGGAAAAATACCCGGCAACGAAGGATGAACCGTCGGGCGAAGCGACGGTACTGTCGGGAACGGTGGATTTCGGGGTGACCAGGACGGCGCCCGGCAGCAGGGCGTAACGGGCAGGCAACAGCGTGTAGGTCCCGGCAGCCAGATCCTTGCTCGCGGCAAGCGTGATCTGGTCACCCTCCCGGAGTGTGGAATTCGTGTAGCCGGGTGCCCCGCCCAGATTGGTGGCGGAGGAATCGCTGTTGAAAGGCGCGTAGGGGCTGTAATTGAAACCGTAATTGGGAATGACGGCGAAGCTGCCGGATGACGCCAGGATGTCCTTGCTGCCACCATTGCCGGCAATCCAGCGATAAGCGTAAAGATCTCCGCCGCCGCTGATGTCCACGGTGGAACCCGCCTGCGTGACCAGATTCACGGCGGCCAAATTCACCGCTTTGGCGGGCGGGCCACTGACGGTGATATCGTTGCCGGCCGGATCGATCCACGATTTGCCGTCCAGGCTGATGCCATAGGGAAGGATGGTGGCTTTGCCCGTGACCGGGTCAATGGTTGAAACCGAGGTGACTCCGCCGGTGGCCAGTGTCAGCAGCGACGTCACCGGACTCGCATGCGTCGTGCCCGCGATCGCATTGACCGGCGCGGTGCCGTTGCCATCCCAGCCGAGATGGATCTTGCCGACGGGAGCCCGCAGGGTGCCGCCTTGGCTGATTTGCGAGGCGTAGATCGAGAGCTCGCCGCCTGCGGAGAATGGCAGGGAGCGGATGCTGCCACCCTGGATGGTGACCGATCCCTGGTGCAGCGTGCCGCCGGTGGCATCATCATAGGCGAACACATTGAACTGGCGTGCGGTGGGCGGATAGATCTGCCCCGCCTCAAAGGTCAGGTCACCGGCGATTTGCAGGGTGCCGTTGCCGCGGATGTCGCCAGTGGGCGCAAGCAACGCCGCGTTGCCAATTCCCTCGAGCGATAGATTGCCCACGTCTATGAGTTCGGCATGAACCGTGAGTTTGCCGCTGCCCCAGGTGGGACTGAATGAATAGGGCGTAAGGTAGCCGACGATCCCCTGATAGAAAAGGACGGGCGCTTGCTGCGCAGGAGTCAGAAACGCCTGGCCGAGAACCACCTGCGCGGCGCTGAGGGTGACATTTCCATTGGCATGGATCACGCCGCCATCGGCGACCTTGAGACTCCCGGAAACTCCGATTGACACATCTCCGTCAAAGCGGACATTCCCGCCGAGGGTTAGGGAATCGAACCCGCCTGTGGCAAAACGCTCAACCGAAAAATAGCCGAGCTGGGGCGCGAGGTTGCCACCCGCATCCAGGATTGGAACCCCCACGCCGATGGAGCGGTTCGTGGCGGGCAAGGCAATGGAACTTTGGGTCACCACCAGGTTCACATCCGCGGTGGTGTAAGAAACGGCTTCAGGAATAAATTTGTTAGACGAGATGTTGAGTGTACCGCCAGTGGCGGATGGGCCGCCGGCCGCGCCTAACAAATTAGCGTCGGAGAACAGCATTTCGCTTCCCGCGAGCGTAATCGTCCCCGCGTTGGACTCGATGGTCACGGGGACATAGGCCTTACCGACCTGAGATGATGCAACGGCTGGTTCAAGTGATAGACGGGAAGGAGACAGATCCAGAATGCCGCTGGCGCCCGAAACGTCGAGCTTTGAGCCCGCCTCGGCGACGATATTGCCGCTGACGTTGATAGAGCCGCCAGCAAGGATTTGGCCTTGGCGCAGCCCGTAGGCGTTGCTCACCAAAACCTCTTTGCCTTGGGTCGAAAGCCAAGCGCTCCCGCCCAAGTGCACCGTCGGCATTGCGTAAGTCGGCAGCTCGCCAGCACTCACTGGGAATCTGGAGGCCCCGGCAACCGAGATGTAGCCCCCCGGAGCAATGACGCTGCCAAGGAGGGTGACGGTTTGGCCATTGAATGCAACCGAACCTAGGCCATCAGTCTGGAGCAGCGCACCCTGGCCCATGACAATATCGCCCCGCGTCAAAATGATCCCGGCGAATGTGCTGCCGGGCGCCGCGAATGATAGGTTCACCGGCGAACGGACTCCTTCCTCGCGCGTGATGGGCGACAGCTTGAACTGGTCGTTCTGATCCAGACTGCCAAGCCATCCCTGCACGATCGGTCGGATGGCGGTGCCGTCGGCGATTTTGATGCCGGGAACGAAAGTGCCAGCCGCGAAACCCGCCAGCCCGATCCCGCTGAGGGAGATGTTGCCAAAACCGCCTTGACTGAAAAATTCTGGATCCAACAGAGTGATCCGCGGGTTGGAGGTGTCGCCACCGATTTGCCAGGCGGGAGCGGTGAGCGCCAAGGTTCCGGCCTTGCTGCCGGACAGTCCCTGCATTCGGGCACCCAGAGTCAGCGTTCCTCCCAAGGTGGAATTGAATTTTGGTTCACTGCCAGCCGTGATGGTGAGGGAACCGGCGTTGCCGTAGCTCACCACTCCCTTGGCGCTCAACAGGCCACCTCCTGAGACATCGACGAGAGCGCCCGCTGCCAGAATCGCGCTGTAGCCCTCGATCTTGATCGTGCCTCCTTTCAGCGACACCGGGGACACCAGGGAAGATCCCATACTCAGGCGGTCATCAACGGTCAGACCCGCCGTGCTGAGGATTCCCCCGGCACCCAAGGTGAAGATCCCGTGTCCGTTCTGCACAATGAGCGGTGCCTGTGCAGGAACGAGCTGCAGCCGGTTGATCTCATCGTAACCGATGCCGTAGGTGGAAAACGCTAGGCTGCCGCCTGGGGCCGTTATCTGGCCGGCGACGGTGATATTGGACGCCTTGAAAGCAATGGATCCGCCAACGGGTGCCGCGAGATCCACGCCCGCAGGGACGATGATTTCACCGTCATGGTTGTTCACGGTGAGAGAACCGAACCCGTCGGCGGCCAGGAGCGCCGCTGACAAAACCACCGTGTTCTTGCGCTCCGCCCGCAAGGCTGCCGGACTGCCATTGGCATCCACGGCGAACGGGGCGGCTGCGGCAAGGATGATCGAGGAATCAAAGGTGACGATGGGCGGTGCGGGCGCGTAGATGGGGAAAGTCGGATAAGAGATATCCTTGGCTTGGAATGTAAGTGACAGGGCGCTTGCGGCGGGCGGCGTGAGGCGTTGATTGTCGCCAACCACCGTGGAACCGGCGAAACCGCCATCAAGCGCCATGGCTGGCGCGGAGATCGCAAGTTTTCCGCCCACGGCTCCTTCCGAGTATCCGGGGGCGTAGCGATAACCGGCAGGAGCGATCACGCCTTGGTAAACATTCGTCACACCGAACTTGGCATTCGCCTGGGTGAAGGAGCCATCATAAATACCCTCGTACAAAACAGCGGGCGAAGCGCTGCCGATGTCCACCAGGTGGCCGCCGGTAAGCAGTTGGGTCGTTCGGATCGACCCACTCTCGAACTGGGTCGATCCGCCTGAAACATCGATTTTGGATCCGGCCTGCATGACGACGGAATCGCCCGCGCTAATGGTGACCGAACCACCGGCTACGGTGAGTTGGCCGACCTGGCGTTGGATCAGATTGGCGAAGCCGGCAACATTCGCCATGGGGGTTCCGATCCAGCCATTGCCCTTGTTGCGGATGTCCACCAGTACCGTGGAGTTGCGGAGGGTTCCGAGCCTTTGGAGCGGGGAATCCGCGAGTTCCGCCGCACGCAGGTCCACCGACACGATGTTCTGCGAAACCGGCACCGGCACCGCCAGCGATCCCGCCACATCGATTACCGCCCCGTTTTCAAAATACACCTGGCCGCCGGACTGCAAAAACGTGGTTCGGGGTGGCGAATCCCCCTCAAACAGCCAGCTGCCTGCCGCAAGATTCACACTGGCGTTCGGGGCGCTCAGAATGGAGCCGGCCCCCAGTCGGATCGTCTTGCCGAGTGCATTGACTTGTGAGCGGAGCGTTAATTCGGTGCCGATCGTGGTTTCCGTGCTGGCATACTCGGGTAGAATGCTCATCACGCTGCCTGGCGCCAGATTGACCGCGCCGGTGGCACTGAAAAGGAACATGTCGCCGTAAGCCGTCGCGGTGGCGCGGTTGGAAACGGCGTTGTATTGCGCCTGCAAGTCGATGCGTCCGTTGAGCGAAACTGAGGTGGAACCCACGAGGTCTCCACTTTGGTTAATCTCCCGCCCGGCGATGGTGATGCCGCCACGGGCTGCCTCAATCAAGCCGCCCTGGGTGGCAACGCCGGCATACAGACCGGCCACCGGATCGGCCACCGCGCCGACAAACACGTCCAGACCGCGCAAACTCGGATCGGACGAGGCATGTCCATCAAATCCCACCTGTAGGCCCGCCGCGAGAATCGTTTGTCCGTCCGGGGTGGAGATCGACCCGTTGTTGATCACGTTGGGACCGACCAAGGTGATGCGGCCGCCGACTTTCGCCGCGTCCGTCGGACTATCGAGGATGGCGCCTTGCTGGACAATCACGTCGCCATACTTGCCGCTCGGGCTGAGAGGGGTTTCGGGGGTGAACCCGGGCGTGCCGTTGAGCCCGGCGGGCATGGCTAAGCCGCTGAAAAGAAACTGTGCGTCAGGGTTGTTGAGCAGCCCGCGGTTGATCAGGTTGTCGTTGATCGGCAGTGACGAAACTGTTAGATTGCGGACATTCACCTGGCTGGAGCCGCCGAAGATGATACCGTTGGGATTGATGATATAGACCTGGCCGGCGGCCTTGATGGAACCGAGAATCTGGGTCGGATTGCCTGTGGGGTCGCTGATTTTGTTGAAGGCAATCCACTGGCCGGCGTTGGCCCCGCCGGCGGATTGGTCGAATGTTAGAGTTGTTTGCTTGCCGACGTTGAATGTTTGCCAGTTGAGCAAGGCTTGCTGGGTAGTCTGCTTGACCGTGACCTGGGTGGAGCCGTCGCTAGCCTGAGTTTGGGTGGGGGCCTGGGCACCAGTCCATTTTGTCGGATCGGTGGCTACCACCGGCGCAACCTGCAACCCGCCGCTGGTTAGTCCGTTAGGCACGTTGGGCAGTGGCGCTGCAACGCTACCAAGATTATTAGATCCTTGGCTGGCGGCGGCTCGCGCGGCAGCCTGCATGGCCCGCATCGCGTCGAGCGTGTGGCTAGTGCGGGCCAGCACATCCTGGGCGTTGGCACGGGAGGCATCGGTAGATGTCGGGGTGGCCCCGCCAAGGCCGCCAGCGGCAGCGGGAGCGCCGGGCTGGCCGGAGCCGGTGTGGCCGCCGCGCAGCAGGTCGCCGGCGTTGGCGCTCAGGCCGCTGATGAGGACACTGAAGCCGAGGCAAATGCCCGCACGGTAATGCAGCGGGCTGCCGAAGAGTGCGGTGCTGCGGAAGAAAAATCGTTTGGGCTTCATCGTGTGAGTGCGTTAGGGAGCCAGAATAGGGAGCCAGAATAGGCAGCCACCACATTCCTGTGGTGGTAGAGGAAGCGTGGACCATGTGTGCGTGCTAAAGGCGCGGTTCATGGGCTTTCCTTCCGCACGACGACAGGAATGTCGTCGCTCCTCACGACGACAGGAATGTCGTCGCTCCTTACGACGACAGGAATGTCGTCGCTCCTCGGGACCTTGCCGTCGCTCCTTAGTGAGTGGCATCTGAGCCAAGGTGACCGGGGATTTCATGGCTTGATCGGCGGCTTCTTGGCGCTGATGCGATTGTCGAGGATCTTGTCCTTGTAGCCCTGGACGAGGTTTTCGACCTTCACGCGGGTTCTGCCGATGAACGGCTCGCGGGCTGCCAGGGCTTTGCCGAGAGCATAGTTTTCAAACCGATCAAGCACCTCAATTGCCGTGTTGAAAAGGGCGATGTTCTTGCTCTCGCGGTCGGCGATGTTGCGCTTGAGCTCCAGTGCCTCGGCCGCAAGTTTGGCCCGCTCGTCCTCCTTGGCACGGGCGACTCCGGCGGCTTGTTCGTAGCCGCTCTTCCACTTTTCAAGCGCTGCGGTGTATTCCACGATGCGCTTGTCCCGCTCCGCCAGTTTGGTGGTTAGAGCGGCGGCAGTCTTGTCGGCAGCGGCCTTGTCGCTGGTGGCTTGTTGGATCAAACTGGCATTGCGCTTTTCCAGTTCCGTGATCTTGGTCGCGAGCTCGGTATTTTTTTGATCAGCGGCGGCCTGGGCAGCTTGGGCGTTGGCGCTTTCGGTTTGGGCGCTGCGCAGTTGCAGCATCACTGCCCGCAATTGGGTGTGGAGTTTTTCGCTAGGATCTGCGGTCTCGGCGGCCCCAGCTAGCGAGGTGAAAACCGCAACGAACAGCAATAGATTAAGGAAATTTTTCATAATGTTAGAATTTGGCATGAAGATCGATCTGGATGACGTCGGACTTGAGGGGAGGGCCGGCGATTTCGTTGGCGCTCATCCAACGCAGGCCGCTGTACACGGCCTTGGATAAGGCGAACTTGCCGCCGAGGGTGAAGCCCTGAACGTTGGTACTGCCGCCGCCAAAGTCCGAGTCGGTGAAGCCATCGACCACCGCGTCGCTCTCGACGTAGCGGTAGCCGAAGCCCGCCTGCCAATCACCTAAGGTCTCGAGGGCGGGCTTGCCAGCCTGCAAGGTGAGGTTCCAAGCGGTATCGCCGCCGCCGAAGCCACCGCCGTTGACGCCGAAGTTATTAACGGCTTTCTGGGCGACTGCCGATTTGTCAAAAGCGACGTTTTTAGTGGCTTCGCCGAGCAGTGAGACGCGCAGCGGATCGAAGTGGTCGTAATCGAGTTTGCCAGTGACGGTGACGTTGCGGAACGGGGTGGCGAGGCCGTAGTATTGGTATTGGTTGGTGGTGCCGTAGTTGTTAGCAGCGGTGGGCACTATGTCCCGCAGCGCCATATAGGTGTTGCCGCGCTGAGCAAAGCCGGGGCGGGTGGTGTCGGTGGAGCCCGCGTCGCTGGCGCTCAGCGGCGTGAACGGCGAGGACAAGCGGCCCGCGATATTGTTGAAGTCGTAGTAGGCGATGGCGACTTTGGCCGTTAGATCGTGGTTAATCTTCCAATCGATGCCGAGCTGGGCGCCGGCAAGCCACTTGTCGGTGCTGGCGAACTTGGCCGGCTGGTTGGAGGCGAAGTTCAAATCGGTATTGTAAACCGGGAAGCCGCCCGCGGTGAAAAACGTCGAGACGTTGTCGGAGAGTTTCACCTTGCCGCGCAGGGCCGCGCCGTCGAAGCCGAGGTCCGGATCCCATTGCACGTCGGTGCCAAAGAACGGATTGTTGAACCTGCCTAACATTAACGTGAGTTCCTCGCCGTCGCCAGGGCCGGCGTCGTAGCTGATGAACGCCCGATCCAACCACAGCTGGTATTTGGAAAAGTTACCGCCGGAGCCGCCGAGTGTTTGGTTGAGCGAGGTAGGGGTGTTGCTATCGCCGGAGCCGAGGCACAGGCCAGTAGTGAAACCTTCGCCCAACATAATCTCGGTGCCCAGGCGGGCATACAGGCGCGCGCGCTGGCGGTTTTGATCGGCGTTGTACTGTGGGGAGAACAAGTAGCCTGAGGTGTCGAATGGGGCACCGGTATTGATGGCATTGAAGTTAGGGAAGGCACCGGTGTTGTCGTTACCGGAGGGAAAGAAGGTGCCGTCGTAGCGCACCCGGATGTCGCCGTACGGGCGGAACTTCGAGGTCCACTCGGCTGCCGGCTTGTCACTCCATTTCTCCGCGTGGGCCTGGGCCATGAGATCCTGTTTGATCTCGTCGCGCATCTGCTTGCGCACCACTTCGGGAATGTAACTGACGCGCAACTCGTCGGCTGCCGGCGCAGGTGGCTCAGCAGCGGCGGCATTTTGCGCGGCGCTGGCGGCATCGGCCTCCGCCTGTTTGATGAGGTCGAGCGCTTCTGGCTGGGTGAGAATGCCCTTCTGCACCAGCCGGTTGATTAGATTAACTGTGACGTTAGACGATGGCGCGGCAGCGGGTGCCTCTGGCGGGGCCGCGGCAATTTCCTCGGCCCTCGACAGGCAGGAGGCACCAAGGCAGGCGGCAATGAGTAGGAAAGGAAGTGGAGGCATGACTTATTTATTAGAGTGAGCCCTTGCGGGCGGAGATGCGCATGTTGATGGGCATGGGCATGTCGGCGGGTGGAGGTTCGGGAAGTTGCAGCCCGGCGAGCACCTGGCCCTTGATGGCCTGATCGACTGCGGGGTCGCCGGAGGAGCCCACGGGTGTGGCGCGGGTGATGCGGCCGTTGGCGTCGGCCCACACCAGCACCTTTAGGCTGAACGCGGCGCTGCGAGTGTCGGCATGGTGGCGCAACGTTTCGGCGATGGTGTTTTGTACTTTCACCGCGAAGCTATCCCATTTGCCGCCGCGGCGGCCGCCGCCGATGCGGTTGCGCGAGCCGTTGCCGGTGCCTGCACGCAAACCCATATCCGGACCATTGCCGATGTTGTTAGTCGACAAACCGTCGTCTTGGGGATCGGCGGCGGCGGTCTCCTCTGGCGGTTCATCTTTATCGACGGGTGCCTGCTCTACCATCTGATCCTTGGGCGGCTCCGGCTTGGGGGGTTCCGGCTTGGGCGGCGGCGGTGGCGGCGGCGGCAGCGTGATGGAAATCATTTCTGACTTCTTGGCCATCGGCCGCGCAGGCGCTGTGGGCTTGCTGAGAAAGGACACCACCCCGCCAGCCACGACGATGGCGAGGAGCCCGCCGATGATGAGTCGGCGTTTGTTGGCAACCGGAGCTGGGGTGAGTTGCGCTTTCATGTTAGAAAATCAATGGGCTCCGGTGGCCGGTTGGGTGGCCAGCCCCACCTGGTTGATGCCCACCCGGCCCAGCACGTCGAGCACATCCATGATGCCTTGGTACTGGCTCTGGCGGTCGCCGCGCACGATGACCGGCACGCCCGGGATGGCGGCCTTCATCTGCGCGAGTTTACTTTCCAATTCGGCTAGAGTGACCGGCAGTGTGTTGAGGCGCACTTTGCCTTCGGTATCGATGGTGATGGCCTGCGTCTTAGGCGCGTCGAGCTTGGGGGCGGCCGCTTTACTCGCGCTGGGCAGGTTGACCTTGACGCCCTGCACGCTGGCGGTGGTCATGATGATGAAAATGAGCAGCAGCACCAGGTAGAGGTCCACCATCGGCGTGACGTTGATGTCATCGTAATTTTTTTCGTCAGCGGAGGCCATGAAGGGAGAAAAGTTGAATGCTGAAAGCTGAAATGCATAATTCGCATACGTCGCATCATTTTCAGGACTTATCGGTGGTGGGATCGGGTTCCTGGGCGGGGCGGTAGAACTCGGCCATCTTGGCTACAAACTCGTCGATGAATACCTGCATGAGTCCCAGCGAGTTTTTGATCCGGCCGTTGAGATAACTGTAGATAAACAAGGCCGGAATGGCCACCACCAGACCGACCACGGTGGCTAGCAGCGCCGAGGCGATACCGGGAGCGATCGAGTTAACGTTCACCTCGCCGGAGCGGGCAATGATGGCGAAGGTGATCATCACGCCGACGACCGTGCCCAACAGTCCGACATAAGGTCCGCCGGCAATGCTGATGGTCAGATAGATCAGACCGTCGGAGAGGCGGTGGCTCTCGTGGACCAGGCCGGCGTCGAGGCTGGCGCGGATCGCTTGGATCGAGCGGCCGGAGAGGCCCTGAACGCGCTTGTGATCCTTGTCGAGACGGTGGCGGATTTCCTCCGAGCCGATTTGATAGATATGGAACAGCGGGGATTTTTCCAGCAGGAGTTGTGCGGAGGCGTCGCCGCGGCCATCGAGGGTGCTGACGGCGGAGTGGTCATCAGGGTCGAGGGCGGTGAGGTCGGTGGAGAGGGTTTTCCACTGCTTGAGAAACTCCTTGGTGCCCTTGTCGATGGAATTCAGATAGCGGAACTTGCGGATAGCCACCGTCCAGCCGATGACGATCATCACGGCACACACACCCACCGCGATCCAGCCGTCGAACATCATGTTGTTGGCAATGTCACTGAACAGCGATAGATGCTCCATGAACTTGCTCTGGCCTTTGGCGGCGTCGCCTTCCACCTGGCCGAGCGCAATCGCCCGCGCCGCGGCCTCGCCAGTGCCTTGGCTGAGTGCGGCGAGCTTGATCCAAGCCGCCGGGCGGGCCACGCGCGAGATCGACAACTCGTCGAGCTCGCCAGTGAAATTGTTGGAACCGGCAGCGGCTGGTCCGCCGAGGTTCAGCGGCGCGGTGAGGGCGGGCAGGCTGCCGTCGAGGCTGGCGTAGGGCAGGCCGTTGACGAAGAGTTGGAGTGTTTTGCCATCGGCGACGAGCGCCAAGTGAGCCCACGCGGCAGCAGCGAGCGGGGCACCGGGTTGGCTGCGCTGCGGGCTGCCGGCGGCGCCGATTTCAACGGTCGGCACGCCTTGGTCGAGCAGCACGCGCAATGCCGCTGGGCCGTCGGCGCGGCTGAGGATGAGCGCGTTGGCCTGCAACGCGGCGGGTTTGATCCAAGCGCTTAGGGTGAACGTCTGACCGGCCTTCCATTCCAGCGAGGCGGTGTTAGGGATGGCGACTGGGATGCTGCCGGCAAGGCGCAGACCGCTGCCGATGAGCGAGCCATCGGCGGTCTGGCCGACGGTGGTGGCGTTGTTGCCGTTGGTGGTGGCGTCGGCGGGGGCGCTGCCGCGGCCGGAAAAGTGATAGACCAGCACGGTGTCGGCGTCATAGGCGTCGGTGGCCGACGGGGCCGGAGGCATGGCGGTGTCGGAGTTGCCATAATAGAGGTAGAAAGTTTCCTTGGTGGCGGCTTTCACCTCGGGCAGCTTCACCCACACAAATGCCTCGTTGAGAACATTGTCATAACTCTCTAACTGAAATGGCAGGACCGTCTTGCCATCTGCGGCAATAAAGCGCAGGTCGCTGCCGTTATCGCGGGCGCTGGCAAAGTGGAAGTTAGCGTCGGAGAGGCGCAGCAGCACGCTGGTAGCGCCCGGCGATTCGCTTAGGGCAGCGGCGCCGGCGCCGGTGTCGAGGGTGATCGGCTGGCGTTGGGTCCAGGCGCGGTTCCACCACGCCTCGGCGGCGTGCAGCGGGGTGGCGAAAGACCCGGCGAGGCAGAGGCTGGCCAAGAGGGTTCGCCTGCAAAGGAAAATGGAAACGGTAGCAGCGGCGTTTTTAACCGCGGATTGGACGGATTGAAGAGGATTACACGGAAAATAAGACCTCGATCTATCTACTCCTCGGCTCACCCTGAATGTATCTGCCAAATAATTCATAACTCTTTCATTATCAGTGTTATCAGTGTCATCTGTGGTTCCTATTTTTTCTAGGATTAGGGAAGGGCGGAGGTGCATGGTTGAATTTGTGAATGTTAGAAATCGGCCCAGCCGCGGAAGGTGACGCGGACGTCACCGGCATGGGAGTCGGTTTGGCTGATGAAAGGCACGGCGGCATCGAGTGAGCCGTTGTAGTGGTTTTTAAACTTGAAGCGCATGCCGGTGCCGGCGCTGGCGAAGGAATAGCTTGACTGCTGTCCGGGCAGGGCATTGCACAGGCCTAACAAGCCAGCGTCGGTGAACAGGTGGAAGCGCCATTCGTCGGTGCGCGCGCCGGTTTTGCTGGGGCTGCCGATGAGTGAAGGGCTGCGCAGTTCCAGGGATCCGAACAGGCTGTTGTCGCCCAGGGCAGTGCCTTCGAGGTAGCCGCGCGCGCTGCCGAGGCCGCCGGCGGCGGATTGCTCGGCGTTGACTAGCGGCTGGCTGGCGAGCTGACCCTGGATTTTGCCGAATACCTGCATGCCGGCGGTGAAGTCGTGGGTGTGGGCAAGGTCGCTGCGGATATAAGCATAACTGCCGTCGGCGTTGTAGCGTTTATTAGAAAAATCGTGACCGGAGCTGCCGAGGCCGCGCAAGTGGAAATTGAGTGAAGTATTCAACTCGGTGAAGCTCTTATCAGCCAGCCAGGAAGCGCCGTAGTTGGCGCTCAGCGGGTAATATTCGATAGGCGTGGCGATGGTGCTGGAGCCGATGACGAGGGTTTCGTCGAAATGTTTGTAATCCATTCCAAGGTTAAAATTCTGGGAGAACGTGGCGGTGGACGGCAAGTCGCGCAACACGCGCAGGCCGAGGATTTGGCCGCGGCCGCCGACCGCTGCGCCGCCGAGGGTCGAGATATCACTGTTTTGTTTGGTGCCCTGGAGCATCAGGCTGAGGCCGTCGGACACGCGGGCCAGATAGTAGCCGGAGAACACCAGGGCATCATGGGTATTTTCCGGGGCCAGCTGGAAATTCATGCCTGCGCTGTGGCCAAGCTGGAACAGGTTGCTATAACTCAGCCCGCCGTCTAAGCGTAGCTCAGTGGTGTTAGAGCTGTAGCGGTTGTTGAGCTCCAGCGAGCCGTGCAGCGGCCGCTTATCCTCCACGTTCAGATCGATGTCCACCGTGCCCGGTTCCACTCCCTGGCGCAACACCGGCGTCACCCGTCGGTCCGCCAGCCGGTTGAGTCCAACGATGTCCTGGGTCACCCGGTTCATGTCTGGCACCGTGCCCTCCGCCAGTGACGGCGCCTCGCGCTTGATGTTGCTAGGCAGGAAAAACCGCGCGCCGTTGACCCGCAGGCGGCCGACCTTGCCCTCGACCACTTCGAGGCGGATCACGCCGCGGCGCGGGTCCTGCTGCGGGACGAGTACTGAAACCGTCTGGAATCCCTTGTCGTGATAGGCTTTTTCCAAGGCAACGCGTGCCAGCTCCACGTCGTCGGCCGTGCGACCCGGCCCGAGGAATGGATAGACCGCAGCCTCCACATCCAGCGGCTGCAAGCGCCGCGCGCCTTCCACCCGGTACTCGCGGATGTAAAGGGAGGTCGTCTCTGTGGCGCTCAGACAGGTCCCGATGCTGGCGAGTGCGAGGCACGCCGCGAGCGTCCGCAGGCGGAGTACCTGCGGGGAGAAAACGGGATAATTGTGGGAAGAGACCATACCAAGGGCAGACTCGAGTCAGCCGAAGGGATGATCGTCGCAGCGGGGGCCTCGCCTCAAGGGGTGGAATGTGACGAAATTGTCACAATGCAGGATTGCAGGTTTGAAGAGCTCACCGTGACTTGTTATATTCCGCTCAGCCCGCCCCATGCAGACGACAGAATTGGATGATTTAAAACAATGGGTGGCCGAATGACGGGCGGAACACGCCAACCCAAAGGCCAAGGAAAAGCGCGATCAATGGACGAAATACGTGTCGCTGACGATGGGGGTCATCGCGCTGGGGGCCACCGCGCTCATCGTGAAGAAAAAGCCGCAGTGGGTGGTTTCTACGGTGTTTGGGGCCTTGGCTTGCGCGCAGATGATGTACGTCCTATGCTGGATGCCGCTGTGAGGTGCTTGGCAGGTATTACTTGTACTGGGCGCGCCGGAACAGCCACAGCCCTATAGCCACGCACAGCAGATTGGGTGCCCACAGCGCCAGCGAGGCGCCGGCGGTGGTTTTGCTATCATTGGCCACCATGATAAACAGAAAGTAGCCGGTGCCTAACAATAAGCTCATCAGCAAGCCGCTGGAGGAATCGCGGCGGCGCGCTTGCATTGCTAGCGGCACGGCGACAAAGGCGAACGCCAGGCATGCCAGGGAAAACGAATAGCGCTCGGTGATCTCGGTGCGATACTTCACCAACTGTTGCGGCGTGAGCTCCGGATGTCTGGCCAGATAGGCGGCAATCTCCGGATTGGTCATCGCCGTGGGCTTGCTCTTCTCGGTTTGGCCACCGCCATAGGGAATCAGATAGGGCTCGGCCTCGTTGGCAAAGAACATCTCGACGCTGCCGTCGGGCTTGTGCGTCTCGAAGCTGGCGTTATACAACTTGAGACGCAGTTCTTTCTTGGCATCATCGACCACAAAGGTGAAGCGCTCGGCATGCAGGTAGGCATTGAGCGCCGCATTTGGCGGGGCGTTCTCCGGCGTCCGGTACAAGTGCAGCCCGTTGAATGTCTCGCCCGATTGATTTTCCACGAAAAACTTCACGTCTTGCAACCCGGCGTGGACCATACCCGGATTGAGCAGGGATCGCGGATCGCGCTTGGCCTGTTCATAGAGCAGATCGGTGAGCGAGCTTCTGGCCTGTGGAACGACGTGGGTATTGAGCCACAGGCAAGCCCCACACAGCAGCGCAGCAAGCACAAACACTGGCACCACCAAGCGTGCCAGGCTCACCCCGGCGACCCGGAAACTGGTGATTTCCTGATCGGAGGACAGTCTGCCGAAGACCAATAGCACCGCTGAGAGAAAGCCCCAGGGGATGGTGAACATCAGGGAGAACGGCAACACCGTCAGCACGAAGCGCAACACCAGCCACAACGGCGCGTGCTTGTCCACCAGCAGCGGCCGGATTTGCTTGAACAGATTGCCCAGCAACAACACCATGCTCAACACCACAATGGCTAACAGCGTGCCGAAAAGCACCTGGCGTCCGATGTAGCGGTCAGAAATTCGCATGGGGTCGCGGCAATCTGCCCGTGTCGGTCCGGCCTGTCCAGCAACAACACTCACAATCCCCTGCTGCCAAGCAAGCGCCCCGTTGAGGCACCCAGTTGAGGAGCGACGACTTTTAGTGTCGTCGTGCGGAAGGCTAGACCTTGAATCGAACCTTGGGACTCATGCGTGGGCCGCGCTTGCGCAACCACCACAAAATGTGGTGGCTCCTTAGCGCTCACAGCCTGCGGCGGGCGCGTAGGCGCCAGGCGCTGCGGCCCAGCCAAGCGCCGGCGAGCAGCGCGATGGCGGCGAAACACAATGCATAGGTGCCGATGTGCCGAGGAAAACCCGACGCCAGCCGGCCGTTGGGAGCGATCGCCACCCAGTTCCAGCCGCCCCACAACACAATGCAAGCCAAGCCGGTCACCCCCACCGCTGCCAACACCCGTCCGGCGGGCCAACCGCTGCGGGCCAGCAGTCGCGCCAGGGCGAAGATAGCGGCGCTCCACAGCCACCACGAGACGACCTGCAGCGGGGAAAGTTCGGCCGCATAGCGCAGGGTTTCGGCCACGGGTGAACAGGCCGCCCGCCACCCGGTGGCTGGCCCCAGGGTACCGGCCACCACCGGCACCACGTCGGCGCTGCCGCGCTCGCGCAATTTTGTCAGCACGCTCGCCGCTTTTTGTTGGGTCGACATGGTGGCCACCGGCGAGTCGGCGTGAATGACCGTCCAAGTGCGGGCGATGCCGCCACAGCCGTGCCAATCCGAGGTGGCCACCAGCGCGAGGCCGTGACTGCGGGCCGCCTCGAGAATCTCCTGGCGGATCGCCACGGGAATGTTAGGGTGGCCGTAGTTGGCGATTTCAAACCCATCGATGCCGGCATCGGCCAGCACTTTGGCCTGATTTTTCCCCAGTGTGAAGCCCATGGCGAGGGTTGCTCCTTGCTGCGCAGTATGGATGGATGCGAGGTAGTCGGCTAAGGGATCGAGGCCATCGTTAGGCGATTCCACATAGTCGGCTTGGAGGCCGAGGAGCAGCAGTGGGAGGAACTTGTGTTGATAGAGGAAACTGAGTTCCTGGCCGGGGATCACCGCGGGCTGGGGCGTGGGGGCTTGGCTGGCGTACGCCTGGGTGGCAAAGGCGCCGGCCGGGTAGCGATGCTCGGTGACGGCCACCGCATTGTAACCGGCGGCCGTGTGCCAGGCGAGGTTTTGGGCGGCGGAAACCAAGCCGTCGTGGGACCCGTAGGTGTGCGAATGCAGATCCACAATGAGTGCGTTCGGGTCGTCAACCCGCAGGCACCAGCGCGGCACCCGCAGGATGACCGTGGCGCCTATCGACAGCGTCATCACCAGGCCCGCCGCCAATCCAGCGGCGGCACTCCTGAGCACGCGGGTGCTGATAGATCGGCGGGGGCGGGCATGCCGGTCGGCCACTGCCCGCCAGATGGCGGTGCCAACGATCAGCCAAATGACGCTTACCAAGCCCGCCAAGCGGAAGTCCGGAGCCCCCGCCAGGATGTGGAACGGTGCGGTCCAGGGTTCAATGAGGGCACCGATGACCGAGGACTCCAGCCGCATACCGGGCAGCCGCGTGAAGTCCCGCGCATCGAAGGGGCCCTGCAGATGCATCGGCAGCAAAGCACACAGCGTCAGCCCTAGCAAGCCGGCGAGCGTGAGCCACAGCGCGCGGCGGTGGTTCATCCCGAACTCCGAGGTTGGACCATGCTCGGGGCAATATGAACCACGGATTTTACGGATTGAAACAAGGGTCTTCCGGAGCTTCTGCTGTGCTGCAAATGGCGAGAGAATCCAAATCCAAAAAATCCGTAAAATCCGTGCAATCCGTGGTTTCATGATCAAATTTCAGATTTCAGCTTCGGGGTTCAATTCTGGCGGGGCGGCATGGGCGCAGAGGTGGCGGCTTCAGTCGCGATGACACAGATAGATGATGAAATGCGTCATGTCGCGGCCTTGGTGCTGCGACCAAAAATCATCCACCACCTCGCACTTGGGAAAGTCGCGCAACAGTGAAGGCGGTAACGCATCGCCTGGCTTGTCGGTGACAAACAGCGCCTGCGGATGCTCCTTGATCTGATAGGACGGCCACAAGGTGAATTGGTTCTGTCCGCGCGGCTGCTCCGGCAGATAGGTGAGGGGCTGGCCCGGCAAATAGAACTGCATCATGCTGGCTTGCGAGTAGTGGTTGCCAATGAGCAATGACGCCTGATGCTCGGTGCGCGCCCGTTGAACATGCGCCGTGAAATCCGCCCAGCCCTGGGCGCGGCGCAGCGGTTCGTATTTGCTCGGCAGGTGCAGGTAGTCGGTGTTGTGCATTACCACGCTGGCCAGACATGCGAGGCCCAGCGCCGCGCCAATGCCCCAGCGCCAGCGCGGGCTGGTGGCCGCGAGACGCCGCCAGAAAACCGTTAGAACGACGATTCCGGCGATAAGAGCCGGAGCCGTCCAATTTTCCTTGCCGGCGTGATTGAGGCTGAAAAACCCGAACACGGCGTAGACCGGCAAGCAGTGGCACAACAAGAAGCGGGCCTGCAAGTCGCGGTGATTTTTCCAGCAAGTGCCGGTGATGGCAGCGATCAAGCCGAAGCCGATGAACGGTGAGAGGACGAGGATTTGACCGCCGATAAATCGCAACAACTCGAGTGGGCGGATGTGAAAGGAACTTTCCACACCGCTGCGCGAATGCAGGGCGGCGGCATGGATCCAACCGGTCTGGACGTTCCACCACACGATTGGCAGGATCGCGATGGCGAAGGCCACGCCCATCGCCACGGTGAATTTGCTGATCACCAGCGAGCGATGCGGTTTGGACCAGCACAGGAACGCGACGATGCAGAGCAATTGCAGGCCGTTGGTGAATTTAGCGAGAAACCCGAGGCCGACGATGAGGCCCAGCGCGAGCCATTGCCAGAGTTTGCGGCTGTGGATGGCGTTCCAAAACATGTTCATGCCCCACGCCCAACAAAACAGGCTCAGGATGTCGATGGTCATGAGCAATGAGCCCACGGCTAACAGCGGAATAATATTGGCCAGAATCAGGCACCACAGGGCGTTGCGCTCACCGGCGAGGCGGCGTGCCAGCACGTAGAGTTGCCAACTGGTGCCGGCACTGAACATCACCGCGAAAAAACGCAGCCCAAACACCGTGTTGCCAAACAGCCAGTTGCCCAACGCGATGACCCAGGCGACGGCCGGGCCCTTGTCGCGGTACGAGGCCGCCAAATGTTTTGACCAAACCCAGTAATAAGCTTCGTCGGGAACCAGTTCGATGCGCGTCACATACCACAGCCGAAACAACGTCAGCGCGGCCAAAATCGCCGCCGCCACCAGCAGCGGGCCGAGGGCGCGGGTCGGGCGGTCCTCAGCCGCAATGAACGGCGGCGCGGATAATTTTGAAGGGGGAGTCATGAAGGGTCGGAGTGAATGGCTGTAGGGGCGGTGGCGCTGCGCTCGACGTCGGCGATGATATAAAGCGGGCGCTGTTTGACTTGCTCGTAGGTGCGCCCGAGGTATTCGCCGAAAATACCGAACATCAACAACTCAATGGTGCCAAAAATAGTGATCGCCGACATCAGCGAGGTCCAGCCTTGGACCAGCTCGCTGCCATAGACGAAGTGGTCAAATAAAACCCACATGATATAACCAATGAAGATGCTGAACAACAGCAGGCATAGCAGATAGGCCAAACGCAACGGCGCCGTGGACATTGAGGCGATCCCGTCGAATGCGAGCGCCAACATCTTGGGCAGCGGATAGTGCGTCTCGCCCGCTTGGCGGTCGCCACGATCGTAAAACACCTGGGTTTGCGGGAAACCAATCCACGGCACCATTCCCCGCAAGAACCGGTGCACCTCGCGCATCCGCGATAACTCGACGAGCGCCCGCCGACTCATCAGGCGAAAGTCGCCGGTGTCCTTGTGCACGGTCACGCCGCTGACTTTTTCGATGACCCGGTAAAACACGTTGGCCGTGATGCGTTTGCTCCAGCTTTCCTTGCCGCGCGTCAACCGCGTGGCGTACACCACATCGTAGCCCTCGCGGTATTTCGCCACCAATTGTGGCACAACCGCCGGCGGGTCTTGCAGGTCAGCGTCCATCGAAATGACCACCTCGCCACGCGCGCTCTCCAAGCCAGCTGCCAACGCGCGTTGGTGGCCGAAGTTGCGCGACAGGTTCACCCCGACGTAGCGGGTGTCGCGTTGGCACTGCGCGCTGATGAGGCTCCAGCTCGCGTCTGCACTGCCGTCGTTGACCAACACGACTTCCACCGGTCCCTCGGTTAGCTCCAATTGCGTGAGGGTGGCCTCCAGCCCGGCAAACAACAACGGCAACACCGGTGCCTCGTTATACACCGGAATAACAATGGAAATTGTGAGCATATGGACCATCGGCCGAGCGAGCTGCTTGCTTGTCTGCTAGAAAAATGGGTGAAGGCTGGCCGCGCACGAATGGGTCGTGGCGCGGCGCGGAGGAAGTGAGCACGGGCGGGGCATGCGGTTTGGCGAGAGGGCTTTTTAGAAGAGGGGCAGGTGGCGGCGTCGCGGGGAGCATATCCGGCCGGTTTCCCGTGACAAGAGCCCATTTGCCTTTCTTCGCCGCCTCCAGGAGTGCGGTGGCTTGCCACCGCCTAACCAAGCCAGGGAGTGCGGTGGCTTGCCACCGCCTAGCCAAGCCAGCTTGCTGGCGCGTGTCGGCCATCGCCCATGCTGCTGTGACATCGGCAGCTCTTGCACGGCTCCGCGCCACGGCGGGCAAGCCCGCCCCGACCCGGCGGGGGCAAGCCCCCGCACTCCGCGCGGCAGCTTGCTGGCGAGTGTCTGCTCAGGAGTGCGGTGGCTTGCCACCGCCTAATCAAGCCAGGGAGTGCGGTGGCTTGCCACCGCCTAACCAAGCCAGCTTGCTGGCGCGTGTCGGCCATCGCCCATGCTGCTGTGACATCGGCAGCTCTTGCACGGCTCCGCTCCACGGCGGGCAAGCCCGCCCCGACCCGGCGGGGGCAAGCCCCCGCACTCCTGGCACGCCTCGGGAAAAACAGCATGGGCGCCGATGGTGGGGCTGGCACCTCTCCTTGAGGCTACGGGTCGAGCAAGGCCCGCACGGTGGCGGGGTCGAGGGTGGCGGCCAGCTCGGTGCCGGCGAGGATGCCGGCGGCGAGTTTGCCCTTTTCCTGTTGGAGTTTATGGATGCGCTCCTCGACGGTGTCCTGGCATAATAGCTTGTGGACAAACACCGGCTTGTCCTGGCCGATCCGATAGGCGCGGTCGGTCGCTTGCGCCTCGGCGGCCGGGTTCCACCACGGGTCGTAGTGGATGACGGTGTCAGCAGCGGTTAGATTGAGGCCGGTACCGCCGGCCTTCAGGGAAATGAGAAACAGCGGGATGCGACCGGTCTGGAAATCCTCGACCAATTTGCCGCGGTCCTTGGACGAGCCGGTGAGTTTTAGATAGGGGATGCGGGCGGCGATGAGATGCTCCTCGATGAGTGTGAGCATGCTGGTGAATTGCGAGAACAGCAGGACGCGGCGGCCTTCCTCAATGAGCAGCTCCAGCAGATCAGTTAGGAAATCCAGTTTGGCGGACTCGCGAACATGGTTAGAGAAATCGTTGGGCAGCAGGCGCGGGTCGCAGCAAATCTGGCGGAGTTTGAGCAAGGCATCGAGGAAAACGATCTGTGATTGGCCCAGGCCGCGGGCTTCGATCGCCTGGCGCACGCGCTTATCCATGGTGGCGCGCACGGTTTCGTAGAGGTCTTTTTGCGCGGTGTGCAATTCGATGAGGTGGACCAACTCGGTTTTCGGCGGCAATTCCTTAGCTACCTGGTCCTTGGTCCGGCGCAGAATCAACGGTGCCACCCGGCGCTTGAGCACTTCGTTGCGCTCGACGTCGCCGTCTTTTTCGATCGGTTTGCGGAAGCGCGTATTAAATGCCTCCTCGCTGCCGAGAAACCCCGGAATCAAAAACCGCAGCAAGCTCCACAACTCGCCGAGGTGGTTCTCGATCGGCGTGCCCGATAGACAGAGGCGGTGGCGGGCATCGAGTTGGCAGGCGGCTTGTGCGACTTTGGCGCGCGGGTTCTTGATATTTTGCGCCTCGTCGAGCACCACCAAGTGGAACGGCACGCCGCGGAGTTTGTCGATATCGCGCTGCAGCAACGCGAAGGATGTTAGAACCAAATCTGCGTGCGGGATCGAGCGGAAGTATTTTTTGCGATCCGCGCCATTGAGGACCAGCACGCGCAGGCTGGGCGTGAACTTAATCGCCTCAGCGCGCCAGTTAGGCACCACCGAGGTGGGAGCGACCACCAGCACGGGTTTGCCGGCCGAGTGACCCGCGGCCTTTTCCGCTAGGATATGGGCGAGGGTTTGCAAGGTTTTGCCGAGGCCCATATCGTCGGCTAGAATTCCGTGAAGCCCGTGGCGGGCGAGGAATTGCATCCAGTGAAAACCGCTGAGTTGATAGTCGCGCAACGTCGCGTGAACTCCGGCCGGCAGCGGCAGCGGATCGATCCCGGAGAAGTCCCGCAACTTTGCTGCTAGCTCGGTCAAGTCCGGCGGCGGAGTGAGTCCCAAGCCGTCCAATCCGGCGAGCGAGGCGGCGTCCAGTGCGTGGAGGCGGGTGCGCTCGGGAAACTTCGGATCGAGCAAGGCGGCGAGGTGTTGGAGGATGATGCGCACCCGGCCCACCGGCAGGCGCAGCGCGTCGCCGTTGGGCAACGGGGCATACACGTGGCCGTTGTTAGGACGGTCCAGCGTCTCCTCGAGGAAATCACTTTCCAACAAACCTGCCAAGATGGGTAATAGGTCATGGCGCTCGCCCGCCACCTCGAAGCCCACCGACAGGCTGAACCAGCCACCCTGGGCGGGTTCGAGCGCGCTGTCCCACTTTGATGGATCGGCATCGATGACGCAGTGGCCGACGTTATCAGCGATAGTCACAGACCAGCCGAGGGCTTCCAGCCGTGCGACCATTTCCCCGCGGAATTGGAACCAGAACTCGTCGATAGGCACGCGGCCGGGATCGGGAAACCAGCGGTCAGGGCCGGTGTTAGACGTGGTTTCCCGCGACTTGAGATTGAGCAGGAAGCGCCAGGCGGAATTGGCTTGCAGGGATGACAGGCCGGTATCGCGGAGTTGTTGGGCGGCGGCGTTTTCCGCGCCCGCAGCGTGTTTGAGGATCGCCGTCTGGCCGTCAGGTTGCACCACCGTGCTCTGCCACTCGGGCGCGGCGCCACGCAACGGGCTACGATGGCCGTCGTAGTTGACCACTGCCGCCGCGAAAATCCATTGGTCGGGTGCTGGCAGGCCCAGGGATTGCATCAACAAGCGCGTCGTGCGGTCGGTCGGCTCGCGGGTGACGTGCAACTCGAAGCGCGGCTCGGGCGCGAGCCATGGCCGGTCGGGCGACGGGTCCACGAGTGCCTCGCGAGCGGCCGGCAAAGCCGCAGCCACTGCCGCAGCCACACTGTGGCCAAGCAGACGCTGCGGGTCGCGTTGTTTTTCCGTTTTCAGAAGCAAAGCTGCGGCATGCGGGCAATAGCCGCCGATCTCGCAGGCACAGGTTGTTTCAAAATCCCAGGTGCCACCGCTTTGCCAGATGCTGACCTCGGTATCGAAAGCCGCCACCGATCCTAACAAGGAGAACGTGCCCTCACCGAGCGTTTCGAGGCGCAAGTCCCGGACCTTGGACAGCAGCGGTGTTGCGGCGGCGAGAATGTCGTCGTCGAAGCGCTGCTGCCAGCGGCAGCCGCCGAGAAAGGTCTGAATGTCGATGGCGTCGGGCAAGGTGGTGGCATTGTTCTAGCATGCTTTGCCAATCCTCCAATCCCGAAAGTGCGCGAGTGTGGCACCTGGAGTAACTCGGACTAAGGAGCCACCACATTCTTGTGGTGGTAGCGGAAGGGCGGCCCATGGGTACGTGCGGAAGGCTCTGTTTGATGGCCAGTCTTTCCGCACGACGACAATAAAGTCGTCGCTCCATAACGCTCCGTAACGGGCCAAATTATCCGAACTGGAATTGCCGTCACTTCAAAAATCAAAAATCAACAATCGGCAATCATCAATCGAATGGGCATCCGAATAGTGTGCAATCTGCTTGGCGGGCTACACCAGTGCCTGGCTGCAGAGGGGCTGGGGCCGGGCACTTGGAGGCCGCGGTGAAGCCCTGGCTGCCAAGCACGGGTCACTGCGGCGCGAGGGTGACAACGCGCTTTTCGAGGCGGGCTTGCTCGGCGGCGAAGACGATGCGGTGGCTCTCGAGGGTGGCGTCGGGGCCGGACCACAGGCCCGAGGAATCGCCGGTGGCCACGGCGTTTACAAACGCCTGCATGAGGAAATAATCGCCGCCGCCGTGGCCGGCAGCGGCGGTGGCGGCATCGGCACCGCTGCGGGTGTCGTGGAGGGTTTCCTTTTCCGTTAGGAAATCAAAGACTTTGATCGTGACAAAATCCGTGTCGATGTAGCCGCGGGTGCCGAAGATGCGAGTGCAACGGCTGAGCGAGGGCGTGAAGGCGGTCATGGTGAAGGTGACGGTCACCGGTCCATCAAATTCCAGCATCACGGTTTGGTGATCGACCACGTCATTATCGCAGGCATAGACACAGCGGCCGTAGGGGCCGTGGCGCAGGGCGTCTTCCACGGCGGCGAGCGTGTTGACGCCGCCGGTGATCACGTCGTTGAGGTAATTGGCGACGCGGTCGCGCTCGAAATAACTATGATAGATGCGCTTGGCGGAGTACGGACAGTCCGCCTCCACCTGGCAATCCCAGCAACGTTCGGCAGCCCCGGCGGGTTTTTCAGAGGCCTTGAAATGGCGCAGTGAGCCGAAACTCGCCACGCTCGTGCAATGCGCGTTGACGATGTGGCGCAGCCAGTCGATGTCGTGGCAGGATTTGGCCAGCAACATGCTGGAGGCACGCTCCTGATTGCTCCAATTGCCGCGCACGTAGGAATGGGCTTGGTGCCACCAGCCGACCGGCTCGAGATGCTGGATACTCACGATCTCACCGATGGCCCCGGAGCGGAGGATGGCGCGCAGCTTAGCTGTCAGTTCGGTGTAGAGGAGCACATGGCACACGGCGAACAAATTGCCGTGGCGGCGGATGCAGGCGATGATTTGCTCGCACTCGGCGGGCAGCGGCGACATCGGTTTTTCCAGCAAGATGGCATAGCCCAGCGGTGCCAGCAACTCGACGGGTGCCAGATGCAGCCGGTCTTGCGTGCAAATGGCCACCGCATCAGCCAGTTTGCCGGCGGCGGCGAGCGTCTCGCAATCCTGAAAGCAGGCGTCGGGGGCGAGGCCGTGGGCGGCGGCCAAGCGCTCGCGCAACAAGCTGCGGGGTTCGGCAACGGCGACGACTTTGAGTTGTTCGGGGTGGGCGGTGGCGTAGGCGGCATAGGCCTGGCCGCGTTTGCCGGCGCCGACGATGGCGATAGTGACAGGTGGGTTCATGGACTGACAAGCAGGGTGCAAGGGGAGCGTAGGCCGACTCTTGAACAGGCCGCCAGGGCTGTCACCTGTTTTTGTGCCTCGGGGTCGCTACTTCTGACCATCTTGGCTCAGATGCGGCGCGTTAGGGAGCGACGACCTTACTGTCGTCGTGCGGAAGGATAGACCATTAACCGAGCCTTCGGCGCGTACCCATGGGCCACCCCTTCCGCAACCACCACAAAAATGTGGTGGCTCCTTAAATAATGTGGTGGCTCCTTAAAAAATGTGGCGGCTCCTTAAAAAATGCGGTGGCTCCTTAAAACTAGAGGGGTCTCCTGGCATCGAGAAATTTGTTGGCCTCGAATTGGCCCAGCCGGCCGAAATGGTGGCAGGATTATTCAAAAAAACTGGGCTTGTCCGGATGGGGGTGCATGGATTACGGTCTCCCAGCCTTTTGCCAGCGTGAGCCAATTTCCCCCAGCCATCCACATTCTCGGTATTCTCCCGGCGCGCTGGGCGTCCACGCGCTTCCCCGGCAAGCCCCTCCATCTCATCGCCGGCAAACCGCTCATTCAACACGTGTGGGAGCGCTGCTTGGCTTGCTCCAAGCTCGATGCCTTGCTGGTGGCCACCGACGACCCGCGCATCCGCGATGCAGTGCTGGGCTTTGGCGGCCAGGTGGTCATGACCTCGCCGACGCACCCGACGGGTACCGACCGGATTGCCGAGGCGGCCCGCACGCTGCCGCAGGCCACCCACATCATCAATATCCAAGGCGACGAACCGCTCATCGACCCTGCGCTCATCGACGAGCTGGCTGCCATCATGGGGAACGACCCGACGCTGGACATGGCTACCGCTGCCAACCCACTGGCTGCAGATGATCCGGCGGTACTGGACCCGAATGTGGTGAAAGTGGTCACCGCGCTGAGTGGCCGGGCGCTGTATTTTTCGCGTTCGCCGCTGCCGTATTTTCGCGACCCGGTGGAGGGATTGGCGGTGCTGCGGCACAAGGGGATTTACGCCTACACGCGGCGGTTTCTCGAGCAATTCGTCACTTGGCCGCCCTCGCCGCTGGAGCGCGCCGAATCCCTCGAACAACTCCGCGCCCTGGAAAACGGCGCAACCATTCACGTCGTCATTACCACCGACACCTCGCCCGGCGTCGACACCCCGGAACAAGCCCGCCTCGTCGAGGCCCTTCTCACTGCACAACTCCCGTCTCCTATCCCACGTTCTTCCTCCTCATGAAATACATCTTCGTCACCGGCGGCGTCGTCTCCTCCATCGGCAAGGGCTTGGCCGCCGCCTCCCTCGGCACCCTCCTCGAACACCGCGGCCTCAAAATCCTTATCCAAAAATTCGACCCCTATCTCAACGTCGATCCGGGCACCATGTCGCCATTCCAGCATGGCGAGGTGTACGTGCTCGACGACGGCGCGGAGACCGACCTGGACCTCGGCCACTACGAGCGCTTCACTTCCGGCGTGCTCACGCGGATGAACAATCTGACCTCTGGCCAGGTTTTTGACTCGGTCATTAAGAAAGAGCGCCGGGGCGAGTACCTTGGCAAGACCGTGCAATTCATTCCGCACGTGACTGATGAGATCAAAGTCCGCCTCCACGACGTCACCGTCAACAATCCCGACGTCAACGTACTCATCACCGAAATCGGCGGCACGGTCGGCGACATGGAGGGCTTGCTTTTCATTGAGGCGTTGCGCCAATTCACCCTCGAAGTCGGCAAGGAAAACGTCTGCTTCATCCACGTCACCTTGCTGCCCTACATCAAGGCCGCCGGCGAGGTGAAAACCAAACCCACCCAGCAATCCGTCGCCAAACTCCGCGAACTCGGCATCCAGCCCGATATCATCATCTGCCGCACCGAGGCCGATCTCGACGAGGATAGCCGGAAAAAAATCGCCATGTTCTGCAACGTGGAAAAAAAGAACGTGGTGGCGTTTCGCGACGTCGCCCACACGATTTACGAATGTCCGCTGGACCTGCGCCGCGATAAAATCGACCGCCTGGTGGTGGACAAGATCGGTCTTGGCCACACCCCGCCGCCCGCCCTGGAAGGCTGGGAGCGCTTCGTGCAGCGGGTGATTCATCCCAAGCACAAGGTGACCATCGCGGTGGCCGGTAAGTACGGATTGCAAGATGCCTACAAATCCATCTACGAATCGCTCATCCACGCCGGCGCCCACCACAATACCAAGGTGAAAATCCTGCGGGTGGAGGCCGAGGACGTCGAGGCCCGCGGGGCCAAGGATGTGCTCGGGGATGTTGATGGCATTTTGGTGCCTGGCGGTTTCGGCGACCGCGGCATCGAGGGGAAAATCCTGGCCGCCAAGTACGCCCGCGAGGAACTCATCCCGTATTTTGGCATTTGTCTGGGCATGCAAATTGCCACCATCGAGTTTGCCCGCCACGTCTGCAAATTGAAAGGGGCCAACTCGACAGAGTTCGACAGGACTTGCGCACATCCGATCATCAGCTTGCAGGAAGAACAGATCGGTGTGGAGGATATGGGGGCCACCATGCGCCTGGGATCCTGCGAATCCATCGTGTTCCCCGGCACCAAGGCCGCCGAGCTCTATGGCCATGCCGAGAGCATCCACGAGCGCCACCGCCATCGCTACGAATTCAACCCCGACTACCAGGAGGCCCTGCAAGAGGCAGGCATGGTTATTTCCTCGGTTTCGGCCAAGGAAGGGTTGGTGGAGATCGTAGAATTGCCGAGCCACCCGTTTTTCCTCGGGGCCCAGTTCCACCCGGAGTTCCAGTCCAAGCCCAACCATCCCCACCCGCTGTTTGCCGGCTTCGTCGCCGCCGCCCTCGAGTATTCCCAAAAATAACCGCTATGGCCCCAAAAAAAGAAGGCCGCCCGGATGGGCGGCCTTGCTTCAGAGATGGGCAGGCACTTAGACTTGCTCTTCGATTTTGAGGGGGCGATAACCGCCGATGCTCTTGAAGTAGAACAGCAGCAGCAGGTAGATCGTGGCCATGGAAAGAGGAATGAAGGAATCCGCCTTGAGTGTCGAGCGGTCACCCGCTTGGTTGGCTGCCACAAGGCTCTTCTGGTCAGCCGTGCCATCCTGACCGGCTTTCTTGGCGGCTTCCAGTTTGCTGCCGTCAACCGCGGTCACCGGAGCAAGGAAGAGGAACTTCGACTCCTTGGAGGCCTTGGCCGAAGCGTAAACCGCCGGTGCCTCCTTCTGCAGGGCCTCGCTGGTGTAGCGGTCCTTGGCGTAACCAAGGCCGGGGCCGCCGATCAATCCGGCTGAGAGCATGCCGATGCCGCCCATGATGGACATGGCCACGGCACCCGAACGTGGGAAGCGGTCGCCAATGACGGCGAGCATGGTGGGCCAGAAGAACGTCTTGCCGAGGGCGTAGATGCCGAGGGCAACGAGTGCGAGAGCAAAGGAATTCATGCTGGAAGCGAGGCGCAGGCCGACGAAGGCGAGGACGGCGGCACCGACCAACAGGGCGATCGGGGAGCCGACCTTTTTCTCGATGAACTCGGCACAGAAGCGTAGGCCGAACATGATGGCGGAGGTCCAGATGAAGAGCGTCTTGCCTTGGCCTGCCGTGAACAGGTTGCCGGTGATGGCCTCAATCCATGAGTCGGTGCCGAGTTCCACTGCGCCGACGAGGGCGTGAGTGATGAAGAGCACAAACAGGAGTAGCGAGCCTAGGGAGAAGTGGGTGATGATGCCCACGGCGATTAACAGCACCCCGCCAATAACGTAACCAGTGGTCGCGCCACCGAAGAACTGGGCGACCAGGTAGCAGGCAACGGCCGCGCCGAGGAGGCCCACGTCCTTGAACATTTGACCGAAATTGGCCCCATTGAGAGCGGCTTCCGATTTGGGAAATGTCTGGCCTAAGAACATCACCGCGTAGCCCAAGGTCGGGACGAGGTAAAAGGCGAGCTGGTACTTCCAGCTGAGGCCGAGGCCGGTGATGCCGAAGATACCACCGCCGAGCAGGCCAGAAGCCACCGCGCCGACGACCATGCCGAGTGGCCAAGATGCATGCAGGATATTGAGGTAGTGGGTGCGGTTCTGCGGGAAGGTGGTAGCAACAAGCGGATTGGCGACAGCTTCGAGGGTGCCATTGGCGTAGGCAAAGATGAACATGCCCCAGTAGAGGAATCCATAGGCATTTTCGGGGGTGGTGGCACCGAAGGTGACGACCGCCGAGAGAAGGTGACCGACGAGAGCGAGGGCGATGAGTTTGCCGTAGCCGAACTTGTCGACCAAGACGCCGCCGATGATGATGCCAAAGCAGAAGCCTGAGAAGCCAGCCCCACCGATCGCACCCAACTGGGTGGCGGTGAATCCGTATTCTGAAGCCCAGGCGCCGAAGATGCCGCCACGCAGGGCGAAGCCGACGCCGGCGGCGAGGATGGCCATGAAGCCGGCCCCAAGGAGGCGCTTCGGATTAGCTGCTTTGATTGATGTGCTCATGTGGGGTGGTAGGGTCTATGGGGTTGAGAATCAATATTATATTACCGACCAACTAGAATGTCAATTGCTTTTGAAATTTTGGATTTCCGAAAAGTCGGACTCGATCGCCCCACCCCTGGCGGCTTGCATGATGAGACGTCGCTACCTGCAGCGGTTGGGCGGATCGGGGCAACATTTCGCTTGGCTTGAATATCAATGGAAATTTTTGGACTTGCGGGCAGGGGGTCAGCCGCCGATGGTCGTGGCCTTGAGCATGACTTGGATCCGCCCGGCACGCAAACTGCTACTTTGTCTGATGGCCCCTCTGCTACTCATCGGCAGCGCAGGATCCGTGACGGCGGAAGGCCTGGAAAAGCTCACCCTCGCGGATGGCTTCGATTACCCGGTGGGCAAGCCGGATGGCACGGGCTACTTCAAATCACGCGGCCTACGGCTGCGCTCGCCAAAGCACTTCGGCGAGGATTGGAACGGGCGTGGGGGCGGCAATACCGACCTCGGGGATCCGATTTACAGCATCGGCGATGGCATCGTCACCTTCGCCTACGACGTGAGAGGCAGTTGGGGCAATGTGGTCATCGTGCGCCACGCCTACCGCGATGCCGCTAGCGGCCAGGTGAAGTTCTGCGATTCATTTTACGCCCATTTGCTGGCGATTATGACCCGGGTGGGGCAGAAAGTGAAGCGCGGACAACAAATTGCCACCCTCGGCAGCAACCACGGGATGTATCCGGCACACCTGCACTTTGAAATTCGTTACAACATCCACGTCGGCATGGATCGCCACAACTTTCCCGCCGACACCAAGAATTTTGCTGATCCCACTGCCTTCATCACCAAGTATCGCCGTCTGAACCACGAGTGGGGGCAGGTCGGGGTACCGGTAGGAACCTATCAGGAATACAAGGGTTTCAAGGGCCTCTGAGGCCACTTCTAAGAGGTGGGCTGAGTTGCCGCCTGCCAGCGCTCCACCGCCAATCGAATGCCGGCCGCCTTGTGCTGGGTTTCCGCGTATTCCTGGTCTGGCTCCGAGTCGGCCACAATGCCTGCGCCGACCTGATAGACAAGGCGCTCGCCGTCGCGGATGAGCGTGCGGATGGCGATATTGAAACAACTTTCGCCATTGAATCCGAGCCAACCCAGCGCCCCGCAATAGATCCCCCGCGGCGAGCTTTCCAACTCCCGGATGATTTCCATCGCCCGCACTTTGGGTGCGCCGGTGATGCTGCCGCCAGGAAAGCACGCCGCCAACGCCGTGAGCGCATCCACGTCCGGCCGCAGGGTGCCGGTGACGGTGGACACCAAGTGATGGACTTGCGCCAGGCTTTCGAGGCGGAGCATTTCGGTCACCGCCACTGAGCCAAATTCGCAGACCTGCCCGAGATCGTTGCGCAATAAATCGGTGATCATCACCAACTCCGCGATCTCCTTCGCCGAGCTCTGCAATTCAAACGCCGATCGCCGGTCCTCGTCCGCCCCCGCAAATCGCGGCCGCGTCCCCTTGATCGGCCGCGTCTCAATTCTCCGCCCTGATACCTTTAAAAATGCCTCCGGCGAGGAACTCATCAGCTCCCGCCCAACCAGCGCCAGCCAGGCTGCCATCGGGGCCGGCGAGGCCTGGCGCAGCGCTTCATACAAGCCAAACAAGGACCCGCCATGCACCTTCGCCTGATAGGCTTGCGACAGATTCACCTGATAAATATCCCCCGCCGCGATCCATTCCTTAATCCGCCGCACGCCGTCGAGAAACTCGTCGCGTGGGGTCAGAGGCGCGAAGGCGCCAATTTGTGGCGGCTCGCTGGCGCTGGGCGGCGCCTCCAGGCATTCCGAAAGCCGCCCCAGCTCCCACCAGGATCCATCATCATGACAATGGACCAGCATCTCCCGGTACTCGCCGAACACAAATTCCCCTTCGTAATCCACCCATCCACACAGCCCGCCCAAGGGAAACCCCAGTCCTTCCGCCACTTGCGGCCCGCCCGCCATCACTGCTCGCAGTCGAGCCTGGTCTTCCGCATTGGCAATATGGCCGCACAACACCTGCTGCGGCCGCGCCCCAATCACCGAGATTGCACGGCCCCCGCCGCTGGGCTGATGCCCCGCGCTATCGAAAAACACCAAACCCGGCAAGTGCCGCAATCGTCCCGCCACCGCCACCGGTGTCAGCCCGTCGAGACCCGCAGGTCGCTCCACCAGTCGTATCTGTGAATCCGCCATTGCCCCCGCCAGCCAAGCCACTCGATCAGTCCGTGGCAAGTTCCAATGGGGTCGGTCCCGCTTTTCGCCAGGGCGGGGCCTGATTGCCCAGGGCCGATGAGCGAACGGTGCAAGCTCCCGACTAACTTGGCCCGGCTGCGGCATGGTAGGGAGCGACGACCTTACTGTCGTCGTGCGGAAGCAACTCCCATGAACCGAGCCTTCGGTACTCATTCATGGGCCGCTCTTCCGCTACCACCACACGAATGACAATTTATCTGTCACCCTGCACTATCTGGACCCCCGGGGCGGAGGTTTCTCGGTTGGCGCCGACGGTTTCGATGCGGGTGAACCCGGCGCGCTCGAGCATAGTGGCCAGTTCGCATTCGGAAAACCCGAGCCAGCGGTCGGTATTGGAGACTCCTGTGGTTTTGATCCAATTGAATCGCCACGCTTGACGTCGATCCGCAATGGTTGATAATTACCCACATGTTGAAGACGCAAATTCAAATGCCTGATTACCTTTACCGGGAAGCGAAGCGGATTGCAGAGCAGTACGAGATGAGCATGGCTGAAGTGGTGCGCCGGGGGTTGGAGCGAGTGATTTCCAGCTACCCCGATCGGGCTGGCGCTCCAGGCGAATGGACACTACCGACACTGGACCTTGGTCTGCGGGTGGATCCGTTTGAAAACCCGGACTGGCGTGAAATGGCGTCAGCCAATTTGGAGGAGGCACGGAGATGACCGCGTTTGATACGAACATCCTTTTCCCTTCGCTGGAGCCTTCTCATCCGTCACATGAGCGGGCTCGGGATTTTTTACACCAGCTCAAGGGCAAGGAGGCGGGCTTGTGCGAACTGGTCTTGATGGAAACCTACGTGCTGGTTCGAAACTCAAGCGTCTGCGCCAGACCTTTGGACGGTCCGGCCGCGGTGGCGGTGGTGCGCCGCTTGCGCGGCAATCCACAGTGGCGCTTGCTGGATTACCCAGGCGGCCTGATGGATGACGTCTGGCAAGCGGCCGCACAACCGAGCTTTGCCCGCCGGAGAATTTTTGATGCCCGCCTGGCCATCACGCTCCTGAGTCATGGCGTTACGGACTTTGCCACCGCCAATGTGAAGGACTTTACGGGATTCGGGTTTGCCAAAGTTTGGAATCCTCTGGTGGCTTAGATGCCGAGCGGACTTGGCGGGGATGAGTCAACCTTCATCCACCCGTCCGCAATGGCGGCTTGGCATTCAAGTGCCATTCCCGGCGTTTTCAAGCCGGCCGGACGCCGATGTCTAACAACGTCTGGAACCCCGGGGCGGAGGTTTCGCAGTCGGCGACCACGGTTTCGATGCGGGTGAACCCGGCGCGCTCGAGCATGGTGGCCAGTTCAAGTTTGCGATGGTGGACGGCGGAACCAACACGCCTCCACAGGTGCGGACCGCCACGGCTACCGCGACCGTCTCATACACGTACGTGGTGAATTACACGGTGACCGATGGAGGTGCGGGCTACACTGCGGCACCCGCCGTCACGATCACAGGCAATGGCAGCGGGGCCACCGCCACCGCCACGGTCAGCGGAGGCGCGGTGACCGCGATCAATGTCGGTAATACCGGCTCGGGCTATACGGGAACCACAACGGTCACAGTTGCCGCTCCGCCAGCCGCCACCTCTTCCACATCCTACGTCAGCTATTGGAGCCATGACGCAACGAGCAACGCGGGCAGCGAACCCACCGGCCATGTCACCTTACCCGTGACCAAGGGACTGTATTCCGTGTTGCTGGGCGACGCGACCCTCGCCGGCATGGGCACGATTCCCGCCACCCTCTTCGCCAATCCCGATGTCCGCCTGCGCATCTGGTTCAACGACGGCACCCACGGCTTCCAGTTGATGACCCCCGACCAGCGCATCGCCGCGGTCGGCTACGCCATGGTGGCGGGCAGCGTGCCGGATGGCTCCATCACCACGGCAAAGATTGCCGCCGGTGCCATTGGCAGCGCGCAACTGGCACTTGGAGTGTTTCCAGGCCCGCAGAATGTGGCCGGGGCCGCGCAAACCGCCACGGCTAACACCAACTATGTGGTGACCGGCAGCTCCACGGCTACGTTCACTCTTCCCCCGTCGGCCAATGTGGGTGACGTGGTGCAGATTTCGGGGGGCGGGGCAGGGTGGATCATTGGTTCGGATTGGACGCCCCGGGCAAGCAGCCAAAGTTGGACCGGCATCGCATCCTCCGCGGACGGGACCAAACTGGCGGCGACGGGTGGTGACCAGATCTACACCTCGACCGATTCCGGGGTCAGCTGGACAGCCCGGGCAACCAGCCAGTATTGGAGCTGCATCGCATCCTCCTCTGACGGGACCAAGCTGGCGGCCGGGGTGTCTAGCCGTCAGATCTACACCTCGAGTGATTCCGGGGTCACTTGGACGGCCCGGGCAAGCAGCCAGTATTGGAGCTGCATCGCATCTTCCTCGGACGGGACCAAGCTGGCTGCCGGGACGTATGGTGAACAGATCTACACCTCTAGCGATTCTGGGGTCACCTGGACAGCCCGGGCAACCAGCCAGAATTGGTCCTGCATCGCATCTTCCTCAGACGGGACCAAACTGGCTGGCGCATTGAGCGTGCTTGGCGGCAGCCAGATCTACACCTCGACCGATTCCGGGGTCACTTGGACTGCCCGGGCAAGCATCCAAAATTGGCGTGGCATCGCATCGTCCTCGGACGGGACCAAACTGGCTGCAATAGCGGTTGGCATGATGTCTGGCGGCGGCCAGATCTACACCTCGACAGATTCCGGGGAGACTTGGACAACCGTATCAAGCAGCCAGCAGTGGAAGGGCATCGCCTCCTCCGCAGACGGGACCAAGCTGGCCGCCACGGTAGAGGACGGCCAGATCTACGTCGGCACCAACCAGCTCTTTTCTGCCGGATCTCAAGGCACGATGGCCAGCTTCCAATACACCGGCAGTGGGCGATGGGTCCGAATGGTCCAAGCTCCCTAACCGTGAAGGACATCGGCAACAAGCGACCACCCATGAAGCCAACGCTCACTTCCCTCATCGCCAGCGCGTCACTGTGCCTGCCTCTGCATGCGACGGGCAGCAGCAGCGCGGATTTTTCCATTGCCGCGGAAACCACGGATTCCGGTGGCTGTCGCAGCACCAGCGCCAACTACAGCAATGACGGCAGCGCCGGCCTGGTCGCGGGGGTCTCGACCGCCGCCACCGAAACGGCGAAGGCAGGCTATATCGCCCAACTCTTCGACGTGACCGGACTCGTCATCGCTGCCGCTTCCACGGACATGAATGAAACCGGCACGCTCCAACTCTCCGCCTCGCAGCTTTTGGACGACGCGTCGCTCCTGGCTGTCGATGCAGGTGCGGTCGCCTGGAGTTTGGTCAGCGGGCCAATCACCGGCGTGTCGAGTTCCGGCCTCGTCACGGCGGGTGCCGTATATCAGAAAACGGCCGCGGTCGTGAGCGGTTCGTTCGCCACCTTCAGCGCATCGCTCGCGCTCAACGTGCTCGACACGATCCCCGACAACTATGGCATGTATGCCGGCGACGGACTCTCCGATAACTGGCAGGTGCAATACTTCGGATCTAACAACCCGAAAGCCGGGCCGACTGTGGATGCCGACGGCAGCGGCCAGAACAACCTTTTCAAGTGGATCGCCGGGCTCAATCCAGTCGATGGATCACGTTTCACGGCGGCGGCATCACCGATCCCTGGCCAACCCGGCAAGATGTGGTTCTCATTCTCGCCACTCGTCGCTGGCCGCACTTACACCGTGGAAAAAAACGATACGCTGCTGCCAGGTGCTTGGCATGCTCTCACAGGTTTCTCGCAGTCTGACAGCGGCACCACGCGCACGGTCACGGACAATACGGCCCCAGGCACCCACAGGTTTTACAGGGTGCTCATCGGCATGCCTTGAGCTCCGCTTCTCCGCATGACCTGACTAACTTGGCCCGGCGGCGGCATGGTACGAAGCGCCGACTTCAGCCAGCCTGACTCGCCGGCTAAAGCCAGCGCTCCATTGTGCAGTCCACGTTACTCTATGTTCCGTACGGGCAGTGGGGCTGGCAGAGTACGGGCACTGCGCCCATTGCGCTGTACTGAGAGCACGGCCTGCCGCGAGACGCGGCAGCCACAGCCACGACCGCGGCAGCCACTGGAATAATTGCAGGCTTGGCTTGGCGGGATGAGGGGAAATGGGTAATAATGACGGCGATGGCAAGTTGTGAGCATTGCGGGACAGAATATGCGCGGCAGAAAGGCGCAGTGGAGCGGTATTGTTGCCGAGGCTGCGAGTTTGTGGCGGCGATGATCGCGGACAACGGGTTTGAACAATTTTATGACCTCAAGCGGGGGCTGGCGGTGGCCCCGGTGAGGAGTCGGCCGTTTGAGGAGCACGATTTTTCCTGGCTGGATGAGAAGGTGGCAGAGGCGGAACGCAGAGCGTTGCCGCAGGGGGAGGCGGCGCACATGGAGTTGTCTTTGGAAGGGATTTCCTGTGTCGGCTGCGTCTGGTTGGTGGAAAAACTCTTTGTCCGCCACGCCGGTGCGGTGCGGGCCGCAGCCAACCCATCCAGCGGACGTCTGTACTTGGAATGGGTGCCGACGCACTGTGAGTTGGAGGGGTTCTTGCGCGAGTTGTGTCAGTTTGGCTATGTGGCCGCTCCGGCGGGCGCGGTGAGCGGGGATCATGAACGGCTGCGCCTGGCGGCACGCATCGGCTTGTGCGGGGCGTTTGCACTCAACACGATGGCCTTCACCCTGCCGGTGTATTTGGACATGCCCGCGGATTTTGAATTTGCCGCAGTGTTCCGCTTGATTGCCTTGGCATCGGCAACCTTGTCGATGTTGGCCGGCGGCGGCTACTTCATGGAGCGGGCGTGGCGCTCGCTGCGGGCCGGCAGCCTGCACATTGACCTGCCCATCGCCCTGGGCTTGCTCGCGGCTTACGCGGGTTCCATTGGCGGCTGGATCATGAAATACGAGCGGCTGGTCTACTTCGATTTCGTGTCGGTTTTCGTGTTTTTAATGTTGAGCGGGCGCTATTTGCAGACATCTGCGGTGGAGAAAAACCGCCGCCGACTCGTGCGGCGGCAACCGGTGCCCGATGCGCTGCCACTCCTGGATCAAGGCGGGGCCATGGTCGGGCGGGAGGCGCTGGCTCCCGGCCTGAGGTTTTTGCTAGGGCCGGGGCAAGCCCTACCGGTCAGCGGGGTGATGGTGACCGGAGAGGCGGATTTTTCGCTGGAGTGGATTCACGGCGAGGCTGTGCCGCAGCGGTTTGCGGCGGGGTCGCGCTTGCCGGCGGGGGCGATCTTGCTGAGCCGGGCGGCGGCGGCGGTGGAGGCGAGCGAGCGCTGGGAGGACTCACTGCTGGCCAAGTTGACGGCACCCCTGGCGGGGGATCGTGGCTCGCCGGGCTTGGCCCGGCTGCTGCGGATTTACCTGATCGTGGTGCTGGTGCTGGGAGTAACGGCCTTGGGGTATTGGAGTGCGGGGGGGGCTGGGTTGACGGGCTTGCAGGCGATGATCTCGGTATTTGTGGTGTCTTGTCCTTGTGCGCTGGGACTGTCGATTCCGCTGGCGGACGACCTGGCGGCAACGGCGATGGAACGGCTCGGCGTGTATGTGCGAACGGCCGGTGTATGGCAGCGGTTGCGGCGGGTGCGCAAGGTGGTGTTTGACAAAACCGGAACCCTGACCTTGGAACGGCCGGTGCTGGAAAATCCGGAGGCCGTGGCGGGCTTGGATGAGGCCGCCGCGCTGGCCTTGGCCCAACTGACGCGCGGCTCACTGCATCCGGTGGCACGAACATTGCTCGAAGCCTTGGGCATGCGGGGACAAAAGTTGCTGGCACAGCACCCCGGCACCATGCCCGAGGAGTTTGCCGGACTCGGTGTGGCGATTAACTCTCCGGCAGGTCGCTGGTCGCTGGGCCGGGCGGGATGGTCTGGGATGGATGCGACAGGGGCTGCCGCCGCCACCACGGCAGGCAGCGAATTGCGCTTGGACAGCGAGTGGGTGGCCGCCTTTCAATTCAGCGAAGCCCTCCGCCCCGGCGCTGCAGCCATGTTGCGGCGCTTAGAGCGACGCGGGCTGGCCCTGTATATTCTCTCCGGGGATCATCCGGACAAGGTGGCGAGCATGGCGCGGGCCCTGAGCTTGCCTGCCGCACACGCCCACGGCGGCCTCTCGCCCGAAGAAAAATCTCAGCATGTGAATCTGGTAAGCCGCCAGGACACGCTATATCTGGGCGACGGGGCCAATGATTCGCTCGCCTTTGATTCGGCGCTGGTGACGGGGACGCCGGTGGTGGACCGCAGTTTATTGGAGTCGAAGGCGGATTTTTACGCCTTGGGAGCGGGGCTTGGGTTTCTTCCCCCTCTGCTCCAGATGGCCTCCATCCGGGCGGTCGCCGTCCGCGCGGCTTTCAGTTTCGCCTTGGTCTATAATCTCACCACGGTGAGTTTTGCAATGAGCGGCCGAATGAGCCCGTTGCTGGCCGCCATTCTCATGCCGCTGAGCTCGATTGTGTCGATTTTACTGGTGGTGACGATTTTTCGCGTCCTGGCTGCGAAGAATGAGATTGAAAAAGTGCTAGCCGCTCCCTAGTCTTGCTTAGAACAATCATTGAGAACGATATGTCGGCTACCATCCACGCACATAAATCCTTTGAAAACTCGCTGCTCAACAAAATTCTGCAGTCGGACCGATTCAAGATCTATCAGGATGCGTTTCGTCTCACCACTGGCCTGCCGTTGCGCTTGGCCTCGGCAGATGCCGATTATTGGAGTCTCGATGACAACACCGTCAACCGCAGTCCGTTTTGCGAGGCCCTCAACCAGGGCGGCCATGCCTGCAGCGCCTGCAGCGAAACCAACCGCCGCCTCATACACGAGGCGGAAGTCCATGGCTCCTCCACCTGCAATTGTTTTGCCGGCCTTTGCGCCACTGCGGTGCCAGTCAAATTGGGGGCCTCTGTCATTGGGTTTTTGAAAACCGGTCAGGTCTTCACCAAAGTGCCAAGCGAAGCCCAATTCACCGAAATGCTCGGCTCGCTGGGCCGCAAGACGCTCAGTGCGGCATCGATCAGCCAACTCAAGAGCGCCTATCTGAATACCCAGGCGGTCGACCCGCAACGCTACCACAGCATGATCACCATCTTGCAAACCTTCGCCGAGCACCTCAGCGAGCATGCTGAATCGCTGGCGATCATCGAGGAAGGCAGCGAACCGGCAGCCGTGGCCCGCGCCCGCAAATTCATTCATGCCCACATCGATCAGCCATTGCCGCTGGGCCAAGTGGCCCGCGCAGCCGGCTTGAGCGAATCGCATTTTTGCCGGCTTTTCAAAGATTCCACGGGGCTGACGCTCACCGATTATGTGAACCGCTGCCGGATTGACTGGGCGAAACGCGAGTTGCTGCGCCCCGAGGCGCGCATCTCGGAAATCGCCTTTCTAGTCGGTTACCAATCGTTGTCACAATTCAACCGCAGCTTCGCCCGGATTGCGGCGGTATCGCCCACCCAGTACCGGCGCCAGCGGCTGGAACTAGCCGCCTCATAGCGGAGCTTCGCCTGTTCGGAGCCAGCCACCAACCCCGCTAAAATTTCAGTTTGCATCACTCGGCCCATGGAAGAGCGCTACGAGATCCGGGGAAAAATTGGCCAAGGCGGGATGGGTTCGGTGTTCCGGGCCTATGACACGCGGATGAACCGCGAGGTCGCCATCAAGCGGATCCAGCAGGAAGGAGATCCCGCCCTCCAGCAAGCCACCTCGCATCAGATGGTCAAGGAAGCTGCGGCGCTCGCCTTGCTGCAACATCCCCACATCGTCACGGTCTACGACGTGGGCTCGGATGAGGATGGGCCCTATGTGGTCATGGAATTGATCAGCGGCCATACGCTCGATGAACTCATCGAACGCGCGCCGCTCACTTGGCCGGACTTTCGCGAACTCGCCCTGCAAACCCAGGAAGCCCTCATCGCCGCCCAAGAACTCAATCTGGTCCACCGCGACCTCAAACCCGGCAATCTCATGCTCACCTGGCTGCCCTCCGGTAGATTCCAGGTGAAAATCGTCGATTTCGGATTAGCTCATCTTGCCGGTGCCACCGCGCTCGACCATCTGGAAAATGCGGAGGCCGTCTATGGCTCGATATTTTTCATGTGCCCCGAGCATTTTGAGCGAGCGCGACTGGACCTGCGCTCGGACATGTATTCCATGGGCTGCGTTTACTACAACGCCTTGGCCGGGATGTATCCGTTCAACGGGGAGACCGGGCTGGAAGTGATGACCGCCCACCTGCACCACCAGATCATTCCCTTGCAAGACCTGCGTCCGGATATTCCGCAGTGGGCTTGCGACTGGGTGATGTGGCACCTCAACCGGCTTAATACGGATCGCCCGCAAAACGCCCGTGAATCCCTGAAAGTTTTCCTGCAAAACGCCCATGTGGGCGCCTCGGCCACCAGAGCCAAGCTCGCACAGGCCGCCACCGGGCGGATCCAGATCCCGAGCAACCCGGGGGCCGCTGCGCCAGGGGCCGCTATGCTCGAACCTCCGCGCACCCAAACTGCTCCCCTACCGCTGCTGCCTCCCGAAGGCTCCAAGCCGAGCGTTCACGCCTCGCCGCCCCCGCCGCCGCCCCCGGTCGCAGCGCCAGCAGCACCGGTCGCACCACGCTTGGCCCCCGCCCCCAAGTCCGCCTCTGTTCCGCATGCCCCGGGACACGTCCCTGCACACGTCCCGCAGCACGCTCCCTTGGTGGCTCCCAAACGCCGCCAGCTGAGCCAGCAGGCCAGAATTGGGATTAAGATTGCGGTGGCACTGGTGATGGCACTGGTGGCCTTGGTCGTCTACCTCAAAACTCCCAGCCCACAGATGGTGGCCCTCACCCGCCTGCTGGATGCCGCCGCCTCAGAAGATGCTAAAAATGTCCCGGACGGTCAGAAAGAGCTCAGCGTCACCAAAGACTCGCTGGAGATGCTGCTCAAAGCCACCTCCACCCCGGGTGTCACCAAGACCCCGGCCCGGGTGTATTTGGCCCTGCGTTATGCCAAGCCCGCGCCGGGCAGCGAGCTGGACGTGGATGCCATGATGGTGGCTTTTATCCTCAAGCAATTCACCAACGACCGTTGCGACAAGCCATTGCTCGAGGTGTTGCGCAAACGCAGGAACCAGGCCGTCGCCCCGCCCCTCCTCGAGTTTTGCCGCATCACGGCCAACACCCAGGCCGCCCTCGCCGTTATCCAGGTTTGCCGCAGCCTCGCCGCCGAGGAGGATTTCGCCAAATTCATCGACATCATCGACTTCACCGGCAATCCCACTATCCGCCAAGCCACCGAAGACGCCGCCGCCACCATCCTTAAAAAATCCAGTCACCGCCTGTCGCTCGGCATCAAGGTGAGCAACTCGCATGCCACCGCCACCCATGCCGAGGTCAAGTATGCACTCATCCGCCTGCTGGGCTGCGTCGGCGGTGGAAAAGCCGCCGCCACCGTCACCGCGGCCCTCGCCGCCACCGATCCAGACGAGCAACTCGCCGCCGCCGTCGCCCTCGCCTCCTGGCCTGACGATACGATGTTTGAACGGCTCATCAACTATCTCGACACCCTGACCAACGCCCCATCGCGGGCACTCGTGTTTGATGCCTGTGTCCGCTTCGTCGCCAGCCCAAACCCGACCCGCTCCCCGGAAAATAACCTCAAACTCTGGGACTTGCTCGCCAACAACGCCAAGTCCCCCGCCGAAATCACCCAGCTCGCCCGCGCCCGCGCCGCCAGTAAAAAGTGATCGTGCCCGTGCAAACGCCTCGTTCACAAACTCTTTGCTGCCGATCACCGCAGCAGGCTTCGTTTGAAGCGCAGCGCCAAACAAAACCTGCCCCGGCGTAGCTTCGCCGCAGGCGAAACGAAGCCGGGCCTAACCACCCCGACCTCGCGCTCCAAACGAAGCCCGGGCAAGCCGGACATAACAGTTAACGCCTTAGGCCGCCATCGTTCGCGCCGCCACTCCGCTTTCCACGATCACGCTCTTGAAGCGCTCTTCCCACAATGTTCCTGAACGCGTATGCACTCGGTTGAACCACCGCGTGAAACGAATGACTCTCTACTATTTATCTGTCACCTTGTATAGAACGTCAGCAGATTCCATCAAAACAAACGGCGCGTTCGGTAAGCTGACGGTTCGGGATTTCTGGCTGCGTGAGAATTGGACGGATAGTGGCGCATCGGCGGCGGCAATCATCGCGGCACAAAACGCGGCAACATCGGGCGTTTTGCGCTGATTCACCGCTTGTATGAGGTCGTCTTTTTGAAACCCTAAACCGGCGGCAAGTGAGCCGGGTGAAACTTGCTGTAACTGGACGCCACCGTCGTCTTTGCTGACCCCGAAGGCGGAAAACTCCTGACCTTCTATCGTGTGAAGGCTGGCACCAATCCAATAACGTGTGCCGACAGCGGCGGCTGGCTCCGCAGGTGGGGCTGCAGTCGCGGCCAATGGCGGAATGACCGGAGCGGCGGCACGCGCTTTGAGCGATGGTTTTTGCACGCCGAATTGATCCATCGGAAAATTCTGAAAGCCGAGCTTCAGCGCGGGCGATTCGGGCCTGACCCGGAAGTCGCCTTGCGCTGGCTCAATGAACAACGGATCACCAGTTAGGGAATGCGCGTCGCAGCCGTCGGCGGCATGGGCCTTACGGTCAGCATCGGTGGTGGTGAACAGGTTATAATCGATTTCCTTACCCCAGTGACCGGTCTTCATGATGGCGGGTCGATAAGCTTTCATGAAAATATTGCGAGTGACAACGTCTCGGCAGTCGGCATACCAGACGTGGGGATGAAGACTATTGTTGATAGTGATATTGTTAGTGACTCTACGGTGAAATCCTTCGCGTAGCTTGAGGCCGCCGCCAAGACAGAGATTGTTGGTGATTTCGTAGTTGGACGAACCGTCATCGAGATCGATGTCCCAGCCGTGATCGCAGCGCCAGCGGTTGTTGCGGAGGATGGTGGGCTTGACGGCATCGAGCAGCGCAAGATGCGGAAGTTGATTTTCCGGCACGTCACCGAGTTTCCAGTAGCGGTCACGCCCCCAAGAGTTAAAGCTGCCGTGATCGCCGGTTTCCTTGACAGTATCGAACACATCACAAGCCTCGATCAGATGTCCGCCCCAGCAACCATCGCCGATGTTGATACCGGCTCGTGGCATGTCATGGATGGTGCAATGACGGACGGTGATGTTTTGGGCGACGTCGATATTGACGCCAGCGGTTTGTTTTTCCACGCGACCGGTTAGATAAATAAGACAGTCATCCACTAGGCAATCGGCCGGGTAGTTGTTGGATTTCGGGCCGGGAGTTTGATCGATCCCGGAGAGCTTCTGGCGCTGACTGTGGTTGAAAAGCGGATTGCGAATAGCGGCATAATCGCCGAGAAAAACAATGCCACTGGCACCGGCTTTCGCGATTTCACAACCGCGAATGGTGATGCGGCGGTTAAAATTGTTAGCGAAGACCGCGTTGCCGCCTACCTGATCAATGAGGCTGTCCTGAAGCAAGCAATCCGTGGTACCGTTAAAGAGGATCGCGCCGCCGCGATAAATCGCCCAGTCAGTGCGAAGCAGTGGCTCCTTAGTTTCCATCATCGTGCGATTGGCGTGCCGGAAGGTGAGGCCTTTGATGGTGACCGCGCGCACCGGGTTGGATTCCGTGCCGCGGAGTTCCACCAGGGTCGTCAGACGGGTCACCTCGACGGTGGCATTGGCGGGATCGAAGCCAGCGGGCGGATGGAAATAGAGCGTGTGGGAGTTCGTATTGAGAAACCACTCGCCCGGCGCGTCGAGTTCTTCAAAAATATTTTCAACAAAGCGAATCGTTTTGTGAATAGCACCGCCGCGATTGTTTTGCCACCCGCCGGTGAGCTCGACCTCTCCGTCGAGATTTTTACCGGTGATTCGCCAGGTGAAGCCGCCCCAAAGGGCTGGATGCATGGCATGAAAATAGCCGCCAGCGGGATCCGCCCAGCGGGCCACGCGCTCCTTGGCGATGGCATCTGCCGCGGAGCCATCGAAGTATCGGGCCTTGGGGTCGAAGTTCGGGTAGCGGGCGAGAATTTGGCGCTCACCATTGACGAAAATTTCCTCGGTCTGCACGTCTGCTGGGACTTGGGCCTGGAGGATGCCGTTTGAGTAGGGCTGCCATTTGAGATCCAACTTGACGCCGCCGCTGATGACCGGGATTTCACCGTCCACGGCCTGCCATGTCACTTGAGAATCTACGGGAGTAAGCAGCAGAGTTTCCGGCAGGTAATGGGTGCCGCCGGCGAGTTGAATGGTCACGGGTTTCGTCGCCTGCCGCGCCGCATCACGAGCTTTTTGTAACGTGCCGAACGGCGCTGTTTGGGTGCCAAGGGCTTGATCATTTCCTGATGGGGAAACAAAAATACCCGTCGCACCCACACTTGAAATTGTTAGATAAAGCGCCATCATTTGAGCCAAGTTGATGGCAGGATGCACGGGTGGAAATAAGTGGTTCATACTTGGCTGGTAGCAAATACGTGGATATCGCCTCGATTTCTCAATTTTCTCAACAGGACAAAATCAATAGGCCCATACACCCACTCTCCACCCACGCATTTTCCACCGACTAAGGGACAGACAAATAGTCGTGGATGGGTAAGCTGCGGCATGCACTGCGCCTTGCTCTTAGCTATGCCTTGGCAAACTGATGGGCTGCCCGGGTCCGCTCTTGCCGGCTACTTCCAGCCGCCGCCGAGGGCTTTGGCTAGAGCGGCGAGTGAGATGCGGTGCTGGGCGTCCACCGCGCTAAGAGCGAGGCGGGTTTGCAGCACTGTGCGGTCGGCATCGACGACTTCGAGGTAGCTGGTGAGGCCCTGGTTGTAGCGTTCCTGTGAGAGTTGGCGGGTGTCTTTGGAGCTGGCTAGGGCGGCATCGAGCGCGCTGCGGGACCGCGCCAAGCCTTTGAGATCGGCCAAGGCATCTTCAACCTCGCGCAGGGCGACGAGCAACGTCTGGCGGTACCCGGCCAGGGCTTCGTCGTAGCTGCTGCGGGCCGCGGCGAGCCTAGACTGGTTGGCGCCGGCATTGAATACGGGAGCCACGGCCCCGGCACCCAGCGACAGGATGCGGCTTTCCGCGCTGAGGAAATTGGCGGCGTTAAGCGACTCCAGACCGGCTTCTCCCAGGAGGCTGAAATTCGGATAGAAAGCGGTTTGGGCGACGCCTATCTGGGCGTTGACGGCGCGCAAGTGAAGAGCGGCGGCGCGCACGTCGGGGCGGCGCAGCAGCACGCTGGCCGGCAAGCCGGCCAGGATAGTGGGCAGCGGCGGATTCACCACCTTGGCCGGCAGCGCAAAATCAGCTGGGCGGCTGCCGCACAACACGGCCAAGGCATGTTCCGCCGAGCCGCGCTGGCGTTGGACCACCGCCAGATCATTGTTGGCGAGTTCCAACTCTGTGCGGGCGCGACTGGTGGCCAAGCCGTCGGTCAGGCCGGCGTCGGTTTTGGTTTGCTGCAAATCGAGCGCCTCCTTGCGGCTGACCAGCGTGTCCCTAACGACGGCGTCCTGGACATCCAGCCCGCGCAACACGAAATATTGGCGCGCCACCTCGGTGGCCAGACCGAGGCGCTGCGCGTCAAACAGCGCGGCGCTCGCGTCGGCCTGGGCGGTCGAGCTTTCGAGCAAGCGCCGGTTGCGTCCCCACAGATCCGGATCGTAGGCGAGTTTGAAGCTGCCGCGGTAGTCCTCGTTGGTGAGCTTCATGAAGGGGAGGCTGGCCACATGCCCCGACGTGCGGTCGATGCCTGCGGAGGCGGCCACGTCCAAGGTGGGAAACAAACGGGCGCGATCCACTCCGACTAGGGCGCGGGCGGTTTCCACGCGGGCTTTGGCGGCGGCCAGATCGTTGTTGGCAGCCAACGAGCGCGCCACAAGTCGGTTGAGCTTGGCGTCGCCAAAAAGTTTCCACCAGTCATCTGGCAGGTGTTGGGTGGTGCTGTTGCGAGTTTCCTTCCATTGGTTGGAGCCGCTGGCAAGGGGCAGCTTGAAATCCGGGCCGATTCGGCATGAGCCGAGCAACAAGGCGGTGGGCAGCAGCAACAGACGTGGATTCATGGGGAGAAAGGCGGTTGGCGGGCGTCGGCGTCCAAGGGCGGAAATGGCTCGTGGTTGGGGTGGCGATGCGGCATCAAGCGTATGCCAAACTCACTGCCGAAGGCAGTGAGCTAAGGCCAAGCCACGCCAAACTCAAGCCCAATTGCAGCGCTCGCGCGGTTCTATCAATCGCAAAGGGCACGTCTTGTTCTTCTTTCAGCTTTGAGGCGCCCCTCAGGGGTGAAAAAATCGGCACGCCCAATTCCACCAACAAAACCTGATCTCGACCGCTATTTCACGGAGTTGACATGGTAAGCCCGGCGATTTTCAATCAAACCGACGAGCAATTTGTACTCGGCATGCGCCTGGCAGAGGGTTCGATTCATTTCGGAGACAATCCGCCCTACCTGCCCTTCCTGTGGATCATGGACAAAAAGGCCGCCGCTGCCGCGATGCAACGCGTGGACGCCAAGTGATTCGGCAGGCTTATGGGGTGGTGACACGTGCCAGCAAGCTGGCTTCACCGGGCGGGGGCGAGCCCCCGCACTCCCTGCAAGCGCTCACCCACGGAGTGCGACGACTTGTCGCCGCCTTGCGCTTAGGGCGGACTTGTCCACTGCGGCGCGGCGCGGCCAATGGTGTGCCGGTGGCTCGTCGCACTTCCGGGGCGCTGGCGCACTCCGGGAGTGCGACAGCTTGCTGTCGCCAGGCCAAGCCAGCTTGCTGGCGAGTGCGCATCTCAGTGACAGCTAATAAACGGCTCCGCGCCACGCCGGGCAAGCCCGCCCAGCCACCAGGCGGGGGCGAGCCACCGCACTCAAGGAGGGTTTTTTGGGGGGACACGTGGCGCGCATTGACATTTTGCCCGGGCCCGTCTTAAGTTGCTGCCGATGCGGATTGGCCTATGCGTGATGGTGCTTGGACTGGCGGTGTCATCACTCGGATGCGGGCTGGTGCACTATGGCAACACGTGGAAAGTCGCGGTGGCCAATCAGGTGGACCGCTTGGGCTACAGCAATTGGATCGTCATCGCCGAGGCCTCACTGCCCGCGCAAAACCGTCCGGGCATCCGCCAGGTGACGGCCAACGTGGAGAGCCCCGAGGTGCTCGACTACGTGCTCAGTACCTTGGAGAAAACCCAACGGGTGCGGCCGCAAATCTACCTGACCCGCGAACTGAGTGCCCTCGACAACGATTATACCCCCGGCATCGACGAGCACCGCCGCCATCTGACCACCGCACTGCGTTCCCACGAAACGACCGAACTGGAGCAACAATCGCTGCTGACACTGTTGGAAGACGCCAGCCACAACTTCGATGTGCTGGTCATCCGCACGCCCACCTCCTTGCCCTACACCTCGATGTTCATTGAATTGCAGCCCGGCTACTGGGATGCGGAGTCCGAAATCCGCCTGCGCGAACGAATTTCACGCGAACGCATGGATAAGCTCGCACGCCCCACCCTCTAACCTGCATGCTGCGCCGCGTGAGCCGTAAAGACGAAGAACTCCGCCATGAACGTGAAGCTGCCTGGGTCGGTGATGCCGTACTCGCGTTGTTTGCCCGCCAATTTGTCCTGCGTGAACGCCAAACCATGGATGGCGAGTGGTTCACCCGCCTGACTTCCAATGAGTTTCTCAGCGCTTTCGGCAACCCCACGCGGGTCGAGGCCGGCATCGGCAAACGCTACCTAGAGGGCGGTCTGGAGGCCGCCTTCGAGTGGATGGACGCCGAACTCATCCCCCTGTTCCGCAAGCAAATCGCCAAACGCGGATAGCGCGCGGTAACAGGTGCAGCGCATTCTAGCGGCGCGTCTATGACCGCCAATGCCCATGAATCGCCAATGCATCTCATTCGCATCGACGCTCACAGAGCGCCGCCACAATGCGGCAGGTCCCAGCGCCGCGTTTTTGTTGGAAAAATCCGCGGGGCCGCGCCGCTTCCCCAGCGTGACGGATGCCACCAATGAAATCGCCGACTCGCCGGTATGGGCACGCGCCGACGCCTTTGCCCCCGCCCCGCAGGGCTGGGGCTGGCTCGATGTGAAACGGCGCCAACACCCCAGCGAGTCGTTCGAGGCGCTGGCCAAGGCCGTGCGCGACGACCGCCAAAGCACGATTTTGCTGGTGTGGACGCCGGAGCAGGCCCGCATGTGCCTGCCCGAAGAGGTCGACGGGCTGGATGCAGCGATGGCGGTGGCCCGCGAGCGCTGGACGCAGGATGACCTGAGCGCCGCAACTACACGCCTGCGCTGGTTCAGCATCTTGCTGGCGGGCTTTGCCACGCAGGCATTTTTTCAAGCGATGACTCAGCTCGCCAAGGCCGCCGCCCACTTCGGGCAGGTGTTGGAGTGGCGCCAACGCGTCATGTTGGCGGGTCGAGCGGTGCTAGGCTCGATGCCTCTAGGTTTGGCGATGCTGTTGTTCGTGATGTTTGGATTCATTCCGTGGTATCAAGCCCGCAAGCGCCGCGCTGAGCTTGCGTCCTGGAACCCCGCAGGCACCGCCGCACGGGTTCCCGCCCTGCGCTTCGAAACTTGGCTCGAACTCCAGCGCGCCCCGACCACGATGGTCCTGCTAAGCCTAATGGGCCTCGTCGGCCTGGCCCAATTACTGCCGGGTGACTCGATTGCGGCGGCCGGGCTGGTCAAGTCCGACTATCTGCGCGGCGAGTGGTGGCGGCTGTTCACCGCGCCATTCCTGCACGGCAATATCGTGCATTTCCTCATGAATATGGCGGCTCTGGCCTACCTCGGCAAGCGCTTGGAGGTGTTTGCCCGCTGGCCGCACCTGGCATTGGTGTTTGTGTTTGCCGCAGTGGTCGGCGGCGATGCCTCGGCCATGTGGGTGAAAGCCAACTCGGTGGGGGCCTCCGGCGGCCTGATGGGTTGGCTCGGGTTTCTCATCGTCTTCGAAACCCTCCACGGCAAACTCGCCCCGCGCTCCGCCAGACGCCGCCTCATTGCCGGCGTTCTGCTCACCGCTGGCATCGGCCTGCTCGGCTACCGCTTCATCGACAATGCCGCCCACCTCGGCGGACTACTCGCGGGCATGACCTATGCCGCCATCGTGTTTCCCAAAAGCGCCTCGCCCAAACGCCCCGGCAGCACCTTCACCGATCTGCTAGCCGGCAGTGCCGCGCTGGCCGTGTTGGTGGCCGCCGCCGGCCTGGCGATCTGGCACATCGCGGGAGCCGGCGCGGTCCACTGATGCCGCCTCACAGGAGGATGATTCTAAAAAACCGCAGTTAGATGGCAATCCGACGGTACCTTCACCACGAAGGAACAGATTAGATCGGGTGACACGGATGGAATGGAAAGTTGATTGTAGGGCTCCAATTCACCCAACAGGTGCAGTGATCATTTTCCATAACGCATTCGTCATTCGTAAAATCCTTGTAATCCGCGATTATCCACGTCTCGCACCACCATCTACCCCAACGCTGTAGTTTCTTCACCCGGTCCACCCTTGGTTTTGCCGCGCACGAGGCGTGCCTCGCGGAAAAAACCCTGCAACAAGCCCAGGCATTCCTCGCCCAAGACCCCGGCACTCACCTCGCAGCGGTGATTGAGCGGCGGATTTGAATCCAACAAATTAATCCAGCTGCCCGCCGCACCGCTTTTGGGATCGGGGCAGCCGTATACCACCCGCTCCGGGCGGCAATGCACGATGGCCCCGGCGCACATCGGGCATGGCTCCTTGGTGACGTACAGCGTGCATTTTTCCAATCGCCAATTGCCGATCGCTTGTTGGGCGATGCCCAAGGCGAGCATTTCGGCATGGGCGGTGGCGTCTTGGAGGGTTTCGACCTGATTCCAAGCCCGCGCTATCACCCGCCCCTCGTGCACCACCACCGCGCCCACCGGCACCTCGGTGGCTGCGTACGCCTTGCGTGCCTCGCGCAGCGCCTGGCTCATGAAATACTCGTCACTCTGCAAATCGATGATCAATGGTTGCGGGTCCACGCCCGCAGGCATAGCCAGTCTGGCAGCTCCTGCCAAGCGGCATCGGAGAATTCACAACTTGTTCACCAACGCAAGACTTCGCATCTCCCTCACGTTGCTCGCTGTGCTGGTGGTGGGAGCGGTCACCCTGCAGAAGGCTATTTTTTCTTGAACGCGCGCGGACTGATATCACGGTGTACACGCTTGCCGCGCAGGCGGTACTCGATAGCAGGGACATTTATGGGTTAGCGAATGTGCGGGGTTGGAAATATGTCTATCCACCGCTCTTTGCCATCGCGATGGTCCCGTTGGCTAAACCCCCACTGTGGGCTGCCGTCACCGCTTGGCATCGTCCACCCTGGTCATTTTATTCATCACCATCACCACCCGCAACTGCGTTGAAATTGCCAAATTTTATGGTGTGCTCTGCTGGGGCACTCTCTGCCTCTGGCTCACCTGCATGATCTTTTGCCTCAGGGGCACCGACCAACCTCACAATCTTGCCACCTCAAGCGAATTGCCTGATGCACGCGCTGCGCTTGGAATGACCCACAAGCTTTCCGGGCGCTTTTTCCCACGGAAAAGTAACTTTTGATGAATTTGGCTGCAACTACTCCCGTTGTGCGGAGTTTCCTCAGTTGTCGCGGCTCGGCTCACTGCCACCGCTTTCCTAGCTAACAAAACAAACACCGTCATGAAAGCCACCATTGTTACCCTAAGCTCCCTGGCCATCGCCACCACACTATCGTTCGCCCAAAATACGCCAGCCGGACCGCCGAAAGGCCACCCTGGCGGACCTGAAGGCAAGCGCCCGCCACCGGAAGAAGTTTTCAAGAAACACGATACTAACGGCGACGGCGTGCTCAGTCTCGAAGAATTCAAGGCCTCGCACCGCGCCAAGAAGGATGAAACCAAGGCCGAGGAAAGGTACAAAAAAATGGACGCCAACGGTGATGGCAAGGTGACGCTTGAGGAATTCAAGGCGTTCCACCGCGAGCACAAGCCCGGTGGTCCCGGCGGCAAAGGTCACGGCCCAGCCAAAGGCGGCGAAGCTCCACCCGCTGCTCCGGCTGGGCAATAAGCCTCAATCCAATCACAGATTACCAAGCGGTTCCGCGCCCGTTGCACGAGCGCGGAACTGTCGTTTGCAGGGGGCAAGTGCAGATCAGCAGATACGCCGTAAGCTTCATACTCTTTGACGTCCTGATGACCGGGAAAGTATCTCGCCAGTTCCATGACCTGATCGACACGCTTGCCGACGCGCTAACCAAATATTGTTAGATCTTTTTCCCAGTGTCTCCTTGGGCACGTTCGTGTCCTTGCGCATCCGTTCAAACACCTCGACCTGCTTTTGTCGATATAGCGGAATGCTGCGCACCATAGCTTCCATCACGTCTTGCCTGAGATTGACCACCCGGGTCTTCGAGTCGATGGAATCCCTGAGCGTCGATAGGTTCTTAACAATATCTTTAATCTGTTTTTCGACCCGTGAATCCATGCCTGGCAAATCCTTCTTGAGCAACTCAAAGCGCTCCTCGCCATAAAGGGACAGTCCCAAAGTGGAGAAACCAGTTGACGGCGGGCGCAATCGGGGTGATATATCAAAATGAGACGGGCACGTTGGATTGTTCCTGTGACGCCTGGGTCGACAAGGCCAGTGAT
>Ga0114962_10000185_pt1 | contig 54511 bp, 56 predicted proteins | sample C_130820_MF_Meta_FD_87017 | JGI IMG/M metagenome (GOLD analysis project Ga0114962, IMG submission 87017) | Freshwater microbial communities from Lake Croche, Canada to study carbon cycling - C_130820_MF_MetaG | ecosystem: Environmental > Aquatic > Freshwater > Lake | place: Lake Croche, Canada... | reverse complement strand
TCCATCTTTGTAATGTAGATTTTTTACAATCAAATATTTTACAAGTTTTTCTAATATTATCTTTATTTTTCAAATAATATTTAACCGCAGAAATTTTATAATCTTCGCTTTTATGTTTCATCGTTATAATAAAAATAGAAAAATCTTACTCATATTTTGTCCCATTTTAAATCTTCAAGGGTGTAATCTATTTTTGAGCGGTTTTTTAGATAATGATTCCCATGTCTTCCTACCCATTATGACAGCATTTATTTTTTCCGAGTCAATTGTTTTAGTAGTTGTTTCACGAAAAAATGACATATCTTCTTGATCTTTCCAACAAATACTGTTTCCTTTGCCAATTCCACCAACTTCATCTGTAGCTACTATAATTGAATAACCCTTTACCATTTTTGTATGAGTTTGTAAGTTAATAATATTATGATACTATTTATACATAGTTATTATACAATTTTTATATAAATTATATAATAGACAACCATTATAGTATAACTGATATAAAGTTAAAAAATTGACTTGTTTTTTTACAATTATTCAATAGTATTATAACCATTTGTAAAGTAATATTAATCAACTAACCTATTAACCTATTAATATGAACACTAATAATAACACTAATATTCAAAGAGTTGAAATAGAAAACAGAATTGAATATACATTCAAGCGTATAACAACCGGTGAAACTGTAGTGTTGAAGTTTTACCATCGCAATACACTAGCCGAATTTATTTCAGTATTGAATGATGAACTAAAAAGACGTTACAATATAGATGAATATAATTTGATTGAAGGCGGAACTGTAAATGGAGAGAATGGACAAGTATTTGACTTTCGTAATGTTCCTACCCGTGTCACAACGATATTTCAGTTTTTTGGAAATATTAATGCGTTTTATATTTCTGTATAAATGTTTTATATCACTGTATTATTGTATATGAAAATTTAAAAAAATATTGTGAAGTACCGTCATATAGATAATATGAAAAATATAGTTGAATATATCATAAAATATAATAATCTAATCTGAAAGAAATTGAATTCATGTTATTATATATAATGCGAATAGAAATTTTACTTTTTTTTGTTGCTAGTTTGATAATAGCAAATATTTATTATGAAGGTAAAATAATGAAATATATAACCTCACGAAAAAAATATTGGCAAATGGCTGGTGTTTTGTTTATTTTTTTTATGATTTACTATTTGATTAAAAAGAATCCTTTGAATGCTCAACAAATATTAACAACATCGAATGAATATATAAAATATTTACCTCTTGATAAAAGCACAGTAAATATGATAAGTCCTATATTGGATTTTAGTAGTAAAACAAATTGGACAACAAACGGTGGTAATTATATTGACAGTGGTGGAAAGTATCCCGTTATCGAAATACAAAAAATGAAACCTTCAAACTCAAAGACAATATTCAAACGTTCAGTATCTGAAACGAAAAAAAAATATATAAGTGCTCAACAAGGGTGGAAATGCGGACATTGTCAACAACAGTTATCATCTACTTATGAAGTCGACCATATTGTTCCTCTTTATAAAGGTGGAACGAATGATTTAACAAATTTAGTAAGTCTCTGTCCAAATTGTCACCGAAAAAAAACTGCTCTAGACCGTATGAAAAGTGAAGAATAAGGAAAAAATATATAAAATCTTTCAAAATATAATTGTTAAATATAGAATATAAAAAAGTTGAATGTCGAACAATTCAAATTTTTCATGGCCTCTGTGTAAATATAAATATATATTTGGAAATGCAAACCAAGGAGTTCACCAATATCGATTATTGGGATTTTCAATATTTGATATAGTATTAACTATTGTCGGTGCTTTTTTCATATCTCTATTATTGAAAATAAATTTTTGGGTTAGTTTAGTAACTTTATTTATCGTTGGTGAATTTTTACATATAATATTTTGTGTTGATACTGCGTTTTTGAGTATGTTTAATTATAATAATTATTCATGATGTGTAGTTAGATATATCAAAATTTCATCAATTAGTTTAGCATTTACATGTACAGTTGTAAACCGAATATATTGTGAGTAAAGATTTTTAATTTAGAGAAAATGGAAAGCATATTAGAAGACATATTTACAAATTTAATTATGTGACTCTATTTTTATATAATTCTTTCAAAATTATTCGAATTAAATAAATCTATATATTTTTCATATAATAAAATAAGATTGAATATAAGTATTTTGTTGTATTTTATACCTGTTTTACATATTCAACACTCAAAGAATATTATATATTTCTTTATTTTTCCATGAATTCATCCAATATTTAGTATTGGCATATTTTTGTTGTTCTATACGATAATCTAAATAATGAGATAAAATATTTATGTTATTTCTGATATCTTTTATAAATCCTCTTTTCTTATATTTGATACGTTTATTTTCTTCTCCTTCTTTCAAAAAATAATCATCATAATAAAAGAGAACTGCCCGTTTTTTATCTTTTTCAAGAATGAGTTGTCCAAATAATTCTGGACCCGTTGGTGACATAGGTGAATTACCATAATATTTATTTTTTACATTTTCAACAATACGATGAATACATGCTAGATATAATGGGTTTTTAGGTGGAGTTACTAGTAGTCCAGTATATACATACAATGGACTCGTTTCAATTACCATTGGAATAGGATATTTTTCTATATTAAATAAATCTATTAATCGAAAATTTATTTTATTTCCTTCGGTCTGGTATTGTTGTTCGTGATTATTAGTATTATATTTGATATCTAAATAAATACCACCATTAATAAAAAGTATACAATAACGCCATAAGTCTGCTTTAAATGCTCCTGGAACGAGAGAATCATATGCGTTTAATACTGAAACATCAAAATATGATTTTATAAATTCTCGACATTTATTGTCATCAAATAATTTATATTCAAATTCCGGATTATTTTTTTTTAATTCTTCATTTGTTTCTTTCATTTTAGGTGGTAATTCGTAAGTATGCCAAGTTTGATAAACAACACGTGGTATTTTATCATAATTTATTGTAGAAGGAAAATATGGATATTTAATATCACAAGAATTTGTTTTTTTCCAAAATTCAAAATAAGATATTAATATCAAAGAAATAATAAAAATAATAACAGAAATGGATATTATATATAAATTCATATTTATCTAATAGTTAGATATTAGATATTAGATATTAGATAATACATGATAATCCAATAAACTTTAATCGTTTGACAAGTGTTATAATTTAGTTCTTTGAATTCACTTTGTAAAATATAAAATATTCAAAGATATAAAGTTTATATTTTGCGTTTGAATAAATAAATTATAATATAAATAATCTAATGTTTGGTAATATTAATTCAAAAACAAATGGTGAATATAATTTTTATTTACATATAAAAAATAATATCAATGTTATTTTTGACGTAGGATGTCGACATGATAGTGAGTTTATTGATTTTTCTGGAGAAGTTCATTATTTTGATCCTGTAAATAATTTTATAGAAATATTGAAAAATCAAAAAAATTTGAATAAAGAATCATATTTCAATAATGTAGGTTTAGGTGATGAAACTAAAGAATGTTATGTTTAGTATTTACGTAAAATGCGTTTTTTTAATAAATTTTGTTTTACTAAAGAATGTATATGGCATCTTTCAGTTTATCAAAAAATAAATTAAACGACGATGAAATCATTTTAGAACAAAATATAGATAGTATAGGAGATATTACTGTTTTTTTTAATTATCATAAAATAAAAAATCTTTTTATTGAAGATAGAACAAAATATCAGCCAGAAGAAGAAAATAATAGTCATTTTTATAAACCATTCAACATTTATCGTATACAAAAATACAATCCATTATATTCTGTATTTTTTGAACTGAACGAAAAGAATTTTAATTGTGTTTCATTCAATCATAAGTATCATTGTATTTTAAATTCTTGTACAAAAAAACCAGATGAAGTTGTTGACATAACAACTGGTAGTCATATTAAAAAAGAAGTGTATGTAAAATTTTCACCATTAGTTGACCCTGTACGTTACATGAGTGGTAAGTACAGTAAAAGTAATGTCTTTATTGATGATTCAGTGGTGAAATTGCCTGATATTACATGTTGTAACATTGAAGGAAATAGTAAAACTATTGACTCTAAAATAGCATTTATACATAACGCATCTTATGTAGATTCACTATTTTATTATCTTTCAAGTGTTTTATTGAATAAATACAACTTTCAACACGGTATCGATTTTTATGGTTCATATTTAGGTATTCAAGAATATTTTAAAATAAATATTCATGAAGATATTGAATATTTAGAAAATTTCGATTTCTTTAAATCAAATATAGATAAGTTATTTGTTATAGAAAATTGGAAGTATGAACCAGAAAAAGATAATGGGTTAAGTAATTCGAATGGGTTCCGTAAAAAAATACAAATATATAGTGAAAATGATTGTGATATAGAATTGAATAACATAGTAACTATTTTAGATTCAGAAACAACAGAAACAATTCAAAAACTACAAAATGAACCAATAGAATTATATTCAAAAACAAAAAATAATACAGTTAACAGCAATAGTGATGAAAATGACAGTGATGAAAATGACAGTGATGAAAATGACAGTGATGAAAATGACAGTGATGAAAATGATAGTGATGAAAATGATAGTGATGAAAATGACAGTGATAATAGCGATGAAATGAATGATAACACTAACGAAAATGAAGTTCCATCTGATGAAAATTCAATTGATGAAGAAACACAAGATGAAGATTCAGAAGAATGGGAAGACGAAGATGAAGATGAAGATGAAGATGAAGATGAAGACGATGAAGGCGAAGACGAGGAAGAAAATGAGACACACGCATATATAAAAAATTTTCCTGTACAAATGATTTGTATGGAAAAATGTGATGGGACACTTGACCAATTATTCATGGATAATTTGATGGATGAAAAAAGGGGTATTTCAGCATTATTTCAAATAATAATGACATTAAATGTCTACCAAAAAGTGTTTTCTTTTACGCATAACGATCTACATACAAATAATATAACTTATGTTAATACTGAAGAAAAATACTTATATTACAAATTTGAAGGAATTTGTTATCGTGTTCCAACATATGGGCGTATCTTTAAAATAATTGATTTTGGGAGAGCAATATACAAATTTCAAAATAAGTTATTCTGTAGTGATAGTTTTTCTCCAGAAGGTGATGCTTCGACACAGTATAATTTTCCACCGTTTTATAATTCAAAAAAACCTACAGTATTACCTAATTATAGTTTTGACTTATGTAGGTTAGGTTGTAGCATATATGATTTCATTATTGACGGTAACAATTCTAAACAGTCATTGAAAGATTTGGATAAATTTCAAAGAGTTATATATGAATGGTGTTTGGACGATAAAGGCAAAAATATTTTGTATACAAAAAACGGGGAAGAACGATTCCCTGGATTTAAATTATACAAGGCTATAGCACATAGAGTTACACAACATACACCGAATAAACAGTTAAGTAACCCTATATTTAAAAAATTTATAGTTAAATGCTAATATATTATAGAAATATTTTGAGTAGTTATATAACTGTTGTCAGACATAATTATAACTGTTGTAAGAGTTATATATCTGTATTCATTGATGAATAAAGACGGTTCGAATATATGTTTCTATATTGAGGTTTTAAAACTCCCCACAAAAAAATCCATTTTGTTTCTCCTTCAAATAAAACAAATTCATCTGGATATGTTATCAATATGAAATCTTCTATATATTCTATATGTTTATTTTTATTTATCCATTTCTTTATTTTTCTTTCAACATGTTCATTTATATTTTTATATAAATAAAAATCATTATATTCAGATATAATTTTTTCAGTCATCAAGCTCTTATCCCCATGACATACTTTATGTAAAAGAAAATTAGAAGTCAATCCAAAATTACGTATATCATGTAAGAGGTCTTGATTTTGTGGAATATATGTATAAGAAGCGATATATGCTATTAATTCGCTTGGTAGTTTTTGTATTTGGTTAGATAATTTTTCTATATTAATAGAAATATTATTAGTTTCAGTTGGATAAAAATTTTTGTTATTTTCTTTCTCTTCTTTATTATCATATTTTATAATATTTTCTAAGGTAGGTATTTGACATAAACGTTTTACAATCGTTACAAAATCAGTAATACTCGATAATAATGTTGGAGTCAAAAAATTATTTCGCGCATTTGTAGTTTCGTCGTTTACTTCTATTTCATTCATCATATTCTTTGTATTATATATTAACCATGTATTTCTTTAACCTTTATCTATCTTTCAAATTCATTCGTGTATTGAAATATACAGATTTTATATACAATACTATAATAGATGATGAATAGGCTAAAAATTGATTATAATTATTTTATTATTTTGTATGATATGATTCGAAATATACAATATAATGAATAACGCAGAAGAATTAACTTCAATCAAATATAACGAAATTGATATAAATGAAATGGCATTAAATAATATCTTTGAATTTGTATATGAGATATCAATATTTATTAATTATTGGTTGTGGAATTCAATTACATTAGTCTATTCATCTTTATCAATGTTATATGAGGATATCCGTAAGTTGTTATAAATAATATAACTGTTAATATCATAAAAAATATCAAAAATATCAAATTTTTTCTTGTAAAGAAAATGTGATTACCAATCCACCAACCGGATTTTTTTATAGGTTTGTATTCATCCATATATCTAGTTATTGATTCATAAAGGTCGATTTCTTCTTTGCCGAGTATATTATTAATTTTATTATGTATAAACCAACACCATCTTATAAAAGAATCACGATTGTCTAAATATGGAGTTACTGGATATTTGTCTAAAAGTGTTGCAAATCGGTTTCCCATCTCTTCGTCTGGTATAAATAAAGGTAAATTGCTTATTAAATCGTAATATTTGCGTTTTGTAACAGCATTTGGGAAATCTGGATAGTTATAAGCCGTTGTATGTAAAAAAAACCAGTAATGTTTTCCCCATACATTTGCGTTTAATTTTGATTTATTTTTTAAATACATAACTATATAGAAAATTAATATATGTTAATATATATTATTTACGATGGTTGAAAATAAAGAATATTATAATATTTTTGTAGAAAATAAAAAAGATTTATTGAATGAAAACTATATTTCACAAATAGAATTATATGATTATTTATATAAACCAAATCAAAATGAACAAAATGATAAAGATAAATTGAATAATCGACTATCAGTTACAAAATTACTGTATCGTCCTCCTTCGAAAAAAAAATATCCGAATACTGTTAGTATTATACAACCATATCGTAGTAAAAATTATAGTAACCAACACACTTTTTCTTCACATAATGAATCATTCAATAAACGTTCTTTGTTTATTTTATCTCAAAATAAAAATTCATCAAATAGTAACTGTGAAAATAATACATATAAAAATACAGAATGTAATTTATCTTTGAACTATTGTAACAACTGTGGAAAATCTGGACATAGTTTTTATCAATGTAAAAATCCTATAACTAGTTATGGTATTATTGTTTTTAGATATGAAAATAATCCAGTAACAGGAGAAAAAGAACGCCAATATTTAATGATTCGAAGAAGAGATACTATATCATATGTAGATTTTTTAAGAGGTAAATATTCATTATTCAATCGTAAATATATAAAACGGCTTATAAGTGATATGACTGAATACGAACAAAATCAAATAATGACACAACCATTTGAATATTTGTGGTATGAACTATGGAAGAATAACGAACCAAACCCCAATGATGTGATCCGTGAAACATATAAAACATTTATAGAAGAAAATCCAAATTCTACATTCATTCCTACACATTCGAATCAACCAAAGAATTATAAAAATAATGAAAATTATAATTTAAAAGATAAATTTAATATATTACAAAACGGATGGTGTATAAATGGTAAACAGCATTTTAAGATATCAGATATTATTGCAGAATTAAGAATGGAATACAAAATATCAAATACTGAACCATGGAAAGAACCAGAATGGGGATTTTGTAAAGGAAGACGTAACTATAAAGAAAATGATTATGATTGTGCTATTAGAGAAATGGAAGAAGAAACAGGATATTCTAAAGAAAATATGTCTATATTAAAAAATATCAATACATTTGAAGAGGTTTTTATTGGTTCCAATTATAAATCTTATAAACATAAATATTATCTGATGTATATGACATTTGAAAATTCTTTAAAAACCGGTGATTTTGAAAGAACGGAAGTATCATGTATTAAATGGGTTTCTTTCCATGAATGTTTGAAATTGATACGTTCTTATAATATAGAAAAAAAACGTATGATTACTGAAATAGAAACCGCATTGAATAATTATGCAATTTTTACATAATTTATATATAAATTGAATATGGTAAACATTAAATTTTAGAATAAAAAATTTTATAATTACAACGAACAAAAAGAAAAATGAGACAAAACGTAGTTATTATTTATATATCTTATAACTATGTTTCAAGCAGTTTGTTGAATGTTCTTTTGTTATTTTCTTCTCTAAAATATTAGAATTTACATTATAAATATCTTCATAAGTTTTTGGATTTTTCTTTTTATTTGATACTTTAACTGACTGATTTTTTTATGCAAAGGTGTAATTGAGTGAAAAAATCCTCTATGGAATTGGTTTCAAAGGTGTAATAAAAAAATTCGTTTATTTTTATTAATAATAAATACTTAAAAATGAGTGAATTTCAACCGATTAATATTGCTGATGGTGAGAAATAAATTATTGTCATCAAGAAAACAAAAAAGTTAAATTGAGAAAACGGTATCGCTCTAAATGTGAAAATGTGTAATTCTATAGTTGAAGTACGAAAATAAATTAGTAATGTTAGTAAGGTGCTGACTTTGGTCTATTCTGTTCTTCAATCAATATAGGTGATATATCCATTTTTTCTGTATTTGATTGGGCTCTTTGAATATGTTCTGGAAAAGTTGGAGAAGAGATAGACATAGGAGAACCATTATTTTCAGAAGTAGGACGCAAAGGCATTTCTAATAAAGAAGATGGACTAGAAATAGACATAGGAGATATATCTTCTACCATTTTTGAATCGATACCACGTTTTTTGTTGAATTCATCATTTCTATATTTTTTATGTTTTTGGGTTTTCCTTGATTGTTTGAGTTTTTCCAACTGTTTTTTTAATCTATCTATTTGATTTTTAATCGTTTTCATTTTTTCTTGTTGTTTTTTTGTTGTTTCAACTTTAGATTTCGATTTTGGGTGTTCATAAAATATAGTTATATCTTTTATTTCTTGTGTTTCAAAGAATTTGGACATTTGTTTTTGTTTTGTTATTATTTTAATTTCTGGGTGTTTACTTATAGGTATAGTAAAATACATTTTATTATCATATTTACCAATAACAGAAAATAGAGTTTTGTCGAAACGTGTATAACTATATCTGTTGAACATAACTATTGTACTGTTATTATTTTCCAAATTAGTATCTAGTGTTTCAAATAATTCATCATTATTTATTCTTTTATTTTCAAATGATTTATTTTTATATGTATGACTTAAAATACTCTCTGCTTCATATATAGCACGGGTTACTGGTGATAATAAATTTGATACTTTTGATTGTTTTCCTGGTTTTGTTGTACCTGTTTGAATATAAAGTTTATTACCTTCTGTTTCATCTTTTATACCTAAAAATACTAGTGATTCTATAAAACCATATCCAGGATGAGATATTCCAACAACATCTGTTAATTTATTTGGATAATCCCAATTTTCGGATTTTGATTCTGGATTATGAAATTCTACTTGAAATATTTTACTATTCATGTAATATATATTACTGATTTATTTTTTACTATAAATCAATAATATTTTCTTAGTTATTTTAATTAATCGTTCAATAAAATAATGTAAACGCACATAAATGTATGTATATATATATAAACATTGTATGGATTCAGTAACTATAAAAACAAAATGTCCTAAAGGAACAAGAAAAAATAAAAAAACTGGACAATGTGAACCAGTTGAATCGTCTAAAAAAAATAATGATTTTACAAATTATGAAACTATAGCAAAAATAGCATTAAATCCATTGATAAATATGATTCCAAATTTACCTATAACAGATGATATAAATCTTTCACCGAATGAAATAAAAGCTGTTAAAGAAAGATGTAAAAAAGGAACACGGAAAAATAAAAAAACTGGACTATGTGAACCTATCGATACAGAAAAAATGAAAGAGACAGAAAATACAAAAAATACAGAAAATGAAAATATAAAAGAGAAAGAAAATACAGAAAATACAGAAAATACAGATACAAAAAATAAAAGGTGTAAAAGAGGAACACGGAAAAATAAAAAAACTGGACTATGTGAACCGTTCAATACAGAAAATACAGAAAATGAAAATATAAAAGAGAAAGAAAATTCAGAAAATACAGATATAAAAAATAAAAGGTGTAAAAGAGGAACACGAAAAAATAAAAAAACTGGACTATGTGAACCGTTCAATACAGAAAATATAAAAGAGAAAGAAAATACAGAAAATACAGATATAAAAAATAAAAGGTGTAAAAGAGGAACACGAAAAAATAAGAAAACTGGACTATGTGAACCGACCAATACAGAAAATGTAAAAGATACAGAAAATACAGATATAAAAAATAAAAGGTGTAAAAGAGGAACACGAAAAAATAAAAAAACTGGACTATGTGAACCAACCAATTTAGAAATGACAAAAGAGACAGAAAATAAATCGACAACAAATGAATCAGATAAATCAAAAAATACAAGATGTCGTAATGGGACTCACAAAAATAAGAACACTGGATTATGTGAACCTATAAAAACAAAACGTCCAAAGAAAAAAATATTTATTATTAAAAACCCATTAAATTTAAATATTCCTGATAAGTTGAATACAGAAGAACTCTCCAACATAAAAGAACCGTCAAATATAGAACAACCAATCAACGAAATAGAATCAACAAATGAGAATGAACCGACGAATATAGAACAACCAATCAACGAAATAGAATCAACAAATGAGAATGAACCAACAAACATAGAACAACCAATCAATGATAATGAACCAACAAACATAGAACAACCAATCAATGAAAAAGAACCGACGAAGATAGAAGAACCAATCAATGAAAAAGAACCGACGAAGATAGAAGAACCAATCAATGAAAAAGAACCGACGAAGATAGAACAACCAACCAATGAAAAAGAACCAGTATTCTTTGAAGAACCTTATAAATATATCAAAAATTTAATAAATGGTAATGAAAAAGAATCAGGTGTAGAATCGAAAGAAGAAACAAGTGAAAAATTAAAAGAACCAATAGGAAAACCAGTATTTGCGTTTATTACTGATTCTTCTTCTTTAAAAACAGATGAATATTCAAAAGAATTAGATAAACAAAAATTCAAATTAAATAGTAATGAATCTAAAAATTTCAAAGAACAATTCGAATATAAGATTAATGAAAAAGAACAAAAAGATGAATTTCCATTTTTGTATCCAGATTTGAATGATCCGAATTTTAATTCAAAAATAGCTAAACGTAAAGAATTCAATGAATTTAGATATGACGGAAATATATATGATATAAGGAAACAATCGAACAAATTATGTAATGCGGTATTTGAGTTATCACCCCATCAAATATTCGTAAAGAATTTTCTTTCATTACAAACCCCTTACAACAGTTTGCTATTATATCATGGACTTGGAACAGGTAAAACATGTAGTGCTATAGGTATTGCTGAAGAAAATCGAAAATATATGAAACAAGTTGGATTAAATAAACATAAAATAATCATTATAGCATCTCCAAATGTCCAAGATAATTTTCGTCTCCAGTTATTTAATGAATCAAAATTGAAACAAAAAAATGGTATATGGAATATAGAATCATGTGTTGGAAATACGTTTATAAATGAAGTTAATCCATCTCAGTTGACTGGTATGACAAGAGAAAAAGTGATTAGTAGTATAAAGTCGATTATAAACACATATTATGAATTTATGGGATATATAGAATTTTCAAATTATGCTAGTAAAAAAATAAATGCTATACCAACAATTGTTGTAAAAGAAAAAGAACGCGAACGATATCGCATAAAAAATATCAAAAAAACATTTAATAATCGTCTCATAGTTGTCGATGAAGTTCATAATATACGATTAGTTGACGATAACAAGAATAAAAGCACAGCTAAATTTCTTTTTCAGATTGCTGAACATAGTGTTAATTTACGACTGCTTCTTTTATCTGCCACGCCTATGTACAATTCTTATCGTGAAATTGTATGGTTGGTAAATTTATTGAATATTAATGATAAACGTTCTTTGATAAAAATAAAAGATATTTTTGACAAATCTGGTAACTTTAAAGAAATAGTTAATAAAGATGATCCTATGAATCGATGGAAAGAAAATGGTAGAGAACTCCTTATACGTAAACTCACTGGTTATGTTTCTTATGTTCGTAGTGAAAATCCATATTCATTTCCATTTCGAATATATAAAACACATTCTGATATACAGTTCACACCACCAAAATATCAAATTAACGAAGAAGTCATACAAACACCGGTTCAACACATTCCTATTTATTATAATAATGTTGGAGAATCTCAAGAAAAAGGTTATAATATGATTGTTGATTTTTTAAAGAAACGACATTTTATGGATGACACAGTTGATTCATTTGGTGTAGTTGAATATTCTGAAGATAGTATATTAAGTGGTGGTAATAGTGAAACAAGCAACTATATAGATGAAGAAAAAGATGGAGAAAAAGATGAAGAAAAAGATGGAGAAAAAGATGGAGAAAAAGACGAACAAGAAAATATAGATATTAACTCACGTCCTCCATCATTAATAATAGTAGAAAGAAATGATGAAAATGAAAGTGATATAGAGGATACAAACTACAAAAACGAGATAACTAAAAAAATCAACTCTAAAAAAATAAGTAATAAAATAGTTAGAGGTGTTCCAGTAGAACCTACAACTCTAGATACACATACGGTATTAAATGATGAGACAGTTGATGCGTCAATTGATGCTTTCGGTTATAATAAGTTACAATTTCCAATTCAATCTTTAAATATTATATATCCGAATCGTATATTGGAATCAGAAGGTATAACATCAATTGATCAAATCTCATTTATAGTTGGAAAGAAAGGGTTAGATGAAATAATGGACTATCAAGATAATTCTTCAGACACAACACAGCCTGAAAAATTCAATTATAATTATAAACCAGGTATTCTTGCTAAATATGGACGTATATTTCATCGTGATAATATTTCAAAATATAGTGGTAAAATATCAAATATTTGTGAAATAATACGTAAATCGTCCAAAGGTATAATAATGATATATTCACAATACATAGATGGTGGAATAGTCCCTATTTGTCTTGCGTTGGAAGAAATGGGAATAACACGTTTTGGTACTGCATCTTATACGAAATCTTTATTCCAAACACCACCAACTGAACCGGTTGACTCTATAACTATGAAAACACGTAGTGAATTGAAAATGAGTGATACTTCCGCCGTTTTTCAACCCGCAAAATATACTATTATTTCAGGTGACATTGCTTTTTCTCCTAGCAACAATGAAGATATAAAACATATTACTAGTGAAAATAATAAATACGGAGAGCGTATAAAAATTGTTATTATATCCCGTGCTGGTGCTGAAGGACTAGATTTTCGTAATATTCGACAAATACACATAATGGAACCTTGGTATAATATGAATCGTATCGAACAAATTATTGGTCGTGGTGTTAGAAATCTTAGTCATTGTTCTTTGCCATTTGAAGAACGTAATGTTGAAATTTTTTTACATTCTTCTATTTTACCAAACCGTATCGAAGAAGAATGTGCGGATACCTATGTTTATAGAAAGGCAGAACAAAAAGCTATTCAAATTGGACGTGTAACGCGTATTATAAAAGAAACCGCGGTTGATTGTATGTTGAATATAGGTCAAACTAATTTTTCTATCGATAAGTTTAATAAGTTAGTTGAAAATCAAAATATCAAAATTCAAATAAGTAGTGAAGGTGGAAAAGAAATCGACTATATAGTTGGTGATAAACCATATACAGATATATGTGACTATATGGATAATTGTGAATTTAAATGTCATCTACCAAAAAATAATGATAAAAAAATAGATTTTGATGATCCGGCGTTTATTGCTGATAAGAGTACATTCGGTCTAGAATTTATTAGTGATAATAATACAAGAATTATTGAGCGTATACGTGGTCTTTTTAAAGAAAATACATTTTATACGAGAAAAAATCTTATAGATGCATTAAATTCTCAACGTTTGTATCCATTAGAACAAATCTATAGTTCTTTAACATATCTTATTCAAAATAAAAATGAATATTTAGTTGATAAATATGACCGTTTAGGTAATTTGGTTAATAAAGGCGATATATATTCATTTCAACCGATTGAGTTAACCGATGAAAATATATCTATTTATGAAAGAAGTGTTCCTATAGAATACAGAAGAAACGAACTAAGTTACCAAGTTCCAGCAAATTTCAAAGAGGATGAACAAGATATTGAAAAAAGTAAAATATCAGTATCTTCTTCGTTATTAGGTCTAAGTAGTCATGAGTATGTGCCTCCACTACCGCCTCCACTATCGAATAAGGTAGAATCCACTCTATTTGCTCCCCCACTACCGCCTCCACCATCGAATAAAGTAGAACCCACTCTATTTGCTCCTCCACTACCGCCTCCACCATCGAATACGGTAGAATCCACTCTATTTGCTCCCCCACTACCGCCTCCATCTATAACTCAACCAAAAAATATTCCCGGTTCTCTGGTTCCACCTATACCTATTCCTTTTATCAGTTCAACACCAGAACCCGAAGTCATTCATATAGCACAACAAACACGTAAAAAAGATAAACTGGTACAAATAATAGATGATATAGAATCGAGTTATGTTACACTTATTTCACCGAGAATAGATGATATAGAAATTATTCCAGAAAAATCACAAACAGTAGCTATGAATATTCGAATTATAAGAGACCATTTGACAACCACATTTGGAATTCAACCAAACTCAATAGTTAAATATTCTATATACAAACTATTAGACTCTTTGAATTTGAAAGAGAAATTATTATTATTGGATGAAATATTTCATAATAAAACAACTACATTGAATACATCACTAATACCACGACTATCGGATACATATAATGAATTAAATAAACTTATATTTGAATATTTCAAAGAAAGAGAATTACAAAGTAGTAAACATACATTTGCACTCACAGATGACAAAATGAATTTGACTGTATATTCATTAACGGATGAAAATACGTGGGTACAACAATATAATACGAAACCATTCTTAGAAGATTTAAAAAGGTTTTTTGTTCCAAAAGAAAGAATAAGTAATATATTTGGTTTTATAGAAAAGGGTATATTCAAAATCCGCGATAAGAATAATAAGCGTAATAAAGGGTTTGATATAACACAAGCTGGAAAACAACGTTCTATAGAAATATTAAATTATTATGTCGAACTATTCAACCGTAATATTGATTTTTTTAATAAAATCAATAAAACCCGTTTGATAATAAATAATTATACGAGTGAAAATACTATCAATATTAAACAAAAAGGAATATGTGCTATTGTCGAAATGCTTTTACGATATATTAAAGAGAAAACCGTTGAAATAGTTGATTTTCCAATCGTGTTTTTGAGTGAAGAAGAATTATCTATTGTTCGTAAATATATATAAGTTATTATTATTTTGTTGTATATAAAGAATATCATATTTATCATTCGAATAAAAATCAAAAAGAGTAAAATAATAACATAGTATAATACAATGGAATCCGTAGATGAAACAACAAATAAAATAGTATCATTCAAAACGTTAAAACATAACAAATATTCGAAATTAGATTCTATAGTATCAACAAACGCACACAATAAAATAGAAATGAAAAAAGAACGTTCAAAACGTGTTATTACAGAAACTAAACGGTGGATATTTTCATCTGATGAATTGAAATATAGTAACCAATTATTGTTATTGAATTCGATTAGTTATGATTCTCTTATCAGAGATTGTATTTCTATTAGAGAATCTTTGACTAAAGACAAATATCAAAATATGATATATTCACAGATTAAAGCTAAACTTCGGAGTTATAAAGAACAAGATATAAAAAAAAATAAATATGAACCTTCGAAATTTGTTACAGTTGAATTTATATTAGATAAATTGAAAGAATGTTCTATGATATGTTTTTATTGTAAAGAACCAACAAATATACTATATGAATATGTTCGAGAACCAAAACAATGGACAATAGAACGACTTGATAATACGTATGGGCATAATTGTGGAAATATAGTTATAGCTTGTTTGTCTTGTAATTTACGGAGACGAACAGTTCATTTTGAACGCTATTTATCTACTAAGCATATTTGTGCGGGTATTATCAAACTGGATGAAAATAAAAACGATACTGATGGGTAATGATTATACATATGTTATATCCGGTTATTATTGATATTTTTCAATAAAAGAAAATACTCAAAATATAAATTCGTTAAATATAATAGTTTAAGTAAATTATTATATATAAATGACTTTAGAATTACGTAAATTTGATATGCGAACAATAACATTTCGTCCAGAAGAGGCAAAAGGTCCAGTTGTGATTATGATAGGGAGACGTGATACTGGAAAATCATTTTTAGTTCGCGATCTTCTTTATCATCATAAAGATGTCCCTATAGGAACTGTTATTTCTGGAACAGAAGCAGGAAATGGATTTTACGCTAGTCACGTTCCGGCATTATTTATTCATAATGAATATAGCAGTGTTTTAATTGAAAATGTTTTAAGACGACAAAAAGTAGTAATGAAACAAATGTCCCGTGAAATGGAACTATATAAAAAAACGAGTATCGACCCCCGTTGTTTTTGTATTTTGGATGATTGTTTATATGATAGTAGTTGGACGCGTGACAAATTAATGCGTCTCCTTTTCCTTAATGGACGACATTGGAAAGTGCTTTTGGTAATAACTTTACAATATGCGTTAGGAATACCGCCTATATTACGTTGTAATATCGATTATGTTTTCATTTTGAGAGAACCATCTTTACAAAATCGTAAAAGGTTATGGGAAAATTATGCTAGTATGTTTCCATCTTTAGAATCATTCTGTAGTGTTTTTGATCAAACCTCGCAAAATTATGAATGTATGGTTATTCATAATAATGCCAAAAGTAATAAAATTACCGATCAAGTTTTTTGGTATAAAGCGGAAAAACGTCCCGATTTCAAATTAGGGAGTGAAGAATTCTGGACTCTATCGAAAGGATTGGGAAATGATGATGAAGAAGAAGAATTCGATCCAAATAAATCACGTAAAAAAGGACACCAACAAATAAATGTAAAGAAAACTAAATGGTAAATTATAAATTAAAAGTCAAATAATACTGAATATTTTTAGTTATTATTTTCTTCTTCATCATTTACTTTTGGTGAAAGAAAAAATTTTATACTACCTTCTTCTTGTTCTCCAAATAAATAATCAATTCGTATTGGATAATTTCGTCTTATTTTCAACTCAACCGTCTTTGAAATTTTACTATAAGCAGATATAATATTGATATATTGAAGGGTAAATAACACATTTATATTTTCACCTTCGATTATAGAGAAACCAGTCAGCTCGTCAATTTTTATTTCTACACGCATACTTCCATTTTCAGTCGACTTTGATATAAATTGTATATTATTTTCGTTACATTTTATATTTAATGCTTCACCGAATCCTTTTAACTGATGAATTAATATAGCAAAATTTACAGAAGGTAGTGAAAGTTCTGCTTCATATTCGATTGTTGGAATTTCCATCAACTCATGTTCTAGGTTAAATAATGGAACTTCAAAATATCGATTATATACATTTTTATAATTCTTTGAAATGTCGGATATTACAGGAATAGTCTCTCCTTCATTATTTGTGTTAAGTTCCCTAGACGGCAAAACTTCAACCATGTTAACAAATAATTTATCTTCATTACCAGCTTCTTCTGTATTGTACTCAAAATGAATACTCTGTGATTTTTCCTTCGAAGAAAGAATTTTGTGTAATATATTTGTATTCAAACTTATTTGTAAATTTTCTTCTTGACAAGAATAAAAATCGAACCAAGATGATTTAATTGATATTTCAAGAACTGAAACTTTTGATGGGTCCATTGTTTGAATAAATAGCTTTTCATCTGTAAAATTTATACATATTTGTTCTGAAATAGATTTTATGATTTGAAAAATAGTAGTAAATATATCTATTTTTGTAGAATCTTTAATTTTTAAATCCATATTTTTTATTTTAATAAATTTAATAAATATCTTTATATGGTTTGTTCTATATCATTGTCATCTTCGTCGTTTCCAGTATAATTGTATATATTAGATATACGTTCTTTTAATAATTCGGTTAGTTTGTTCGGTGATTCGTTTGTAGAATATAAAACTGGTTCAAAATCAAATGTTTTTGAAAGTGGTGACAGTGTAACAAATATATTTTTTATTGTTTCAAAAACGTGAGGTGTATTGTATACATATACTGAATTGATGCGGTTAATATAATTAACCTGATATCTTTCATAAAATAATAATACTAAATCTTTGTATTTTTCAGCAGCAGTCACCGAAAATGATTTAAGATTCAAATGTAGTTCAATTGTTTCATATTTTTTCAAAATTTCGATAATCAATCCTATAAAATAATCGACAACTTGGTTAAAATGACTACGGTTAATAAACCTTTTGAAATTAACAAAATCTATAAATATTCGATTTGATATATTATCACTCGTTGTAGGTAGTATATAAACTGTATTTGATAATAGGAAGTTGAATTGAAAATCGTCTAAAATAGTAACTTCCTCTTTTTTATTTTTAGAAAACTTTGACAAAAACGACTTCATATTATTATATTTATTATATTTATTGTATTTTTTATATATTTTACGAATTTTATATAAAAAATTAGTTTATTATAGATATTTTTGACATATATCATTTGAATTCAATATATCAATTTATATAAATATCTTGTATTCCATGAACCAATAATTTGATATTTCCACAAATATTAGTTATACAGTTCGCTGATTTATAATTCTTAATAGATAAGAAAAATCAAATGAGAGTATTTGAATCTGTAATATAGTTAACTTCGGAATCATTGTTACTATTATTGTTTTCTTTATCTTCTGTTGTAGGTAATAAAGTGTATGTTACATCTTGGTTATTTGAAAAAGAATAACTATCATTAAGTATAAGTGGTTGTGTATCATTATTTTTATTATTTTCATTTTCAACCGTGTTCTGTTGTCTTTCATCTAAAAGCATTTTATTAACATCCATAGTATAAGTTTGTAATTTTAATACTACTGACTTTATATCGGCTATTTCATTTATTAAAATCTCAAAACGGTTGTCATATTCATTCATATTTTCATTAATCATTTGAAAATTTTCACGCGTTTGGTTATTAAACTCAATTTGTTCTTCTGTTAGAACCGCCGTATTTGTAATATTTGATGGACTCGATAATTTTTCTGTTACGTGTTTCTTATTCAACTCACTTATATTTATTTCTAGGTTTACCAATCGTTTATCGATAACTGATATAACTTGTTGAAGGGTAAATCCCTGTTGTGGAGTTTGAGGGGCATTCGATGGAGCATTTATTTTTTGACTGGCATTTACTGGTATTTGTTGAGTAGAATTGACATATGGTCTTCCACCAATATTTGGAACAGAGTCACCAGAATTAGATGGAATCATAGCACGTCGTTTTTTAGCGGCAGCGTTTGAAGCACTCATTTATATAATATTTATTATAGCTTTTCTTTAACCTTTTATTTAGTTTATAATATTCGATATTATGATATTCAAATCCGTATTTTTTACAGTTACATATTGCTCCTTCAGACATATTTTTATTTATGAGTGACTATAAATTTGAAAAGATAAACATACAATATTTAATTTCATTTCTTTAGCATTTTCAAACCATTGATGTCTAATAAAATAACAATATAATATATATTTAATATAACATGTTTACTGGTGGAAAAAGATTTTCGAAAGATGAAAAAGAAGAATACTTAAGAAATTGTGACATACTTTTTGATAAATCAGCACCAGAAGAATCCAAAAATGAAGCAAGAGATTATTTATTGGAACAATTAAAAATAGACGCATATAATGCTTTAAAGACGTATGCTTCATCTAATTATACAAAACAAAAAATAGAAGATTCTCTTCGTCTTATATTTGATTCTATTGAAAGAAATGAAAAAGAGTCTCATATACGAATAGTGAACGTGGTGAGTGTTCAATGTGCAATATTATTCACTGTTATACATTATTCACCATATTATAAATACCATAAGGATAGTGTTAGTGATAACGTAATACTAGAATTACAAAATAATATCTTATTTAAGGATATCGACGTTCAAGATTATGAAAATAGTGACTGGCGAATATTTAAAAATATTAGATATAATTTCTGTAAAGATGTCGATGGAACTAGAATCAATCAGGTGGTAGTAGAACAACCTAAAATATTAATTACAATAATAGAAAACATGACAGTAACAGAAATTGTTGAACATTTTTTGAGCAAACACTATTTATCAGGTATGATCTATAAAACCAAAATGGTTGATGCTATTGACTATAATCCAGTCGAATTCATAGAACATGATATTCTTCATATGAATACCATGATTAAGAGTAGGTTACATTATGACAGTTTGTATTCATTTTCAAAGAGTCGAAATTTAAGTCCGAACGAACAGTATAAGTTCAATATCATACTATTTTTATTAATTCATGAAGATGGATTTAACAGTGAATATGAAAAATTAAGTGAACATGAAAAATTAAGACCGAAAAATAATCCTTTTGAAAGAATAATCAATGATATTGAAATAAATGAAGAAGATAATTCATATTTAAGAAGTAGATTACTTGATGATACTGACTTAGGATTGCTTACACCTAGAAAATATAGGAGTGATTCTAAAAAAAGGCGTGAATATATCGAATCGGCAGTTTTACTTTTTAAGAATATTTTGAATAATTTTGAAAAAAAAAAATTATCTAGAGAGCGTAAATCCATGACTTCAGAGGACAGAACAACCAGAACAAACAAATCTACTCAAACAGTATCAAAAATAAAAGCCAATCTTAAAATATTTTTGAACTATATAGAAAAATACGGAAAAAGTCAACATCAGTCACTTACTCGTAGAAGAAGATATCAAAAATCTATCAGAGTTACAAAATCATTACCAAGATTTTCAAGTCAAAGTCAAAGTCATAGAAAATCGAGAAATATACGTTCCATTTAATCGTATATACTTTCATCATCACTTTTAGCAACTTTGAATATAATCTATATGTGTAAGTATTTGAAAGAATATGAATATAAAAATACACATCAAATAATGTTATTTTCGTTCTTTTTATTTCATTCAATATGTTTTCTTTCCAAATATATAAAATATTTTAGTTATCAATATTTTCTACTTCATGTATACTTGTATCAGTTATTATATATTATTTTTCATATCTTTTACACCTTTTTAGATTTCAAACGCCGATTTTTATATAGTTCTATCCATATAAAAATCATTTATAATTCTTCTTTATTTTTCTAGTATTTCGTAAGCACCCTTGAATATATTTTCATATTTTTCTTTCGATATTTCACTTATTACTTTTTGAATATTTTCTTTTAGATTTTCATATTTTAACCCTTCTAATTTTTGTAATCGTGATTTTAGCATACTAAAATATTTTTCAATAGAATTAGTAAAATATTGATACGGTTCATCTTTCACATGTGGAAACAAAAAGACAGAGTCAAGTAAGACAATCACGTAAAATCGTCTTTTGAAATGTTAAAAAGTGTATTTAGTTGCCTCCGGAGTAGTAAAGAAACATCAGTTAGTGTATATAATATTTTTCTGGTATTGGAAATCCATTGAATTCTGTTGATGAAACGATTGAGTAAGCACCTATATTTCTTATTATAATCTTGTCACCTAAATTCATTAATGGCATCATACAACCATTTGAAATTATATCTAATGAGTCACAAGTAGGACCAAAAATAATCGTATTGTAAAGTTTCGTAGAAGATGATGAGACTTCTTCATTCGGTAACCATTCCAATTCAAAGTGCGCATAATCAAACATTATACCTGAAAATATACCATATATCCCATCTGTAATATAATATATCATTGTTTTGATTCCATTTTCTGGATTTATTTTTATTTTAATACTAATAATTGAAGTAACGAGTGTATGTGAAGCAGAAGAAAAATATCGTCCCGGTTCAGCTATAAATTTTAAATTTCTATAGTTACTAGAAGTATCTATATTGAAAAAACATTCTTCTATAGCATAATTGATTACATCTGCGGTTTTGTCAAATATTATATTATCTATTTCTCCTAAAAATCCCCCGCCTATATCTAATATATTCATTTCAAAACCATGCTTTTTACCATTATCAATAATAGTTTTACAATTACGTATTGCTCCGTCAAATACGTTTTCATTTTTACAACCACTACCAACGTGAAAAGATACACCTACTATATTTAATTTCATTTCTTTTGCTTTTTCAAAAATATTGTCTATTTCTTCATAATCTAATCCATATTTAGAATTAAATTTACACAATGAATATGAGTCATCGACTTTTATACGTATTAATATATTGGCTTCTGGATATACACATTTTATTTTTTCCATTTCACATATACTATCTATAACTAACAAATTTACACCTTTTTCTTTAGCATATTTAATATATTCAATTGATTTACATGGGTTTGCATATATCATATTTTCTGCTTCAATATCACAGTTTAAAATTGTTTCTATTTCATTTTTACTAGCAACGTCAAAATGACACCCTAACTTATGTAATAATTTGATTATTATAGGATTTGTATTTGATTTTATAGCATAGTAAGGTTTTACTCTTGGCATTTTTTCTATCCAATGATGAAACTGATATGTTACAATATTTAAATTTATAATAATAAAATGCGTTGTATCTTTCAATGTATTTGAAGAAATAGCATTTTCAATAATTGTTTTTATATTTGTATCGTGCATCATTTCAATAATACTATTATAATTCACTTGCGTTTTGTAACTCGAATTAGTTATTTGTTTCTTGTTTTATATATATTCAATCTTTATATATTTATTGAAAGATATATACTATTTTATTATAGATACACATGTCCTTTTTTGATACAACGTCCGGTCATTGCGTGTCTAGTTTGATTATTTTTACATTTTTTAAGACATTTTCCATTTACCAATTCTTGTGTTGGCAAACATTTTAATGTTTTTATACATCTTCCTGTTTTTTCGTTTCTTGTTTGGTTTTCTTTACATTTTTTACGACAAACACCGTCGATCAATTCTTGTGTTGGACGACATTTCTTTGTTTTGTTATCTTTCGTTGAATCTTTATTTGGTTTTGCTTTCGCTTTTGACTTTACTTCCGGTTGTGTTTCTGGTTGTGTTTCCGGTTGTGTTTCTGGTTGTGTTTCCGGTTGTATTTCCGGTTGTATTTCCGGTTGTGTTAGTTCATCTGTATTTTCATCAATTATAAATAAATCATTTTTCGGTGATTTTTTTGGTTCTGTCGATAAGTCACATGGAACTTTTGGAACTACCATTGATTGTGCTTCTTCATTTGCTTCTTCATCTGCTATTTTGAATTCTTCAAAATCGTCACTTGTTTCAAGTGTATATATTAACAATTCTAAATGTATTTCATATTTTGAATTTCTCTTGTATACACTGTTGAAATAGTCGATGTAATTTTGATAATCATAATTTGACCAGTTACATTCAAATGCCCTTAGTATATTAGAGTTATATAAATATTCTTTATCATGACAAACAAATCCACATATTCCATGTTTACCTTGGTTTTGTGATAAGATACATGAACTCAACTCATAATTCAAAGAATCTTTTGTAATTTTTTTATCTAATTTTGGTCTCTTTATTTTATCAATATAGGGTTGACTATAAAAATCTGGTATGTCATACATAAATAGACGAAATATATGTTGATAATCTTTTAAATAATTACCCATTATTTCTCTAATAACCCAAACAATACAATATAAGTTAGCACCATCTCCAAAATGAATATCACCACTATTATATTTTTTTATTTCAGCTTCTGTTATCTCGTTTAAACGTGGTTGGTTTTTACTTCCCCATAGTCGTTTTATTTTATCGGCAAAAGTAAGAATAAAATCATTTTCAATTTGTCTTTTCCATTTGGTTGGATTTTCCTTTTTAATAAAAATATGATATATAATGGATGTGAGAATATTTTCGTATGTTAAAGTACTTCTAGAATTATAAATATCATATAGGCTTGTAGTATTTTTACCATGTTCTTGTTTAATGTTTTTTTTACATTGTAAAATCATGTATTTACGTGATGTTTTTGGTAAAAGAAGCGCATTCAAAATAGAGTTTACCCAACAAGTTCCTACAAATTGAATAAGTTTTCCACTAGAACATCTACGTTCAATAATCAATGATTTTAAATAATCATGGTTATATAACTCATTTGATTGTACAAACTTATACTCATAAATTTTATTACCTTCTATATGTTGAAATTTTTTTTTTTCAAATGGTGTTCCACAATAAACATTTATTACTTGAAAAAATTTCTTTGAATATTCTGGTTTAGTTATAACATTAGATAGACAGTATTTTTTACAAGAATCATATTGTACATAAGTAGGTGACTCAAAATTTATATGTGCTCGTTTAAAAAAGTTGTATATAATGATGTTAGAATAATATTTGTCATTAGGAACGACATTTCTCAAAAACATGTTGAATAAACGTATAAAATTATTTCTTTTTCTATCAATCAATGCTTCGGACGTTTTTTCTAATAAAACATATATTATTATATTCCGTTTATTACAAAATTTAACAATTTTTTCATTTATTTTATCGATAATATATTGTTCATTTAATATTATTATTGTTTTTGGGCTGGGTTGAAGATCGTGAATGTTATAAATTTCATATGTATCATCTTTTTCAAATTCAGGTTTAATAGTTTTAACATATTCTTTAGAAAATTTATCTACAACAAAAATATAATGTGTTTTAAGATCATGTAATTTACTATCTTCATTATCACATATTGTAGATTGAATAAACCCGTTATCTGTAGTATTATCAGCTATTACTGAATCTTGTTCCATTCAACTAAAATATATATAAAGTATTAGATATATTCTCAAATAAATGGAATTTATAAACTCTTCAAACGAACACGAAGAATACCAATATATAAATTTAATATCTAAAATTTTGAAAGAAGGCGTAATAGATGATGGGCGTAATGGACGTACACGGAGTATTTTTGGTTATTCTATGCGTTTTTCACTGAAAGATGGAAATATACCATTAATTACAACTAAACGAACCGCTTGGAAAACATGCTTGAAAGAATTATTATTTTTTATTCGCGGTGAAACTGATAACCGTATATTGAGAGAATCTGGTGTTAACATATGGAATGCTAATTCTACACGTGAATTTTTAGATAGTCGTGGTCTGTTTGATTATCCAGAAGATTGTTTAGGTCCAATTTATGGTTTTCAATGGCGTAACTGGAATGGAACCTATTCAATAAATAATAAAGAAAAAGATAATAAAAAAGGTATCGACCAACTATTAAATATAATCAATATATTGAAAAATCCCGAAACACGGTCTTCAAGAAGGTTGATATTGACTGCGTGGAATCCCGAACAAATAGATAAAATGGCACTTCCTCCGTGTCATGTAATGGCACAATTTAATGTTAGAGAAGATAAATGGTTATCTTGTTGTCTTTTTCAAAGAAGTGGCGACGTAGGACTAGGTGTACCGTTTAATATAGCATCTTACTCGTTTTTAACACATATCATTGCTAAACATTGTGGATTATTAACAGATGAATTTGTATATTTTTTAGGTAACGCACATATATACGAAGAACATATAGATGCTTTAAAAAAGCAAACTGAAAGAATACCATTTACTTTTCCTAAAATTGAAGTAATAAATATTAAAGAAAATATTGAAGATTATAAAATAGATGATATTAAATTTAATAATGAATATATATGTCATTCACCCATTCATATGGAAATGAAAGCATGACTCACTCAATACATACTATTTATAGTTTTATTGAGATACACGAACATAATAACGTTGATAGTGAGATATTTCAATTTAATATCGTAATATTATCGTATTTAGTCCATCTATATAAGATTTCTTTGGTGAATAAACTATATAGAATTATATATAAATGGAAACATTAGGTGGTGCTATTATTGACTATTCAGCTCGTCCTTCTTTTTTAAATCATGTTTTTTCTTCTACAGAAGAAGGAAAAGCCGAAATATATAATGCTATACAATATGGAGTAACAGCAATAATTCCAATTGTTATTCTTAATAAATTAATTCAAAGATTTATTCCCGACCCCGATATTGATAAAAGTTCATTGGAAATATTAGTCGAAGTTATTCTTCAATTAGTAATTTTATTTGTAGGTATTATATTAATTCATCGAATAATTACCTATATTCCTACATTTAGTAAATACAAATATGAAGGACTTACTATAACAAATGTTATATTAGCATTTATGATAATTGTTCTTTCACTACAGACAAAAATAGGTATAAAAACAAATATTTTATATGAACGTGTTATTGATTTATGGGAAGGTACTAGTGGAAACAATAAGAAACAATATACAAAGAAAAATGTTAGAATAACAGAAGGTGGATACAATGAAGGTTACCATAATTCCAGTCAAGCGGATATTTTAGACAATGAAACACAAGGGTTATTTCCACCAGCACCTATATCACCAATGAATGCCGATAATTCTGGTGTTATAAGAAAAAACAGTATGGCAGATGTTCCACAAATTCCATATATGAATAATGAACCACAACCCGCAAATTTTATGGGTTCTCCGTTTGGTTCTTCATTTTAGGCATTAGTTTAATCTTTCCAATTCGTAGCCAAAACATCTTTTGCTATGCGTATTCCATAGTCAATTAAATCTTTTCTATTTTCTAATTTCGAATAAATAGTAAAATCCATTGAATTCATAAATGAGGTATCAATTTCAATATAAGCTAATTTTTCATTTTCGTATGTTTCTAATCTTAACTTATTCAAAACATTTTCGATAAATTCTTCAAAAAAAGAAAATATAGAATAATTATCTATTGTCAAATACCTTGTTTGATTAGTAACAAGGTATTTTTTTAATCGAATAACTAAAACTGAATCTATATCGTCTTGACTAATTGATTTTATACATTTACTAGTTGGATTATTCAGCACAAAACCGCCATCTATATATACTTCTCCATCTTTGAAAAGTGGTGTTAAAAATGGTGATAAAGCACATGATGCGTGTATTGCCTCTACCATACACCAATCTGGATGTGTTTTGTAAGATAAATCTATCAGTTCAAAACCGTGTAATTTAGTAGTGAAAAAATGTAATTCGATACCAGTTTTTTCATAAAATTCAACCATTGTTATTTTTGGTGACATGTCCTTCCCAGTAAAAAGATTATATAGATATTCTTCAATCAACTTCATTGTCAAAAAACCGCAATTTTGAACACAACCTAATATTGTTGATATATCAAAATTAATTAGTTCACTTAATGGACGTTGAACTAAATATTTATCAGTTGTTTCCCAGTCATAATTCAAAGCAATAATAGTTGACATAACCGTTCCTATAGAAGTAGCATAAATACTTTGTATATTTGCTAAATCCCATATTTTATTCTCATAAAGAGTTTTCAATATTCCATACATTGTAAAACCATAAATATTACCTCCTGAAAGAACAAGATGTTTAATTGTTTTTTTTGGTTTACTTTTTGAAGACACTGAATTCATATATATAGGTTATTGATTTTTATTAACAAAACTTGACGAATATTTAATTTACACCTTTGTACTTGTAAAACACTTATTTACGTTTTATATGGGTATTATTTATATAAAATAATATATCTATGGCACAAATAACTGATATTTTATTTAGGAGTTTAAACCCTTATATACGTTATATTTTACTTCTGGTATTTATAGTAATACTTGTATTGTTGAGTATCTGGTGTTATTACAAATATGCTGCTCCAGTTTTGAATGATGACTATAAAAATCAATCAAATATTCCAAATAATGGTACAAATCAAGTAATTGATATTTACTTTTTTAATGTGGATTGGTGTCCTCATTGTGTGAAAGCGAAACCCGAATGGATAGAGTTTTGTAAAATTTATAACAATAATGAATATAATGGTTATATTATTAATTGTGTTGGTGGGGAAAATGGTTCGGATTGTACTGATTCAGACAGTCAGGTAGTAATTGAGTTAATACAACAATTTAATATTGAGCATTATCCTACACTCAAAATGGTAATGGGTGGAACTACTATTGATTTTGACGGTAAAATTACTAAAGATAATCTAGAAATTTTTATTCAAAAAATATTGAATCCTTAAAGTATAATATAACACACCGAATATACTTTGGTATATATAACCAAAGAAATAATATAAAATTGATTAATATAATCTTATATTATCGAATATAATAAAAAAGATGTCAGTAACTGATAAACAAATGGTCGAACATATTACACTACAATTTGAACCAATCACATCAATAGAGAGCGAACCAATCACATCAATAGAGAGTGAACCAATCACATCAATAGAGAGTGAACCGTTAATTACTAAAACGATTCATGGTTATGATGTGGAAGAAGTAAAAACTAGTTTCACAAACGCTCTATTGAATAAAGATGAATCAAACGCTATTTATTGGGGATATGAATTATACTATAGTGATTTAAAATACGAAATATTCTACTTATTGAACGAAATATATAAATTATTTTATGTTGAGAAACACTCATTTTATTTCAACGGATACTTACAAACTCTAGCAAAAGAATGGGAAATGTCAAAACGTAAAAACCATAGTATATTAGGTTCTGTAATAAAAAACCTCGTAGAATTAGATATATCGATAACTGATATGGTTTTCAATATGAAACTACGACCAAAGATACGTATAATAAATTATAATAAAAGTATACCAGATGATTTCAACCCTATAGATTATGCTGGTAACTGTGATTCTTTCAAAAAAATGAGCGATGATGAACTCCTATCTTTGAAGCGTGAATTTAAACGCGGCGAAAAAAATGAAAAGAAAAAACGTGCGATTCCTGTTACATTAAATATACCAATATATGTTTGTCAAATACTAGATATAAATATAAGTAAAAACTTTGAATACATGCCTTTTGTTGTCTGGTGTAACCATAATGGAAAAACAAGTATCACACAAACAGTTGTTTTAAGCCGTCGTTGTCGGCGACGTAGAATTTGTAATAATACTTAAGTCGTAGTCTTTACTCTTATTTTCTACTTCTTTAACTGACTCTATTTCTGTCTCCGTATTTGTTTCTACTTTGTCATTTAAATAATTATCTTCTTTTTTTTCATTAGATTTTAAAGAATCTAGTATAGAGTTAATCGTTGTTTTGAAAGAATGAATGATATTGCGCGGGTGTGCTATTATATTAATTGCTGTTTGATAGTTATATTCTAATAAACAAGTATCATCATTATCATATAAAATACTATAAATCCAATAAGGTGGTATATAAAGAATATAACCTTTTGAAATATCAAACTCTAAAAATCTTATTTTATTAATACGCGATATGAAACATTGTTGTGGTTTCCAACAATTCATTGGAGATACTAAAAGAAGGTTATTGAAATCTAATTTTTTTATATTTTTGAATGGTGCCATTTTCACGATAATACGACCACTACTTACATAAATATATTTTCGTGTAAAAGTGTGATATTTCAACGGTAATCCGACTCCTTTTTCTGCGGTCATTATATCGAATGACTGATTTACCGTATAGTTGGGTTTTAAAAAAGCATTACCTATTTTTATCATTATTGTATCAATTCCAGTTTCTTCAATAAATTCATTATTATTTTCAGTGAAAAAATGTGGTATAGTAGAGTTAGCTGTTTTAATTAACTGTATAGTATTATGAAATGAAAGTGGAACTTCGGTTGGTTTCATTGTTTCATAACAAGTATTATTAAAATAATCATCAGTGTTTTTAACATTAAGTGTATTTCCATATTCTTTTTCAATAGATGAAATTATTTCTAAATCAATTGGTGGATACTTTCTAATCATTGGTTCTAAATTGAAAACAACTGGTTGTCTCACATCACAGATTTCTTGTAGATGTTCTATATTTTTATATTCTAATTCATATATTTCTAAATCTTGTGATTTTTTATATTGATGATTGATATGAATATAGAAGAATAACACAGTCATAAATAATATAAACGATATTGGAAAATTCATTTATATTAATAGTATACAACGACTTTTTATATTTTACGCATTATTCATTTAACTAGTTGTAGTTCTGTATTTTTATTATTCAAATTATACTTAAAGTAAAGAATCATATAATGATAATGAGAGTAAGAAACATAGTTATAAGATACACAATTTATAACTGCGTTTTTGTTGCTTGGTAACGTTTCCAGCAGGGTTCGAACCTGCGACCTTACGGTTAACAGCCGTATGCTCTACCGACTGAGCTATGGAAACAAAATGGTTGGTTTCTACGATTATGGTGATTTTTGAATGCGTGTGATGGGGTCGTTTGTGTTATACTTTTGACGGGGTTCGAACCCGTGACTTTACGGTTAAAAGCCGTACACTCTACCAACTGAGTTACAAAAGCATTTGGTTTGGTTTGGTGTTGTTGTGTATACTTCTGGCGGGTTTCGAACCCACTACCTTCGGCTCATAAGACCGACTATCTAACCAATTGATATACAGAAGCAAAAAAGATTTAATAGGAGTGGATTAAATCACCTTTACCGTCCTCCCCTCCAACATATATATTACTCATTTCTTTATACTCTTTGTGATTTATATATAAATTAAATACGACACTATATAAAGAAAAGTGAAACAATTATCGAAATAATATCATTGGTATAGTTAAATTATATAAAAAAATATTATTGATATTCTAATATGTATAATTTCAACTTTTTTTCAATCATTAATCGCTTATTTCTAAAGAAATATATAAAAAATATAGAGTTACCAGTTTGTTCAAAGTGTGTATATTTTATAGAAAACAAAATTAATTATTCACATAATTCAATAACAGATAATTATCTATATGGTAGATGTAAAAAATTCGGTGAAATAAATATAGTTACTGGTGTCATTGAACATGATTTCGCTTATCATTGTAGAATGAATAACTATAAATGTGGTAACTCCGGTAAAGAATATGTAGATAATGTTCGTTAATTTTTATACAAAGATAGTTCTCAAAGAGAAAAGATATAACATATTTGTATAAAATAAACAAAGAATATATATGAATTTTAAAGAAATTTTAAATTCAAAGACAGGCAAAATAGTTATATCAATCGTTTTAGGTTTTGGTATTGCTTGTCTCTTTCACAAAGCATGTAAAGATAAAGAGTGTATACGTTTTTCCGGTCCTGTCATAACTAATATAAATGATAAAATATTTCAACATGATGGAAAATGCTATACTTATAAAGCAAAAGCTGTAAAATGTAATAATACAAAAAAAATTATTGATTTTGGTGTCGAATCTGCTGAACAAAATCATTTAAATTTTCCATCAACAACATCTCTATCGACAAATACATTTATACCATCTTTTTTTACCCCTGTAAAAACTATTTAGGAGTTGGATTTTTGGATTCTGATTTTTGGATTCTTATTTTTGGATTCTGATTTTTGGATTCTGAATTTAGAAATATAAATAATAAAATACTTCATGTATATTCGTAAAAATAAGATATATGGTTTTCGAAACTCTATATATCTTACGATTTTAATGGAAAATACGACTCGTATATCTGATTTACCAGAAATAAAAACACAAACTGGAAATTCGCCACATTCTTCCTTTCCAAATCCAAATGGAAATAACTATATACCAATAAATATTCATCCGAATCCATATGGTAACCAAGCAATATCGACCACTGGGATCATTACACCAGTTATTCCACCCCCTTCATCTCAATATTACGAAGGTAATGGAACTGGAGCTGTTACAAACTCAAATATATCTGGAGAAGGACATTATCGGTTACCATCTAGAGATATACGATTCGACACAAATGAGTTAATACAAGATGATGAAATAAGAGCAAATTATATTCCAAAAAAACGTAATATGACAGACTATTTGAAAGAATATGAAAATAATGGTCATGAAGAAGAATTACGACAAATTTCTAAACATAAAAAAAATAAAAAACATGTCAGATTTACAGATGATTTGTTTGTTCAATTACAGATGCCTATATTAGTTGGAATTTTATTTTTTATCTTTCAACAAGGGATATTCAATCGTATATTGAAGAAACTGACTGACAATTTCATAAATATTTATAATGAAGATGGAACTATTGGAATATATGGTAACTTGGCAAAGAGTATTTTATTTTCGATATCTTTTTTTGGTATAGTAAAATCAGAAACATTATTCCTTAATTTCTAGTCATAAATTATGTGCTATATGAAAGAATCTCATCATAGTTATACCTAAATCTATTATTGTCTATTATTGTGGTATATACTGTGTTATTTTTGATTCATCTTTCGGACAAGTCACTTCTGTTTCTTTAAATTCGAAACAATTATCAGTATTGTCTTTGAACTGTAATATACGCACATTTTCAGGTGTTGGATATACATAAATCTTTCGTATGTCACCAGACATAGAGTGGTATACTACAAAAAGACCTATAAAAAAACTTATTACAAATACCGGTACATTTATAAATTTTGATAAAAACATTCTATATATTGAATGTTTTTAATTTTATAGCTAAAATATTATGAACCAACAACTATTATCTTTGTATAAATGGATAATTATAAAAAGATATCTTGTAAATGGTATAATTGGGCTGAATAGTCTGAATAGTCTGAATAGTCTGAATAGTCTGAATAGTCTGAATAATGAAAGAATAATTTTTGGTTAAGTAAAATTTGTAAATCAACGTTTGTTCTTTTTCTTCTTAGGATTAGAATTTGAACTAGTTTTAGATGTTTGAACGGGAGTTACATCACCCGGTTCTAAACCATCTCCTATAGAAAATTTGTAACTATTCGGGTTATCAGTCGGTATGACATTTGAAAGTGGGATGGAAGAAATATGAGAATTCGGTATAGAAGTGTTCTTAGACGCATTTTCTTTAATTGCGTTTTCTAGTTGTAATGCTTTTTTCTTCAACATTTTTTCTTTAAGTTTTTCTCTCGTTGAATTTTGTTTAGTTTTTTGTTGAAAAGCATTCATATCGAATTTAGCTTTTCCACCTAAACCTGACATTTTTGATATATTTTTGAACATTTCTTGAAACTGTTTAGAGTCACCCATACCTTTCATTTTATCCATTATTTCGGTTGCTTCTTTCAATAGTTCATCTTGGGATATTTCACCAGAAGAAATTTTACTATTCAATTTATTACTTACTGTTTTTATTAATTCCGTCATTTTCTCTGGATTCTTCAATAAATTTTGTATAATATCTTTTGTGGAAGTAGGATGGTTCGATTCATTTTCTCCAAAAATATTACTCATATCTTTTGATATTTCTTCCGTTAGCTCCTTTGCCAAAGAACCTATTTTACCTTCAAATAGAGTTTTCAAATGTCCATATATGTCTTTTATATTCGGCATTCCTTTCATTTTTTCAAAGAAACTTGACGGATTTGATGTATCACAATCGTCCGTTCCATCTGTCTCTTCATCGGCTTCACTATCAACGGTTTTATCATTATTTATATCATCATTATTACCTATATCGTCACTGTCTACTCCATTACAACTATCAACGTTTTCTGTCATAGATTGGAAAAAATTACTCATACTTTCCATAGTTTCATTCATTTTCTGTAAAAGTTCATTCTCATCAATTCCTTCAAATAAATGTTTTGTAGAATTACCAAAACTATCTTTGGAATCGAGTGAACCTATCACAGTCATAAGAATAAGTTGAAGATAGTTCCACATAATTTTCCGAGTTTTGCTACTTACGTTTTCACAATTAAATAATAATTTAAAATCAACGTCTGGTAAAAATAATACTGGTCCTGTTACGTCTTCTTTGAAAATATCTTCATTATTGTACAATATATCAAAAAAACGTTCAGGGTAAAATGATACACAATATTGATATATATAACGTAATTCTTGATTTTTTCTTTCATTTTCATATGAAGCAAATACCGGTTCTGTCCATTTTTGCCAAAGGTCTTGATATTCGGGGAATGTTGTTGAAAGATCTGCCGTAAAATCATAAATTATTTTTTCAAAATTTTCTGGGATAGGTTTTTCTAAAGACTCCATTATAATTACTATAAGAAAATTAACTCTTTATTTTTAACCCATTTTTTTACTAAAACGTTTTATAATATTATATGGGTGATACTTTTGATTCAGAAATAAAATATGTAGTTTCATCATCCATTTTTTTTTCTATCCACTCTTCTTTATTCGTCAAATTATTATCGACTTCGATGACTTTATCATTTTCTAATTCTTTGTTAAATCTTCCAGTTTCAATATCGGCAGAATTACAAGATAAATTATTCAATGTAGCCGTATCAACCGTATAATTATTTTGTGTTATTTCTTGGAATCCACATTTTTTAATGAGTGTACGCAAATTATCTAAATCCATATATATTTTGTTGTCATTACTAATACTACTTGCTGTTGAGTTGTTCGTATTTTTTTTGGAATAATATTTATTTCTTTGTCGTTCTTTACTAATATTATACGTATTTTTGTAACACTCATTGTTATTATGAAACCATATACGTCGGTTTACATTAATACTAGTTATTGAACCACAAATATCGGGACGTTTTAATAATTTATTTTCGTTTATTGCCTCTTCATATGTCATTGTTGTTTTTTTCATCTCTTCATTATCTATTTTGTAATTGAATTTATTTATAATAACATCCGGTATAATTTCACTGTTTTCCATAAGTCTTTCGAATTCTATACGTGTAAATTTAATAAAATGACGTGCGTCAATACGCTCTAATGGTTCTTTTGCTAACTCTATACGGATATTTCTCGATAATTTATCCCAAGCAATAGCCAATATACGGTGTGTTTCTTTTAATTCTGAAAATCGATAATATTGTTGAACTGTAGTAATTATACCCACACCAATAGTAATAGAACCAATAAAAAAAGGAACTATGTATTGATATTCATTTGGAACACTCGGTATTCCGAAAGAAGCGGTTCCACTTATAGTTGAAAAAATAATACACGGTATAGTAAGATAAGAATTGATGTTTTTGTAATATTTATAACATTCCGTATTCAACCATTTATAACATTGGGCTATATCACACCACTCTGCTAATATTTCCTCATTTTCATAAGACCATTCTATTATTTTTCGTGTACTACAATTACTATTTACATCTTCGATATCGTTATTATTAATACCGGATTTTAAATAGTTAACTGGTTGTATAGTACTTTCTATATTCATCAATATTATATATATTGTTGGGTTTTTTATTAATGTTCGATTCTTGATACAAGTTTAAGAAATATAGATTTATTTTTACTACATATATGTATGATTGACTTTCACAGAATTATATAAATATACAATATATATAATATATTAATATAATGGATTCAAAAACAGATGAAAACACCACTGTAATCGATATAGTCTATTTTTTAGAAAAAGCATTGGAAATGACAGACAATAAAATATTTTTCAAATTGAATAACAATGAAATTCTTTTTGTAAAACAAATGATGAAAGAACACCCTGAATCATTTCAAAAAATATCAAATCAAGTTAATTCTATATTACAATCTAAACAACTCGAAATAAAAGATATTCCAGAGTTGATATATATTATTGCTGTTATTTACATAAATGATTTCCAACATAAAAATATCAATATTATCGATTGTATACAATTCACTTTAGATACAATAATAAATTCCGGATTATTGCCTATAAATACTATCGAGCAACACATATTACAGAGTATAGTTGATTCTTCTTTGAAATTATTAAAAACAAATTTACCTATGATTGAAGAAAGTATAATAAATGCTGAAACCGTTTCTGTAAATTTTATCAGTAAAAAAAGTAGGTCGGTATACAAGTATTTTGGTCAGTGCTTGAAAAAAAAATCTAACACCGATGTTAAAAAACCTTGAACTGTTCAATATAATCCCATATATCGTAAATGATATTTTTAGTTACATCTTGATACTTAGTGGTTTTTTATTGATGAATAAATGTATATTCTATATATCTTTTATATGAATTCAACATCATTACCAATAGTTGGTGGTTGTATTTTGATTAATGATATAATTAAAAAACTGGATAATGTTACTAGTTTGGAAAATAAGATAAAAGGAGAAAAAACAAAGAGATTTGAAAATTTAGGAATTCCTATAGGATTTTTTTCCAATTACAACAAAAAACAATATCCTTTGAAATATCATAATAAAAAATCTAAAACACTCGATGATATTCCAAATATAAAATCGAATATTTATGATTCTTTTATTTGATGTTATTACAATTTCTCTATTCGTAATATATTTTTATGTAAAATAAAATACACAATAATATGAATATATTCGAAAATAAAAATAATATTTTTTCAACATTTTTTCGCAAAGAAGATGTAAAAAAATTGGCAAAGGATATAATTAAACCAGTAGTTAATATTATTTATGACGAAATATATCCATATGTATGGTTTATTTGTATATATAATGTTTTTTTGATTTTCATAACTTTAGCAAATTTATTTATATTACTTCGTATTTTTAAAGAAATAAATATAACAAAAATATGTGAAAATTAAAATTCAAACATTATTTTCTTTATATAGATATCTACACCCTTGAATATTTGAACACAAGAAAACACGATCACAATCGTTCTATTTATTACATAATTTTATTTCAAATAAATAGAATTTCATTAGTTGGATTAAATAAAATTATAATATATAATGAATAGTGAATTATCACCGTCTTCTTATTATCATGAAGCTGGAAATTTGGGTGCGGCAGCTTATGGAACTGCCGCTATTGGTACAAATCAACACGCAATGACAACTGGTGGTATAATGGCAAATCCTGATAACTATAAACCCATGCTCGGTGGTAAAAAAAATCGTAATAAACGAATGGGAAAATCGATGAAAAAAATGTATAAAAAAGCAAGAAAAGCAAAGAAAACAATGAAAAAACCCATGAAGAAAACTATGAAAAGAAGAAAGATGAAAAACTGTATGAAAATGTACTAATATCGTATTGACATATGATAAACACTTTTATGATTCATATTTCAAATCATGTAATATAATAAAATGTTAAAAATATATATTTAGTAGAATAAAAATATAAAAATAAGTTGAAAATTTATTTTTATAATACTCGACTATTGTAAATGGATTTACAAAGTGAAATAGAAATACATGAACCAAATGAAGGATTTAATTTCGAAATAGTTTCACTGACTACACCTACTCTTTCGTCTGGTGGAAATTATTTTATCAAATTTCATACACAAAACGTAGATTCTCTTTATATTCAACCACCAAAATGTACCACAAAACAAGGTATCATAAAAACAAATGGTGGAAAAAAAATGTATTGTGATTTAGTATTTTCAAATACAAATGAAAATTTTATCAAATGGATTGAAGATTTAGAAAAATATTCACAAGAATACATATTTAAAAATCGTGAAAAATGGTTTGAAAGCCATTTAGAATTAGAAGATATAGAAAATTCATTCACACCTTCTTTGAAAATATATAAATCGGGAAAATCTTATATATTAAGAACCGTTGTTCCAACACGTTTAGGAAAATGTGGATTGAAAATATTCAACGAAGATGAAACAGAATTTAATATAGAAGATTTTAAAGAAACTACTAATGTAATTACTATTTTAGAAGTCCAAGGTATTCGTTGTTCATCAAAGAGTTTTCAAATAGAGATTGAAATTAAACAAATGATGATTTTGAAACCTGTAGCCCTATTTGAAAAATGTATTATAAAATCAAAACAGTCTAGTCAACCACAAGAATCTTTATATAATGTTGTAACCCAACAACCACAACTTTCACAATCAAAAGAACACACTCAACAACGAGCAAATAGTGAAAAAGAAAATATACAAAAAATTCCGAATAAATCAGACGGATCAACTGTTATTGACGAAATTGAAAACAGTATTATTGATATAAAAACAGATGATGATAGTTATTCTGATGAGTTGACGGAAATAGAATTTGATTTAGAAAAAAATAATATTGAAAATGACGAACCTATTAATATTAAAGATAGGAGTCAAATATTTAAAGAAGTATATGAAAGAGCTCTAGAAAAAGCCAAAGAAGCCAGAAATTTAGCAATTTATTCTTATTTAGAAGCTAAACGAATAAAAAATTTATATTTGTTGAATGAAGAATAAATAACGCCGGAAATATCATACGTTTATATAAATAGTAATGTTCAAAGAATTTAATAAAATATTTAGTGGAAATAATAAATGGGTTTTAGCCGTAGTGGTAGTAGTTCTCATGTATTTATTGTTTTCTTATTCTGATTCAAAAAATATTACTTTTGATAGAATGACTGACGGTTCCACATCTTCAATGATGTCATCGTCCACATCTTTGCCACAGACAAATTCTACTGTTAATAACCAACCTCCTCCTTCGACAAAAGATAACTATTCCAATCTTCCATCTAATAATAATCATACACTACAACCCGTAGCAAATCCCGCAGACCTCTTACCTAGAGATAAAAACAGTGAATGGGCTTCTTTGAATCCGGTTGGTATAGGTGGTGACGGGATTCAAACTCCTGACCTTCTACAATCTGGTTATCATATTGGTATTGATACTATTGGTCAAACTTTGAAGAATCCTTCTTATGACCTAAGGAGTGACCCTATTATTGAGAAAAAAAATATTAGTCCTTGGAATATGTCTACTATTGAGCCCGACCTTGCACGTGTCCCATTAGAAGTAGGATATGGTTCAAGATAAATGAGTATTTTATTTAGAGAGTTTGTATATTTCAGTTATTCATATATCCAACTTTTTCATACATAAATAATTGAACTCTGAAATATTGATATGTTCATTTAATGATAATTTATTTTACAAAATACAAAATATATGAATTTTGTAAAACAATATTAACTGAATTATATGTCATCAAATAAAACTATATTGATTGACCCTGAAGATTTGAAAATAAAATTGAATCATCGAACTAGTCAAAAAAAAAAGTCTACGCAAAAATCTAAAATTGAATTCAAAAAACCATCGAAAACAATAAAATACAAGAAACTACTTGGTTTAATACGTAAAAAACAAAAAGAAAACTATGAAGAACTAATAAATGATAAACCGAAAACTCAAAGTTTAGAAATCCAAACCCCGAAAGGAGAATTTGAAGAATCGATGGCTTTTTTCAATGAAATAAAAAATAATCATTTGACAGAATCTTTAGCAAATAATTCCAAAGAAATAATACCGGTAAAAAATGACAACCTAAACGGTTCTTTAGCAAATATTCCAAAAGGAATACCTTTTCAACAACAACGGAATAATAGCCATAACCAAACAATAAAATCACATTATTCACCACACGAAAATGTGAATTTAGAATTTCCGAGTGACATACCCATATATGAACCCGAAACATTCATAAATCAACCAAATATACCAACAACTGGATTCAAACTATTACCATCTCCTAATTACGGAGTTTTAAAAAATGGAAAATTACCAACATATCGGCAATATATGAAAACAATTTCTAATCGCAATTCTGATATTCTCCCTGATGAAAACATTAAGGCATTTTTACAGTTACCATCTACTTTACCGGAACCAAAAGATAATGATTCTTATCGACGTGCTAGTACCATTGTTAAAGAAAAAGAAATCAAAGAATCAAAAATACATAATTTGCGTTCAAAAATACGTTATCCAAAAATAAAAAAAACTATACGGAGAACATTTAATGTGGGGCGTTCAAAATACTATTCAGTAGTAGGAGTTATTATAAATAATAAAACTATAAGAGATGAATGTTCAACGAAAAAATATTTACTTAAACAAACACCTATTGGCGAAGTAAAAAAATATTTGATACGTAAAGGGTTAATCAAAATTGGTTCAACCGCACCAAATGATGTTTTACGCAAAATGTATGAATCCGCAAATATGATATGTGGAGAAATACAAAATCATAATACTGATATATTATTACATAATTATTTTAATGAAGAAATATTATAATTAAATCCGAAATCTTTACGTAGTGAAATTTTATATATATATTATATTATATAATTATAATGTCTAATAACACTAGACGTTTACCTAAAGTAGTTGAAAAAACAACTAAAAAACCAACTGAAAAAACCAAAATACAAGCTAGTGAAAATAATTCCTTCCACCCAACCCCACCCAATGGTCGTAAACCAAATCAATCACCTCGTGCACTTTTATATAGAACCATACCTATAGGTGGTAGAAAAAGTAAAAAAAATATTTACAATAGTAAAAATAGGCGTAATAGAGGTAAAAAAGCTACTACTAGAAAAAGATAAATTATTAGCATATCTTTTTAAGGTATAATATTGTTGCGTTCGAAACTTTAGGTGATAAAGTTTAACATAAATCTCTGGTTGTATGTTATAAAAATAGAAATTTGTAAATAATATTATATATATATATATATAATGAACTTACCTGATAGACGTAAAAAAGGTGCTAAAACTTATAAAATGAATAAACCAAATTGGGTTAAATTTGTTACAAAATATCACCGTGAGCAGACGGGTAAAAATAAAAATTGGACGTTCAAAGAGTCTTTGAAAAATGCAAAAAAAATGTGGAAAAATGAAAAGAAAAAATATAGGGGTGGGGGTGAGACTGAACCTAATGTATCTAATGGTGTTATTACGGAACCTGATGAACCTAATGTATCTAATGGTGTTATTACGGAACCTGATGAACCTAATGTATATAATGGTGTTATTACGGAACCTGATGAACCTTTTAAGGAATCTCCTAATAGTGATGTATCTGATGTACCTGATGGTCATGTACCTGATGGTGATGTACCTAATGATGTTACTACGGAACCTGATGAATCTTTTAAGGAACCTCCTAAGAATTATGGGTTATATGAGGCATCTTCGAGACTTTTGCGTGCTAAACAATTTATAGATTTTACAAAAGAGAAAGTCAATCAAAAAAAAAATCTAAAAAAAGAAGAACTAAAAAAAGAAGAACCAATAAATGAAGAACTAAGAAAAGAAGAACTAAAAATAGGAGGTAAAAAAAGGAATAACAAGAGTAAAAATAAGCGTAGTAAAGGTAAAAAAGCTACTACCAGAAAAAGATAAATTTTTTCTGAATTATTGAATATGTATAATATATAATGTCGTTCAATCCAAAAACTTTAGGTGGTGGAATCCAAGGTAAATCGCCAATCCAAACAAATAGATGTTATAAAAATAGCGAAGATATAATGACTAGAAAAATTATTATTAAATCATGGAATAATAAGTATGCTTCTGGTAAAGTAAATGGTTATTCCCGTGTTACTAGTCCTTTTACCGCCATTTACAATATCACTGATTTTCTTTCACGTAAAAATTATGTATGTAAAGTTCCAAATCCTATACAAGAATCAAGATATCGTTTGAAAAGTAATATGGGTTCTATAATTAGCAGATGCGATAATACTGGAATTCCGTGTTCCAATACAAATACCAAGTATGTATCTGATTCTAGTTTATACACGACTTATAAACGACAAATGGCAATAAACAGAAATTATAATGATATTACAAATGTTGGAAATGCACATAATTCTCAACAAACAGCACTTCCATTAGTTCGTCATTAACGAGTCGTATAAAATTGGTATATTATAAAAAAATTACGTTCAAAATTAAGTAGATATATAAATAATAATTATATATTTACTACAAAAACTGAATAAATATGAAAATAAACGATGAAAATATAGAAACAAATGAAGAATGGGTAAATAAAATTACTTTAGAATGTATGATGAATAAAAAACATTACAAAACTTATTTAGAAAAGACGAACCCAGAAAAATTGAAAGAATCTTATAATTTACAAACTAAAATTGTAAATAACAGTTTTCTGATAGAAAGCATTTTTGATACACTATTAGAAAACTCCAAGAATAATTTGAAAGGTGAAATAAATACACATTATAACAATGATATAGAATATTCATTTAATAATTTCATTCAACACGTTTTGATATACATAGAAGAAACAGAACAAAATGTAGAATGTGAAATAGACGATGAAAAAGAAGAAAATGAAAATACTTGTGTAAAAAAAATATATCCAGAATGTGAAAGTATCGATTTTTTGATAAAAAAATCTAATACTATTTAATGAAAGTAGTATTTATTCCCGTTTTTCCTTTCTTGTTTTTCCTTTCTTTCAATAACAGTATTGAGTATTTTTGAGTTATTTGGGTGTCTTTGAAAGAATAAAACATTCGGGGTTATTCAATATATTGTCAGTGTATTCTTTTATATACGAATCACAAGAGGTAGCATGAACTTTCATAGAAGAATCTTTCAGACATTGGATATATTTTATCTCTAATTTTTTTTTGTATAATTCAAAATATTCGTAACATTCTGAAATGTTTTTCGGAGACTCGATATTTTGAAACATTGATTTGATTTAGATAGTTCAAACTATTTTTATTCTTTATATAACTATTATATAAATTTTCATTATTTATATAATGGATAAAACAATATGGAATATTGATTTTTCAAATAAACAAAATAACTTAAAAAAAGAATCTGAACCATTTATTGTTCTTTCAAACTTTCAAGAACCTCTGTTAAAAGAATTAAAAATAAATCCCACATATAATACAGTTGAAACATTTGATTCAACTAACAGTTATGATGACGACGCACCGTATCAAACTCTTATACAACAAACAAACGGTAACGTTGTGAATTCACGCGGAGAACCTATAACATTTCCTGGTCAGAAAAATAGTGTCGACTCTACTGGTAGTTATTCATTAATATCATATAATGGTAATACATATCTTAATGGGTACAACTGTAATGATGTAGGTTGTGATTTTAATGGTGTTGATATTAAAATAAATGACAATGGTTCTGTATATTTTAGAAACGGGGGTGATATTATGATCGATGCTAGTACTCTGAATTTATCTAATATAGTATTTAACGGTGTTCCTATAAACGACTATTTATTGAAAAAAAAACTAACTTTAAAAACAGGAACGAAAGAAGGTTCTTCACAACCGGACCCATTAAAAACGGTTGAAACAACGAGAAACAACCCTTTTACATCGGATACTCTCACTACTCCAGTAACATCGAGTAACGGAGCTACCACAACGACACAAACCTCACCGAAACTTGGAACGAATACAATGGATTTGAAAGGTGAAGATCCTTCACAAAATTATGAAGATTTTGTTACATGGTGGAAAGACAATATGGTTCCAGCTATTTATAATTACAATCCAATACAATTGATATATTCAGAATTAGTAAGTATCTATAATTTATTTATTGATTCATTCGGTGGCGATTATCCGGTCAATTCATATGATAGTATATTCAAAAATTATCTAGTATTTTTTTATTTAATAATCTCTATTTCTATCACATATAATTTGTTCTATGTTCTTTTTTATAAAGAAAATTATGAAAGAACAGCATTTTTATATATAGAATGGATATTCAAAATTCCAGGTATACAAACTTTATTTGGTTTCGTTTTTGGACCATTGGAGTTGTTTTATTCATTTATACATAAATTAATGCCAAACTATGTATTAGAATTCTTTAAACGTTTGGAAAATATGAATGTTATACTTAATAATGATTCCTATAAAATTATTTTTGTTATTCTATATTTATTTTCTATTTGTTTCGTTTTATTTTTTATGGTTCCATTATATAACTGTTTCTTTAACTCTATAAGATTTGGATATGATGAAAATGGTAACCAAGACACTGTATGTAATTATTTAATAGCAATAATAGTAGTATATGGTATTTATTTAACTATTAAGAAAAATTTCACCAAAGGAATCATACCGCCAGTGATAACTATAGGTTCGATCGTTTTTATTTTTTTATATTTTTTGATACTAGTTCTTTTATCAATTTCAATAGTATGGATTTCAGAACTAATAATATGTATAATAATTATTTGTATGACCGTTTTTCCATGGTATATCGTGTATGGTGGCTTTGATGTTATCAATAAAATAAACGAATATTGTGATTCAGGTATCACTATAGCAGATAGAGAAGCTAACGATATAGCTTATCAAATCATCGATAATTTTAATAAAACTGTGGTTGAAAAAACTGGTGGTTTTTCTGGAGGTAATGGAGGTGATGGAGGTGATGGACAGACCAACTCTCAAGATACTTGTCAAATACAACAAAAAAATCATTATTTACGTGACGCAATTATTTTTTTTTATAAATATATGTTTGAAATCATTTTCATGGTATATTTTATTTATCAAATATGTACAAATACCTATATTATTGATAATAATTATATATATTTCAAAGCGGGACTATATATAGGTTGTATTTTTTGTATACTTGTACTACTGATGGTTGTTTATCTGAGATTTTTTGAAAAAATGAAAACGGATTATTTTGTTATAGAAGGGTTAAAATTTTTATTATTATTCTTTTTCATTTCTTTAATTATTAATAATTATTCATTATTACCAATGTTTTTCAGTCATATGTATGGATATGTGTATAATTATACAATTAATAACTCAAATATAGCTTCGTCGGTTGTTTAATAATTAGTTATTGGAACATATCGTAATTTTACACCGATGATACAAAACAAAGGTTAAAAATAAATTATATATACATTAAAGATATACTTAATTACAAAATGGAATGTCAAATATGTACTAATAAAATAAACAATACTAAACACAAACTAGTCAAATGTATGTACTGTAATTTTGAAGCTTGTTTGGAATGTTGTAAGACTTATATTTTAGAACAGCCTATACCACATTGTATGAATATAAGAACGAATTGTTCACGTGAGTGGAGTCGTAAATTCTTATCCGATAATTTTCCTCAAACATTTTTAACAACTAAATATAAACTTCATCGTGAAGATGTGTTACTAGAACAAGAACGGGCACTTTTCGTAGAAACTCAACCGTATGTAGAAAATCAAATCGAATTGGAAAAAAATTATCAAGAAATTACTAAAATTAGTGCTGAAATAGCAAGTTTGAATAAAATATATGACTCATTAGTATCAAAGAGCCGACAATTATCAAATAAAAAAACGCAAGAAAGACAACAATATATACGTTCTTGTCCAAAAAACGGGTGTAATGGTTTTCTCAATTATCAATGGAAATGTGGTATATGTGAATCGAAATATTGTAAATATTGTCATCAGTCGTTAAATAATAATGGTGATGATGTTGTGATTAAACAGGATACGAATAGTTTAACTATAGATGACAATATAACAAATGAATATGTTGATGAAATACAACAAGATACAAGAGAAGAATCCAAAGAAACCACAGAAAATAATGAATCATTATCTAGACATGTTTGTAAAGCAGATGATTTAGCAACAGCAAAGTTACTTGAAAAAGACACTAAACCGTGTCCAAAATGTAATATGGGTATTTTCAAAATCGATGGTTGTAACCAAATGTTTTGTACAAACTGTAATACTGCGTTTGATTGGATTACACGAAGAATTATGAATGTTAATATACATAATCCACACTATTTTGAATGGATACGGAGGCAAGGAACGACAAATACAAGAATGAGGCAAAATACTAATCCAAATGATTGTCCAGTATTTACCGAAATTACAAATGAAACATCTCGTAATATAGTGATAATGATACGTTCAAAAAAAAATATTAATGAATCAAAAAAAGAATCTTTGATTAGTGATTTGTTGAGTATATGTAGAAACATACTTCATATGAGACATGTAATTATACCACATTATACATATGATTACGTAGAACGTAATAGGAATCTTCGTATATTACTAATGAGAAATAAAATACAAGAAAATGAATTCAAAATCCAAATACAAAAAAATGATAAAAAATACGCAAAGTCACAAGAAATATATAATGTACTTCAATTATTAGTAAATGGTACAAGTGATATTATATTAAGGTTTACCGAGTCATTGAGAAATTCATCACGTGAACATTTTAAAGAAGAAACTGAAATGATATTAAATGAAATAGAACCTATAGTTAATTATGCTAATGAATGTTTCAATGAAATAAGTTTAACATACAAAAGTAAAAAAATAGTAATTAATAGATTTATTACATTTTTACACCCTTGAAGATTTAAAATGGGACAAAATCCCATTAAAAATTAACAAGGTTTGCTCTTTGCGGAGGTTTTTGTAATTATGATTCTTGTATATTTGACCCGTGTATATTTGACCCGTGATAAATGTATTATTATGAGATATAATTCGTTTTATTCTTTTTGTAATTTTGATTTAGCATATTGTGATTATATAGTTTATCTAAAATAATATTTTCAAATATATTAAATTTCAATCTATATAATTATATATTAATTAATAAAATGAATATAAAATTATCACCATTGGTAATATTTTTATTATTACTTTTCTCTTTGGTATTTTCAATTCTTTTTCAAAATTTTGTATCTAAGTTGTCAATATTCAATGAAATTAGTAACTCGAGTAGCAATAACAAATATGAATTTTTCAGTAATTGGTTGAATATAGAAGGATATACGGATAAAGTAACGGCATTCAGTAATACCATAACGTCGTCATCATCAAATAGTAACTCTCCGTCAAATAGCAATTCGAATCCTAAAAAGTTGAATATTGATGTATATGATATTTGTGGTGTTTTAGTAGATAATCCTGAAAGTTCAACATTATATTACGACAAAAAAAAAAATTTATTGAACTTTCCGAATAATAAAACTGTATATGATGAAGTAGGAAATGTGATTTCAGTTCCACCAATAGTAGGGTTTATGCTTGACTCAGCCGGAAATATTTTAGATACACCATTTTATGATGTGAGTGGTGTTGCTATAAAAGACATATCAAAATATAGTGGTCCCGTATATGATTCTTATCATAATTTGATTGGTTTTCCATATTTTGATTCAAATGGAGAGTTTACTATATCAAATGTACTAACTCCGGATATACTACAGTCGTATTTATCTTATTTATCTACAGGTAATAATAATACAGATTCTTCAAAATATAGTACCGTTTCTTGTCAATATGGGTGTATAGATTATTCAAAATCACTAGATGATTATATAAGTGACTATTATCAACAATTCTGGAATGATAATAAACAAATATATAGTGACGACTATATATTAAAATCGTCTATCAATTCAAAAAGTTTAAGTCCTGATACGGGAAATAATTATACGTGGGGTGTTAATAGTTTAGGAAAAGACGGTCAATCTGTAGCGGGAACAGTTGGAAAAAACTCTCAATCTGTAGCATCTACTCTTGGAAGAGACGCTCAAAATGTAGCGGGAACAATTGGAAGAGACGCTCAAAATGTAGCAGGAACAATTGGAAGAGACGCTCAAAATGTAGCAGGAACAGTTGGAAGAGACGTTCAAAATGTAGCAGGAACAGTTGGAAAAGACGTTCAAAATGCGGCTGGAACAGTTGGAAGAGACGTTCAAAATGTAGCATCTACAGTTGGAAAAGACCTTCAAAATGTAGCATCTACAGTTGGTAGTGATATACAATCTGTAGCGGGAACAGTTGGTAGTGATATACAATCTGTAGCATCTACTCTTGGAAAAGACGCTCAATCTGTAGCGGGAACAGTTGGAAGTGGGATCAGTTCGGCTTTTAATATGAACTCTACAAAAATAAATGGGTCAACTTACTATGATGACAGTGTAAAAAACAATAATAGGGGAACGGCAGGATATTACAATGGTGACAACACCGTTTCGAATATGGGATATATGAAAGGAACAAATCAATTCTCAACAGCATTACCAACAGATGTAGCTAACTTTAATAATAATTATAATGCTACTCCGTCTAATATTAAAACATCAAATTTTGTACCAGTTACTGCCGATTTCAGTAAATTTGGACGATAAAGTAATTATATATTTGAAGATATAAAACCGCAACGCTCTTATATTTCCACAAAAATAATATAGAACACTAGACATAAGAGAGAAGGTTATAAAGTTTCTGCGTAATAAAGAAGTTGTGTTTCTAAATTTTCAAAGATGTAAAAATATGCGGTTGAATACAAGATATATAAATATTTTTGATTTATAATATAAAACTTAATTTATTAAATGTCAAAAAGTCAATTAATAAATAATTTATTCAATAATGAAAGACAAAACCAAATAGAAAATATTTCAAATCCACTCTTAATAAATACTAATAAACCGAAAAAAACATACCATTATGAAAATAGTTATACAGAAAATATAGATTTTATAGAATTAGACAGAGTACAAGTAGCAAATGAAATAAAAAATATATTGAACTCATTTGAATCAAATTGTAGATGTATAAATTTCAAAAAAGGAATATATATTTATGGTTCTCCAGGGTGTGGTAAAACGCGTTTTGTAATGGATATATTGAAGTCTTTGAACTATGATGTTATAAAATATGATGCTGGTGATGTTCGTAATAAATCGCTTATTGAAACTATAACGAGTAATAATATATCAAACCGTAATGTTTTACATTTAATGAGCGGTCAAATAAAAAAAATTGCGATCGTAATGGATGAAATAGATGGTATGAATAATGGAGATAAAGGCGGTATCACTTCTTTGATAAAACTTATCAGACAAAAAAAAACTAAAAAACAAAAAACAGAAAATATAACATTGAATCCTATTATTTGTATTGGTAATTATTACATAGATAAAAAAATCAAAGAACTGATGAAAGTATGTAATGTATTTGAATTGAAAACACCAACCAACCAACAAATAGAAAAAATACTCCATCGACTTGTACCAATCAAATTATCTCCTTCTTTGAAGTCTAATATATTAAACTATATTCAAGGCGATCTAGTAAAATTAGAGTTTGTCGTTAACTTGTATAAAAAAAAACCGGAGCTTTTAAGTGAAGAAATAATATCAGCTATATTTGTTTTGAAATCTTATAATTATGACGCAAAAAAAATAACACACACTTTAATAAATAATCATATACCAATTGAAGAACACGCTACTTTTATGAATGAAACTGACCGTACTATAGTGAGTCTTCTGTATCATGAAAATATTATAGATACGTTCACAGAAACAACTAAAGTAAAAACACTTCAATCAAAAACGTTGTCAAAAAATAATATAGATAAACCTTTTCCCAAAGAAAAAAAAAATGCTTCAAAAAAGAAACGTGAAATAAAAACAAAAAACGATATATCTCCTATTATTGAAACGTCCCAACTTCTAGAAACGGTTCAACCACTAGAGACAACTCAAACACTAGAAACAATTCGACCATCCGAGTTAAACACAAATATGGGTTATATTAATTTTTATATTAGAGCATTAGATAATATATGTTATGCTGATTACATAGATAGAATTACATTTCAAAATCAAATATGGGTATTTAATGAAATGAGTTCTTTGATAAAAACATTTTATAATAACTATATTTATCATCAAATATTTCCAAATAATAGTGGTAAATTTCAACCCGAAGAAGTTAGATTTACCAAAGTATTAACAAAATATTCAACAGAATACAATAATCAACTATTCATATATAATTTTTGTCAAGAATTAAATATGGATAAACGAGATATGAAAGCTTTTTTCAAAGAGTTAAGGTTACTCTATGGAAAATCGTTTTATAATCAAAATGATAAATTAAATCAAGTAATGGAACTATTTCAAACACTCAATATATGTAAACTAGATGTAAAACGTATATATAGGTATCTAGACAAGAATGTTAAAGTTGATGATTTAGTATCTAATGAATTAGATGAGGATGAATTAGAATATGATGAAATATAATATATGTTATTGTGTCAATATTACGGTCTTTGTAATATGTCTATTTGATGTTCTAATTCTTTTATATATACCATCAAATAATCTATTTTATTTTGTTGTGCGTGTATGATTTGCTGTATTTCTTCAAACGATACTGGTTGATTCGGAATACCATTTTTACTAGTCATAAATTTATTAGTATTAGAAGATTCACGAATTACTTTTTCTCTTTCGTTGTTTATTTCCACTATCTGTTTTAATACGTTTGGTTTATTTTTTGGTTCTCCCGGTTCATATTTTAATAATAATTCGTCTATCTCTTCCATAAAAAAATGCTTAATTTTTTCATCTATATGATGTCCTTTACGAAAAAACATATCAATTGACTTTTCACTTTTTTTCATAAATGGATTCGGCATACTCGTTAGCAATGTTCTTTTATCGAATGTGTTGTGTTTATGACTAAATACTAGTATTGTTTTTAGTGGGTTTAATTGTAATAATGGAATATTATAATTTTTCAAAAAATCTTTTTCTTCTGCTAATTCTTTAGAATCGTCATATCTAGTTATTGAAAGTAGTTTTCGATGAAAACAAAATGTTCCCGCAGTAGAATGATTTGCATTATAGGGTCCAAATTGAATAAGTTGTGGGGATTCATTCGAGTTCAATGGTTTGAAATAGCAATATAGTTCGCTAGAACCTGCTATAAGACACGATGGATTTTTTTCTAACATATCTATCGAATGACTTATTCTGTCATGTGGATACCAATCATCATCGTCAAAATAGATTATATATTCAGAATTTTCTGATATTAAAGAATGCATATAATTACGTTTTTTTCCCAGAGACATTTTTTCGTTGACACGAAAATATTTTATTTGTGGAATATTTGCTGATTCTATCAAATCCGCGATAGAATCTGTACCATCATCGACAATAATCCATTCTAAACGATTTTTAGGATAATTTTGATTTTTGAATATTTCAAAAGAAATTGGTATAAATGGTCTTCTATTGAATGTTGGTGTACAAATGCTAACAAATGGTCGCAGTTTTTTTTTACCCATTTATATTAGGAAAAATATATCTTTATATAAAATTATTATCGGATATTTGAGTTATGTTAATATCTTAATATTTCAAAACTAGTCGTTCAATAATAGTTATGCTGATTAAAAAATGAGACAAACTTTTCATAAATTTGATGGGTTCTTTACTTTTGTAATCTTGACTTTAACAAACTGAAATAATTTTCAATTGAATTGGTAAAATGTTAATATGGAATAGCATATAATATATTATTATATTTATTTACTTTACACGCTCCGCAAAGGGCAAACCTTGTTAATTTTTATGGGATTTTGTCCCATTTTAAATCTTCAAAGGTGTAAATTAAATTTATTTTAGTTATAAAAATTATTGTATATATTATTATTATATATAACGAAAAAAAAATAAAACTAATAAACCTAGCAAAACTAATAAATCACTTAAAAATCATAAAACTAATAAAGACAACTGTATAACTAAAAGCGGTAAAAAATGTTATTTTGTTGGGAAACTTTATTATACCCATTTACAAAATGATTAACTTATTATTAAAATTATATCATAAAACACATAACATAATACACACACCTAAAAAATATAAAAATCAACTAAACAGAATACTTAATTCCTACTAGTCCTTGATTATACATCAAAATATTCCAATAAGGCATATATATATCCAAATATGGTTCATAGTTATCTTTTAATGATTTTACTCTTATATATATTGTTACTTTATCAAATAATGACATATTTATACAACCAACTATATTATTAGAATTATATTTTTCATCAACATTAAACCTATAATAAGTTAACTTACCAACATCTTCAGCATAAATATTCAATAAATTAACATCATAATTGAAAGCTGTTATATTATCGTTTAATGTAATATTTATATTTTGAATATCATGTTCACAATCTCTAACAATAAATATTCCTTGGTTTATAAAATCTATTTGTGTTTCTAATTTATAAGTATAAATATTTTCGTTTTGATTGTTAAATGGTATTTTTAAATGTTTAATATTTCTTATATTATGTTCTATTGGGTGTATAGTAGAAGCAAGTTGTTTTCTTTCTTCAATATCTAAAACATATTTATCCATAACAATTTCAACGTTACAATCGCAAACTTTATTAGTTAGTCTAACACTAATTTCACTAAATTGTAATTGAATTATTGGTATTTTATGATTAAAAAAATAATCATGCGGAAAATCAATAAAACAATTTGTTTCATCGTTTTTAACAAAATAAACTAATCCATTTTTATTACTTTTTATTAAAAATGAAAAAGGTATTTTAAAACATGTTGACCCAAAAGTAAATTCTAATTCTTCATTCATAAGTTTATTAATATTATCTTTTTCTACTATAAATCCTTTTATTTTTATTAAATCACCATATTTTAAACTTAATGATTTATTAAACAAAATAGTAATTATTTCTGGAGATGTATATTGTTGATTTTGTATCATTTCAGCATCTTGTGCTCCCTTAAAGGCAAACAAATTAAACATATTATATTATTATACTATTACAATATAAATATTTTTTTATATTATAAATAAATGTTATGAACGATAATTTTACAAGATTTTATTATGAATTATGATGATGAATATTTTTTATTTATTGATATCACATATTTTGATAATTATATTGAAAAGTTTTTTATACAAGTTTCAAAACTAAAAGAAAATATTTTCTTTAACCCTTTAACAATTTTACCGACGAATTTGTCTGTAAATGAATGTTAAATTATGTAAAATTATATATACACTTATTACCATAAATCATAACAAATATTTTATAAAAAGTAAATTATTTGGATTTTATGAAAACGTTGAAGGGTTAAAAAACAAAGTATAATATATATGTTAAAGTTGAAGTATATATTATGTTTCTTATTAATAATTTTATTTATAGGAATGTTATTAGTAAGTGTATTATAAATGATATTTTATTATAATTATATTTTTAGACTTCATTTTGGAGTTCTTTTTGAAGTCCTTGAACTAGGTCTTTTCACTGTTCTGTTTGAAACTTTATTAGTTGGATAGTTGAGGCGATTATTAGATGGTTTGGCATTATTAGATGGTTTGGCATTAAGATTAAGTGGTTTGGCATTAAGATTAGGTATTTTCTTTGTATTATTTTTATTTTTAGGTTTGCGTATTGTTGTCATATATATTTTATATATATTTTAGTATTATTTATATAAAGTAGTAAATTATCGAAACGGCAGTGGAAGAGTAATTAATGGTGGCGAAAAGTTATTTTGTATTTGATTTGATATAAATGAATATACAAATTCCATATCAACATGTTTTTCGAGCCATTCTGAAATAATAGGTAATGTTAGGTTTTCATATGAAATGAATGTTGTATCTGGTGGTGGTAGAACCGAAAGTCCAGAATAATATCCACTATATTCGATACCATTTATTGTTACATACGCATTGTAACACCAGAGAATATTTTTTACAACATTAGGAAATCCATTATAAAGAGGAATGACTTCTATTCTTTCAATTTTCCAACTAAAAGAAGGAGTAACGCTATAAGTATTTCCTGAGTTATCATATAGTTGAAACATTATTTCAGAAGTCTTTATGTTTCCTGAAGTATCCATGTTTCCTGATGTATCCATGTTTCCTGAAGTATCCATGTTTCCTGAAGTATCCATATTTCCTGAGGTATCCATATTTCCTGAAGTATCCATGTTTCCTGAAGTATCCATGTTTCCTGAAGTATCCATGTTTCCTGAAGTATCCATGTTTCCTGAAGTATCCATGTTTCCTGAAGTATCCATGTTTCCTGAAGTATCC
>Ga0114962_10000182_pt1 | contig 54763 bp, 27 predicted proteins | sample C_130820_MF_Meta_FD_87017 | JGI IMG/M metagenome (GOLD analysis project Ga0114962, IMG submission 87017) | Freshwater microbial communities from Lake Croche, Canada to study carbon cycling - C_130820_MF_MetaG | ecosystem: Environmental > Aquatic > Freshwater > Lake | place: Lake Croche, Canada... | reverse complement strand
TATCTTAGAGATGAGCAATATGCTTTTTTTATAAGATGGATTTATAATACAGGAGAACGTTCAGAGTCTTATCACATACCGGGTAGGGCTTCTATTGCTGGAGATACTGATTCCATTGTAGGAAAAGATGCATTTGAAACAATAGGTTCAGATGCTATTTCTGTACAAAAGTGGCAGGTAGAAAATACAGCTACAGTAGATAATCTCACTCAATCTATACTACCTGATGGAGGCCGTGTATTAGCTAGAGGTAAAATGGGATACTGGCAAAGTACAGAAACCTATCCATCTAATAGAGCAGATATCTGGGGAAATCTTTGTGGTCTTCCTATTAGACATCATAAGATGCCTGATGAAACAAAATCTACTTTACTATCTACTAATAATACTGATGGTACTAATATAGTTATATTAGGTGTAGAGTTTGGAAATATATCTCACCCTTTAGATTTAAATGGCAATCCTATAGAATCAATTGTAGGATATGAAATTCTTCGTGGTTCTAGAGAAGGTAATAAATCTATAATAGGAAAGGGTCTTTTGAATAACATGAGGCAGTATGATATTCCTGGTAATACAAGTAAAGGATTATTTCAAAACTATCCTTATAATGATCTTAGAGATGATTCCTATTTAACTAAGGATGAACAAACTGGTACTAATGGTTCTGCTGATCCAGCAGATAATAAATTAAAATCTCCATTTAAAAAGAATATTTTTTCTTTCCATAGTCCTGAAGTTACTTTTAGCAATCCTTATTTAAATCCTAATGAAGTTAAGATTTATCAAGAAGTGTATGGTAAAACAACAGGAAATTTTGAAATTCCATACAAGCATCCTAAATTTAAAATAACAACTAACTTATCAAAAGTAGTAGCTGACTTAGCAGCTATAATTGCTGGAACAGCTAGTTTTACAGATGGTATACAATTTGCTGCTACTGAAGATTTACCATTTAGCACAAATATAGGTCCTGTTCCTGTTCCACAATTAGCTCCATATCTTCCTTTAAATTTTGCCGTAGCAGGTCCTGGTTCTACAGGAGGAACAATACCAGCAGGAACAGCAGATAATGCTGCTAATGTAGTAACTGCTGGATATAATGATACTGTAATAGCTGCTACTGGAGGTAATACTATTTTATCTATTATTAAGGGTATTTTAGTAGCTGGCATTACAGCACTTATAGGTGAACAACAAATGTATAAGATTATTATAGCACTTATACCTAAAAGACAATATGCTGCTCAATATAATTCTCATGGATTTTATAATAATGGTATTCAAAGTATTCCAGGAAATAGACGTAGAAAAGTATTAAAGTCTTTATATGTAGGATCTAGTATTCAAAGTTTTATATCTGAAGGAGGACCCACTCCAGTATCATATCAAATTAATAATATTAATCGTAGTAAGAATGTAGTGTTTGAAGTGAGTGATGAAATTGATAATACAACACCTGGTAATGAAGATCGTAGTAGATTTACAATGGGAGATGTTAGTATTAATATAACAGATCCAGTTCCTAGTCAAACTATATCATCTCATTATGGAGCTTTAAAATTATCAATACCTTCTCAGTATGGGCAAATAGAATCAATTAAACAGTTAAGTGTTTATAGTTGTGTTAATTTAACAGACTATAAAGTTAAAGGAGCCAAGTATAGTACATCTACATTATTTGGTGGTGATGTTTATATTAATAGATTTACTGAAAAGAATACTTTTTTCTTTTTTAATGATTGGTTAATCGGAGAACCTGATCAAGTAGAGTATGATTATACTTCATATATTAATGTTCCCTATCCTAGATTTTGGGTTAATAATACAGAGAAGCATTCTTTTTTTAAATTTTCAGATGCTTACAGAGTTTTAGATAGAAGAGATTCTAGTGCTTTTTTTGTAGATAGAGGATACTTTTATTTATTTAATTCTGGTGTACGAGATTTCTTTGTAGAGAGTGAAGTTAATACTGCATATAGAGATTATGAAGATGATATAGCAAAAAGACATTATGATCCATTTGGATTTATAGATCTTAATTCTATGTTTAGAAGTGATATTATTAGGAGTGGTAATTATTATAAATATGATTATGCTCTTAGTGTAACTAAATTATTTAACTCTAGCATTAGCTGGGGGGAAACTCTTCCTAGAGACTACAATCCACAAGTATCTGCTACATGTTATGTCTATAGACCTAATAGAGTGATCTATTCTCTTCCTCAACAAGATGCATCTAAGAAAGATAGTTGGAGATCATTTTTATCAAACAACTTTAAAGACTTTCCATCTAAGGTAAGTTCTATTAAACCTGTACATAAAACAGGTGCTATCTTCATGATGAAGTATGCTAACCCACAAATGTTCATGGGTGTAGAAGAATTAAAATTAGATACTACTGGAACTAAAGTAACAATAGGTGATGGTACATTATTTAGTGGTGTACAACAATTACAATCTGTAATTAACTCAGATGAATCATATGAGTATGGTTCTAACCAAGGTAGATATTGTGCTATCAATTGTTTACATGGTGTATTCTGGGTGAGTCAAAATCAAGGCAAAGTATTTCAATATGGTGGTGGTGGAAACCTTACAGAGATATCTGCAGGTGGTATGAGATGGTGGTTTGCTAAATATCTTCCATCTCAACTTCTTAAAGCATTTCCTGATTATCCATATTATGATAATCCTGTAGCCGGTGTTGGTGTACAAATGATTTATGATAACACTCATGAATTAATCTATGTTACTAAGAAAGATTATATACCAAAGGGTAAACAAACATTAGCAGCAGACGGTACATTTGTTAATGGTACAGTTGTAGTTCCAACATCAGCTGTTGCTAAATCATTTCCTAAACCTCAAACTACACTTTCACCATTTAGTAATAAAGATGATTGGGAAGAAGTTAGCTGGACAATGTCATATGATCCTAAGATTAAAGCTTGGGTCTCTTTCCATGATTGGATACCTAGCTTTTTAATTCCAGGTAGATCTCACTTTATGAGTGTAGCTCCACAGTCAGGATCTATAGTAGATAGTATTTGGAAACATAATGTTCGTTGTGATTCTTATTGTAATTATTATGGTGTAGATTATCCTTTTGAGATTGAGTTTGTATCTGCTACAGGACAAACTGTAAACTCTATGAGAAGTATAGAATATCTTTTAGAAGCATACAATTATTCTAATGATTGCCGTGATAAATTTCATAACTATTATGAAAACTTTGATCAGGCTATAGTATATAACTCAGAACAAAATTCTGGATTATTAAAACTTAACTTACATACTAAGAATGATCCATTAGCTTTATTAGCATATCCCAAAATTAATACAACACTTGGATATATAGATATACAATATTCTAAAGTAGAAAATAAATTTAGGTTTAATCAGTTTTGGGATATTACAAAAAACAGAGGGCAGGCACTTCCTAGTCCATTAAATATTCCGATGTTTAATACAGCAGGAAATGGTTACATTTATCCTATTAATCCAGCATACGTAAATTATGCTAAGAATCCTTTAGAACATAAAAAGTTTAGACATAATGTAAATAGAGTGTTCTTAAGAAGACTTGTTTCTGGAAGTAATAAATTCTTATTTAAAATATCTAATCAAAAAACATTACAATCACCTAGATAACAATGAAGAAACCTAATTTAAATAATATTATTGCTGATAACTTAGACAAGGCTAAATTTCAATCTAAAGTTCAACCTAGTCTTCCTGGTGATGGTTGGTTAAATCAATATCAATCTGGTGGAACTTATATTTCAGACAGAGGTAAAGCTACACAGTTTGGTCAATATAAAAATGGTGGAGGAATGAGATTAGATATTCCAGTAATAGATGATGCTGGAAATTTTAATCAAGATGGTATTTGGGTTCCTGATTGGAAAACTATGACTGCTCAAGCTAAAAAACTTAGATCAAAAAAAGTAAAAACTAGAAGTGGTAATTTAATTAATTTTAACAATAATTGGGAAGTAATAGATGTTGATGATAATCCCAGTATGAAAATGGGTGGAGGAATGTTTCCTCCCTATCATAGTTTTACTGCTCCTAGAATGCAGAATGGTGGTGGTCTTCTTAGTAGAACAGTAACTTGTTCTAATTGTGGATGGTCATGGAAAGCTGTAGATGGAGGAAAGGATGTTATGACTTGTCACAAGTGTGGAGGTATGATTAAAATGAAAGAGGGTGGCTCATATGATACAGGAGGATTGACAACAATAGATACTACTAAACCTGAAGGTGGATGGGGATGTAAAGGTAAAAGTTGTACAATGACTGGTGAGGGTATAAAAAAAGAAGGAGTGAGAGATCAACCAAGTGATGAAGGAAGTGGTGACTATGTTAATTATGCAGGTTTTAATAGTCCTATTAATTGGTTAGAATTAATTAATTATAATAATCCTAATACAGCTGATCTAAGTAAAAAACAAGCTAACAAAGTAATAAATAATTATAAAGAAAATGTAGCTTCTCGTGCAGTTGCTTTACAGAATCAATTTCCCGGAGTGACACAAAATCAAGTTCTTGCAGCAATGGGTGATTCTAGTAGAATAGCACAAAGAAGATCAGACACTGCTAGATATAATCAACCTTCAGAACAAACATTTGATAAAGCATACCATAGATTTTATCAACCATTAATTAATCAACCAGCACGTGTAACTGTTCCTCAAATTTTACAATTTCATAGTCAACAACCTTTTGGATTACAAGGATATGAACAAACTGTACAAGGTAATTATGGTAGAAAGAAAGCAAAAATGGGTGGTGAGTGGTTAAATCAATATGCAGAAAATGGATTAGAAGTAACTACAGATACTACTATTGCTCCTCTATATACACAAGATCCTAGAAAAATAAAAGCCTATAATGATAGTCTTAAGTTATATAATCAGTATAAAACTCAAGGAATTAAATCTGAGAGATATCAATTAAAAAAAACTCCTGATCGAATAATACCATATAAAAATTTACCTTATATTGTTAATCCTAATTCTTTTGATGATAGAGATATAAATATTAAATCATCATTTGATAATCACACAAATAGAGATGCATTTTTTGCTGATACTAAAATAAAGCCTGTTGCTTTTGAACAGTATAGTAGAATTCCTGATACTAAAGAAAAAGTATTTAATGCTGTGTATAAAAAACCAGTACAGCCGTATATACTAGGAAAAAAACCTGTACAACAAACTACAGTACAACAACCTATAAAGCAATCTGTTCCTGTTCAACAAGTTGCACCTATTCAAACACAAGTTACTCCTGGACCGACGTCTATTGATTACACACAATTAGGAGAATCTATATTTGCTCCTAATCCTTATGGTGGTGGTGCATTTGTAGGATACATAGATAAAAATGGTCAGGCTGTTTATGTTAAACCTGAAGACTATCAAAGAATGGGGGTTCCTAGTTATGGTAAAGAATACATAGAACAACATAATAAGAAACAAAAATATGGAGGTGCTACTGGTTGGTTAGATCAATATCAAGTTAAAGGACAAGTAACAGCTCCTAACTTTATGCCTAATTATACTATGCTTAAACCAGCTAATGATTCTAATAGTGGTTTAGTTAGAGATTTAAATATTAAAAATAATTTAGTTTTAAAATCTCTTAATGAAGCTAAAGCAATTGTAGCCAATTATAGAAAAAATATTCCTCAGTTTGCTAATCTTACTGATGCTGAAATTTTAGAACGTGATAGAATTAGTAAAGCATCTCAGGAAAGACAACAACAAGCAACTATAAAACAATCAAAACCTCAATCAACTGCTTCTAAAGTATGGGATATTGCTAAACATCCTGTTACTGCTTTTGCTTATAAAGCTAAGGGTCAAAATATTCCTGATAACTTTGCTGCAGGTCAAACTAATCCTTATGATATGGTTGCAGGATTTCCTGCACAAATAGTTCAAAGTGGATTAAATCTTTTTACTGATAATGTCATGCATCCTATTGATACCAATCAAGCATTAATGAAAGGAGCTGTTAATTTATTTAGTAATTCAGTTGATGGTAAAAATGTATTTAATGATGGTAGTAATCAAAAAGCTTTATCATTTGTAGGTGATTTAGGAAATGTATTAACGTTAGGAGAGCTTGGTGCTGCTGCTCCTATTGTAGACGAAATTGGAGGAATAACATATCTTGAAGAAGAAGCTGCAAAACAAGCAGCAAAAGCAGCAAAAAAATCTAAAATTATACCTGTGCAAAATGCTGCACAAAATACTAGTCAACTTAAAGTAACTTCTGAGCAAGTTAAAGATGCATATGGTTATTTGCATAGAAGGCAATTTCTTAAAAAATTACAAGAAGAGGGATTGGTAGGTACAGATTTTAATGATGGGGATTTAAATTATACAGCAAGATCTACTGATAAAACTAATGCATTAACAAAATTAGCATTAGAAAGAAGACATACAGGTTTTAGAAATGTACGAGGTGAACTTCCTACTAATGGTATAGGTAAACAAAGTTATACTGGATATTCATATGATATGAATCAACCTGCATTTGGTCAAACAATTTCAGAAATGGAAAATATGAAAAAAGCAGGAGTAGATTTTAATGATCCAAAATCTATAGCAGAATACCAAGCAACTCATATTCCTTTACAAGACTATGGGTATAGATCAACTGGAGAACATCCAACTCCTGATTATGGATTTTTATTTAGAAATCCACAACCAACAGCTAGTAAACAGTATGGAAACTTTCAATTTAAGTCACAACCAAATTTAGATTTCACATCAGGTAATTATGAAGATTGGTTTAAAAAATATCATACTGATTTAGAATATCATTTAAAACCTATAGATCGATTTAATGCTGATGCTCGTAACAGTAAAACAGATGATTTATCAAAAACTGTAATGTGGGCAAAAGATAAGACACCTTCAGTAAAAAATTCTACATTAGTAGGACCAAGAGGATCAAAAGCTTTTGAAATTGATAAAACTTTTCCATTTCAAAATATGAAAAATATTACCCCTGAACAAGATGAAGAGTTAAAAAAATATATTCAAGATTATTTAACAAAATATAGTACAGGGTGGAGAGGTGAATATAAAAAAGGAGGAATTATTACTGATCCAATGGGTCAGTGGGCTCACCCTGGACAGAACACAAGAATACCTGGTGGCAATATAACTATGCAAGGTGTACCTTATCCTGTATTAGCTAAGGCTAGTAATGGACAACAACAAATGATGTATCCTGGACAGGACTATTCTTTTCCTGGAGCTAGTCATGTAGATGAATATCCTATGATGCAACAGGGTGGTGGATGGTTAGATAAGTATAATTTACCTAGAGCTGAAGATGGGTTACAAGCTGGTGCTGCTAATCCTAGAGATTATAAAGGATATAGTGTAGTAAACTATCTTGCTGAAAATGGTTATCCTATAGATAAGAAGTTTAGAAAAAATCTTGCAGAAGAACATAATATAGAAGACTATGATTATTCAGCTGATAAAAATCTAGAACTTTTGCATTCATTAATTAATGATGAAAACTTTAAAAGTAGAGTTGCTGAAGAACAATCATCATCAAATGAAACAAGATCTGTTCCTGTTAAAAAACAAGGTTTAAATAAAGGTGTTTTAAATTTAATGATGGCAGATATTGCACCTAGATCTAGTAATCCAAAAAAAGTTAATACTAATAATTTATTTGGTTCTGTTACAGGAACTACTCCAAAACCTGTAGTAGCTCCTGTAAGAAACACTGGATTTAAACAAGCTCCTCCAGTAGTTGCTCAACCTAAAATACAGATTCCAGCATTTAATCCATATCCATTTTTAAACCAAAATACTTTACAGCCTATTGTTAATCAAGCAGGTCCAATAGTTAAGCAAACACAAGCTCAACCTTTTAATCAGATTTCTTGGAATAAAAATCCAATGAATCCACAAAATTATGTTAAAGGAACAAAACCTGTTGTTAAACAAGCACAACAAAATATTGAAGAAGGTGATCCTATAAAAAAGAAACAACAACCTCTATCTAATGATATTGGAATGAGTGATCTTTTACAAATGTTTACTTTACCAGGAATGGCTTCATTAGGTAGTAAAATAGGTAATAAGATAGCTAACAATGAATTAATTCAAGATGCTACATCTGTTTTTAAAGAAAAAGGTATATCAGGATTAATTGATGCTTATAAAAATAAACAAATTAGAGATAAAGGACTTGCAACAGGAGATGACTCATCAACAGTAACTAACTTTGTTGTACCAACAGTTCCAGCTAATGCTAAAGATAGTCTGCCTCCTCCTATAGTTTTTGGTAAAGAAGTGGTAGATACAGATAGAGGAGATTCTGGTTTTTATCATGCTCCTATGCATATTGATTTAAATAGAACTAAGTTTGGATTTAAAAATAGAGCAGGTAAACCATCAACAGAACAAAATGGTGTTACAGAAACTGCTGGGCTGGTATTAACTCCTTTTGCTTCTGAATATGCATCTGGTTATAAAAAAAGAAATAGTCAATCTGATGATTACTTAGGTACTAATACAATTAGAAGATACAAAGATGATGAAATAAAAAATGAGGGAGTATACGGTGGTATAGATGATGAAGGTAATTTTCAATTAGGTTATGGTAAAGACATGAAAGGAAAAAATCTTAACATGGCTGATTTTAGAACTATTGATACTGAAGGGTTTGTTAAAGATGCACAAGGTAATTATAAACTAGGTACAGAGACAAGTAATAATAGAGTCTCTAAAGTACCTCATGTTAAAACTGATAATGGTGAAGATCATTTACCTTTTCTTGTACCTAACTCAGGAAAGAATCAAGACAAGACATATGGACAAAATACTGGTGGTAAAATAATTATTGCCACTCCAGACTTTAAAGAAAAGATTCTGGTTGGTGGATCTTTATCAGATGTTGACAAAGCATTAGAAAACTTTAAAGCTAAATATAAACTATCTAAAGTAAAATTAATTGTACTAGATAATGGTACTTATTCTAGAGGGTTTATGAAAAAAGGAAATAAAATTTCTTCTAAAGATTGGAGAAAGTATGAAATTAATAGTTCTGGTGGTGCAGGTTTTTATTTAAAAGGAAAAGGATTTAAAGAAGGTGGTTCTATTAGTGATGAACAAGATAATAACTGGTTAAACAAGTATCAATTTGCTGGAGCTGTAGGTAGTACATTATCTGCAGTTGGTCCTACACTAGCAGGAGTGGGCAGTAAAATATGGAACTGGGCTAATCATGAACCCACTTTATCAGATGTGGGACAAAACTTAGTTGATCCTATAGGACTTTCTAATGTTCCTTTTGTTAATCAATCTATTAGAAGAATGGTTGCACAACCTTCATGGGGACAAGCAATGGGATTAGGTATGGATCTTGCAGGAATGATTCCTGTATATGGGGAAGGAGCAAGAGCTGCAAGAACTACATCAATGGCAAACAAAGAAGCTAACCTTGCTACAAAAGCAGGAAGAATGGTTGGTAAAGGATTTAAAGGAATACAAAAAACAGTAGAAGCTCCAGCAAATCTTGTTAAACAAGGATATAAAGCAGTGGGTGTAAATGCTCCTGCATTTAATAATAGTTTTAATATGTGGAATAAGGGAGTACACGGGTGGGAGCTAGGAAAAGAAGGTGCTCAACAAGGATTGAATAAAGTCGGTCAAATGTTTGGATATGCAAACGGTGGTCAAAATAAGAATTGGTTAAACAAATATAAATAATTATCTTTAAATAAACAACCCATGGTAAAACAATTTTTAAAAATTGCAGGTGTTAAAACTCAGTCTGAGTTCTATAAAAAATATCCTTCAGAAGAAGCTTTCTTCAGAGCTCATCCAGAAGCTAGAAATTTAGCAAATAACAAAATGGCAAATGGTGGTGGCATCTATGCATATCAAACAGGTGGTGAACCTGTATTAATGGGTTATCCAGATTATGAATCTTTCCAAGCTGCTCATAATGCTTGGGCAAGTGGAGCTGGTACACAAGCAGCTCAAACAAGTAGTGCCACTCTACCTAATAATATGCCTGCTCCTATGGTATTTCCTGATCAACCTATGGGTCTTCCTAATGGAGCAAACAATCCTCCACAACGTACAGTATCTCGTAAAGGCACTGGTTATTCTGGTGTAAGTATAGTAGACTATTTAAACTCTATTGGTATGCCTAGTGACTACCAAAGTAGAGCTCAAATGGCACATGATCAAAATATATCTAATTATCCAGCAAGTAATAATGCTGCTGAAAATTTACAACTATTAGCAATGCTTAGAGCACAAGCTGCTAATGGTCAACGTCCAATGAGTGGTGGTCGTCAACAAGTAATATCAAATTCAACAAGAGGTGCTACTCAGCAACAAGGTGCTCCTGAAGTAGAACCTACAGCTGAAGAAATGGAAGCTTATCGTAATCAAATAGCTTCTCAAAATCCATATGTAAAAGCTCCAGGTGCACCCACTCCTCCTGCACCTGTTAATCCTTTTCAAGGAGGGACAGGTATGATACAAGATGAAAATGGTAATTGGATATTACCTGCTGCTGCTTTAGCAGGAACTGCTGCTGCAACATATGGGTTAGGAAAAGCAGGAGCTCTTAAATTTGCTAAATCAGCTGGTGATTTATCTAAAGCTAATCTTACTACAGATCAACTTATAGGATATGCTAAGAAATTTGGTAGAGATCCTGAGACAACCCAGTTACTTAGAGCTAGAGGAATGAAGGAAGTAGATATTGCTAAAGCATTAAAAGGAGTTAAGTTACCTGCAGCTCCACCTGTTGCTGCAGACATACAAGAAGTTGTTAAAACAACTGCTAAGTTACTAGATAAAATAAAGAAAGGAACTGAAGCTGAAAATTTAGTTAATGCTCAAAGATTAGTTCAAGTATTAAAAGATAAAAAGCTACCAAGGAATAATGAAGTTTTAGCTAAACTTGCTGAACTTGTTCCTAATCCGGCTAAGAGAATGGAATTACTAAAGGGAGTTGGTTTTCCTAAAGCTGCTCAAGCTGCAAAAGCTGTAGTACTTGGTGATAGAATTTTTGGAGGTCTTAAAGCATTAGGAGAAAGTAAAATGATTGCTCCTGCTGCAGATGCTGTTAAAGGATTTTTTGAAGCATTCCATAGAGAAGGTGGACAACCTAATGTTCCTCAACATGGTAATCCAGGTGTTTATGCAGATGGTACTAGTGGTACATTTAGTGGTGGTCAATCTTTTCAAGCTGGTGGTTCTTATAATCCTACTTCTTTAGATTATAGTCAAGGTCTTCCTCACTTTGATGTTGGAGCAACAATGCCTGAAGCTATGTATGGAATGGCTATTGGTGGACCTACATATAGTGATGTAACACAATACAATCATCAACAATATGTACCTGCTTTTGATTGGATGGCAGATGGTGGTTCTCCATTATATAGTACACAAGGACAAGCATTACGTAACTTTATGAATACTGTAGCTTACACTCCAGGTGGATGGATGCCTAATCATTTTGAACTTCCTAAAGTTGGAAGATATCAAGATGGTGGTGGAATGTCTCCTGATCAAGCTGCTATGATGGCTCAACAACAAGGACAGCAAGCTGCTCCACAACAGGGTCCTCCTCAACAAGGTGGTGGAATTGATCCTCAACAAGTAATGCAAGAAGTTGCTCAGATGTTACAACAAGGTGCACAGCCTGAACAAATTATGCAGCAACTTGCAAAAGAAGGAATTCCTCAAGATGTTGCTCAACAAATTATACAACAAGTGATGCAACAAATGCAAGGAGGCCAGGGTCAACAACAAGCTGCACCTCAACAAGGTCAGATGGCTTATGGAGGGACTTACTCTAAAGGTGGAGAATATGATATGAGTCATGAACAAGTACAAGATTTAATTAACAAAGGTTATAAAATTGAATATCTATAATTATGCCTAGAATTAAAATAACACATATTCCAAAAGCCCAAGTAGGTGTTGAAGTTGTTAATCGACCACAAGTATTAGGTCCTGGTGATGATGAATGGATTTATAAAATCATGAACTATGAGGCTGATAAAGGAGGCTATGATAATAAAACAGGTAAAGCATATGGTCTATCAAACTATGGATATAATACCAGAAATCCTAATAATATACAAGATGCTGTAGAATATTTTAAAGGTGATATACTTCCTCAAGTTCAAAACTTTCCAATGGGAATGAGAGAACGTTTAGCTGATTATAAATATAATACAGGAAGAAGTATTAATGATTTATTATTATATAATGCAGGCAAAATAACTCTTGATCAACTTAATAGTCCACAAACTTTTGATAAAGAATGGGAACAGAACAAAGATGAAATTCAAAAAATGTATTCTGATCCTAATTTTATTAATAAATTAGATCAGTCTAAAGATGATGCATATAGAACTACTAAACAAGTAAATGGTAAACCTAATCCTGCTTATGCAGCTACATGGAAAGGTAGAACAAATATGTGGGACAAAGTTCCAACTACATCATCTACTGGACAACAACCTATTGTAAAACAGCCTAATGTTACGGCTACACCAAATGTAGCTACATCTGCTCCTATACCTACTATTAATGGTCCTAAAGAAAGTCTTGATCTTAATTCTGATAAAAAATTACAACTAGCTCCAGGTGCTCAATCTAGTTTTGACTGGAATACAGGAACATCTTCATTTGCTAAAACTGAACAACCTAATCAATTTAAAGGAAATATATGGGATGTTGGAAATACTGATATAAAAGGAAATCGTTTAAATCCAATGCCGACTAATCCTAATAAAGGTAATTACTATAAAATTGCAGATGATCAAAGAGAAGCTGATGCAAATACAATTGGTATAGGGAAAGATGATAGACTTATAGGATATAATACAACAGATACTAAAAAAAATAATAGTAATTCATTTGGTAAAAACTTTGGTATGTATGCAGGGATTGCTGGTGCCGGAGTTAATATTTATGATAATTACCAAAGACAAAAAGATTATGATCAATGGACAAGAAACAGTAATCTTTCTGATAACTATTATGCTGTAAATACAAATACAGATAGAGGTGATTATGATATTAACAATGGTATGTTTCGTCCAAATGAAATGGGATATAAAAGTAAAGGCACACAAGCTAATGCATACTATGCTCCTAATAACTTTATGAGAAATGGTGGTATGTTACCATATGCTCAAGAAGGAGTTGAAGTACCTTATGTAGGAAAAAACTTTGTGCCTGAAGCACATGTTAGTCTTCCTATGAATTTTATACCACAAGTACAAACAGGTCCTCAATCTTATAATGCTCCAACTAATTATTCAGCTAGTCCTTCAGTTAGTTCTTCTGCTAATTTAGGAGATGGTAGTTCTTTTTCAAATAATCCATTAAATGTTCATTACGGAAAGTTTGCTCAAAAGTATAATGGTTTTGCTGGACGTAATGATAGTGATGGTAAAATAGCAGTATTTCCAGATTTACAAACAGGATTAAAAGCTAACACTGATTTATTATTTGGTTCAGCTTATAATAATCTTCCAATAAGTCAAGCTAGAAATAAATGGGTTAGTGGAGATCCTACTATATCTAATCCATCAACTGATTATATAGTTAGAGAGATGGGAGGGGATAAAAAATTAAATGAATTATCTTTACCAGAGAAAGATAAACTATTTAAACTATTTGCTAAGTGGGAAGATAAAAAAGGATACAATGCTATAAAAAATTTAGATATATTTAATGCTAGTAGTAATCCATCATATAGTAATCCAAACACTGCAAATAGCCAGCCGTCTGGAGATTACATGTCTCCTTTAGCTGAGTTTACAATAACAAGTGGATATGGACATAGAAAAGCTCCACAAGGACCTAATGGTCCTGCTTCTTCAGAACATAATGGATTAGATCTTCGTGCTGCTCCTAATACAAGTGTATTTGCTCCTATGGATGGGGTAGTAAAAAGTATATATAGTAATGATAAAGGAGGTAATCAACTTATCATAGAACATACAGATGGATCAAGAACAGGGTATGCTCATCTTAATGGATATAAAGTAAATATAGGAGATCCTGTTACTAGAGGACAGGTGGTAGCATTATCAGGAAATACAGGAAACTCTAATGCACCTCACTTACATTTTACTTATAGAAATCCACAAGGAGTTCAAATGGATCCTAGTCTTATATTTAATTTTAATAATAAAAAGAAAAAAGAATTAGGTGGTCAAAATAATAATAACAATATGAAAATACGTATAGTAGATACTCCAAATGAACAACCTCAAATGGCTGGTGGTGGTCAACCATCTTATAGTGGTCAATCTGACTATGGACTTTATATAGGTCAACGTAACTTGTATAAAGCTATGCCTAAAGATCCATATATGGATGCTAGTCAATCTATCAGTGAGAAACCTGAGACAGAAGAAAATCCTCATATACTTGAAGCTGAGGGTGGTGAAACTATCAAGAGACCTGATGGGACTCATATGATGATTAAAGGAGACAGGCATACTACTGGGGGTGTTAAACTTAATAAAGATCAAGCTCCAGAAGGAAGTTTTATTTATTCTGACACTAAGAAGATGCAGATTAAAGATCCAAAACTTTTAAAGTACTTTGGTAAAGGTGGAAGTAAATCTGTTACTCCTGCTGATATAGCTAAACAATATGATACTAATAAATATAGAGGTATATTAAGTGATCCTAATACTGATGCTTTACAAAAGAACACAGCTAAGAGAATGCTTGATGCATATGATCAAAAGCTTGCTGAACTTGCTTTAGTACAAGAAGGTAAAAAAGGATTTCCTCAAGGTATTCCTGATGTAGCTAAATCTCTTGTAGAAAAAATAAGTGGTGGTAAACAACAAGAACCTAATCCAGGTGGTCCTGAACCTAATGGTGTACAAGAATACCCTAAAGGTCAAGAACCACAACAGGGACAACCTCCTATGCAAAAATATGGTGGTGGTCTTAGAAGATTTCAAGGTGATGTAGATGGTAGCACTGTACCTAATTATATAGGTGGTGTAAATGCTAATGACATTGGTGGAGTTCAAGCTATGTTTAATAATGCACAAAGAGTACTTCCTAGTTGGCTTAAAACATGGGACAAAGCTAATACTGCAGCTGGGGCTAAAAGTCCTGCTCATGGATATCCTTCTACATTTAATCCTAATACTAGTAATCATATGTATGATAACTATGAATATTGGAGAGGTAGACATGGTAAAGATTTTGAAGGAAAGAATGATAGAGAAAAAAGATTTAATTATCAAAACTATGTGTTTAATGAAGTTAAACAAGGTAATCCTTATGCTTACAATTATGTAGGTGAAAATTGGGGACCTACATTAAACTCTGGTAAAACATCAGTAGGGGATAATCCAAATGATCCAAATGCTCCATACTTTGGTGCACGTAGTGCTTTTATGTTTAATAGTAGGATTCCTAATCCTCCTGTAAAAACTACTGTACCTGGGCCAGTTCCAGTAACACCTCCTCCAGTAAATACTGTACCTAATCCAGAACCTACACCTATTAAACCAGGAGATTTTATTCCTAGAACTGGTAAACTTCCTCCTTATGATTGGACACAACAGGATATAAATAATGTAGGTGCTGCTGGTATAAATGCTGCATTAATTGATAAATATACTATGCAAAGTAAAACTGTACAGCCTGTTCTACCTAGTTTTACTCCTGTAGATTGGAGAGGTCAAGCTGCTGCTTTACAGTCTGCTAATAATGCTGCTGCTGGTCAATTAGGTACATATCTTCCTGGACAAAGCATGGCTTCTAATTTATCTTCATTAGCTGGACAACAAGCTGAAAATCTTGGTAATAAAATTAGTAGTGTAGATCAATATAATGCTCAAGGAGAAAATGCTAAAAATTCTGAAAGAGCTAACATACTTAATCAATTTAGTCAGTATAATGCCGGTGTAAGAAATGAAGATAGAAGATACAATAATGCAGCTAGTTCTCAATATAAATCAGCTTTAGCTCATGCTAATGATAGATTTTGGGGTTCTGTTAATCAAGGTATTACAAATGCTGGATTAATGTATGATATGAACTTATCTGAGTCTCCTGAATACTATATTGATCCACGTTTCCAAAAAAGAAAGTTTAATGATGTAAATGCTTATTATAATTTTATGAATAGAAATAATGGAGGTTATCAAGATCCTAATGGAGCAAGTCAAATTTCTATTTATAATGATGCTTATGATAAAGCAAAAGGAACACCTGATCAAAAACATGCAGCTGCTTTAGAAGCTATGAGACTTCAAGGAAATGCTGGTAAAACAACTAGTATGATGTATCCTAGTAATCCTATGAGAAATAGAATATCTACTACTATGCCTGGTGTAGGTGGTTATAATAATAGTTATATGCAACAGGGATATGGTAATTATGGATATAACTATCCAACTATGCCTTCCTTAGCAATGTAAACCTTACAAGTTTAGTTTTAAACTTTCAAAATTTTTCTTTAAATTAGTAGTATAATGGCAGCAACAGATTTAGTATATAATACGGTAGACCCCGTCCTTTTTACCCCGGACTATTCATTCTTACGTTATACTCTTGACAAAAGTCAATCAAGGTATGACCAGGGTCTTGATGCCGTGTCAAGATCATATAATAGTCTTAAGAAAAATCTTACAGATCCTGTAAACTCAGAAAGGAGAGATCAATTTCTTAAAGATGCTCAAGGACAATTACAAAAAATTGCTTCTTCAGATTTATCTCTTCCACAAAATATAACATCAGCTAATAATGTATTTGATCCCTTAGCTACCAATCCTGCTTTTCTTTTTGATGCTTACCATACAGAAAGAGTTGGTAAAGAATTAACTGAAATGAAGAACTGGTCTGAGTCTGATGATATGGAAACTCGTAAGAAGTTTAATCCTAAGATTTATAATTGGGTGGCTAGTCAACTTGATGTTTTAAAGAATGGTAAAGGAGATGTAAACAACTATAGATCTATGCCTAACAGATCTGCATTTGCATATGTAGATGCTCAGGATATTATTAATAAAGCTGTTAAAGATACAGGAGCTACCTTCTCTAAAGATATTAATGGTGGTGTATATGTATATGGTGTAGAGAATGGTGTAAGTTTTAAAAAGAACTATGAAGAATTTTCTAGAAATGTTTTAAATAGTAATTCTGTATATAAACAACAAAATAGTATACTTGGAGAATCTGATTATGAAAGCTTGCTTAAAATGGGAAAAGAAGCTGGTAAAAATGATCAACAGGTTTTATCAGAGTTTGCTAATTCAAACTATGGTTCTATCAAAACTAGCTCAGCAAATTATTTAAGTGGTATTAGAAAGAATCTTGAAGAACAACAAAAAGAAATAATAGCTCAAGCTAATGGTGGAAAACTTACAGACCAAGAATTACTTTCAAAAAAAAATGAGTATGATGCTAATCTAGCTCAGTATAATGATTTAAAGTCTAATTTTAATAATCAGTTTGGAGCAGATGATAAATCAGCTGAAGAAAAAAAAGGTATATATTTAAAAAACTTTTTATCAAATCCTAAACAGTTTCTTGCTAATCAGTATTTTGATAATGATATTAATACATTCTCAAATATTAGATCTAGTTTTGAGAAATCAACTATTAAAACTAACACTGCTTATTTTGATACATTACGTGCTGTAAATGATTCTCAAAAAACACAGAATGATATTAAAAAAGGAATAGAGGCTTTACAGATACAAGAAGAAGGTGTACAAATTAAAGAAAGAAATCAAGATACTAAAGAAGAACATGAAGTTTGGTTAGAAGCTGGCAAACCTAAAACTGGTGTAGCAATAGGAGCAACTGGTCCAGGAGCTATGGAAACAGTTACTACAATTAATCCTGATGGTACAGTAACAACTTCTAAAAAAGCTAAGAAACCTGAGCTTACATACGTTGGTCCAAGTGCAACAGATATAACTAGAAAGTTAGCAACACTTAATACAATTAGTACACAAATAGGATTAAAGACAGCTAAGTCTATTGATATGTTGGCATCTGGTGCAGATGGAGGAGCAATAAGTCTCCTTGTTCCAATGGGTGTAAAAATGGAGAATGTTCAAACAACTAGAGACTTTTTTATTAAACAACAAGCACAGTTTATTAAAGATCCTAGTAAACCATATAAACCTACATCAGAAGAAAGTAAAGCTTTAGCTGATGTATATAGTTCATTATTTGCTTTTGCTAAACAGAATGGAGAAGAAACTGTTTTAAATAAACTACGTGAAAATTATGGTAAAAAAGTAGAAGATATTGATTTTCATGGTCTATTAGATTTAGCTATATCACAAACTAAATTTAAAGATCAAAAAGATTGGGGACATGTTAATCAATGGATGGAGCATAAGAAAGCTAATCTAGATATTAACTATTTAGCAAACATATTACAAACAGGTAAGAATGCTGTTATCTCTTATGTAAATTCAACTCCTGAACTTAAAGATGAATTTAAAGATGTTATTGTAGAAAACAAGGGTGAAAAACCTAGACTAATTGATGCTGAAGATATTGCTAAAAGAATTAAAGCTAATAAAGGACAATGGTATGAAAGTGTTAATTGGGCTATAGATCCAGAAATAAAATTATCTGATTTAGATATTAAAAACATTTCTGAAGGATATATTAATGGTACTATTAAAGTACGTAATTTTAATTCTACTGGCAGTGAAAAAGGAATAAATGATGATGTTTCTGGAGCTTATGTAAAATACAATGGTAAAGAAATATATCTTCCATATGGTTTTGGTGTATTTCCTTTAGAGACAGCAGATTTACAAAAGAAATTTGAAAAGATAAATAATAAAATTGATCTTCCTCAAATGTCAGAAGAATTTAAAAATGAATTATTAGCTTCACCTATTTGGAATGTAAATGGTGTATTGAAAGATCAAATAATTACTCCTTTATCTGCTGGTGCTACACAGTATAGTTCTAATATAATGACAACTGCTGATGGTACTAATTTTGCACAAGTAGAGAGTGGTGATGATCAAATAGCTATTAGAAATGCTATGACCAATCCCAAAAATATTGCTGAGAATGGGGTTAATGTACATAGTAAATCAAATTCTAATGGAGGTGGTCTTTCTGTGTCTGTAACATTTGCTCCTGCTGATACTAAAGCAGAAGGTAAGGAATGTAAGTATTGTGGAAATACATATTACTTTCCAATCAATGTTGGTCAAGGAACTCCAGATGCAATAAAAGCTTATAATACAATTAATGATCAGACTGAGTATAATAGAATAAAAAATACAGGTGAAAGATATGATATGTATAACTTTGAGGCTATGGGCATTAAAGTTCAAATACTCCCTCATACAAAGGGATCACCAACTGGTGATGTAATAATTACTTATCAAAAACAAGATCCTATTACAAAACAATATTTGCCTCAATTTGATGAAGTAAGAAATACATACACTACAAATAATGAATCTTATGATGAAATTAAAAGTGAAATATTTAACAATCTTGTATCTCCTTTTATAATCAACCGTATTAATTTTGAAAAACAACCAACTGCAACAACAAGTGGAACTAATGCAGCTGGAACACCAGGTGCACCTGTTATTGATAGAAATCAATTATTAAAAGGACTGGTTCTTCCAAAATAATATTCAATATGCCACTACAATTACCTCCATTAGTACCTCAAGGATCAGGGTTTCCAGAACAGCCTGCAGATCAAAGTATTACAGACCTTAGTGTAAGTAACAATATAAATAATTATAAAGATTTAAAAGAAAGTCTTTCTAATAATTATCCTATTGTTAATGTTAATGGTCAGTCTATAAGTGATCTTGTAAATCAAGCACAAACATTACAAGCACAAAATCAATCTCTCTTAGATAACTATCCTGATATAGCTGATGGTCGTATTAGCAATGGTGCAAATAAAACTGGGTTTGATATGGCTCAGGCAGCTGATAATTTATTTTCTAATTTAAATAGTAAACAATCTTTTGAATCTAAAAATACACCAATAAGTTTAGGTGCAGGTGAAGACTTTGAAAGATATACTAGCTCAAAAGATTTTAAGGCTTTAGGATATACTCCTGGTGCAGGACTAGAACAAGAATATAAGTATGGCAGATCTATGTCTTGGATGGACACTATAGGTAAAGCTGTTGGTGGAGGTAGTCAATTAGCATGGAATACTTTTGCTGAAGGTTGGCAAGGTTGGGGAAGAATGGCTGATGCTCTATTTACATTAGATGCTTCTAAACTTATGGGATCTGAAGAAGAAAGATATCAGATGGCTAAAGAACAAGAATCAATCTTTAATAAATATGCAATCTTTGATACAGAAACTTCTAAAGATAGTCTTTGGAATAGACAGTTTTTTGGAACAATGTTGCAACAATCTGGTTTTGCTATAGGGGCAGCTGCCCAGTTTGCTTTAGAAAACTATCTCACTATGGGATTAGGTAATTTAGCAGAAGGTGCTTTAGGTACTGTTGCTTTAGCAAGAGGGGTTAATGTTGCTACAAAAACAGAAGAGCTTGTTAATAATGTTCGTAAAGCTTCTGCTGTTATTTTAAACTCTGAAAAAACAGCTAGTGGATTTGCAGAAGCTGCTAAAAAATTAATTCCTTTATATGGTACTATAGAAGAACTATCTAAGCTTCATAAAGCAGGAGCTGGTTTAGTTCAATTAGGTATGGCAGGGGTTGGTGCAACTAAACGTGCTCTGAGTGAATTTAACATGGCTAGATCTGAATCTATATATGAGGCAGCTAGTACATATCAACAACTTAAGGACAGGCTTATAAATGAATATAAAGAACAACATAACGGATTAGGACCTGTAGGAAATGAATTAGAAAAAATAAAACAGTCTGCAGAGAATGCTTCTCATGATAACTTCTGGACTAATATAGGAGTGTTATCAGTAATGAATCGTATCCAGTTTGACAACATGTTTAAAAGTTTTTCTGGTACAAGAAGTATATTTAATGAAGAAGCCACTCACTTAGGTGAAAGTGTTTTTAAAGTAACTGGAGAAGTTGCTGGTAAACCTCTTGATAAAGTTTATCAAAAAGGATGGTTCTTTGGAGAACTTGGTGCTGTTAAAGATATTGCAAAAGACTTTGGTAAGAAACAAGCAGCATGGGAAGCTACTAAGATTTTGGGTAAGGGTTTAATGAAAATAGAAGGATCTGAAGGTCTTCAAGAACTTATTCAGAATGCATCTGATAAAGGCTTAGAAGATTACTACTATGATCTTTATCATGGAAAAAAAGGATTTACAGGTAAAATGGATGCTGTTTTATCTAGTATGCAAAATCCTCTAACTGATATGGAAGGAGCTAAAACTTTCCTAATGGGTGCTTTAACAGGTGCTCTTATTTCTCCAGGTAGTAGAGTGATTACAAAAGTTAATGAAAGTATAGCTGAACGTCAAGCTAAAAAAAGCAATCCTAATTATCAAACAAAGAAAGAACAAGCTGCAGAAAGTATAGCTCTTGTTAATTCTATGTATCAAGATCCCACTCAATTTAAAAAAGAATGGATAGCTGCTGTTAAAGTAAATAATAAAGCAGCCGATACAATGGAAGAGGCAGCTAAGAATCATAATAAATATGTTTTTTATAATGCTAAAGAATCAGCATTTGCTAAAACAGTATCTGCTGCTATTAAGCTTAACATGTTTAGCTCTATGAGGGATACTATAAAAGAGCTTGGTTCAAATATGTCAGATGAAGAATTTAAGAAAGCATTTGATGTAGATCCTTCTTCTAAAAATAGAGGAGATGTGGCATCTTTTATGAATACTGTATCTAGTCATGTAGAAGACTACTATAAAACTTTTACCACACTTAAAGATAAGTTTGGAGATAAAGTGTTGCCTGATTTATATAAGAATAATAAACCAGAAGATTACTTTAATGCTAAAGTATCTGAAGCTGCTTTAAATGATGCTATTGAAATACTTTCAACTAATACATACAGAGCTAAACAAACTATCAAAAGGGCTAGTGATCTACAAACAGAAATAGCATCTAATCCTAATATTGGTTCTTCTTCTATAGAAGTATTAACTAAAATGGGATCTGAAAAAGCAATTGCTGATCATATAAAACTTTTAGAAAGTGAAATAAAAGTATCTACTACAGAAGGTATAACACTTACACCTGAGCAAAAAGAATTAATAAAAGATAAGAAGAAAGAACTTGATCTTGCTAAAAGATGGCAGTCATCTCATGCAGATATAGTTGATAACACTGATGAATCTTATTCTCCAGCTGCAGAGAAAAGAGCATATGAAGCTTATTCTGATTTAATTAACTTATTTAATGCTCGTGCTAAGAACACAACCAATGTTTCTAAATCAGATGTAGATGGTAGTTTTATAAATATTATAGATTATATACGTCTTAATAAAGATAATAAGTCATATGTAGATGCTATCAACTTATTGAGTGATCCATATAATATGAAGTTAATTACTCAATCTATGATAAGTGCTCATATGTTGGTAAATGAAACTTTTAAAGCAGAACATAAAGAAGAAGTTAAACAAGCTACAGATACTGCTGATGAAGTACATGGTGATGACTTTGCAGAGAAAGCTAAAAAAACAACTGAAAAAACTAAGACTGAAAAAACAGAATTAGAAAAATATTTACAAAAGAAATATGATGAAGCTAAAGCTGATGCCTTAGCTAAAGGAATAAAAAATATTCCTGACTATGAAGCATGGAAAAAAGTAGCAGGTCCAGCTTTGACAAAAGAATTTGAAGAAAGTAAAAAATCAACTGTCACTGAAACTACTACTGATGAAGATGCTATTCTTGTTAATGGTGTACCTTGCCATATATTGAATACTACAGTAGATGGTGATAATGTAATTGTAGATTATGAAAATGATGCTACAAAAGAAAAATATAAATTCATTATAGATAAGAAAACAGGTAAAGCTAAAGATGAAGAAGGCAATCCTGTTAAAGTTGAAAAACCTACTAAGAAAGAAGCTGCTGAAGAAACTACTGACATAAAAGCTAAGAAAGCTGACATAAAAAGAAGAAGACAAGAAGAATTAAACAAAGAACATAAAATAGGAGATTATTTAGTTTTAACAAATGCTAGTATTCAAACTGCAGTTGGTTCAGATGATAATTACTCAGGAACTGCTAAAATAGTAGGAATCCGTCCTGCAGGAGAATCTTCAAGAGTAAAAGGAACTATAGCTACTCCAGGAGGTGTTATTACTAGTGATTATTATACACTCGAAGAAGAAGGACCAAGTGCAAAATCTTTTACAATCAGTAAAGAAAAGTTAGATAAATCTATTAATGCTAAATATAATGCAGAATTAGCTGCTTTAGAAGGTGGGATACAACCTTTAAAAGGAATTGAAGAAGAATATTTAACAGCAAATAAACCAATTTTAATAAATGGTAAATCTGTAGAAAGTTATACTTTAGAAACCAATATGGATGGCTCAATTGGTGTATTAGATGTTACATTTAAAAGAACAGGCACAACTAGTGTTATATCAGCAGAAGAAGCTAAATCTTTAAGAAAAACTTATATAGTAAGTAAAGATGGTTTACTATATGAAACTGGAAAAGATACTCCGTCTACTGTCTCTAAAGCTGAACAAAAAATAGAAGTAGAACCTGAATTAGAAAAGGGAGATTATAGAAGAGCTTATACTTTAGGAAGAGCTATGGCTCAAGGTAAAAACATTAATAAAATAGATAATCTTGAAACAATTGCTAACTATCCTAATTTAATAGAAGCTGCTGCTAAAATAGAAGGAGATAGAATAGCTGATTTAGATACAGCCCCTAAAGGTGAAGCTAATGCTATTAATGAAAAGTATGATCAACAAGCTAAAGATCTTATAGCAACAGGTAAACCTGTACCAGAAGATGTAGAAGAAACAGAAAATGTTCCTGACACTTCTCAAATATTAGATCGTAAGAAGTTAGCTGATATGAAAGCTGACTCTGATTTTGGTAATGCAGAGTATCAAACAGGATGGAGACAATTAAATCCAAGTAACTCTTTAGCAAACAAAACAGATAACTCTATCATTAAACAAACAGCAGGCACTGTTGAATATACAAGAACTGATGTAAATCAAAATTATGTATTTGATGTTGCTACACCAGAAGTAAGTAATGGAAAAGCTCTCACTTATAAAGTGATGACTGATGATGAATACTATGATAGTCTACCTGCTAACACTCTTACTGGAAGAAAATATAATAAAGGTGAATTATTTAATCAAGATGGTACAGTTAAGCCAGAAAAGTTTGATGAAGTTCCTATAGGTGTATATACTGAAATTCGTGGTAAAGAAACTTTAATTGGTGCTATACATGATCCTTTATGGATAGAATATGAAATAAATGGTAAACGTCCACACATAGCTACTCCAGATGGTCGTGATGAACAACAACACGTTGATAGTGAAGTGAAAGAAAACAGGGCTTTCCGTAAAACAATATTGGATGCCTTTAATAAAAATAGTAACTTTGTTATAACAGGTCACATTTCTGATAAATCTATTGGAGTATTAAAACTCACTGAAGTTCCAGGTTTATTAAAAGATAGAGTTAATCCTAAGATTGGTGAAGGTGGACAAGAAAATAGACATGGCTTCTTTACTATTGTTAGAAATGGTAGGTTAGAAACAGATATTAATAGTGAAGCAACTAAGGTACAAGAAGCAAGTTCTTTTAGTGATAATATAGATAAGCTATCAGGTGTTCCTGCTTTAATGATTCCTACACCAGTTGGTACGTATATACCTACATATGTAGGACTCCCTAAAGTAGATAAAGGCCAAGCAGAGTTTATTATAGAAGCATGGAAAGCATTTACAGGTAAGACAGAAAATGATGAACTAGTAAGTGCAGTTTATGATTCTCTTAACCGTAAACAATCTGAAGGTCTTCCTGATATAGGTGTACTAAGAGATTATATAAGTCAGTATATAACTAATTTAGAAAATAATAAGAAGTTAGATAGAGTGGGTAATGGTAGTGAAGCTCCAAAAGCATCTGCTAGACTTAACATATATAATGATGGTAATATAGGATTAGAAGTTAGAGATGAAAAAACAGATCAATGGTTTAACAATAATGGTAAACCTATTAGAACTGAGGCAGATCTTCCAGATAATATAATAGATCTTTTGCAAAACTTAAGAACAACTATTAAATTTGAAAACCGTAGAAATAGTGATCTTGTAGGTATTAACAGTACTAAGAAAATAAACTTCCTTACAATGAATGAAGGCAAGTTAGTTTCTAAAGAAATGACATACAACGAATATATAATGGATAGAGCAACAACACTTTTAGAAAAAGGAACACCTTCTGAAAATAAAAATAAAGACTGGGTGTATTTTGCTAACCCTGTAGTGAAGATGGAATACTCAAAAGGTGTCGAAGAAGATTCTAATTTTGAAGAAGAAGAAAAACAAACTATACCTGTAGCTGATTTATTTGAATCTGCTCCTGATGAAGATGATTTATTTGCACAATTAGAACGTGCTGCAGCAGCTAACAATATGACTGATGAACAAGTTAAAGAAGAAGCTGATAAATGTAATATTATTAACCCTTTTGAAGATGCTTAAAATAAATATATAATATGCCTTGTCCTAATATAAACAGTCCTCAGTGGAAATCTTTAGTAGAGAAAGTTGGTGAAAATAATGCTTGGAGAGAATTTCTCAAGTATGGTGATGCTATATATGAAAAGCAAACAGTTGACTTAACTGTTCCTGAAAATGTAGTAAATACAGAATTAAAATCTGTAAACATTCTTCAATCTGATAAAGCTAAAGAAGTATTTGCTAAAGGAGAAAAGAACAAATGGAATATTGATAGAATTCTTACAGAACTTCAAGTACCTAAAGAACAAAAAGAATTACTTAAGCAGTATAATACAGCTAATCGTGAAGAGTTAATTACTAATATGTTAGCTGATTATAGTTATGCTATTGAAATTAATATTATTAAAAATAAAAAAACTAGAACTGAAGATTTTGAAAGTGCTGGTGTAGATGTTTATATACAAAATGGAAAGTATTTTATAAGTGGAGGTACGGATGGATCTGCTGATTCAGAGATAACTAAAGAGGAATATGATAATTTTAAAAGGGATGCTACTACAGTAGATGATTCAAATAGTAATTACTATGATAACTTAACAGTTCCAGGAGGAACTAATTATACAGAGAATGAAATAGCTACACCAGCTATCACTCCTTCTATTAAAGGTCATGCTCAATTTGCTACAGATCAAGGTATAGGATGGTTTAGAAGTGATGAGCAAAAAAATGAAATAGGATGGACAGGTAATTGGGAAGATGGAGAACAAATAACAAGTCAGTTTAATAATAAGACTCGTAGGGTATTAGAAGTACAATCTGATTTATTTCAAAAAGGTAGAGATAGAAAAGATTTAATTTCTAAAAAACCTGATGGTAGTAATGATAAGATAGAAAGACAATCAGATGGCACCTGGGCAGTTGTAAATACACAAATAGGTATTGTAGAGTCTGGATTTAAAACACAAGAGGAAGCTGACAATTGGTTAAATCCTACATCAAAAGAAAATCAATTTCTTCAATTATTAAATAAAGATAATAACTGGGTAACATTCTTTGTTAAATCTATTGTACAAGATTCTGCTAAGAAAGGATATGAGAAAGTGTTATTCCCTTCTGGTAAAACTGTTGGAAAAATAGAAGGTTTTGATAAAGTTGAAGAAAAAATAAAAGAATTTAATGATAAACTAGAAAAAATACCTAAAGCTAATACTATTCAAGAATTAAAAGATATAGTAATATCAGTAGGTCAATCTGGTGGTAATTTACAAACAGAAAAAGAATGGCATATTAAAAAAACAAAAGAGGAATTAAATCACTATTTACTTGCTCAAAAAGATACTTTATCTACTATTAAATTTTATGAAGAAACTGTAGCTAATGTTCTTAATAAACAATATGGTAAAGAAAATATAAAACAAGTTACAGATGAACATGGTAGTACATGGAATGAGTTAACTATAGCTCCTACAAGAGATGCTGGTAAAGTTTTATTATCTATTAAGACTAAATCTACTGAGCAGATAGCTAAAGGTATAGACAAGAATCTTATAAAAAGTGAACAAGAAATAAAGTATACAAACTTTATTCAATCATTAGTTATTAATAAGCTGGGTGATATATCTCCTAATAAAAAATTAGAGATGTCTCCTGATGATGCTTTTAAAGCAGCTAAGACTAATTTTGAACAAGCTATAAAAAATGTTAATGATTTTATTGGTATAATAAAAACTGCTGAAACTTTTAATGCTCTTAAAGCTAAAGATGAAAAACGTTTAACTACACTATTGTCTAAGTTTTATTTACAAGATGTATCTTCTTTTGAAGAAGCTGTTACAGCTAAAGAAAACTATGAGAACATTGTAAATAACTTTAACAAGTATAGAGAATATGTTGTTACAGAACTTGCTCATAAAGGAATAAAAATTAAGAAGGGTAAGTTTGAAGTTGTTCAACAAGAAGATGTAGATAACAAAGAACAAGACAATACAGAAGATGTTAGTCTTTCCAATGAAGAAATAAGTAAAGAAAGGTTTGATAGAAGTATATTTGAAACTAACCCAAGAGACACAGCAAGTGTAAGGGTTAAAGCATTGATACAGACTATTAAACAAATGAAGTATGATGAGAAAACAAATACTTACACTCCAGAATATGAATTAGGTATTCCTTTATATGCTAATGGTGATGATGTATTTTTAGATATGTTAGAGGCAGGTATAGCAATGGATCTTTCTAACTATACAGATGGTTCTTCTAAACTAAATGCTTTCCGTGATGAGTTAGGTAAACGTAAAACAGCTAGACCTTATCTAGATGATCTATTAAGTAAGATAAATAAGTATGAAGAGCTTGGACAGTGGGATAAGATTAATGATATTCTCACTGTAGCTTCTAAAGCTTTTGCTAATGAAACACTTGTATTATATACCCTAAGTAAAATGGGTAGTCAAATTAATGGTGTTAAACTTGTTAAGGTGATAGCATCTAATAGAGACACTATAGAAGGACAAGTTACAAGAGACTGGTTAACTAGACATCAAGTATCTGGTTTTTATAATAAATCTGCTGATGGTAAACTTACACCAAATGTAGATAAAGTGGAAAGTCTTAATAGAATTAGACTTGAAGGAAAAAGTGCTACAGGTGATGCTCAAACAAAAAAGTTTATTGAATACTTTAATGTTCTTGGTATTAAGTTTACTGATAAAGATATGCAGTATATGGCTCCTATACTACATAAAGAATTTAAGAAAGGAAAAAACTTTGGTGTTGTATTTAATGATGGAAATCTATTAGATAATATATACAATGATTTTAAAAAGAATATTGACCAACCTTTTGAAGGTCAGTATGGTTTTCAAAATGAAAAAAGAGAGATGGGTATATTAGCCACTCTTTACAATGATGCTAATCCTGGATTATACAAACCAGCTTCTTCTAAAACAGCTGATGGCAAAAGTAAATATTTATATATCCAACCTAACTACGTTGAAGTAGTTAAACGTGAATTTGAAAAAGGAAACATAACTAGTGTAACTAATACAGCTTTAGCTCAACCTAACCAAAGTTTTTGGACTAAAGTAAAGAATGCTGTATACAAATTTGTATTAGGATACTTTAATGGATCACGTGAACAAGAAGCAGGTAAGGATGGTAAAGTAAGAAAAAACTTTACAGAAAAAGAGCAGGTGGTCACTATGTTTATGAAACATCAGGAGAACATGAATGATGGTACATACATCACATTTACTCTTTCTGATAAGACCACTACTATGGAAACAAAGATGACTAAAGAATTCTTTGTTGATAGTGCAAACACCCCTGTAGGTAAAGGAGAAGACTTTATTATAAAAAATGATAGAATAGAATTTACTGATAAATTAAAAGATAAAGTATATAACTCTTTTGTAGAACCTGAAGTTAGTAGAATACTTGCTGCTATGAAACATAGTAGTAAAGTAAATGTTGAAAATTACAGTATAGCTTCTAAATTATTTTACTTTTTTCCAAAGTTAAACTCTGAGCCCTCTTTAGAAAACTTTAGAAAAGATTTATACTCTGGTAAAAAAACAATAGAAGAATTAAATAAACAATACGGTAAGTCAGTAGCTGATGTAGTTCTTGCAGAGTTTGACTCAGCTAACAATGATCAAATAGATTATTTAGTAGAAAACAAAATAATTGAAAAAGACAAGGGTGTCTATAAGTTTCCGTTATTTAATAGAAGTTATGTAAATAAATTTAGAGAAGCTAGTGTATCAAATCAATTATTAGCTAAGCTAATGGTAATGGATATGCAGTTAAACTATCAAAATGCTCAGATTAAAACTATTCAGTTTTTAAAGTTTGATCCTGCTCATGCATTTAAAGCTTATAAAGGATTTGATAAGTCTAAGTCTTTTGATGCTCTTTCTGGTGAAGAAAAAGTAAAACTTGTAAATGCATCATGGGATGAATTTTCTAAACGTGCTGCTGCTCTAATAGCTCCAGGAGGTCAAGGTAACTGGTCTTGGAAATATGATGGTAATAAAAAATCATATAATACAGAGAAATATAGAGCTGTTACATTGAAGGATGTAAAAATGAATGTAGCTAATTATAAAGATGTTGAGACAACAGATGCTCAAGAATTTATAACTATGCAAGAGCATATTGACTATTTAATGAGTCAAGGTAAAATTCCAGGATCTGTTTGGGAGTCTATTCATTCTAAAATAATTAAAGCTGGACCAGGTGGATACTATGAACTTGATCCTAAAGAACTAAATTATGTATTTAGTCCTGCTAAACCAGTGTATGTAAACAGTACTAATGAAGGTGATAGCACAGGTCTTAATAGATTTGACTATATTAAATCTTCAAGATTCCCTCTTATACCAGAACATGAAGCTGGATCTGAAAGAGATAAGCTTAGAATCTGGATGGAAAAAAATAATATTCAGTCAGCAAACTTTGGATCAGGTAAAAAATTAGGAAGACCATCTGTATCTTTAGAAGTATTTGATAAAGATAATAACTTTATAGAACCAAAAGATTTTGATAAATCTATACAAGAGTTATCAAGAGATGGTTTACGTAATCAGCAGGAGCTTCCTCACCAGAAAGATGAGATTGCTAATGTTAGTCAGATGAACCGTACATTGTTTGATGGTCTCTTAAAAAGCAATTTTACATTCTCAGAAATGAAAGATGTAACTGGTGGAGAACTTAAAAATGTAAAAGAAGCTATCCGTGCAAAACAATTTGCTAATAAAGCTCAAGAGCTTTCTGATAAATTAGGTAATGTATGGAAATCTCAAAGAGGACTATATGAGCTTTTAAAACAAGAAATACAAAACGACACTACAGGAAGTTATACAGAGAATGATTTAAAGTCTATAGAGCTTGATAGTGATGACATGTTTAAAATTCCTTTGGAAGTACAGTTTAAATTTCCAAAGTTCCAGGGGTTAATAAACTCAATGATTGATAAGAATGTAAAGTTAAAAGTAGAAGGAAGTAGTTTTGTTCAAGTTAGTGGTGTTGGAGCTAAATATAACTTTAGTGATCTTAGTAAAGGTATTAAGTCTAGTATTATATGGACTGATAGTTATGCTAAACAATTTAAGAGTGGAAAAGAAGTAGGACTTAAATATATTGGAAAAAAGAATGGAGTTGTAGCTCCTGCACAAGTACTTGTTTCTCAATACATCAGAGATGCTAAAGGTAATCTTGTAGATTTATCTCAATTTATTACAGAGAAAAATGGTGTTAAAATATTAGACACATCTAAAATGAGTCAAGATTTGTTTCAGCTTGTAGCAAGCCGTATTCCAAATCAGTCTCATGTATCTATGCTTCCGGTAGAAGTGGTAGGTTTTTTACCTAGTTATATGGAGAATACTATTGTAGTACCGGATGGTATCACTGGTCAAATGGGATCTGATTTTGACGTAGATAAACTTTATGCATATACATCTAAAGTAGTAGAGAGTAAAGATAAAGATGGTAATATTATATATGGTCCTGTTCAGTATAAGATAAACAGTATATCTGATATAGATAAATTAAGTGCAGATCAATTAGCACAAGCTTACAGGGATCTCCATTGGAATGTATTAACACATATAGATACATTTGATAAAATTACTAAGTCAGTTGATAACCCTGAAGTAGGGGCTAAAAAAGAAGAAAGAGAACAACAGTTAAAAAAGTATAATATTGATACAAATGAAGGTTCCAATCTTCCTTTAGACTTCATGACTAGTATAACTAGATTTACTGATAACAAATCTGGTAAAGATGGGGTATCTATATTTGCTAACTTGATTTCAGCTCAAGCTGATATGCAAGATAAGATATTAACTCTTGGGGCTAAAGATAGTAAGGGAGATGTAAAACCTCTTCCTATTAAAATAAAACTTTCTAAAAACAGTCTTGATACAGTAGATTTACTGTATGTTGGTCAAACAGGTGAGTCTAAATCTTTTTTAGGTAAAACACGTAGTATATCTGATAACTTAAACATTGAGTTTACAGAGTCTGTAGATAATGCTAAGAACCAAAACCTTAGAGAGTTTAACTGGGATAACAAATCAATGGGAGCTGTTGGATTTCTTTCAATGCTTACTGATGAAAATGAGCAAGCTGTTCCTATAGAATTTATGATGGATCTTACATCTCAATCATCTATCAAAAGACTACTTACACTTATAGATTTAAAACAAGATAGCTTTGGTACATATGATAGTAAAGCCACTCTTAATAGTATTGAAGAAATAAAGAAAGATTTAATTGATGAGATTAATAAGAAACAATTATTAAAGCCAGGAGAAACAGCAGAAAGTTATTTCTCTACTCCATCTAGAAATCAAATTTTAGATCCTCAGACACTTGCTGATATGTGGATTGTTGGGCAAGCTATTAATCAAAAAGAAAATAAAAGAGTAAATGAATCATTAGAAGGTATTAGAGAAGACTTAAATACTAAATATAAAACTGAGGTATATAAGTCAGTTGATGATTTATTATTAGATTATTATAATACACAGTATAATGCCCTAGATTTATATTATGATGTTGAAGATAAGGGTAGAGAATTAATGACTATACTTGGAGCTGTATACACATATACTAAAGGTATAGGTTCAAATATATTTGATACTAAACAAAAACTTAATCAGTTAAATAAACTAGCTGACTCTTCAAACTTTATTGGTATTCAGGATTTAGCTGGTGAGGTTGAAAAAGATAAAGAGACTGGAATAATATCAATAGTTCCTAAAGGGGAATTAGGTGCTGCTATACAGCATTCATTAATGGTAGCCCAGGATATGTATTTAAAAATATTCCCTATTGCAAGTGGTCAAAATTTAGAAGCTATTGTAACTAAGATTTTAGAAAATCAAGGTGTTAAAATAGATGATATAAGTAAAAATAAGTATACTAGTACTTTTGAGAATATATTTAATTCAGCTATTGATTACTTATACACTTCTCCTGATCTTGAATTATTTGATAATGCAAGAGAAATAAGAAATAGATTAATTAATGGTGATACATCTATAGGTAAACGTATAATAGATTTAAAAGAAAAACCTGAGTTTGCTAAGAACGGATTCCTTAAATATATTGAGGTTAAACCTGTAAATAATTCTGAAGCATACACTATAGCATTTAAAGATCCATTTGGTACAAACGTAGATGTTAAGTCTGTTATATCAGGTTTCTATGAACTAGCTATATCAGGTGATGAAGAAATTAGACAACTTGCAAAAGATCTTGCTGTATATACTTATTCTACAGGTGATGCTGGTAATATAGGTAGGTTTATCCCTATAGACTACTATCTAAAAGATAAAGACTATGCTAAAGCAATAAAGAAGATTCGTGGAACTTTTGTAGATAATATGGCTGACTCTGAAAACAGAGAAGCTTTAATTGATCAGATTGTTCAAAACTATCCTGAAGAGTTTGCTAAGAAATTTAACTACTCTAGTTCAATAGGTGAATTAGGTGATAGTGATAACATGTTCAAGAAAATATTAAAACCTCTTTTAAAAGGAGCTGATACACTAGAAAAGATTTCTAAATTTAGTTTTAAACTTGGAGACTTTTTAGTAGATGAAAAAGCAAAAGGACTTGCAGATTCTCTTCAAGTTCCTTTAAGTGATTCAGAAATAGAAGCAGCAAAAAAAGATGGAATAGATGTCTATAAAGTAGATGATAAAGGAAATCCTATATTAGATAGTAATGGTAAAGTTACACCTAAGTTTAAATATCCTCCTTATATTCTTATAAAAGATAGTTATGAAGGAATTGACTACTATACAAGTAGAACTGCAGACTACCTATACAAAAGAACATCTAAAGCATTAACAGCTGATGGTATTGCTACATATGAAAGAATTAACATTCTTGGTGTAGGAAATATTAAAGAGTTTGAGTTTAACAACCCAGGTTTAAAATCAGTAATTAAAAATAACAATGTAGATGGTATTGACATTGATATGCTTTCTGAAGAACCAGATATGAGTTTTGGTTTAACACCAGAAATGTTTGAAGACTATTCTGTTAAACCACAAGGTACAAGTGAGCCTAAAGGACAGAAGGTTAAAGATGGCATATATGTAAATCAAGAGGGTCTTACAAAAAATGAGCAGCTTGAGCTATTTGATTATTTAAAACCATTCTTAGAATCTCAAGGTAAAAAAACAAACAAAGGTGAAAATGCTCCTATAATGATAGGACTAGGTTTGAGATGGGATTATAAAAGTAATAATACTAATTTAACTCCTGTGAACGTAGGTAAAAACTTAGCTGGAGGAAATACATCTTATGCCTATTATGATTTATCAATAAATGGAAAACCTTTAGGACAAATAACTCCAAGGTTTATAGAGTTGATGAATAAGTCTACAGGAATAGATATTAGTAACTATGATGGTGCCATTATAAATCTTTATTCAAATGGAACATTTATAGGTAATCATTCAGATTTAGAAGAATCTGCAACAGCAGAAAGATATCCTGTAGTTGTGGCTAATATAGGAGGGTCAGGAAATATTATATTAGGTACTGGTAAAGATCAAACTAAAGTAGATTTAAAACCAGGTGCTGGATATTTATTTGGAGTTGATGGTAAAAATAGAAAAATTCAACATAGCACATATGCTAGTGAAGTAAAAGGATTTTTACCAAGTATATCTATTGCTCAAGAAGGTAAAACTTTTAATGAAGGTGATTATAGAGTGAGCATAACTATGAGAAGGGTAATGCCTTTAGAAACAGGAATGCCTACAGAACCATCTGTTATATCATCAAAGAAGGCAACCACTACTACCACTAGTATTAAACCTACAATAGATTTATCAAGAGAGTGGAAAGGTGATTTAGAATCTGCTGATGTTTATAATAAAACTAATCCAAAATTAGTTAATACTATGAGAACATCAGCTGCTAAACCAAATGAGCATTTTGGTAATCCATTTAGTGAAGCAGGTTATGCAGGTACTATAAAAGTTAATAGTATTGGTGAAGCTGTAATAGCTTATAAAGATTGGTTACTTGGTACTAAGTTTCAAGATGTTAAACCTGAGCAAAGATCTTGGATTCTTGATCAAATTAATCAAGGCAAACTAGATGGTGCTAAATTGTTATATGCTGGTAAATCTGAAGCAAGAGGTCAAGGAATGCATCCTACAGCATTGGCTGAAGTTGTTGAAGAATTAAGATCTATAAAAACTAAAGCTAGTGTTGAAATATCTTCTAACTCTAAAGGTCTTGCTGCAGCTCTTACTAATCCTACAGAACTTGCTAAGAAGAAAGGAAATCTCACTGAGTCTTATCCTGTAAGATATGGAAATAGAATGTATAAAGATGTTGAAGAAGGATATCAAGATTTAAAATCTAATTTTAGTAAAGAAGGTAAAGGCCCTAATAGTACATATGCTCTTATGGTTGGGCTTATTAAAGCTAAACTTCAACAGCATCCTAGATTAACTAATGAAATAACAAAACAAGGTGGGTCAGACTGGATAAAAAAAGCTACACACCAACCTACTGATAAAAATACTGTATGGGAAACAGGAGGTAAAAACTGGTTTATTGAAGCTCTTAATGAAGCATACACTGAAGTTTCTAAACCTATTGTAGAAGAAACAATTGAAGAAAAAGAACAACCTACCACTGTAGATTATGGTGGTAAGACATATCTTTTAGAAGGGTCTGAAGAAGATGGTTTTACTGTATACAATATGTCTAAGGGTGAGAAATCTAAAATTGTTGCAGATCAAAGTTTAATTAATAAAATTAACTTGACACATGCTGCAACTTTACATCCAGAACATGTAGTCACGTTGACTAATATGCAACATCAGCCTAGCTACTATGTAGATTTTACAGAAAGAGTGATATCATTAGCCCCCTCTAACTATGGGAAACAAATTACATCAGGTGATATCTATAACAGAGTGATGCTACAATATAAAAACAAATCATTAGTTCCTACACAAGATGAACCTGTTGCATCTGATCTTGATACTACTAAGTATGAACCTAATTACTTAGACATAAATGGTAAAAAAATAGAAACGTTCAAATGGAATAAGGATAAAAAAGTAGCAATTACTCTTACAGGAGATCAGAAGAAAGCAGTTAAACTTATGATTGATCACTTTACAAGTAATCCTGGTGTTCCATACATACTTAAAGGTAAAGCTGGTACAGGTAAGACTACAGTAATACGTGTTATTAATGAGTACTTTAAAGGTAAAAGTTCTGTAATAATAACTCCTACACATAAGGCAGGTAAGAATGCATCTATAGTTACCTATGGTAATACACAAGATAAGTATAAAACATATGCTTCTAGTTACAGTGGTTATAGAGGTGCTCCAACTGAAAGTATACTTATTTTTGATGAAGTTTCTATGTTAAATGATGCTGATTTAGATAAAGTAATGAAGAAACTTAAAGATGGCCAGATGGTTATATTCATGGGTGATCAACGTCAGTTGCCTCCTGTAAAAGCTTCTAGAACATCTGCATTCTTTAATTCTAAAGATGGTAAAAATGTACATGAGTTAACAGAAGTAATGAGATTTGATGAGCAGGGATCTATCTTCAAGATAGCTGATAGATTTGCTGAGAACTTGAAAAAATATGATGTTATTAAGCAGTTCCCTGAAAAACTTATATCTGATAAAGATGCTGTATACACTGTAGATTCTTCTAAAAGATTAGTAGATGCCTATATGCACTATTATAGATTAGAAGGAAATGATCCATCTAAAGTTAGGTTGATTGTTTATGGTAATAAAACTGCAGAACTTTATAATAACCAAATAAGAAATATAATATACAAGGGTGATGCTCAGTTTGGTGTTATTAATAACAATGACTTGCTAACAGGTAATGCAGGATGGTCTACTAAGAATGTTCTTCAAAGTCCAATGGTTAATAGTAGTGAATATAAAGTAGTTGAAAATCCTAAAATACTTAAACGTAGTTATGATGGATTCTCTTTTACAGGACAAAATATTACATATAAAGAAATTGTTTCTGGTCAGTTTGAAACAGAAAGAAACATTACTGTTATAGATCCTTCTAGTCCTGAAAATGCAGCTATATATAATCACATAGCTTGCAATATTATTAACATGAAGAATCTAAGAGCTAATGATAGATATGAGTCTAGATATAACGAAGAGTTAAATAGAATTGAAAAGTCTGGTGTTTATTCATTAACAACAATGTATGCTAAACCATCTGTAGTTGATCCAATAACTAAAAAAGTTGAAGCTGTTGATTTGTATACATTAGATCAATTGATATCAGTTATTAAAAAAGAAAATCCAGAATTATCTGATGATGAAGTTTTAAATATGGTTGATAATGAAACAGTAAAACAATACTATAAAATAGAGCCTAATGTTTCTTTTGGATATGCAATCACTACACATAAGTCACAAGGATCTACATACAAACATGTACTAGTTGATGAGGCTAATATGTCTTTTAGAGATAAAACTAGAAAAATAGAAGATCAAAATGATGATTTCTATGCATATGAAGCTAATCAAATGAGGTATGTAGCTTTCTCAAGACCCACTGATACGTTAATTATTTACACTAAAAAATCTATAGGGGAGAATTTAGAATACAATGAAGGTGATAGTTCTAAATTAACAGAAGATCAACCAACTAGTAATGAAAGAATTGATATATTTAGCCTATTTCAAAGCAATATGGTTGATGATGTAACAGATGAAGTGTTTGGTAATTCATCATCTCGTTTAAATGTACGTGGTATTCTTAATAAAATATATACTAGTGGTACTCCATTAAGCAAAAATATACTAGATTTGGTTGGTAAAACTGGTGGATTTGGTAACTTGAAGATTGTTGTTGATGAAAATCTAGAAAGCCCTGGTAAATATTTAAATGGTGTAATAACTATTAATCCTACTGAAGCTATTGGTTCAACAAATAATGAAAAGTTAGCTAAGCAAAGATTACATGATGTTATAGTCCATGAATTATTGCACCATGTAACATCTGATCTTTTGAATGCTGACCTTAGTAAACTAACAGCTGATCAAAGGAAATGGGTATTATCTTTAAATAATTTATTTAATACAGTACAAGATAAATTCTTAAAGAATCCTGTTCATAGAGAAGCTCTACAAAATGCTATTGATCAATCTAAAAGAGCTGATGGATTTTTATCAGAAAATGATAAGAGCATGTACTACGGATTAACAAGCAGTGAAGAGTTTATAAGCATGTTAATGACAGATGAAGGCTTTAGGGATTTAATGAATAATACCACATACGAGGGAAACAAATCTATATTGGATAGATTTATAGATATCCTTGCAAACATTCTTAAATCATTAGGCATTAGAGTTAGAGATGAGTCTGTGCTAAAAGAAGGTATAACTAATATTGTAGGATTGATAGAATCTAGAAAACAAGATAACCAGGCTGAAGAAAATCCAGCACTAAAATCTATATCTACTTCTAAAGAAAAAATGATATCAGAAAATTTTGAAGAGATCTTAAATATTCTTAACATAAAAAGTGAATGCTAACATGGCTTGTAAATACACATATAGAGGGGTAGAGTATACTAAAACTGAACTATTAGAAAGACTTTCTGTTGATTTATTCAAAGATCTAAATAATGAAAATGTATTTAGATCTATATCTACAAAATCTAAGTCTTCTCCTATAGTTAGTGAGACCAGTCTTATGCTTAATCAAAGATATGCTGATGCTAAAAATATGCTGCAGGCTATTAAAAATAGTGATGATAGTAAAGAAGAAAAGCTCAAGAAAACAGCTTATTACAAAAATGTAATGGAGCAGACAAGAACATCTCGTAAAGAACTACTAGATATGCCTGCTGATAAACAATTGGATTATGTACTAGATAAAGCTATAGCTGATGCTAAACTTGTAGACACATTATTTGCAAGTGACAAAATCACTTTTAATGAGCTAAGATTTGCTAATAATGTAGTTGAAACCTGGAGCAATTTAAATAATGGACTAGGTGTAGATACTATATATGATATTGCTGATGAGGACATTAAAAATAAAGCAAATCTTATTCTTAATAGATATAGAGAACTTAATGATCGTACTAGACAGATAGCTATTAAACTTTTAAAAGATGCTGGAGTAAGTGACACTAAATTAAGAGAAACTTCTATAGCTACAGAGTTTGTAAGAGAACTTAGTACAGCCGGTGTTCCCATTACAAATAAGCTTGCTTATATAATCAAAGAAACAAACTTTAAGATTAATAAAGAGCATAATAAAAACCATGAGACTATTGATTCAAAATTTGAGTTAATAAAAAACCATCCAGTATTTAAACAACTAGGGTGGGACTTATTTATTAAAAATCAAAAGAACAAAGATGATGAAGAAGTATTAGCTCTTAATACAAAGTATTCACAATCTTTCTGGGATAACTTAAGAAAAGCAAATGCTAATAGAAGAGGAGAAATAGAAAGAGCAGGAACTGATAGAGAGAAAGCTAGACAAGCATGGAAAAATTATAATAACTGGATGACTCAAAATACTGTGCCATTTAATTCAGTGTTATTTATAAATTCAGCTGATCATACTGATGAAGACCGTGACAATGAAGTAACTAGAATGAAATCTCTAGGTTTCAATGAAAGTGAGATAAGTGATATAATAGCTGAGTCTCAAAAGTTTTATGAAAGGTTTCTACAGAATAAAGATGAATACGAAGAAAGAACAAAACTTGCTGTTGCAAGTGATCCTTCTATAGTACCTTCTGCTATGACTGATGATGACTATATAAAAGAAAAGGTTAATGAGTATGATAATTTAAATAATCCTCTTAAATATACAGAACAAAAGTTTAAGGCAGGAGAAACTGTTACAGCTTATGGTGGAGCTAAATATAGTTACTTGATTCCTGCTAAAGAAGTGAATAGCATACCATCTGGATACTATGATGAAAACTTTGCTAAGATTGCAGCAGATCCTAAACTATATGAATTCTATAAATGGTATACAGGATTTATGAACGAAAACTTAGAGTGGCTTCCTCAAGAAGAAACAGATGATCTTCAATCTAACTTTTTACCTGTAATAGCTGATAGAGTAGTTAAAGAATATGGATTTTCTAATCTTAAAGAATCTGTTAAGGGATTAGGTGATTGGTTTATGAAAGCTCTCACTGCTAATAACTACGAACAAAGAGTAGAAAAAGCAGCATTTAGTAAAAAAGAAAGAAAAGGTTTTAAAGCAAGATATATAAATGAAAACGTTGCTGTAGAAGATAGATCTAAAGATTTAGTACTTATGGCTAAGTTGTTTAGTGATATGGCTCTTGTTTATAAACATAAGAATACAGTTTCTGCTCAGGTTGATATTATTAATGATATAGTACAGAGTAAAGAGGGTTCTTATAAAATGAATAAGAAGTTAGGTGAGCTAGAACCTGTTGCTAAAGATGCAATTAGACTTAAGTCACTAGCTGAAGCTACAGTTAATGCTTCTTTTTATGGATTAAAAGCTGAAGATAATATATTTAACTCTGATGAACTATTCTATGACTGGAAAGAATTAGTAAGTCTTGGATTATGGAAATCTGAAAAAGCTAAAAAAGCTAAAGTAATAAGTGATAGTATTAAGAGTATTAATGAAAAATTAGATAACGATGATACTCTTACAGATGAACAAAGAGAAAAATTAAATGCAAAACTTGAAACTGAAAAAGCTTCCTTCTATAAACTAGGTGGCAGAAAATTTTCATTAAGTACTGCAATTGATTCTTCTATAAAAGGAACCAGAATTACTTCATTAGGGTTTGCTCCATTTTCTGCTTTTAGAAACTTAATTGTAGGTAAGCTAAATAATAACATACATGCAACAGGAGGTAGGGATTTTAGTAAGAAAGATCTTACTTGGGCTAATAAAATACTTATACAGCTTACTGGTAAATACTGGTCTGGTGGAAAGTATGAAACTAAAATGACCAAGCTTACATTTGGATTAATGCATGATGCTCAGTTAGCTGAAGGTGAAGATGGTATCTATCTTCAATCAATGGTAGATAAAAGTACAAGTCTTGATAAATTTAGAGAAATGATGCCCAAGGCTTATACATGGTTATCATCTGGTGATTACCATTTTAAAGCTCAGATGTTATTAGCTTGTATGAAACATGAAATGATTACTACTTCTAAAGGAGAAAAGATTAGTTTCATAGATGCTCTTAATGAAGACAGAGAGTATGATGAAGATAAGCATGGTCCATGGGATGCAGCTGCAAATGGAAACATGACCTTTGAAGAATTTTATACAAAAAAGATGCTTGGATATAAACAGCTTGCTAATAAACTACATGGTGCTACAGGTAAAGATGTTTATATTAAAGGAAAAGACACAGCTATTGGAAGACTAGCTTTATTATTTAAATCATGGCTTCCAGAAACGGTTGGTGTACGTTTTGATCCTAAACACAGAGATGCTCTATTAGATAGAGATGAAGAAGGATACTACAGAACATTTCTTAAAAAAGTTAGAGAAAAGAAACTGGGTATTGTTAAAATGATGTTACAAACAGCTTTTAATAAAGATAATGGTATTACTGATCCTATGGAACTAGCTAACTTTAAAAAAGCTGTAAAAGAATTCCAAGTTATATTAGCTATTTTCTTAGCCTATGCTATTGCTAAATCATTAACTCCTGATGATGATAAAAAGAAAAAGCTATATAATCTACTTGTGGTTAGACAACTATATGATCTACACAGAGATATGACATATTATTCAGATATACATTCTATTGGAGATTTACAGAAAGAAGTTTTTCCTGTAATCAGAACAGCAGAAAACTGGGAACAAGCAATGAAAGCTATTAGTTACCATTTTGCAGGAGTTGAGAATGATCAAGGTAAAGAGATGTATGATAATGAAAGAACAGCTTTAAGAATAACTAAAGTGTTACCTGTATTCAGTAATATTAATAGAGTAAACTACTACATGAAAGGAATTAGTAGTGGTGGTAGAGGGTATTAAAAAAGAGGGATTAAATTCCCTCTTTTCTAAAAAATATTAAATAAAGTACTATAATACCTATTCCTATACCCACTTGATGATATCTCATCATCTTGCCATCATGATCACACTCACATTCATTATAATCAATTCCTACAAGTGTTTTTTCTTTTGGCATAAATACTAATCCAAATTCCATAATTATTGTTTTTTAATTTCAAATGGATGCTTCATCATAAAGCAATCCTGTTCCTGATCCATGTGTTTTTTAAATCCATTGATAAAATCTTGAATGTTCTTACCACCTACAGGATTATGTGAGTGGACACCACATTGTTTTAATGGTACATTCATCTTCTGGCAGTAACCTACTAGAAAGTTAGCACAATCCATACCTGTCTTCTCTTTATAAGAAGCATAGTCTGGTTCTTGATAACCTTTTTCTTGAAACTGTCTCCAATAGTCATCAATGTGTTCTTGTCCTAAGTCATGATCAAATGATACTAAGTCTGGTACACCATTCTCAATAATCCATTTTTCAAATTCATCATAGTCTCTTACTACATTCCAGGGATGATACCCTGGAATTGTAGTTGTAGGAGTTCTTACATCATCTAGATATAAAGCTGTCTTCATACATTTATATTTTAGATAGTCTTATTGCTATCTCTTTGTTTAAGACTGGTGAAAATCTTCTTTTTTTGTCTGTACAAGCATTTGTAACCACTGAAGTAGTGAGTCCAAGTCCATTAGCTGCCCTATTATAAGTTGTATACATACGTATCATCTCTTGATTAGTTGGGTCATAAACTTTAATACACGTGTCATCATATCCAAATACTCCTACTTTCATACATTTATTATTTAACGGTTATCACCTGATCCTTGAATAACATTTCTAGCTCTTCTGTCAAGAAGCTTTTCTATATTTCTTTGTGCAATACTTTCTAATGGAATTTCTATGTCTCTAGACAATGCAGCAATATACCAAAGTACATCACCGATTTCATCAGCAATAGCCATTCTATTTTCTAAGTTACTAAAGTCTCCATTCTTATCTCTAAGAACTTTCTTTACTTTACCTAATACTTCACCTGCTTCATTAGCTAGTCCTAATGCTGGATAGATAATTACATTACCTGCTCCATAGATTGCTGTCTCTACAGCTTTGTCTTGATACTCTTTAATTGTCATAATAGTTGTTTGTGTTTTAATATTTGTTCAACATGTTGTTTAAGATCAAAAATATCAGATACATTAGCCACTTTATAGTCAAAGTTCCAATTATCTAATTCTGTTTCTGATTGATGGTCATTAATAAGTTCCACATCTGGTCTATTCACTCTAATGATAAAGCCTCCCTGGTTTTTAATAGCAATAGCTTCATTCATAAATCTAACATCTGTTATAATCCAATTAGGAAGATCACCATCATCATCTTTAATATAGTCACACATAAGAGCATTCACCCATATATTAGGATGCAGATTATTTCTCATAGCATCTGTACCTAATTTTTGTAAAAGTTCTCTTATAGTCATGGGCTTGTTCACTTCTGTAATCTCTATAGGAATAGAATCATCTGTAGGAAAAGGTTCTTTATATCTTTTGACGTAGTCTATAGTATTCCATTCAGGACCAAGATTAGTCTTTTTAAATTCCTGATCTTCAAACTTCTCTATGTCAATACCTGTGATATGCTCAGCTATGTCTTTTAGTTTCCCTGCAAACATCTTGAGTTCCCAGCCAGAAGACTCTTCCAACCACCATTCATTTTCAGAATAGTTTTTACAAACTTCTTCTATAGGAGGTTTACCTTCTTGTGATAGTAGATATTGTATAATAATACCTACCGTATTTTTACCACTTCCTGAGTGGCCACTAATTCCTATGATCATATGGAGGTTTTTGAGTCATTGACAAAATTACTAACCAAATATGGTATAGCCAACCTTTTACTGTGTTTTTTCTTCTATACATAAAATAAAAAGAGAGGTCACGATTTGTGACCCCTCCTGTTGGTTTTTGGTTTATAAAAAGTTTACACCCATAGCATTTGCATCTATGTCAAAATCAGATCCTGCTGGTTCTAATTCTGGCTCATCTTGTATGGAAGCAGTAGTTAACTGACCATACTCATTTACAAAGTAACTATGTACACGTTGGTGATCATTCATGAATGTACTAGGATGAGATTCTTTCAATGCAAAGGTAATGTTATTATACATATTCCATGCTGAATCTGTATGAGAGTTATAATTGTGTGTAGGATTATCCATCTCACGTTTAACTATACCCACCTGTGTAAGAGTAAGAATCTCTTCATTAGCAAACAGCTCACCTAAGATTCTACCTTTATCTCTAGGTGTCAGTCTAACATTCTTAAGCATTTGTTTATCATTCAATAAAAGATCATAGTGTTCTTTAGCATGAGCTATTTGATCACTAATTTCATTGATAACATCTTGTAGAGCTGTACCAGAATGTCTTCTTGAATAATTACCCATATCACCACTCACTACACCATTACTACATATAAATACATATGCACCAACAGCACATTTGAATCTCATTGTTTTATTGTAACTATTACTCCAGGCAAACATCATTCCCATATCAGGATCTCCTGCATAGTCTAAATGATATACACCCTGAGCTACCTGTCCATCAAAGGTTCTTTTATATAATTCTTTAGTGATATAAAACCCAGCTATAGAAAGCTGAGTTTTTACATTATCTATAACATCACCGTGACTAACCACGGCATAACGTCCTCCATGAGTAGGAAGGGACACATCTCTTAAATCTTGTTCTGTAAAGAACGGTACTTTTGAAGGCATGATTGTTGATTTTTTGTTTAATTAGAATAAGGAAAGCTGTGTAAACTTGTTGAAAGTTACAGCCTGAATTCCCTCAATTTGTTTATAGATCTCTTCTAAGTAATACTTTGTATTTATATCATACGTATTATATGCTATAGAAGTATCTATTTTATTTACTGTAGTTTGTAACCACTCTCCAGACTCTACTTGTATTTCTCTTCCATCATTATGACACTTTACCATTTTACTTCCTGAGTTAGAAATATAATATCTAACTATTTTCTGTAATTTTTTATTAGATAGCTCACCATCTATAATACTTCTCTCTACAAAATGCCAGCCAGCCTTAGCTTTTACAGCACCACAATAGTCAAAAATGTTTTGATTCTGTGCTAGAAAGTCTTCAGGTTTAGTTCCATGTACAAAGAATGCATATATAGCCTTAGGAATGATCAAAAAGCTTTTATTCTTATGAAGAGTAGCCACCTTCTTTTTAGATAGATCCTCCCACTCAAATGCACCCTTGCATTTAACTTTACCATTCTTACTAATAGCCATGTAGTTGTTTACATCACGGATAATCATTTTAGAATACTCATCATGCTCAAGAGCCAGCTGAGTTAATCTTTCCCATTTAGCACATACTTCCATATATACATCCACCTTATCTTGAGGTATCATCATCTCAAGACCATCTGTATTGAACATCAATGGAATACCTTCTGGAATAGCTAAACTTACCATTTCTGCAAGTTTTGATAATAGAAGCTGACCATTTATAGTTATCTGCATAGTCATTTTAGGATCATATAGAAAACTATTCTCATCACCAGTGAGACCATATGTACTATTAAGAATAATCTTGTACACATAATTCTTAGGATCTGTCTTTGGTATCTTCTTTCTCTCTTCAAAGAACCACTCATACAACTGACCAAATTCTTTCTGTGGAAGGTGAGCAGGAGCAAAGTTATTCTTGATAGCTAGGTTAGGATAGAAACTAGTAACATCTGATGTCATAATAGTCCATCCTTGTTTAGCTTGATATACTCCTGGAGATGTAGCACCATGAATACCACCCAAACCGTAGTCAATCTTTACACCCTTAAAATTAAGTGTATGTTTAAATCCATCTTTAGTAGATGTAATCACCTTTGTACGGAAGTAGTCAAGCACCTTACTAAATTCAGATGTTTCAAACTTTACATAAGGAAGGATACAGTCTGCTAACACTATATAATCCCTGGGAGTACGTAGTGTTTTAAGATCAGATTTAGCTATACCAGTTCTAAGTTCTAAGAAGTGTAGGAAGAGTTCTTTAGATATACGTGGTTCAGATGCAGAGTAGAGATCTATACCATATTCTTTTGTTAGTGTCTGTCTAAGAGATATCTGTTCTTTAGAATGTTCAAATATCTTTTTAGTAGACCTAACATCATTAATACAATAATCTATAACAAGATTCAAAGTTTGATCATCATTAACTGGTTGATCATGTCTGTGGGGCATTTCTTCTACATTATCCCAATCCATGGAATATTGTATCCATTTAAGACCAGACATTTTAGCTTTGTTATCCCAATGATTAAGCTTGAAAAGATCAATCTGTTTAATCTTTAGCTTATATGGGGCAAACTCAGCAAAGTCTCCTCTATTAGATTTATCAATCACTGTTTGAGCATAGTTATAGATATAACTTACCAATGCATGACTGTCTAGTTTTAGAAGACTCTTTTGATTTAGCAGTAGTTTTTGAGTGATCTGAGCATCAAAGTTTAATCCGTTATAGGATATGTGCCATTGATTATCTGCTACACATTTATTAAGAAATGTGATGTAGTCGGTAAAGTCATTTCTTGACTCATGTACTACAAATACTTTTGTTTCTTCAGTTTTGTAATGTTGAAACACTGCAATAAATGCATTAACTAAAGTTTCGTAATCCATTACCCAGTGTGGTTTTTCCATTTTTATAATATTCAGTTAAGCTGTTTCCCCGTTAAAGCCAAAAAAAGCAGAGATTTCTCTCTGCTAATTCTGGACAGTTTATAATTATTAGATAGTACTAATTAAGTTACCAACTTTTGGAGCTGCTGGTTTAGCTTCTAAGAATTCAGTGATATCAAAAGTATCAGCATTAACAGCTAATCTTGTTACCACATCTTTAACTTCATTTACATCTTCTATATAGTATTCATAGAATGTTTCCAAGACTTTACGTTCTTCAGCATAGTCTTTACCATTGCTTCTCTTACCAATCTTCATGGGAGTAACATCACCCCACTCGTTTAGTTTAGCAACCATATGCATACTTTCTTTCTTTTCTTTAGAAATAAGTGCTAATACTTTGCTATCAAGATCAAAAATGGCTTCATTGTAAATACAATCTTCTGTTGCTGGAATCATTTTAAAAGTCTTCTTAGCTCCCCAGCTGGAGGTAATCAACATCATTGATTTGTTCATAATTGGTTTATTTTTTACAAAACTATTGTATATTGTTTAATAATACAAAATCTTCTACAGGAATTTTTAAAGTTTCTTTTTCAATATCACATGGATCACATAACTCTTTTGTTTGTTTTAACAAATCTACACTTACATCTAATAACTTAGCATAACTTTCAAAGTGTTTTTCAGGAAACAAATAAGTCTCTAAAACTTTATATTCTGCAGAACTTTCTCCGTAAAAAGTTTTTATTGCTCTTTTTAATACAGGTGATATTTCAGAATATTTACCAAGCAAAAAATTAAAATAATCATTTTTGTATATTTCTAAATCAAAAACATAAATATTATAATTCTTTATCTGTATCTTTTCAACAAATAATGGATTTGTTAAGATCATCTGTGTTTCAAAATTTATAAACTCTTCTGAAAGATCTTCACTGAATGAACAAATTAACTTAGCATCTTCAGGATTTATTTTTCCTTCTAATGCAATATATGTTCCAGTGGGTTTACCAACAGCACGTTTTATCCCTAGTGCAGGATAAAGAAACGATCTTGATTTTTGGAAATACTTTCCATAGAGTTTATCTATCATCTTTCTATAATTTATAGGGTTATCTTGTCTAGTGCAAAGTCATAAGGCAGATCATAACTTCTGTTCTCATAATGCCAAGTGGCTTTTTCTATAACTTTATTAAATCTATCAAACCAACTGTTCAGTGTGCCTTCACTAACTAAGAAAGGATACACTTGATAGTTCTTATCTATCACTACAAAATGGAACTGAAATTGGTAACCTGCATCAATTAAATTTATGAATTTTATTCCAATAATGGAAGAATAAATTGCAGCCTGCAGCCAGTAGTTATAAAACTCCACTGACTCAGAAAAATCTTTCAGCTCTTTACTAGTAGTCTTGATATCATTAACACTAATCATCTTAGCATCATGATCAATAACTATGTTATCTATGATACCTTTTAATCCAAAAGGTTTACCATTAATAGCACAATCTACTGGTAACTCGTTAAATACTTCTTTGTTACTAAACTCATTAAGGTTACACCCAATAAGGTTACATATCTTAGGGTTCATCTTAATAAGATCAACTCCTGTTTTACAGAAATCATATGTATCTTGGTCTATAAGAGTCTTATTACCTTTAGTCTTTAAGAATTCCCAGTAGCTCATAGCTTCAGCAGTATAAACTTTATCTATACGTTGTTGGTCAGTCTTTAAACTTTGATACAGATTAATATCTACTAGTACATCTAGTACAGCATCATCATAGTCTGTAAACTCAGTTCTTTGATCACCATTCTCTTGAAGCTCTTGAGCATGTCTAAACACTCTGTCTATAACTATTCTTGAGTTTCCTGTAGGAAGACTAGCTGGGCTAATAATAAACTGTTCATTAAACTTATCTGCTTCTAACAATAGAGCATGTATAACTTTACCATTTACTAAATAGCTTTCTGTCTTTTCTTCTCTATTGCCAAGTACATACATCTGATAAAATGCCATTGGATTCCACATTAGCTTGTTAAGGCTACTATAGGAAAAGTTAAATGGCTTGCTATAAAAATCATTTTCCATTGTTTTTATAGTGTCTTGCATCATTTCTTCTAAGCTTCTTTCTTCCATATTCCTAATGTTGTTAATAAGTGTGTAATTCTTTGTGCTGTCTTTGGATCTTTGGTAAGAGCTTCTTCATACTGAAGAAAGTCTATTAATCCTTGAACACTAATCTTGTCATTAAGATCTTCTCCTTTAGTTATTTCTGCCATCTTCTTCTAATTTAAAATGTTGATTGAAAAATTGATCAGTTACTAATCCTTTTACAGCATCTAATGCTTCTTGAGAACCCACTACAGTGTTTCCTTGTTTTTTATAAGTCTGCATTGCTGCTGGAAATACATAACTTCCTCCTTCATTTAGAATATTAATTACATTTCTAAAGAACTGTTCATTTTGTTTAATTTTATATTCTTCTAGTTTCATTTATTAATTGCTTTTAAAGTGTGTTCAAAAGGATTACCTGGGATGTCTTGTACAAGCTTTAACATTTGTTGAGCTATTTCTCTAATTTCTTTCTGAGCATGTGAAGAGTTTCTTAGCTTAAGAAAATTAGCAAAGCTTCTAATATTAAACATTACATCAGCTTGTATCTGTGAATTGTATGTTTTAAAGAACCTGGCTGACTCTTTAGCTCTCTTTCTTCCTAGAAGAGGAGTGAGGTCTTCTAAACATTCATGATAAAGTTCATTACCCTGATCAGTATATCTTTTAAGGATACCAGCCCATCTATCATCCCAATCTGTAGGGATGTAATACTTATCTTCTTTGAGTTCTTTATACCTAGCACTCTCTGCATTCATAGAGCTCATTCTATGCTTTAACAGATGAATATGACTAGCTATGTCACAGTTCACTAGAAAGTGTACAGACCCTTTCTCAAATGGTGTTTCATGGCCATCATTCCATAACATACTAATTAACTTAGGTATTCTTTCTTTCTTTTCATCACTAAGATCTCTGGATGTACTTGTCCAAGCTGAACAAGCAATCATCTCATCAGAACCATAGTGGCCTAGTAGTATTACACTATTTTCCATGTTTTTCATTTTGAGTTTTAACATTATGGCATTCTGTACAGAGCACCTGCAGATTATCTATTTCACAAAATAATCTTTCTATAAATTCTCCAAGATCACTAGATGATCTAAGACTACCAGCAGGTTTGATATGATCTACGTTGATTTTCTTATCAGGAAACCATGATAAACATTCTGCACACTGGTATTCAAACTTCTGTCTCTTTAGTGGACCCTTATAAGCTCTACGAGCTTTCATCTTACATTGTGTAATAGGTTTCCAAAATCTAGACTTCTGTCTAAGAGCACTTCTAATAAAACTCCAAAATGCTGAATCAGTCATTGTACCAGCATTTCTAGTTTTAGGAGCTGCCCCTTTTCTAGGTTTAGCTATTTTCTTTTTAACCATTTCTTAATTTTTTATCTAAGATAGGAACTAATCTGTCTCTTACAGCTTTAGCACCAAAATCTTTTATTGAATCAGATACATCCTTACTCATAGGTAAGACTGTAATTTCTATAAAGGGATACTTCTCTTTGTACTTTTTCATTGACTCCATACCTGGTTCATCATAATCAAACAACATTATAATCTTATTGAATCTGTTTTGTAACTCTTCCATAAGATCTTGTTTAATCATAGTGTTCTCACTATCAGGAGCTATTACATCTATCTCAAGTTTGAGAGACTTGATTGCCATTACATCTTTAAGACTTGAAGTGATGATAAGATTCTTGTGTCCTTGTAGTTGTTCCCAACCCTGGACATAGTTTCCCACCTTAATAAACTTCTTATCTAAAGTTTTGGGCTGGTAGATTTTATATAGAGTACCATCTTCTTTAAAATAACCATATAGATAGAGACCTTTAATACAAAGCTCGTCTTCATCTTTGGTCATACAATAACTTTCTAGTGGCTTCACATTGTGTGCCTCAAGTAGTTTAGATCCAATATTGAACTTAGTCCATAAATATTGATCTTGGGTACTCCACTTTCTAACTATAGAGCTTGTCACTTTATATCTAGAAGCTTTCTGAAACTTTTCTATATCATATCCTCCATTGTTATGAAGAACATAATCATTATATTTTTCTACTATTAACTCACATGCTTTATGAAATGATAGATCTGTTATATCTTTTACAAAATCTACAGCACTACCTCCTTTGCCTGTTGAGAAATCTTTATACCTATAGATATTACTCTTGTCAGTATAAATACACATGCTAGGAGTACGTTCTTTAGGATTAAATAAAGACTTAATCTTCACATCTTGGCCTGTAAGTTTTTCTTTAAGTTTACAAAAGTGCTCAAATATAAAAGACACTGGTATATCTTTTACATCATGCACTAGATTCTTTGTGTTGAACATACAGATTCTTTTTAAAAAATAAGGGGAGAAGTAGAAACTTCCCCCCGTTTATTTACTAAAACTAGAAATTAAAGATTAAAATCATCATTAGCTGGTTCAAAACCACTCACTGCTTTAGATACTAATGGAGAGAAATGATACTTGTTTGTTTTATCAAACTTGTTCAATTTACTTTCATCAGCAGAACAAAACTTGTACTTAGGTAAAGACAATCTTACAATTGTTTTTCCATTATACTCATCTTCTTTACCTGCCAAAAACCAATATATATCATTGCCTTTAAGAATAGCAACAGCTGCATCCACCCACTGTTCAATAGATGTAATATTAGCATTCTTAGATAGAGCATCAATCTCTTTCCTAAGACCCAATTCATTAGAAATAACAATAATCTTACTTAAGATTTCATTTTTATTTACATCATCACTATTGAAATCAGCAATATAAATACTACCACTAACACGAGCAGTTTGACCTGTATATTTTGGACCTTCAGGATCTTCTCTATCAATAGCCCAGCCTTCAAATCCTACAGATGCAGGACCTTCTAGTGTAAGTTCTAAAGATTTTTTACCTGTTTTAGCAGTCCTTACTTGAGCACCATAAATGTGTGCATAAACTACTCCGGCTTCAAAAGATTTTCCTAATCCTGTGCCTTTTACGTCTTGACCTTCTGTTTTGAACATGTGTTTTGTTTTTTAATTTTTAATAATTGATTTAGTTCTCATAGTCTTTGATAGATTTCACTACATACTGTAAGTCATTTTGTATTTCCAATGTGGGAAACATTCCTCTAGGAGACTTACATGTATTTTCACCATTGGTTTGGGTTTCAAATACATACCTAATGTCACCTTCCTTGTTTCTTTTGGCTTTTCCAAACAATACAATAGAAAATAATCCTTCTAAAGTTAGTTTTTCATCAACCATTTTACCAATTGTTTTTGCTTTGAACTTACGTTTACCTTCCATATCTGTTGCTTCTTCTGCATGAGTAAGGAAGAATATAAGAAGGTCCTCTCTCATATCCTTAGGCATACGAGCAATTCTAGCTAGGTGTGCACCTATCTGTGTGAATTTCTCATACCCTTTCTCATTAGCTTTGTCAAAGAATTCAAAGGAACTCATGTACTGAAAGTCATCTACAACTATTGTTTTAATCTCAGGACGTTTCTCACTAACATACTTAATACAAGCTTCTATATTCTCAGGACCAGCTTTGTCATACATATTACCTGAAGGATTTTCTTTACTCCAGATAGTGTACTTCTTTCTCCATCCTTTAAATGGCAAAGGCTTGTTAGCCACGTTAATAATAAATGTTTCTTTTGGATCTAATGCCTCAATGCTAGTAGATTTACCAGCACCAGACTCTGCAATAATTAATACTCCTTGTGCCATATTTGGGTTTATTTGATTTTGATAAGGTCATTAAGCCATACTTTAGCACTAACAGGTTTTCCTGATAGCATGGCATAATAGTCTCTGATAGTCATATCAGAATATGGAGCATCCTCCATAGGTGATGGTGCTTTAGGAACCATAGCAATAGCTTCTTGAGCTTTTTGTGTAGGTTTAAAAACACTATCAGAAGTTCCTGTAAAGGCTGATACTTTACTAATAGCCACTGAACTTCTATGTACAACTTTTAATTCTTCAAGGGGAACTAAATAAGATCCTCTTGAGTTAAGTTCATACTCTTCTTCAAATGAAGGTGTATAAGGCACTCTATACACTTTTCTATCTGAATCAGTTGGATTTAAGTCTGAGTCAATGAGCTCAAAATAAAATCCTTTTGGTTTTTTAAACTCTGATGGAAAAATTCCTACTACAAGTCTTTTTTGTTCATCTAAGAACTGAGTCTTCATGTTAAAATCATAAATACCAATACCTAAATCAGCAATAAGTTCTGCATTGAAATCTCTTATTTCTTTTGTTTTTAGGATTTTGTACTTTGTCCTTTCATCTTCGGACATGCTGTGTAAAATACTCATGTTGTTTTGTTTTTTGTGAATGTGAATTGTTAAATTGTTGGACCATTTGTATTTGTAAATCTATTAGCTGTTCTTCTTTGTGGAGGCTGACCTGTTGGATTGGCTGCTTGAGGTTCTCCTACTTCTATCATTCTTTGTTTAGCAAACTCTGCTTTAAGAAATATTAAGTTGGTATCATCTGCACTGTTTCTTGACTTAAGAATATGGCAAAAGATATCATCTGTTTTACATGGATATTCTTTACGGCCATAACTTTCTATATCAGCTTTGTATGGTCTAGTTAAGACTAAGACCATGTCAGAACCTTGTTGTAATGCATCCCCACCAAATATATCAGCACTAGTTGGATAGTTTCCTACAGTACCAGGCATCTTTCTAAGAGGATCATCAATACTTCTATTAAGTTGAGAGATCATAAAGACAACTATTGGTAGTTTATTCTTTACTTTCATTAACATCTCTACAGTGTTATAGAGAGTATTGATCTTCTCTTTTTCTGTTATGTCTTTCTTAATTAACCAACTATGATCTATAGTTACAATTAGTGGTTTACCACCTAGCCCTTCATAAGCTTTGTAAATAGCTTCTTCCATTGACTTAACTGTAATAGGTTCATTAATTTGGCATCTAAAGTTACCAAACTTATGGAATGTTCTAGTATCATTAAGATAGTTTTCCATCATCTTAATAGCAAAATCATCCACTTGTTTATGTGTACTCAACACTTGATTGTAGTCAAGACCCACTTGAGATGCAAAGTCTCTAGATGCTGTTTGCTTAGCACCCATCTCAAACTGAAATTCTAAAATATTGAAATCTTGTGTAGGATTAAGAAACTTAGCTTCTCTTAGTATTTGACTAACAAACATTGTTTTGCCTGAACCAGGTCTAGCACCTATAGTTAACATTGATCCCCACTCTAATCCTGCTACCCCTGAATTATTAATACCACTCCAGGGAAGACTTAAAGATTTAATTTTACCAGACTGCCTGTCTTTTATATATTGTAGACCTTCTTCTAGTATCTCAACATACGTTTTAATACCAAAGGGTCTATCCTTTTGTGGAAGATTGAGAATATTCATTAATTTAATCCTAGTTTTAGTTTTGTAAAGGTATATAACTTTAAGGAAATTATCAAAATAATTTCAATCAAATAATACTTCCAGAAAGAAATATTTATGATAAAAGTGTTTATTATAAACCAGTTAACAAAACTAAATATTAGTCCAATTATAAGACTATGTACCAATTTTTCATATACTGTCATTATCTAATAGTTTTGGGTTATCAATTATCTGTTGACAATAATCAGCAAGTTTTGAACTCACTTCTTTTGTCTGTGGATTATGTTTTTTTATAAAATAGCTGCTTGTTGCCATATACATATAGTTTTTCTTTCTAAAGGCTTCATTGTAATAATCTGTTGCATCTAGTATAAGATCCCAGTCATATTCTGGATATGTCTTAAAAAACCATACAAACTTATCTTTTAACTCTTGTACAGATTGTCTAGCTAATTCACCTGAAGGCAATCTTTTAGCTGGAAATGCTTCTCTATATTCTGTAATCTTTTGATTAAAATCTTCACCAAGTACAGCTGCTGTTACTTTTTTCTTTGTTTTAACTAAATAAGTCTCAAATTCATTAAGTATAACAGCTGCTTTGTTAGTTAAACCCCCTGATTCATCTATTAATCCTTTATGTTGAGCAAGCATTCTTTCAGCATCTACGTTAATTAGTGCTTTAGAAGGTACTATCTTCTCTCTACAACAGTCTAAAAAATAAATTTGATTAGGACTCACATTCCACTTGATCAAGGTACTCCATAGTTGATGACTCATAATCTTTCTTTATTTTGTTAT
>Ga0114962_10000181_pt1 | contig 54983 bp, 79 predicted proteins | sample C_130820_MF_Meta_FD_87017 | JGI IMG/M metagenome (GOLD analysis project Ga0114962, IMG submission 87017) | Freshwater microbial communities from Lake Croche, Canada to study carbon cycling - C_130820_MF_MetaG | ecosystem: Environmental > Aquatic > Freshwater > Lake | place: Lake Croche, Canada... | reverse complement strand
TGGAACTTTTTTCGGTTATGAATGAGTTCTTCCAAACTTCAAACATCTGGTACGAAGATATTTCTTTTGATGTAACCCCAACAACATCTTTGTATCTTCAAAATCCAGATGCGTTTACCTACCAAGTTGTTCCCGATCAGGGTTCGATTACCCGCCTTGTTGGCGTAGTAGACTCAAAAGAGTTTCCGCAAAAAGCGTTCATGCCTACACTTGGATATGTTGTTCTTGCTAATTCCCCTCAAAATGCGGACACGTATCTTTGCCGGGTATTCAAAACAATTACAGATCCAGTTACCCGTGAAGGTTATCCAGTTTTTCCAGATTGGATTTTGAATAAATATGGCGTAGAAATCCTCGATGGGCTACTTGGGCGCATGATGAGCCAACTTGCAAAGCCATATTCTTCACCACAACTGGCCCAAATGCACTTGCGTAACTTTAAGTCAGGTGTATCGCAGGCAAAAGTTGAAGCTGCACACCAAAACGTGTATCGTGGTCAAAGCTGGCGGTTCCCGCAAACTTATGCGCGCCGTCGTTATGTACAATTCTGAGTTACCTTAAAGGTAACCTACGGAGAGCAAAATGGCGGTCTATAACAAATTCAACCAGTTCACTAAGGATCTGATCGACGGCAAACATAACTTTGCATCGAACACATTCAAAGTAATGCTGACAAATACTGCTCCGGTTGCGACAAACCAGATCAAAGCTGATATTACCGATATTACAGCAAAGAATGGCTATACGGCCGGCGGTACTGCTACAACGATTACTGAATCAACAGCTTCCGGTGTAGCAAAAGTTGTTGGGTCTAACGTAGTCTTTACGGCTACTACTGCCACTGATGCCACAGGTATTGGCCCTTTTCAGTATGCGGTACTCTATAACGATACACAAACTTCTCCTGCAAAACCCCTTATTTCATGGTGGGATTACGGTTCTGCGGTTACTCTTGTAAGTACAGAAACGCTTACTGTTGCCTTTGATGCCACTAATGGCATTTTCCAAATCAGCTAAAGGAAAGTAGCCAATGGCAATTTCGCTCAAGCATAACTTTACATCGTCAAAACCCGATGGCACTGATTCGACGATGGTTCAGCCATCGAATTGGAATGCTGAGCATACGCTTACGCAGGCTACAAACAAACTTCTTGGGCGTACTACTGCTTCGACTGGAGCTACAGAAGAAATTTCTGTAGGCTCCAATCTATCATTTTCTAGCCTTTCACTAAACTTAGCTTCGTCAGTTTCAATTACTGCCCTCACCTCTACATCGCTTAGCGCCGGTGCTGCCACATTTACTGGTACTGATTCAGTGAAGATGGCCGCAGGTACAGTAGCACAGCGGGTAAGTACATCTGCCGGGGCGTTTCGGTTTAACACTGACTATAGTAAATTCGAGGGGTATAATGGAACCTCTTGGAACAGCGTAGATATGTTGGGATATCAAACGATCACTTCTGGAACAGGTGACGTAACACTAACAAATGTATCGCCAAAAAATATTTTTGTATCTGGGACTTCCACCCAAAATATCATACTTCCAAATGTAACGACGTTACAGTTAGGATGGTCTGTCAATATAATCAGCATTCAAACTGCTGGTTCGGTTACCGTAAAATCATCTGATGGAACTGCATTTTCCGCAGGAAATCTAGCGGCTGGAATGACTGGCCAATATTTCTGTATTGCAATTACTGGTACTGGTACTTCATCTTGGGCACCTGCATTTGATGGAGCAGCAACTTATTCTGGCTCTGGTGCGCTAGTGTTTAACTCTGCACCATCTATTAGCAATGCTACCCTTAATGGTTCAATTACAGAAGCTGTATATGCAGTTAGCGGTACAACGCCGGCTTTGAGCGCAGGTAATGGAACCATTCAAACTTGGACGTTGACAGGAAACTCAACTCCAACCAGTAGCTTAACGACTGGGCAGTCTATTACGTTGATGATCAATGATGGTACTGCATATACCATTACATGGCCGTCTGTAACTTGGGTAAACAATGCTGCTAGTGCTCCATCTTTAGCTACTACTGGTTACACTGTAGTAGCTCTATGGAACGTAGCTGGTACCCTTTACGGAGCGCTTGTAGGGAATCAAACATGAGTTTAGTTCATAAATTACAAGGGGCAGGAGGAAGTAGTTCTGCCCTAAGTTTAACGTATCAAGGCAGTGTTACCACAACGTCTGCTTCAACAACATTTACTTATACTTCTGCCCCTATTGGAACGGCAGCTTCAAATCGTCTTGTTATTGTTGTTGTAGGAAATCGCTGGGGTGCAAGTTCTGGTGGCTTAAATGTGACCGCTGTTACTGTTGGTGGCGTATCTGCAGTTCAACAGGTTGTTACCACATCCCCTACTATTGTGTCTATTTGGTCAGCCATTGTTCCAACTGGCACAACAGCAAATGTAGTTGCGACCTATTCAGCAGGACCACTTGGAACTTCAATGAGTGTTTATACAATTCATGGTGGTGCAAGTATTACAGCTAAGACAACAGCACAGGCAGTTCAAAGTGGTGGTATAAATCCTATTTCTACAACAATGAATGTTACAAACAAAGACATAGTTATCATGGGGACAACAGGTGATAGTGCTACTTCTGGTGTTACTCTAGTTGGGGTAACAGAAAATATTGAATATAATCTTACATCAGGGGCAAGAGGGGTTTATGGGGCAGGAAGTCTCGAAATTACAGCAACCCAGTCAGGAAGAACCTTTTCTGCTACTTATGGAACAACAGATCGTAGTGGCATTGCTGTAGCATCGTTCAATAAGTAAAGGAGGATAAGTTATGTATGTAAAAGCAACCGACGCAAATGTTGAAGCATTTCCTTATGGTGCATCTGAGCTTATGCGGGATAACCCTAATACCTCTTTTCCGGAGTCAATCTCTGATGAGGTTTTAGCTCGGTTTTATGTTTATCCTGTAGTTATGCAGGAAGTACCGCAACCATTTGACGAAATTACGCAGAATGTAGTCGAAGTTAATCCTACCCTTGTTGATGGGTCATGGATTCAAACATGGGAAGTAACTGCTGCATCTGATACTGAAGTAGCAGACCGCCTTAGTGCCTTGGCACGTAATGTGCGAGCTATCCGGGTTTCATTACTAGCAGAAACCGATTGGGCTGGGCTTTCTGATACAGTGATGACGCCAGAAATGGCTGCATATCGGCAAGCGCTTCGTGATATAACTTCTCAAGATGGTTTTCCCCGTAATGTGGTTTGGCCAAAACTATGACCGTATCTCTCAAACATACAACGCAAGCTGCTGGTACTGATGCCGGCAATGGTGAAATCCGTAAAGCGCAATGGAACGAGGAGCATACGCTTTCCTTGGCCACTGGTAAGCTTTTGGGGCGCAGTACTGCGGGTACAGGTACAGTCGAGGAGATTACTCCCGGGACTGGCCTTACTATTTCCGCAGGAAATTTGAATGTAAGTACTGTTCCGGTAGCTAACGGCGGCACGGGGCAAGCTAGTAACCTGACGCAATACGGCATTGTGTATGGAACCAGCACCACCGCGATGGCTACGTCCGCAGCCGGAACCTCGTCTCAGGTTCTCCACGGCAACGCCTCAGGCGCACCAACTTTTGGCGCGGTCGCACTAGCAACTGAGGTGTCTGGAACCCTTGCTGTGGTAAATGGTGGAACTGGTGTTGGCTCATCAACAGGAAGTGGATCAGTAGTTCTAGGGACTAGCCCGACGATTACAGGCGCGGTTTCTTCCAATGCAACATCGGGAAATGGCGCCATTATTGGGCAACAAATATTCCGTCTTGCTGCCGACGTAACTGCATTTGGCCCTACTATCGGCGACTTCTTTGGGGCCACATCGGCTATTTCTCTCGAAGCATCGTCTGTATATGAGATTGTAATTTACGCGGTTATGACGAAAACCACGGCAGGAACTGCAACGTGGACCTTGACCGCATCGTCGGCCCCTACGCGCATCATAGGCAACTATCAGGCGTCTCCAATCACAGGTATTGCCGCAGGTGCGCCAACCAGCGGCTTTACGGGATCGCAGGGTGCTACCACAGCGGCATTTGCAGTAACAGGCTCACTGACAACTGCGGTTAACCATGCGTTTCAGTTTGTTGTTCAGGTACAGACCAATGCTGCGTCGAGCTTTAAGCTACAACTTACCCAGAGCGCGGGCACAGCAACACCTCTGGCCGGGTCTTACTATACAGTCAAAAAACTTAGCGTGACCACTGGCACGTTTGTATAACCTAGTGAGGTAACCGTGTTAGGGATTTTTGATACTGCTATCTTTGACCACAGCACCTTTGATGCAGCAACAAATCAGCTTGTAGCTGTTCGAGGTGTTTATACAATAGATGGTAAAAATGCGGTTATCCGACATGACTGGCAACTTATTAGCCAAACAAGATCGTATGCTATCACTGCCGGAACATCAAATCTTGTGCATGGTTACTGGATTCAACCAGTAACTGGAACATACCAGTCTATAGGTTATTCTGCCCTACTTTATGAATCTTCGTTTTTCTATACTGATAACGAAATTATTTACGTGCCTTGGAGCCAGTCTTCCATTATGGTATCAGCAGAAAACCGTACCATAGCCTTGCTACCCACTTACCCGGTAGAAGAGCTTTCGGAGTACCGTACTGAAACCGCAGAACCAAGATTGAGGGCTGTAAGTTGAAACTCGGAAAGTTCACAAAAACTCCAGTAGAGCGTAAACGATATGCGCTTGAGTATGCAGATTGGCTCGATACAACTGAGACAGTCTCTTCGGTTACCTTTACGGTAACTCCGATCGACACCGTTCCGCTTGTAGTAGATGCAAGTTCAATTTCATCTTCTGGGACCGAAGTTGTATTTTTCATAAACTATGGAACAACTGGAACTACATATACATTAGATATCCAGATTACTACTTCTGGCGGTCAGATCAAAGAAGATCAGATTCTGTTTGTGGTAAAGGATCTATAAAGATGGATGTTCTAGAGTTTCTGATGAAGTGGGCAGTGGCTCCAGTCATTGGTATTGTCTTTGCCATGTACACACGACAACAGTCACACGACACTGACATTGCCGTGCTAAAAGCTACAGCCACGGCCAACAAAGAAGCCCACGACCGCGAGTTCAAGCAAATACAAGACAGCTTCAAGGCTGTCTTCCTGAAGCTGGATGACATTGAAAGGGCGCTACGCAAATGATTAACAAGACCTCCTCCGATCTGATCAAATCCTTCGAGGGATGCAGCCTGAAGGCATATAAATGCCCCGCAGGCATCTGGACCATTGGCTATGGAACGACCGCCGCCGCTGGTGTGGGCGTCATCCCGCATGAAGGCATGAAGATCACCCAAGCGCAGGCAGATCATTACCTCGAGATCACCATTGAGAAGTTTGCCACTCAAGTTGCGGCAATGCTGACGCGCGCCACCACAGAAAATGAGTTCGGTGCGTTTGTCTCGCTGGCCTATAATATCGGTGTGGGCGCATTCAAAAAGTCTTCTGTCCTGCGCTACTTCAATGCGGGGGATCATACCAAGGCGGCGGACGCCATCCTGATGTGGAACAAGGCGGGCGGCAAGGTTCTGGCTGGCTTGACGCGCCGCCGCATGGCCGAGCGCGATCTGTTCCTGACCGATTCTACGATGATTGCTACGCGGATTGAAAGTCGCGCAACAGTGCCAGCACCTGATATGCCACGTGATACCCCCGTTGAGTCAAGCACTATGCAGGCCGGGTTCATTCAAGTGGCATCGGCGGGCGCGGGTGGGGTAACCGCCGTGTCTGCGCTTAGTGGCACCGCCCAGATCGTGGCGATGGTGTTCTGTGGCATCGTGGTACTGGCCGCGCTGTGGATCATGCGTGAGCGCCTGCGGAAGTGGGCTGAGGGTGACCGCTGATGCTCAGGTGGATCGAGATTGTTATAGTCTGCCTGATTGTCGGCTTTGCCTTTGGTTACTATAAAGGCAGGGTCTCCGTCAGGAGTGCCATTATTACCGCCCAGAAGAACCAGATGAAAGCTGCCGATCTGGCATCTACCAGAGAGGCCCAACGCCTAGCCGCCGAAGCCGTGGTTGCTGATCTGGCCCAACAACTTGAGGACGCCGCCAATGCACAGGTTCCTATTTCTGCTTGCTTGCCCGCTGATCGTGTCTTGCGCCTCAACCAGCGTTAAACCGTTACTGCCGCCACCAAGCCTAACACAACCCTGTGCTAATCCCGTAGTGCTACCTGCACATGGCCTGAATGATCAGGAAGTTGAAGTACAATGGGGTCGTGACCGTACTGCATTACGTGTTTGTAAAAGTAAGTTGGATGGACTAACAAATTGGGCTATAATGCAATCTAACCTTCGGAGGTAACCAGAATGTTCGGCAATAGCGTATCTCGACCGTTTCCAAGTCAAATTGTAGATGTAACCGGCCGGTTGAAAATGTCCCGCCATCAAAACATCTATGATGCTGACTTTGAGTATGGGTCTCAGCCTCTGCGCTGGGAGTCGCTTACTGCTGGTTCTGCAACTATTGTACACCAGCCGGGGCAAGGCGGCGTCCGCATGGCAGTAACTACTGCTAACGGGGATTTGGCTATTCGCCAGAGCCGGCCTTATCATCGTTACCAGCCGGGCAAAACCATGTATATGGCATCTGCTTGTTTGTTCGGTGCAGCGACTACCAATAATCGCCAGCGTGTCGGATACTTTGACGACTCGAATGGTATCTTTTTTGAACAGGGCGATGCGACTGCTACTAACCCCTACGGTATGAGCGTTGTTATTCGTTCTGATGCTGGCGGTGTACCCACTGATACAAAGATCAGTTTGGATGCTTGGAACGGAGATGCTTCCATAATCCAAAAGCTTGACTGGACCTGTCTTCAAATGCTCTTTCTCGAGTATGCTTGGTACGGCGCTGGTGCGCTTCGCTGGGGAGTGTATATTAATGGTGACCCTGTTATTGTACATCAGATTGGCACAAGCAACCGTGCGGGCCAAACGCTTCCTTGGGCCCGTACTGGTAACCTTCCTGTCCGTTATGAACTACGTAATGTAGGAACTGTTGCAGCCTCTAATGCGTTTCTTCACTATGGCGTATCGGTTATGGTTGAGGGCGGGGTCGATGATCAGCGCGGCTTTACCTATGCCTATGGTATGGCTCCAGCTACGCCTCGCCGTACTGTTGCATCGAGTAGCACCCGTTACCCCGTACTCTCAATCCGTAACCGTATCATGGGTACTCTCGAGTATACGCAGGCTACCTCTGCTATTACCGCTGGTACTACTACATCGCTTACGGCTACGGGCACTCCATGGACAGTAGATCAGTGGAAAGGCCGTTGTGTTTCTTATGTTAATACCGGTGTGACTTACACTGCTCGCATCACGAGTAATACAACAAGCGTCCTAACCATCGCTGATGTTGTTACCGGTGGCGCTGCTCCAGCCGCTCCTGTAGCTGGGCAAAACTATACCATCGGCCTAATTAACCGTGGTCAGATCCTACCACGGCAGCTCTTGGTTTCTTCTTCTGCAATTGCTTTGGTTGAGATCATTGCAAGTACGACAGCAAGTCCCGTGACTTTGACCGGCGCTACATTTGCCCCGCTAACTGGTTTGGGATCCGCCAACTCGTTTGCAGAGCGCGATGTGTCCTCTACGGCCCTCACCGGCGGTGAAGTCGTTATGGCATTCACTGCTCCTGCCGGCGGTTCTGGCTTGCAACAACTTGACTTGTCGAACTTGTTCCCGTTGTACACCAACATCAAAGGGAACGTACCCGATATCCTCACTCTAGCAATTACCACAACTGGTACGGCTTCTGATGTGGGCGGTCACTTTATCTGTCAGGAGGCCATGTCGTGATCGAGGAACTTGTAGGCCGTACCTTTGCAATTCGTAACGCAGCGCACCTTGCCCACTGGCGGGCTAAGGGTGCGGGCTCTTTTGCAAAACATATGGCCTTAGGTGACTTCTACGATGATATCATTGAAAAAGTCGATACAATCGTAGAAGCTTATCAAGGCTGCTATGGAGAACTTATCGGCGTTGTAAAGCTTGCAGCTCAGGATACTAAGCGCGATATCCTAGCGTCGATCACTGAGGAGTATGATTGGGTCATGCAAAACCGTGAGGAAATTGCTAACAATAATACGTCCATCGAAAACATGATCGACGATCTATGCGCTACCTACGAAAAAGTCCTCTATAAACTGAAATTCTTGTCCTAGGAGCAAACAAATGGCAAAGATGCCCGCAAAGATGATGGCCGCTTTTGAAAAGAAGGACATGAAGTCCGACAAGAAAGCCGGCGTTAAAGAAAACTCGAAGGCAGACATGAAAAAAGATGCCAAGATGATGCCTGCCATGAAAAAAGGTGGTATGGCTAAGAAGGGCATGATGTACTGATCATGGTTAAGAAGCCTTCATCTCCAAAAAGCAAAGTTAACGCTTCAGGTAATTACACAAAACCTGAGATGCGGAAAACTATGTTTGAGAAGATCAAGGCTTCTCCAGTGCAAGGTACTAAGGCAGGTCAGTGGTCTGCCCGAAAAGCACAGCTTCTTGCAAAGCAATATAAAGCAAAAGGTGGGGGGTACAAAGACTAATGAAATCCCCCCAAAAATCCCTAAAAGCTTGGACAGGGCAAGACTGGCGTACCAAATCAGGTAAACCTTCCTCTAAGACTGGCGAAAGATATTTGCCTGCTGCCGCTATCAATTCGTTATCTGATTCAGAATATGCGGCTACAACAAAAGCAAAGCGTCTCGGAACAGCAAAGGGTAAACAGTTTGTCAAACAGCCCAAAGCTGTTGCGGCAAAAGTTCGTAGTTTTCGGCAAGAGGGTAAATGATGGCAAAGACACCAGCATGGACAAGATCAGAAGGCAAAAACCCTGCCGGCGGTCTGAATGCTAAAGGTAGGGCATCAGCAAAAGCTGAAGGCCATAATCTGAAAGCTCCAGTCAAGTCCGGTGACAATCCTCGCCGCGCTAGTTTTTTGGCTCGTATGGCTGGTAATCCCGGCCCCGAGCATGATGAAAAAGGCCGGCCAACGCGCCTTTTGAAGTCGCTTCAGGTTTGGGGCGCTTCGAGTAAAGCAGATGCAAAATCAAAGGCCGCAGCAATGAGCAGCCGCCTAAAAGGAAAGGACAAATAATATGCCCGAAGAAATCGTAGAAGAGGTTACCTCTGAGGTAACTACTGAAGAAACCTCTGAGACTGTTACTGAAGAAACTCCTGTACGTCGTCGTCGCAAATCGACTACTCCTGAACCCGAAGTAAGCTATACTGTTGAGCAGTTGGCTATTGAGGTGGCCGAGCCCAAAGTTGTTGATGAGCCAGTTGAGTATATGAGTGCGCAGACTCTTGCAGAAATGAAACATGGCGCCGATGCGTTGAAGCGACATATCGTAAGCAACGCTGCCGAATAATTTAGGTGACTAACAATGGTTGCGCTCAAGCTCAAAAATTTCGGCGGTATGATACCGGCAGTAGATCCACGTCTACTACCTGAAAATCAGGCTGAGCTTAGCGAAAATACATGGATGTACACGGGATCTATTGAAGGAATCCGTGTACCTACTTTAGTATACACTTGTTCAAATTCGTATACTCGAAAAGTTTACCGTATCCCCAAACAGTACTACGATAAGGCTCATATTCCAGATTCATTTTGGCTTGAGTTTTCAAATCCATTTATTGACGTAATCCATTCCCCAACAGTAGGGGATACTTATGATCGGTATTATTGGGCCGGTGCTCAAGACTACTCTGCAAATACACCGATGTATAACACCACTGCACGGATTGAGGTAGGAAGCCCTCCATTCGTTCTAGGGATTCCTGCCCCAGCTATAGCTCCATTTATTTCTCGGGCTAGCGGAGTATATATCCTAGAAGCATCTTTTGGTGAGTATGATACCTTAAAGAATAAAACTACTATCTACTATAGTCATGCTTATGGTCAGGATACGGATTCTTTTAGATCTGCAACTGGAGTTAACGATATAGCTTATGGGCTATACGGCGCTACTCGTGCTATCTCATCTCTAAAAGGTAACCTAGATCAGTCTGCGGCGCCTGTTCAAACCCTAATACCAAGAAACAAGTATAGTACCTCTGGCCAACGCGCAGAGATGCGGTACACGACTGTGCAGTCTGGCTTGCGTATTACTATCTCCGATAGCGGCGGTATCACACTGGGTGTACCTACGCAGCCATCTCCAGCAACATCGTCTAACCCACATGAAGGTACGGGTATCCAAGAGGCTAGGGCTTATGTCTATACATGGGTATCTGCTTATGGAGAAGAAGGTCCACCATCGCCGGCTACTCTTTACAATGGCTGGAGCGGTGACCCATGGATTATAAAACTTACGGCCCCAACAACGGCCAATACTACTGATCGTAACCTATCAAAGGTTAATATCTACCGCACTGTCACAGGTGTTGGCGGGGCAACGACCTATTTCTTTGTAGCACAAATTGATATCGGTCAAACGGTTTACACTGATTTAATCGGTGATGACGTTGTTTCGGTTAATCAAATCCTGCCATCAACCTACTGGTATGCACCGCCATCTGATCTCGAGGGTATGGTGACTATGCCTAATGGCATGATCGCAGGCTGGCGTAAAAACGAGATTTGGTTCTGTGAACCTTATCGGCCCCATGCTTGGCCGTCTCCATATACATTGGCCGTTGAGTTTGATATTGTTGGCCTCGGTGTAATCGGGCAGTCACTTATTGTATGTACAACGGGAGCCCCATTTTCTATCTCTGGGGTTAATCCGGCTTCTATGTCTGTATCCCGGATTACATCTAATGAATCATGCCTCTCTCGTGGGTCGATCATCAATACTGCTTCAGGGGTAATCTACGCATCACAGCATGGCCTTGTTCTAGCTGTTCCGGGAAGTGCACAGGTTGTCACTAGGGATATGGTCACAAAAGACCATTGGCTTGACTCCCTCAATAATCTCAATATCCCATCTCTTCATGCGTCTATCCTAAACGGGGCATACTATTGCTGGGGAACAGTTCAGCCCGGATGTTTTGAACCTACAGCGTTCGAGCCTTCTGCGTTTTTGCAGAATGATTATACAGGTGCGCAAAACGGGGCGATTATTGATTTTTCTAACCAGCGGGTATCCTATGTTAAGTTGAGTTCTGATACTCCAACCTTCAACTGCTATATAGATAACTGGACCGGCGAAACCTTTGTCTTGCGCGATGGGGCTATTTACTGGGTTGATATCTCTGTTGAACGGGCACATGGCCCTTATACTTGGAGATCAAAAATTCTTGAGACTCCGAACAAGCGTAGCTTTGAAGCTATGCGTGTTTACTTTTCTACATTCTCTGACACACCGGATCTGAATCCAGTTGCAAATACCAACCCGGTTCAAAATCTTGCTGCTGATCAGTGGGGTTTAGTTCGACTCTATGCTGACGGGGTTCTTTGTTTTACCCGCGAGCTTCGCAATTCTGGCGATATGTTCCGCCTACCCTCTGGATTCAAATCTCTTTTCTGGCAGATTGAAATTGAATCACGGGTCCAAATTAACTCGGTAGAGATCGCAACTTCAGCAAAGGAGCTTGGTATTGTCTGACCTATCAACAATCCCGGATTTCACTAATACTGTAGAGAGCATCGGAAACTCTCTTAGAGCTACTAAGCAGATTGTTGATCGGCTTGCTGGGCATACACAGGGTTCGTCGCTTGGTGCCCCAAATATGTATGTCCAAGAGTTTGCACCGCGTACTGGAACAAATGTAGTTTTGAAAACTGGCGATTTCTGGATCAAACCAGCAGCTACTACCACTACGTTAGGGAAACTATACTATTGGTCTGGCCAAGCATGGAAAGAACTTGGGTGATCGAGTTTTCAAATCATGAACACGGCTACCGAATTGCCAATGCAGCAGGGTGCATCTTTAACCCCGCCTGTGACCAAGTAATTTCTATTACCTCGCAAGGTAAGCTACTTGGTGGAAACGTCTTAACAGGGTATACTGGGGCAAGTATCCATATGCACACTGCGGGTTTTGTGCCACGGTGGGCTACCAGAGATTTTCTTTGGGTTGCTTTTGACTACCCCTTCAACCAGCTTGGCTGTAAGAAGGTTTTCGGACAGGTGCCTGAGTACAACAAGCAGGCACTTGAAATTGACCTAAAACTTGGATTTAAGGTAGTAGCGCGTATCGAAGATGTTTTCCCCGACGGAGCTTGCCTAGTACTAGCTCTTGCCCGCGAAGACTGCCGGTGGCTGAACCTCAAACCTCGTAGCCTAAAACCCGGATCGGAGATTTAGAAAATGGGTGGTAAGAACTCAGCTCCCGCTGCTCCAGACTACAAGCCGTTAGCAGCGGCTAGTGAAAAACAAGCAGAATATTCTTTCCAAATAAGCAAAGACCAGCTTGCTTGGGCTAAAGAACAGTATGCTAGCGATAGCAACATGATCAACAAAGTTGTGGATGAGGCCATTAACCGGTCAAGGGTTAATGATCAATCCGCAGCAAAAGATCGTGCGCGCTACGAAAATATCTACCAACCCCTTGAAGATAAAGCTGCAAAAGAAGCCCTTGATTATGCGTCTCCGGGGCGCACAAGCCTAGAGATGGGTAAGGCACAGGCAACTGTTGCCCAGAATTTTGATGCGGCCCGAAATGCTGCTGCTGCAAATCTTGAATCCTTTGGTGTTGATCCTACGTCTACCCGGTTTGCCGCACTTGACGCCAATTCGCGTATCCAACAAGCGGCCGCTTCTGCTGGCGCCGCAAACAATGCACGAGCTCAAACTGAAAACGTCGGCCGGGCGCTTCGTTCTGAAGCTATTAACGTTGGCCGGGGATACCCGGGGCAGATCGCTGGGACATATGGTACAGCTATTCAATCTGGAAACGCAGGTGTTAACTCGGCTCTCGCCAGTACTGCATCGGGTGCCAGTACTATGGGTACTGGAACTCAGTGGGCTGGCGTAGGTCAGCAAGGTGTTATGGGTTCTGCAAATGCTCTAAATATGGGTTACCAGAATCAACTTGCTCAGTATAATGCCAACCAGCAATCTAGCTCTGGTATTGGCTCACTTTTTGGTAGCGTCTTGGGCGCTGCTGGCAATGCTGGTGGGTTTGGTGCTTTGTTTGCTGAAGGCGGAGCAGTCGGAGAGAATGTTACCCCCGGAGGTAACATTCCTGTACAGGCATCCCCGACTCGTGGTAAAGCTATTGATGATGTTCCCGCTATGCTAACTGCCGGCGAGTTTGTTGTTCCCAAGGACGTTATGGCTTGGAAGGGCGAAGAGTTCTTCCAGAACATGATCAAAAAATCTCGGGAAGCTAAACCACAAGCGCCTGCTAAGGCTCAGTATAAAGCTGTACCGGATCAAGCACCAAACTTTGTATCGCGCCCGAACATGGCGCTACCAATGGGGTAAGCCATGAGCTTCGGACAAGAGATGAAAGACTTTGTTAGTGCCTATCAGGCTACGTCTGATGTGGGACTTAAACAACGTGCTCAAAAAACAAACGAGCAAGCTCTTGAGCTCGATAAAGCTTACAAAGAAAGTTTGATGGCCAATAAGGCTGAGGAACTCCGGTTGAAAAAAACTGCCGCCGCAACGCGCGCTGCTGTTGCCGGAAGTAAAGCAAATGATAAATCTAACGAAGAAGAAGGCGCAGCAATTGCTGATGCTATCGAAGTACCTTCTAATTCTCCGACGTTAGAAAATCCATATGGTTATGCCCGTGGCGGATTGGTAACAAAACAATATGCCGGTAGTGGGGCTCTTATTGGAACTGGATCTATTGCAGGTTCATCTGCTGCATTAGATCCAGAAAATCCCCCTAGTGCAGTACCAGTTACGCCTGCGCCAGTGCCTGCGCCCGCACCTGTCGCTACTCAAAAGCCTGCTGCTGTGCCTGCACTTAACCAAGCGATTCCTGCTGCGGCAACTGCACCGGAAGGCAATCCTACAGTCGTTAAGATGATGCCTGCTCCAAATTTGCCAACTGTTCAAAAACTAGATCCTGATAATAAGGCTATCTTAGGCCAAGTTGCTAAGTCGTATATCTATGATGCAACAAAACCTACTGCGGCTTTAGGGCCGGGCTCTGATGGAAAAATGCCCAATAAAAACGTAAAGGACATGAAAAAACTCCCTCTTGAGGAGTTCAATGTTCTTGGGAATACAGTTGACCCAGAAGGTAAACTTCCTGAGCATCAAAAAAATGCTGCCATCTTTGGGCTTTCGTTTACTACCCAAAAAGACCCAGAAGCAAAATTCAAACTTTCCTATGGAGTTTTGGCTTCTCTTCAAGAGCAATCGCAAATCCTAGGGTCTTTGATTCCTAATGCGCTCGAGGCTGGCCATGTCAACGAGGTTTGCCGGCTGTTTAATGACGCTTGCGCTAAGTTCCCTGTCGGCCATGAAATTCAAGTGACCCCGGCGCCACATGGATTTACATATGTACACTTGGATGAAAATGGTAAGGAAGTTGAAAAGGGTGAGCTAACCCCGGAACAGCTTTTGCAGGCTAGCGGTGCAATTGCCAATGGGTCTGCTTTTGTCGATCAAGTCGGTTCATTTTTTGGGGAGAATAAAACCACCGGCGGAAGCTACGATAAAGCACTCGATAATGTTTCTGCTGCTTCGCAAAAAGCTGCTTCTGCTGCGGCAACTTACAAAGCCGCAGTTGCCAAGGGTGCTCCTGCTGAAGAGATTCAAGCACTTTATGATGCTTGGAAATCAGCAAGTGAAGCAATTCCAACTGCTTCTTCCGACGTTGAACGCCTTGGCGGAATGCAGAAAAAGCCCCTTACAAAACGGCAAATCAACGCAGATAAACGCGCTGCATTGGCAACTCCATCGAACGAAGTAGTACCTGCTCCACCTTCCGCAACAAAAAATGCAAATGCTCCAGAATCAGGGGCTTACACAGATGCCCTTACTGGGGTTACTAAAGCAACAAGTAAGTATGCTTCCCTAAAAGCAGCTTATGATCAAGCCATCGGCACTGCCGGACAAAAAGCCGCAGCTCAGGCTGTTAATGATGCTGTTGCAGAGTTTGAAGCCGCACAGAAATCTGCGCGTGACGTATTTGGAAAAATAAATCGTGGCAAAACCAATCAAAAGGATTGGGAAGCCTCTTTCAATAATTCTGTCAACAATGCTATTCAAGTTGGCATGAATCCAAATATCCCAATGGCTATCCCAACAGATGCTACTGCTGCTGCAACTCCTGCTGCGACGCCTGCACCAGCGGTTACCTCTGGAGGTAAACCGCTTGATGCTGCCACGCTTGCAAGTGCTAAAGCCGCAATCGCTAAAGGTGCAAACCGGGAAGCGGTCATCAAAAAAATTACTGACGCCGGGTTCAGCGCTGAGGGTCTATAATGGTTGATACTGCCCTAACATTTGATGATCTGGTTCCTGAGTCGGATAACAGTTCCGCCGCTCTAACATTTGACGATCTGATTCCAAGATCAGTATCTACAAGCTTGAAGGACCGTAGGGCATATACCCCTATGGCTATTCCTGCTACGAGCCGAGATGCCAACGATCTTCGCCCCTCGTCAACTGATGTTAGCAAAAATTGGGCTCCTACCGGTGTCGTAGATGAAGCCACACAACGGTTTAAGCAATTCTCTAAGGGCGCGGCCAATGCAACTGCTCTTGCGCCGGAAGGTCTTGCTGCAATTGCTGCATCTGGTAATCGTGGGCGTAAGTTAGAAACACTTGCCTCTATTAATGACCGCAAACAGATTATTGCTGATCTTCAGACTCGCCTAAAAAATCCGTCTATTAGTGCAGATGAACGTGAGTTTAGACTTCAGCAAATTGCCGACCTAACACAAGGAAATGAAAAACTTATTGCGGAGGCAATGCAGCCAACTACTCCAGCGAAAGATACTGACCTTTACAAGTCTGGTAAGTCTGTCCGTCAGTTTGTAGCAAAAACAGTTGGAGAACCAAATTATCAAGATAAAAGCTGGGCTGGTAATGCGTTCCAAAACGCCGGTTCTATTATCCCAACTATAGCTATTACTGCTGCTGGTACTATAGCAGGTGCGCCTGAAATTGGCCTTGTTGGTGCTGCTGGTCAGGGTATTACATCCGGCGCAGGTTCGTTCTATAATGACGCAATCAGTGGCGGTGCTACTGAAATTGAAGCTGAAAAAGCAGCAAAATGGGGCGCGCTTTCCGGCGTTACTGAAGTTCTCCCTGTCGGCCGTATTCTTAACGTTATCCCATCCCCACTTAAAGGTAAGATCGCAAACGCTTTTGTTCAGCGTATTCTAAAAATTGGGGAAAATGCAGGGGAAGAAGGTCTACAAGAGTGGACCCAACAGGTTACAGAAAACTTAGACGCTGCTGGAATTTTACCCGGATCGAGCGGTTATGATCCTAAACGTAAATGGGATGAAGGTGCTTTAGAGTCAGCTATTATGGGCGCCGTTGTTGGTGGCGGAACCGGGGCTATTTTTGGTGGGTCGCATAAAGATACTGCACCCACTGTTGCAATCGGTGAGGTTGATCCGGCTACTGGGCTGGCACTTAGCGGTGCTCCGGCCCCTAATGCTACGGCCCCTAATGCTACGGCCCCTAATGCTCCGGCCCCTAATGCTCCAACAACACCAAAACTTACTGAAGAAGAAAGTTCTTCTTACTCTGAGGTAACAGATGAACAGAAGGCGGCAATAAGCGGCGTACCTATCAACGAGCCCGGCGCGAACCCCCCGCCGACCGGGCCTTCCGCGCCTATTGAAAAAGCCCCTGATACCCGTACTATTGGCGATATTGTTCGTGAAAAGGCTACTGCTGCTGCTGCTGCAAAAGCTGCTGCAAAAGCTGCTGCTGAAAAGGCCGGCGCGAACCCCCCGCCGACCGAGCCTTCCGCGCCCCCTGAAACTGAGACCCCTGAAGCTAAGACCCCTGAGACTGAGGGCGACACGCTCCCCACAGTACCCGAGTCGGCTGACACCATTGCAGCACAGAACAAAGCACTGCTCGACTTAAAGAACCCCCGCAAGGCGGTATTCATTCCATACGGTAATGACCACGGAGAAGCTCCGGTTGGGGCTACTGTGGTGATGGTTCCAACAAAAGAGGGTATCCTATATCTCAACACCAAAAAAGGTCTTGGCATAAAGGCTGCTCAGACCCTGCTTGCAAACGGACAGCTAGGACAGGTTCTTGGTCTTGGTAGCTTCACTAAGGCAGATGTCGCCAAGAGCGCAGCTAAGGGCAACGCCGAGCGGGTTGTTACTGAGCGCACCGCGCAAGGTGTTGAGGTTAAGTCTGCTGCTGGTACTACTGAGACTGCGCCGACTCAGCTCAAAGAATTGGAAGCTAACAAGGGTGAAGGTAACACGGTCCAGATCGAAGACCCTGCGAAGGTTCTTGCTGAACGCTTGGCTGCAAATCAAATTTCAAACTCGACTGAACAAGTCCAAAAACCGACTGAACAAGTCGCTTCTGAAACAAATCCCGCTGCCGCAACTCTGGCTGAGCGGCTGGCTGAAAATCAAACTACTCCGGCTAATGGGTCGCGTCCCGACCTGATTGCAGAGTACAATGCCAAATATGCGACTTCAGAAAAAGTTCCAGAACCTATTTCTGTCCCCGAGAAAATCAAAGCTGTCTCAAAAGAACGCTCTGCCCCAAAAGCTGTTACCCCCAAAGGTAAGAAAACTGAGGTGGTTACTGATCCGGTTACTGGGAAACAGAGCTTCCGGATTATTCCCTCCGCTGAAGAACAGCGCGCTATCAACGAAGGCAACGATAAATTTAATGCTGCACGTTCAGCTTCGGCCGGTGCTGAGTTGGATACAACTGAGATTGAAGCGCAGCGCGAAAAAGCTGACCGTGGGGAACTGGGCGCAAATGAGCTCGATTCGCGCCGCACTGGTCAAGGGAAAGACGCTGCTCGGGAAGCAAAAGCTGTTGAGGCCGCACAGAAAGCCCAAGAACTTTTGGATGCTACACCATATAACGGCGTAGAAGAAATTCGCTCGCTGCAGGATGCTTCTAAGGTTTATGACCGCCTGATGGGTATTCTAAGGCAAGCAAAAGAATCCGGCGTAACTATTCCCGGCCGCATTACACCATCGCATACCAATGCGCAGGTTTGGTTGGCGTCCGTTCGCACAATGGCATCCAAGCTATCTAAAATTGGAAACATTAAAGGCGCTGCTGCACAGGCCGATGCAAAGGCAGAGGTTGCGGCATTCCTATCCAACGAGCTCCTATTCCGCCGCACGGGGGATGCAACCGGTATCCGTGAGGATCGCCTTGAGAGCGGCGCTGCTGCAACAAAAACCAGTGCCCCAGAGAACAGTGGCACCGAACAAGATATCGGAAATATCACCACCGATGAAAATGCGGCGACGGGTGAAGAGACTCTGATCGCAAAACAAAAAGCTGAAGAAGCAACTCAAGAAAATCGGGTTGCCGAGCTTACTCCAGCAGAGAAGAAAGCAGAAGCTGCACGGCTTGAGCGTCAGGCGCCAGATGAAACTTTGCCCGATGTTATTACTGGCAAGGAAACTGGTAAGACAGTTACCAGTAAAGGAGTTGAACTACCTGTCTTCGAGCAGCGTACAGCTCCGGTTGAGGTTAAGAAGCCAAAGAAATTCGTCAAGCCTGTGACCAAGGGCGAGGCAGCAAAAGAGACCTCTAAAGAGCGCAGCAAACTTTCTCTTGATGCACAAAAAGATACCTCTGAGGTAACTGAAGTACCCCCAGTTCCAGACCGTGCGCGTATGGCTAGTTCTGAAAAAGCTTCCGTCAGTGACGCCCGCGATCAAATGGATGCAACGGGTATCGACTACTACGATAATGCTCTCGGTGATGCTGATAGAGCAGCTATTATGGGTAAGCTTGGGACAGATACCCCAGAGCGCCACTTTGCAGTTGATGAGACAACCGTAGGACAGGAACTTGCGGCAGCGGAATCTGGAGACCTTGCCGGCAAAGCTCGTGACTTTGGACCATTCAAGGAGATACTCCGTAATGTCCAAGCAGATGTCGCGCTTCGGATGTTTAAGCAAATCTCTGAATACGTCGGAGGTATGAAAATTTACTGGCTGTCTGATGAGGATATGGCCCGGTTTGATTCTCGCTCTGGCGGTTATTATTCTGCGCGTGGCGACTATATCGTTATGAAAGCGTCACTTCGGAATGACCCCGGCCGCTTAATGCACGTATTACCTCATGAGGTGACTCATGCGGCATTCTTGCACGCTCTTCGGGAACACCCTGAAACTTACCGCCAAATTGACGCCCTGATGGATATCTCTGCAAATTGGGCAAACAAAAATGGTTTGCCTATAGATGCTTATGGTTTTGAAAATGTTGATGAGTTTGTGGCTGAGGCATTTTCAAATCCTGAGTTCCAAGAGTTTTTGGCTAAAGTTGAGCTTACCCCTCAAGATCTAGCTCGCCTAAAGATGACTGGCCTGAATGTCCTTGCTCGTGGCAAAATCAAAACTGCCCTAGACTGGATGAAAGTTAAGATTGCTGAAACTTTTGGTTCAAAAACCAATACCATGACAGCATTTGACGCTACGATGCGGGTTGGTGAAAGCCTTCTTCGGGTATCTAAGGAGTCTCGTGAAGCTTACTATGCCAAGAACCCAGACAGGGCTGCTCGCGCTGCAATGGCTACTCCAGAAGAGCAGGCAAAAAACGCCAAACTTGCGGCCCAAAAAAAAGAAACAAATGCCAAGCTAGTCAAATTGGGCTTGAATGATCGTCAGGCAAAAGAGGCTTCCGAAATTCTTGCTCGCGAGTTTGGCGAAGTCTCTGATGATACTCTTGAGGAGATCGCCAAAGAGGTCAAAAAGGTTGCCGAGGAAAGCAAGGCACGGGTCAAAGCCGCAAAAGAAGCCGCTACCTCAGCAGGTAACAACCTCGAGAAAAGCTTCAATGATGCAGTTGCGAGGATGGATAAGCTTATTACCCCATCAAATTCTGCCGGGTTTGCATCGAAGTATGCTCTCAAGCTGATGAAGCTTACCCAGATTGCCCGCATGGCAGACCGTTGGTTCGGCAGCGAGAACAATCCAGTCCGTAAGATTTCTGACTTGATGAACAAGAACCCGATCATCAAGCGCCGGTACGTTAAGGAGTTGAGTAACAAGCTTGATGGGTTCCGGGAAGCTATTAGCAAAAATACGCCCGAGCAAATCAAAGAGTTTTTTGCTCTAGCGCATGATGCTACCAATGCCCAAGTGCATCCTGACAGGCCACTGGCTGACCAGAAACACCTAGGTAAGGATGCCCTGAAGGGTATGTGGGCCAAGGCGCAACACGCTGATCTGTCGGCTCGCTATGACGCTCTACCAGATGACCTAAAAGAAATGTACCAGAAGGTACAAGAAACTCTTTCTGAGGCTGAAAACACTAAGCGTCAGAAACTTATGCAAAACATTCTGTCCGCAGCGGGTCATGCTGATCCGGCTATGGCAGATCGTTTCTTCAATGGCAAAGAAACGGAAGCCGATATCGCCACCGTGGGCGAAACTCTGGCTTCGCATCTTGAAAAGGCTAACGAGTTCAAGCGTCTGCAAGGACCATACTTTAACTTGGCTCGCCGTGGTGATTGGGTTGTTCAGGGATATCTCCGTATTACCTCACCGGGTAATGCTAAGGTTATTCCGGCAGAGATTCCCGGAAACCCGCCAAATGTGTTTGAGTTCAAAACCCGTAAAGAGGCTATCGACTATGCCCAATCTCCTGACCTGAAAGGTATCAAGGCAGACATCAAGACAGGCTATCGTGATAAAAATACGGGCAAAACCTACTTCGAGGACGAAGAAGGCCAGACCAAAGTATCTAAAAATGACCCTAATGCTGAACAGTTCTTCCATGTTGTGGTTCAAAATCGCCATGTGGAATTTCTTGAAACAAAAGGCCAAGCCCGCGCCCTGCATAAACAGCTCAAAGCCGAAGGTATGCGGATGCTGGATGTTGAGGCAATAAAAACTCAACGCAATGCTGCCAATGCCGATATGCTATCTGATCAGTATAGTGCCATTAGGAAGACTCTTGATGCCCGCAAGGATACATCTAAGCTAACCCCTATGCAGCAAGCAGAGATGATCGGTATCCTTAACGAGATTAGTTTACGGTTCAAAGGTTCAACCCGTATCCAATCTAATAGGTTACCTCGTAGGTATGTCCGTGGCGCGTCCAAAGACTTGGTTCGTAATACCTACGAATATGTGGATCAAACGGCAGGTTACCTAGCTAAGCTTGATACTGAGCCCGGCCTAGAAGCTGCCATGGCAGACCTCGATGCAGCTCAGCGAGCACTAACACTCCGTGGCCAAGGCTTTGCCACTGGAGCAAGCGTTATTGCCAATGAGATTAGGAATCGTGTCCTTAACCGCAACTACCTTGATAGTAACGGGCCGATGGATAAGGCCATTAGCCGCCTAAAGTCGATCACATTCCTAATGCGTCTTGGTTCTCCGGGCTTTTCTATCGTCAACGCCACGCAGCCCTTGATGCTTACTGGCCCAGTGCTGTCTGCTGAGTTCAACCCAGCATCGGCATCATATCATATGGGCAAGGCATATAATGACGTAGGGGCGCTTTCTACTGCGTTTAATGGTTTCACTGGAACTGCCAAAGCGGTTGTTGGCAAAAACTCTCAGCCTGAAACAATGGCTGAGAACGTTATTGCTGGCCTGAAAGAGCCACGCGAACGTGATATGATGAACCGTATGATGGATCTCGGCCTCCTTGGCGAAGATTCCGATATTGGCCTTGAGGATTTGGCACGTAGGCCAGAAAAAAAACTGATCAACTCTGTCGGGATCACCATTGATTACCTTGAAGGTATCTTCCGTGTCTTGCCTCAGGCCATTGAGACGATCAACCGTTCTGTATCTGCGCTGGCTGCTTACCGTTTGATGTATGACCGGACCGGTAACCACGAGAAGTCGATACAGTATGCGGCCGACATCGTAGATGAAACTCAGGGTAACAACTCTGCAGTAAACTCTGCTCCAATTTTTAATACACCGGCCGGCCGTGTGATTCTTCAGTTCAAGAAGTTTGCCCAGAACATGGTCGTTCTGCTGGCTAAGAGCGTCCGCAGATCTGTTATGGGCGGGGGTCCGGGTGAGCGCCGTAAAGGTATGCTCACGCTTGCATACATGATGGCGGCAACGCAGCTTGCTGCTGGCTCTGCTGGCCTACCATGGGAACCAATTAAACTTGCATTAATGGCCGCTCGTTTTCTTGGCCTATCTGACGATGACATGGATGACTTTAACCGTTCCATTGAGGCGTGGTATAAGTGGATGACTGGTAGTGACAAAGTAGCTGAGGCGCTTACCTTTGGGGTAACCCGTGCTATTCCATTCGGGATGGACTTCGATCTAGGCTCGCGCCTTGGTTCGGACTCGTTGTTTACTTTTGGTAGCCCTAAATCAACCAGCCCAGCAGATGTGAAATCTTGGCTGTTCGATACTACTCTTGGCGCTAATGCGGGAACTGTGGTTGATGTTGGTACCGGTATCAGCAGGGCAATGAGCGGAGATATTCTTGGTGGCGTTGCCAAAGGTTTCCCCGTCAAAGTTGTGTCTGATGTTGCTAAGGCAATCCAAAATGCAAAAACTCCGCAAGAGTTTGCCCTAAAAAGCCTTGGCCTTAATCCCGGACGAATGGTACGGGAGAGCGATGCTGCCCGGTATAAAGCCGGTGATAAGGCAAAAGCACAGAACCAAGAGTATGCACTTCGGGATGCTTATGTTGCTGCCCGTGGACCAGCAGAAATTGCAAAGCTCAAGAGTCTTATCCGCGACCATAACAATAAGCTTCCCAAGGGTAGCCCGTATCGGATAGACTTTGGACCAAAGAGTATCTTAGAGAAAAAACGCCAAGAGGCGGCAAAGGGGTAATGATGGCTAAGAATTGGATTGAGGATGCTATCAAGAAGCCGGGAGCTTTCAAAGCTAAGGCTAAATCAGCGGGTATGGGCACAAAAGCCTACGCTGAAAAGGAAAAAGCTGCGCCGGGTAAGACCGGGAAACAAGCGCGCTTAGCAATTACTTTGATGAATATGAAAAAGAAATAACCTGAGTAGGTAACATGGGAACTCGTGATCCATCTTCGCACCGGACTCCGGAGCAAATCAAAAAACAAGATCGGGGGTATAACGCCACCCCCGAGATGAAGAAAAAACGCGCCATGAATAACGCGGCGCGCTCTGAGCTAGCTAAAGAAGGCTTAGTTCGCAAGGGTGATGGTAAGGATGTAGACCACAAAAAGATGCTCAAGGACGGTGGATCTAATACCCGCTCGAACCTTCGGGTTGTTCCTCAGAGTAAGAACCGCGCTTGGCGGAGTGAGAAGTAGGTTCCTCTTTTATATTGTTGATCCATTTTCGGACATCGCTTTTCCAATTTAGGAAGCTACGATGATCTGATGTTGTGTTGCTCAGGATGAAGAACTTACCATTACCTTTGTAGGTAACACGCATTTTCAAGTGAGTCCCGCCAGTGGTGTTGACCCCGATAAGGTCAACACCAAGCTCCCTGAGATACTTTTTATGATTCTCAAAGCGACGGTTTTTCATTCTATAAACGTACTTAGCTTGGGGTGGTTCATATCCAGCTCGACTAGGTGTTCCATCGCGCAGGACATTTCTGTGCCACCCCCCAGCTTGCCGTTTACCTTCTGAAGTCCAAACTCACTCTCTAGCCGTTTGATAAACGTGTGCCGGGAGTAGTTGCGCTCACCCATCCAGCGGGTCAGGGCTGTCGATGAGACCCTGATCAACTTATCATCTTGGCCAATATGGACCATGATTTCGCCAATCTTCGTCATATCATTGAGGATCTTAATAGAGCCCTTAGGTGGCTTGCCCTTAGATACCCAAACACGATTGGTGATCAGAGTATTGCGCGAGCGGGTGCTGTTCAAAAACTCTGCAAGGATGCTGGACACCGACATATCGTTGTTCAAATCCGACGGAGAGGCATCAACCTCAAGCCGCATCTTGCTAAGTACTCCGAACAAAAATGCGCGTAACCCTGTGAGGTTAATCCATGTAAGCCCCAACTCATTGGCATATTCGGCGCCTTTGAGGATAACCGCCATCGTTGCGACCCACATACGTTCTTCCTGCTTTACCTTGGCTTCCAGATAAAGTTCGTCCTGTAAGTCTGCCACTTCTTGCTCTACACGCTTCCACTGAGAGCCGAGGAACTTCGCGTAGATAAGTCCAGCATGGCCGTAGTTATCTTCGAGTTTACCGATGAGGCGCTGAACAGAGCCAACATCATGGGTTACCTCGTTAGGTTTTGTAACAACAAACTCGAACAGCCGGTGAAGGCCGGCAGTGGTAGAGCCTACTTCGCGAGCCATGCCATCTACCAGCGAATCATTAGATGCTGACACCATCATAGTCTGCCATGTGCCAGACATCTTCAGCGTAGCATCAGCGTTCATGCGGGTCTTTTCGCGGCCACCAGTGAGGTCGAACACGATGGAGCAGAACCGCTTTACCTGATTTTCGGACTTGATCTCATCCCAATACATCGGCAGTGAGCGAATCTGGCCCATCTTACCAAGCACTGAGTTAGATGTATCGTTCAGCCCCTGCATAGCGAGCACAGGGTGGCCCCAGACGGACTGGGATACCTTCATGGCGGTTGTCTTACCAATGCCTGACTCAGAGCTATAGGCGTTCAGGATAAGCCCCGGGAAGCCTGTAAAGCGTACAAGGGGGCCAGCGAAGGCAACAGCTAGGATTGCATCGAGCGCGGGCCGCTGCTGCTCATACACGATCTTGGCTGTCTCATTCCATACTCCCACGTCTCCCTTGGGAGTATACTGATACGACAAGACAGGGTTAGGATTTGCGGCCGGACGATCTGTGTCCTTCATCCAAACCCTACCTGCAAAGGTAAAGCCCTCTACTTTGCCATCCACTACAGACCACCCAAACGGTGATGCAGAGATAACACTGTCCTTATGGGTCTGTAGTTTCTGTAGCCAGCTCACGAAAAACTCCTTTAGCAGCTTGTATTGTTTATCGGTTAGGAAGAACCCCTTGGATCCCAAGTATTTGGCAAGACCTTCCTTGGCGAAAATTACCTCTGTAGGTATCTCGACAACAGCCTTGCGGCCGGTCTCAGTCTTGGTGGTGAAGTGAAACGTCCATGGGTTATTACTCAGCCACCCGTTCATAATTGGGTAGTGGCAGATCGGCATAGTCATCTGCGAGCCATCATCATTGATAACCTTCATCATGATGGTTCCTTCAGGGCTACGTACAAACCGATCCGGTAGAGTATCGTCCTTCAGGTTTACCACTACGGGTACCACGAAGTTCAAAGGACTCTTCTTGTTCGCCAGCAGGGGGCAGGTAGTGCATTCCTTGCAGCCGTAGCCAGCGATTTTCTCGCACTTGGGCCAGCCCAGATCACGAGCCTTCTGGTTGGTGCTGGTTCGATCATAAAGAATATCGGTTTCCTTGACACTATAGGTAGTGTGTTGGTTCGACATCTGATGTAGGGCTTCCCGGCCATCATCTAGGAACGATGCAATGGATGCAGTCATGAACCACAGTGGCTGGTCGTTGTCCTTGCCACCTGTCCCTAGGGAGCGCGCAACAAAGCCACATGACTTGGCTACATCCTCTAATCTGATCTCGACTTTCTTGGTTTCCAAGTTAGCCCCAAGATCGTCGTTTGCTTCGATCTTGATAGGATTAGATGATGTTGTGAAGCCGTTGGTCTCAAATGGCCCCTGCTCAATATACTTACTCAGGGCGGTGTGCATCTGATCATAGCTGACCTCGCTACCTAAGCTGAGTAACTTGACCGGGTTCTGACCGCCATTCTTGAGGTTTAGCGTCTCAGGGACACGTAGGATGCGGGCAGCGTCGATAGTGCATTGGCTGTCTGTATCTAGTCCCTTGTCCTTGGTGGCGGCGGCTAGCGCGTTTGCCATGATTTGCCATTCGGGTTTTGTGAGTGCGCGGTCCATTGCCCAGTGAACGTGGAAACCACCGGACCCAGAGGCAACTACAGCCGTGGGCATAGGGATACCTAGCGAGGTAATAAAATCTCGAAGCGCCTCAAGGGCAGTCTTGGTATCGGGGTAGGCGCCTTCTTTGACATCAACGTCAATAAACAGAGACTTGAGAAAAACAGCATCGCTAGAAAGCCTGACAGCTTTCTTATAGACATATCCCTTAGCAGAGGTCTTTTCTTCCATATGTGCCTGTAGGCTCATACAGACGTAGACATCCTTATCCTTCTGCTTCATCACCCATTCGATGGTCTTACAGGCTTCATCAACAGATGAACAAGCGCGTCCATCCCAAAACTTCCGCCCCTCTGCACTCGTGGCGCTCCAGTGGATATTTAGGTAGGCCGATCCCGCCACGGGTGTGGGGAGTACACTCGATAGAAATTTACGTGCATGATCGAGCACTTCGTTCTTCCTTCAATTAAATGAAAATAGGGCGGGATATTATCCCGCCCATGGTGATTAGAGAAGCTTATCCAGCAAAGCGTCAAACGATACCGGGACGCCAGCGGTGGCCGGTGCTTCTACTACTTCATCTTCATCGTCGTCTTCTGCGGCTGCGGCCAGACGAGCGGCTTCTGCGGCTGCGGCTGCGGCTGCGGCCTTTTTAGCAGCTTTCTTTTCTGCCAATACCTTAGCCGCTGCCTCTGCTGCCTTCTCTTCTTCAGTGGGACCAGTAGCTTTCTTTACCTGCGAGGTTACTTGGGCAGGTTTCTCAAAGGGGCTGGCTGGCAATTCTTCTGGTTCTTCAGCCACCGGACGCGCATCATAGCTCTCGTTCAGGATCGTAGTCACACGCTTGTCTTCACGGAGGGCAATGATCTTTACTGCTTCTGCGTCTGTAATAGGGCGAATAGCCGAGAACACAAACTTCGGATACGCTTCCTTAGGATCAAAGCTAATCCGAGTAACGGCCGCATAGTATGGAACCTGATACCCGCTCAACAGATCGCCGTAGGCTTTCAGTTCCTTGAGCGATGCAGCGGGAACGCGCAGAAGCATTGGCCCGCCAAACAGTTCGTTGTCGATATCAGCAATCGGCGTGACAGCAATGCGGCGAGAGTCCGCACAAGCTTTTCCGGGTTTACCTGCTTCGGTAACGCGCGAACCCCAAGCATTCATCGGGCAGTCAGCGCAGGTCTTGTTGCATTTGTTCTGGACACTTGCATCAGGTGTTACGCCGTTAGAGGACCAGCAGTCAGGGGCAGCATTAGAGCCATCGGTATAGCCCCCCTTATAGAAGATCTTAGAGATTGCTGTGGCAGACTTAATGATTACCACTTCGATGGAGCCACGAGGGCCGTCGCCATCTTCGCGCATCAAAGGTGTATCTTTGCCGGCAAACCGAGTTGACCAGACTTTTCCTTTGATACCAATGATACCATAGGACGATGCAACGCCGGCACCGAGCTCATCGTTCGACGATTTATTACCGCCAAATGCAGACGAGACAGCGCCGAAGCCATTGGGTAGAGAAAGATCGTTAGACATTTTGGTTACCTTTCAAGGTTATGAGCGTCTTACGCCGACAGTGTAAGCGATGGAATAATTCACGCCGGGCGGTGGGGTTGTTTCCTGTTTGATGAAGTCACCAATCGCGGTTGCGTTGGCTCTCCAATCGACCAGATCAAAGGCTGCGTTCTGAACGACATATTCACGGAACACGCTGCCATCAGCGATGGTAGCCGACTGGCGAGAGCTGCGGTATACGGTCCCAGCCGCAGTCTTGATGGAGTCGCCGCCAAGTTCGTTCAGACGCTGCAAAAGCTTTGCCTCGAGTTGGTCTTTATAGGTGCGAGCTGCCAAAGTTTTTGCCTTGTGCAGATCATCCGCCTCTTTGATTTTATCTCGCACAGACACCACCTGAGAAACGAGTTCTTCGATGCTATCAGGCGGAATAGGCAATATGACATTTTCTGTCATGATATCTCCGTGGTTATTGTGTGGGTTACTCAGTGGCTTCGGCAAACATATCCAGCAAAGTATTCTGGACCTTCTGTTTAGCACGAAGTTTTGCATACATCTTCTGCTCAGCCTTGGTGGCGCTGAACATTAGAATTTGTTGTTTGTGCTTTTGCCCGACACGACGAATGCGGGCATTGGCTTGTTCAAAGATCTCAAGATTAGGCATCGGCGCAAACCAGATGATGGTATCAGCCGCTGTCAACGTGAGACCGTGCGACATACATTGAGGGTGTGCCACGATTACCTTTACTGAACTGGTGTTCTGGAACAGATTGAAAATCTTATCCCGCTCAGCCCGTGGTGTAGCCCCAGATACTTGGCGCACATCGTAACCCTCAGAGGTAAGTCTTGCATTGATACCTTCGAGGGCATGAACGAATGGAACAAACACGATCACTTTACGATCTGTGCTATCCACTGCGTCCACTAAAGCCGTGAGTCTCGCTTCGTTGTCGAGTGTCACGACCTCTTTCTCGCGGGTATAGATATACCCGCAGGAAATCTGTAGCAGCTTACTGAGAACCGCCCCGGCATTCATTGCTGTTATCTCTTTATTCTGGATCGCAATGAAGGCGTGTTCTTCCATCTGCTTGTAAACTTTCTGCTGCTTTGGCCCCATCTCGATATCTATGGTACGCTCCACCAAGTCGGGGAGTTCCATCACGTCATCAAGAGTGAAGCGAACCGCAGGCTGCATTATCTCGAACACCTTGTCTAGTGCATCGGGCTTGGCTACCCACTTAAACTGTGTAATCCGCATCATCACATCATCACGAAACCGGTTGAAGTATTTCGGGGCAGTATGCGGAGTTATGATCGTACATTGTGACCAAGCATCAGTCGGTGCATTCGGCGCTGGTGAACCAGTCATACCCCATAGCCACTTCATGCCGGCTGTTACCTTGCGGGTAATCTTTGTTCGTGTTGCTCCGCCATTGCGGTAAGCCGCCAGTTCGTCGAGGATGCAGGTGTCGATATCTGGCCGCTTTGCAAGGGCGTCGGATACCACAGTGAGCCCATCGTGGTTAACGATGTAGATGTCTGCGTCTCGATCATCCAGCCTTTGTAGTCGTTTTGCCTTTGTACCATGAAGTACCTGTACCTTTACCCCGGGCAGAGTGTTAAAGATCTCCTTGGCCCATGTGAAGTTCAACGTGGATAGCGGCGCAACAACCAACAGCTTGTTAGCATTACCCTGCTTGTTGAGGTAACGCCAAGACCAGAGAGCACTCTTAGTCTTACCTGTACCCATGCCATTCAGGACATAGGCGCGTGTGTTAGTGGTTAGCATCGCTGCTGTTTTCTTCTGGATTTCAAAGGGAGTGCCACCTTCCCAGTCGTAGTGTGAGACTATGGGCGCTGGTATAGGGAACCCCATATTTCGGAGCAGTCGTGTTTCATCTAACCCGTGCCGGATCAAAATCATATTGTTACCGGCAAAGGTAACTTGCTTTGCATGGGGGAAAAGATTGGCAAGATCTGCCCGAGCAGGAACTCCAATCATCTTATGTTGAGCAGATACATAGATCATGTGTTAGCCTTAATCCATTCTTCAAGCTCTTGCGTATCTCCGTCGATGACGAAGGTGGCGCCGCCAGCGCGCTCAATACTGGCGATGATTTGCTTTTGCCGATCTGTAGGTTTAGCTCCGGGCTTTTTGGTTTCGATCCCAAAAAACTTGCCGCGATAGCACCCAATATAGTCTAGGGTCGTACCGCCGTACCCGCCGGGTACTGGCATATGATAGTAGACAGCATCTAGTCCCTTGAGAAGCTCCGTGACCTTAGCCTTCACTTTTCCTTCTGGCGTTTGGGCCATGGTAACCTTTCTAGGTAAGTACGGCGTCACTGAGATTGGAAGGTACCTCAGCCGCCGTTGCAGGGGTTTTTTGTAGATGTGGGATACACGGCACTCTCCTGCTAATCCTATTCTTATACCCCTTTATGGGGGCATACATCGACGGGACACCACTTGCGGCACAGGTTACCCGGCTTTGCGGGAAACGTAGTAGACTTGTGGGCGTCCTCGAGTGTCTTAACACGGGGCAAAACTCCGGCCCAGACCTTTACCATATCTTCACGAGAAAAGTCAGCGCGTGTCGTAGCATCTTCTTTTAGCCAGATAAACTCTGTGCGAATTTTCTGAACATCTGGGTGGTGGGCAAATACACAAGCCGCCATAAGGGCAAGCTGCACACCATCTTCCAAAATTTTACCTGTTTTCCAGTCTAGCACTACTGCGACTGGACCAGCAATCTTGATAACGTCAGCGATGCCGCGATACCAAGCATCCCGCCCAAACCATTCGGTCGGACCGAAATCGCTGGTGATCGCAAGCTGCTGCTCGACAAGGACTTTTACACCAGCGGCTTTTGCGCCATCTGCGGGCTTAAACTTATCGACCCAAGGCTGAAGATGGCTAAAGGGTTTAGGTAGTTCGTTTTTGCCAGAGATAGCTTCGGCCAGTACCTTATGCAGGGTGTTGCCGTAGAGGAGCTGATCGCTTTCTTCCTCTTTGATATCCTTGGCGATATCTAGATGCCAGTGCCGCTTGGGGCAAGTTTCATAGTTCTTCAGCTTTGAATAACTCCAAGAGAAGGATTTTGGCTTACCTCGAGTGGTAACTACTGGCGTCGTCATTTCTTTAATAACCTCAATGCAGTGACAAGGGTGTCTGATGGAAACAGGGCTGGGTCGTCGGTTAAGATTACAGGTTGTTGATCTTGCACGACAAAGATTAGTACCTCATTCATCCCGGTGATATAATGCGTGGCTAAATACTCAAAACCCATAGCCATATCGTAACCTTCACGTGCATCGACACGCAATCGAATTGCTAACCAGTGCATCCGTGCATCAGATGAATTAATCTTGTACAGGGATTTTTCACTATCATCATATTTCATTGTCATCATTCCACCCCCTTTCTTCGGTAACCGCTCCATAATTTGTTTTGCACGAGCGTATAGGTCATCATTGACGAAAGCACCGGGAGTAAAAGAGCCGATACCTCCGGCAGCGATGGGCTTATAGCTGTTTAGCAAATCCATATAATCTTTTGCTTTTGGCAACGCTACTAAGGTCATACTTTTACCTTCCTAGGTAACGGTGTGCATCGACCCCAGCTTGGATGAATAGCTTACCCGACACGAGAAACGAGTCTTGCCATTCAGGGCGAACAGAGCCCATTTCATAAACAACATTCGTAATCCCGGCCTGAATAATTGCAGCCGCACAATTTGCACAGGGGCATAGGGGGGTCACGTAGATCGTGTAACCATGCAATGGTTCACGGGCGCTTAAGATGGCATTCAGCTCGGCATGAACCGTCTTGAGAAGCTTCTCTTCGCGCGCTCCGTATGTGTCATCAGTCCCACGGGGGAAGCCGTTATAGCCTACTGATGCAATGGTTTTATCGGGCCGGACAATCACTGCCCCGACCTTTGTGCTGGGGTCTTTACTCCAAGTTGCAATCTCATGGGCAAGAGACAAGAACCTGTCGTTCCACTTTTCGCTAAACAATTTTGTACCTCGTGTGTGGGTTAAAAAACCCCCGGTTTTTAGGCCGGGGGCAAGTCAGGGAGGAGCCACTATACAGCCGGCAAGCTGTCCCCGTGGCCAAGGGGTTCATTTGCAAGTACCTGTTTACCCTCAGAGGTAAGCCAGTACCCGATATCGCGTCGTGATTTAATCTCAATACCCGTCCCATCAAGGCAGCGACGTAGACGGTGCATAACCACCTTGGCGTTTTTGGTAAGCCCATGCTCATCTTCAATCATAGCAGCAGTCACTACTATGTTATCCGCCAAAAGTACCAAGACTTTTGCCAAGGTAATCGGCAGATCGTAGCGCATTTGAAATGTTAAAAGGTCAGCCAAGATGTTCTCCGATATGGTTTAGTAACTATATAGTTACTATTTAGATGCCTGTCAAGGACTATTTTGCATCCCCGTAGGATGGTCCGGCATCACCCTCGGCATCAAGCGGGATGTCCATACCCCAGTCGGGGCGAGTACACATCTCATTGAAAACCAACTGCTGGACAGTCTCGACCAATTCGTCAGGCACTACATAAACGAGTTCGTCATGTACCTGCAAGTTAAGCCATACATCATCGCTGATATCGAGCAGCTTCTTGCGGACAGCCACGGCAGCGTCCATCACAATGATACGTGCCAGAGCCTGTGTGATGTTCTCGAGCAGCTTGCCGCCATAGAGGTACTTCGGCTTACCCCCATAGGTAAACCACCACTGGCCGTTCTTGTTCTCAAGTCCGTGGAAGTTCAGATATAACCCCGAAGGTAACCGGATACGCTCACGCTCGAATAGCAGTGGGCCCACTTCTTCCAAGCAAGACTTGCTCGTCATGCGTGGGATCAGGCCACTCAGTTTGTTCCACATCTGAGGGATAGCAGAGTAGGTCGTGCGGTATGTATTGATGACGTTGACGGCTTCTTCGTCAGTCAGTACGACTTCTTGCCCAACCTGCGCCTTAGACTGCATCGCAACAGTCTTCTGAAACTTTGTCCAACCCAGCCCGTACTGTAGCCCAAGCACGGCTGTCTTGCCAATAAAACGCTCGACCTTGTGCGTAGACTTCCTCACTTGGTAGCCGAACACAGTAGATGCAAAACTCGAGTAAACATCTTCCTTGGCGGCAAATGCGTTGGTGAGCGCAAACTCACCACAGAACCAGCCGGCAACGCGGGCTTCGATCTGGCTCGCATCAACTGCAACGACCTTATATCCCGGGGGCGCCTTAATAGAATTGCGGATCTTGTTGTTACCCCGTGCAGGTAAGTTCTGCATATTGAGCTTCCAGTCGCCAGAGAGGCGGTGCGTGTGAGCCCCTGAGTAGCGCAGGGGCATCGGCATTAGCCCAACCTGTCCGGAGCGATTACCTTGCCAAGTAAGATTTGCGATGCTGATCAGCCGCTGTGTCCGGGTTTCTTCGATCGTCGATTTAATCCCTAAGCGGGCGCTGACCAGTGCTTGGACCTCAGGGTTTTCATGCTCTTCCAAGTCCATGAAGTCTTGGTCGGTCTTGGCAAAGGCGTAGGTTTCTTTGCCCGTGGTCATAGATATCTTTGTAGGCGGCTCGACACCAAAGCTACGGAGCGCATCTGCAAACCTCTCGTTGGACATCAGCGAATCACGGTCTGTAAGACCCGTGCGCGCTAGTAACTCTTGCTTTGATGTAATGGTGTTATGCAGGTGTTCGGCCAGCAGCGTGGCGTCCAGCACGAATTTGGGTTTTACGGCGCAACGCAGCACGGTATCCATGACCGCGATTTCGTTGGCGGGGAAACCTTGTTTGATGAGTGCGCGATAAATATCCCAGCACAGTTGGGCGTCATTGCAGGAATAGGCCGCATAGTCGTCATAGAAACCCGCTGCCTTGATGGCAGCAAGTCCCATACCCATGACCTTGTGAACGGTATCGCCCTTAACACCTAGCTCTAAGTGCGTGGCTACAGAGGTGAGCGCCAGAGAACGGAGCTTGTGTCCCAGAAATGCACGGGCCATACCCAGCGTGTCGATCATAAGCGTTGGAACGTAGTCATAGGTCCAACTTAGGATGCACATATCAAACAGCGCGTTGTGGCTGATGATAGCTACCTTCTCAGGTAACCTCTTGAGGTAATCCTTGAGTTCTTCATGCGTCAGCCAGAATGCCTTGCCTTCGCCTTCTTTTACCGCACAACCAATCACCTCAAAACGCGGGTCGAGGATGTACTCTACTGGTGTCATCTTCCGGAGCGAGTAGTCGTTGTCGTAATAAGTCTCGTAGTCTAAAACAATCTGTTTCATTCACCGTCCTCAAACATAATTTCAACTGTCAATGTTATGGGCCAGCATAGGATAGCCAGCACAGCAGCCCAGCGAACCAACGCATCTTTTCGCCCCGTTAGGTGTTTAAGATTATCCACAACCGATTCAAAGTCGCCAGTGAGCCAGAACACGGGGATCACCCACAGCATCGTTGCAATCACAGTCCAAACATTCATCTTCAGTCCTCCTTGATGTCGGTTACGTATAGGATTTCAGTAAAGGTAATCTCGTCAAAGTCCGTCTGATCGCAGGCTTTTTCAAGAGCAGCATCCTCGTTTGGCGCTGTGACTGTCACGATGTGCTGATCCTCATCCGGACTATAGAAGCCACGGACCTCAACCTGATATTCCTTCATGTCGTCGTCCTTCCAATGTCCCGCCTTCTCCAGCTCTTTGTTGGCTACCCCGTGAGGTAACTCAATCAGTTCATGTAGGTTTACTTTCTTCATTCTTTTTCCTCCATGTATGCGTCACGGACAAATGATGCGATATATTCATTGATCCCCATACCATTTGGGCAGCTATATTCCAGCCACGCGACTTCACGCTTGGTCAGATATATCGCCGCACCGGTCGGGCTGCGGATGCCAACCTTCTGACACACATCACTTGGCCGCAGATCGTATTTTTCACATAGCGTATGGATGGTCACATCCCCGGTGTTCCACAGATCATTGATTTCTCGATATTCTGTACCCCAGTTTTGCAGAGAAGCTGATTTCCTTTGCCAAACTGGGCTGATACTTTCATTCCGGCAGAAACAATAAATAGCATTTTTCGACAAACCAAGTATCCGCGCGGACTCCGCTACAGTGTTTGTCTTGATCACGTCAATTTGGGCCTGCGTGTAGATACGCTTCACGCTCTTGATGCCCTTGGTGGCCTTCATTCTTTACCTCTATAGGTTATCCAGTGTTGATCGGTCATTTCTTCTCTCCAATCAGGGCGTGGATGGCTACTGCAACATCCCCAGCTCCGTCTGACATCGCTTCATAGCGGGGATCAGCACAGTGATGGGATAAGCGGTCTTTGTATTCATGCCACCACTTAATTGCCAACTCTTCGGCCACTGCCACAGCCTCACACAGCGCAGCCTTACGGATGGCGTCACGCTCCTTCGCCAACTGTTCGATGCGGTCAGCGGCGGCATTCCCAAGATTGGGCCAGCCCTTGCTGTTTCGCAATTCAATGATCAATTCTTGATCGGTCATTTCTTCTCTCCAATCAGGGCGAGGATAAGTTCTTGGGGAAGTTCTCCGTCCTCACTAAACCACCATTTATGGACCACATCATAAGCTTCACGCAGGGCAGCTTCACGGATGGCGTCACGCTCCTTCACCAACTCCTCAATGCGGTCAGCGGCTTCGTACGTCATAACCATTTCAAACGATCTCAGTAGGCGGATCAGTCCTTCATCGGTCATTTCTTCTCTCCAGATTTGATATCAGTTTTAAGGCAGCGAATCATCGTGACCTTGAAGCCATCAGCTTCGAGTGCATCACGCTGGCGCTCGATGTTGTTACCGCACAGGTAACTTGTGCTATACGGGATGTAAGTATCGTAGCCGGCAAACGGGCCGGCTCCAAATGTGATTACCATGATCGTGAATACCGGGCTCATTTCAGGGCTTCCTTCTTCAAAGCATTGATGCGGCGCGATAGAAGGCGCGTCATACAATGCAAGATGCGGATTTCTGCGCGGTATTTCCATGCTACGGATGCAGTGGTGGCATAGGCCACTTCGCGTTCCGCCTCAACGATCTGCGCCTTGATCGCCCTATGCCTTACTAGCAGCGTCTTAACATCTGGCTCAATCTCGCCAAGGCGATGACGTGCTTCCTCGCTCATGGACCTACTGGTCATCGGCTACCCCTTGCAGCTTTGCTTCTGCACTTGTAGTAGTTCATGCCGGCACCTCTGTGAGTGCGCGACCCCAGTTGGACTCACCCGTGTCGCGCAGGATTTCAACGGCCCGCTGCATATCAAACCCCAGCTTGCGGCGCGGTTTGTCGTTGTCGAATTTCTTCAGAAACTCAGCTAGGTCGGTCAAGTTTTCTAGTTTCATTTGGTTACCTTGTTAGGTTATTGACGGATACTAAGAGTAGAGTTATATAACTCTCAGCCCTGTCGTGGGGGTTGTGGTTGTGTGTGTGTGTGGAAAAATAACGGCGGCAGTTCTTGGTGGGACTGCCGCCGTTTCTTTATATGAACGTCGCTACATAATGGTGGTTAAAGGCGTTCCGCACAGTAGACCCTTGCAGTGAAGCGCTAGTTTTGTATTGGGTGTTCGCTGATATGACGGCATTCCCCTCGTCAGCTTTATCAAAGCTATCAAACGATTTATCGTTTAGCATGGCTGCGACGTTGATCAGCGCGGATACATCTTTCAGACGCTGGCGTTGATCAGGTGTCAGCCGGGGCAAGGATCCGAAACCCTTCGCCTCGTTAAGTTTCTTGCCGCGCTTGACCATGCGATCATCTTCCCAGTCACTGTTACTAGCCATGATAGTTACCAGCGCAGGTAACATAAGCTTCATCGCACGGGCATCTCCGCATTCCTCATTGAGGTAGTCGATTGCGTCGATAGCATATCCAAACATACACCCCAGCCTATACCGCTCGTCAGCCCAAGCATTGATTTTTCCAATGATGTTATCCGGGCAGGTAGGCTGTAGTCGTTTCGCATAGTGCGGCAGGATGATTGGCGGCTTGCCAATAAACTGTACGTATAGGTGGATGGTCGCGCCAGCAGCTTGATCAATAGCGAAGTTCATGCTGGTGTTACTATTGCCAACGTGACCTACAAGCTCCTGCACCTCTTTGAGTTTGCTGACATGATCTGGATTAATCATTGCCTCGATAAACTCATCGCCAGTCAGCATCAAAGGTGAATGATTAAACATCTTCACGCCTAGTGCGATAACGGATTCTTTTAGTTGAGTTGAAATTCGGCTAGAAAAGACAGCCATGGTTTCTCTCCTTGTTACCCGTAAAGGTTATTGTGCTGGTGGTTTCCAGCGGTCATCTAGGTCTTTCCGGTTCTTCATCATCCAAATCAGGAACATCGCGCAGCAGCCTAGATGTGCTGCGTGTGGTAGTCCGCTCTCTGGGTCGGTATCTTCGCCGGTAAGAATGGCAAAGCTATGTCGGATCGCGGCACCAATCAAACGGGTGTAACGAATACCTCCACGCCAGTTGTGGGCCGAGTATTTCTTGACGCCGAACGCTAGCACCAATGCGATCTGTTCGAGCGCATATGGATCTAACAATTCAACGGGGGGTTTTTCTGAGTCGGCCTTGAGTCCGGCTTCTTTAGGTAGTAGGTTAGGCATTACATACTCCGTCGTTACCACATTACAGTAACAATACGGGAATGCTTTGTCAACCCCATATATACCTCATAGTTACCTGAAAAGGTTACAGCGGCGGAAGCCGCAATGCTGCGCGCATCTCTGGCCGGGTCTGTGTGGCTTTGTAGTATTCTTCCCAAATTTCCCGGTTATAGATCCGGTAAGACCAATAGGTCGCGATATGGTCTAGGGTGATATCAGTCCGGTTGTTACCGATCAGCTCAAGCGGATTGACAAGTACTGACAAGTATTTCCGTTTTGGGACAGATAGCGTGACATGGTTCCATTTAGGCGTATCATGCTCTACCCATAGAAGCTTGTCATCCTGATCTCTTTTGTGTTCTCCGTATGTAATAGATCCATAGGCTTGTACAAATGGGCGTTTATGTTCTTGCGCGACTGCTCTTGCGATTCGGTCAATCTGTACGCCAGTGATGACATCTTCATCGTACGCTTCATGACCAGAATAGAAGCCAGTTTCAAGCATTTGCATGATGGGCTTTGTCAGTGCGTCGATATTTTTGGTCAAGATAGCTGATGTGTGCATGGTTACCTCCGTGGGTATGAGTGCGCGTTAAGCCGGGATCACTTCAAAGTCAGAGTGCATCGGACAGTAAAGCTTGATGTAATACCGGCGGTTCTTCCCGTCGTTAATGGGCTCTCCGTTGCCGTTGTGGTTTTTAATCGGGTCACAGTTACACCCGTTATAGATAGCCTCGGGGCTTCCGGGGTTATGTCTTACCATGATGTTATTCCTATTCAACAAGTTCTGCGATGCGGCGAAGGAAGTCGGCTGCGGACTCCAGTGCATCCTGAGTTTCCCGGATTTCGATTTCTGCCTCTGCGTCTCCGTTGCCGGCAGCGTCATACCACAGGTCATCAGAGATAGCTGCTTCGTGCAGTTTGTTTGCGAGTTCGCGCAAGTCGTTGTAGTCCATGTATTACCTCCGTAGGTTACGAATAGATTAGCGTGTGGATAGCCAAGAGCTTCTTGCTTGGAACCCCTGTGATGAAGATGTCGATCATATATAGGGGGCATCCATCGAGTGCATTCTTGACGGCAATATGCCGGTCGTACTCCCGCTGCCACCTAACCTTGGCATATTTGTACTCAGGCAAAGGATGCCTCTTATACAGTTCCTTGATGGCGTCAGCAAAAGCTTGATGGCGTGGGTCTTTGTTTGTCATGGTGTTACCTCTAGAGGTCATAGCCAAGTGTCGATGCTAGCGACTTTATATTATACCTGATACTGCGAATCATAACTCGCATCGCGAGGGTATTGTCATCGTTAGCGGGCATTGATTCAGTCATCATGCTTAAACTATCCAAGGTATTGTTGGCGGCTCTTAGCATGGCTTCAAAATTTCTAGTCGGGCTGTCCGGTTCGTTTATCATAAAAACGTCGATCCTATAGACATTAGGAAACGCTTTATTGATTACGTTACGCCGGGTGAAAACATTCTTGTCGCCAAGCAGAAGTTGAAGCGCAACAACGTGCGCTTCAAGCTCCTCTCCTTGCAGGTCTTTGTTTGTCATGGTGTTACCTCCAAGGTTACTTGATCTCGATGTCAACCACATCACCGAAGGGATACTGGACCTCGTAGCCAGTGATGGCGCCCCAGATAACGGGGTAAGTAGGTGCGCCGTCGGGGAATACGCCAAGCCCGTCAGTCAAGTAGACCAGCGCATCGGGCGTAACACCCTCGGCGTCGATCCAGTCGAACACAGGGCGGAAGTCAGTGCCGCCGCCGCCGTAGGCTTTGAGGCCGCTGATATCTTGGCTGTCATCAACAGTGTCAACGTGATGCACCTTGGCGTCACACCAGACAACGTGGATCTCGGACGGACGAACATCATCGAGGATGCCGCGCATCTCTCCGAAGAACACATCGAGGATCTTCTGGCCGATAGAGCCAGAGGTGTCGATAGCCACGACGATGGGGCCGCAGCCGTTGCCGGCGCGCTCGGGTGAATAGATGTCACGGACGATCAGGCGGCGGTCAGGCTTGCGCCAGTTGTAGCCACCGCCACCGATCTTGCGAGCGAACAAGCCACGGATATGGTCTTGCCATGATACCTGCGGGTCGATGATCTCAGAGAATAACCTCTCGAGGTTACTGCCCAGTTTGCCCATGGCCTTGGCAGATGCAAGCGCCGCAGCCACAGCGGTATCCCACGCGACCTGCGAACGATCTTGCGAAGCAGTAGCAGGATCTTGTCCACCGACCGAACCGGGGTCAACCAGTTGATCAAAGCCACCGCCCTGACCGCCACCGCCGCCCTTATCTTGCTCGTCATAGAGCTTGCGGTAAGCGTCGATAAAGCTTGTGTCCTTGGTAGCAATCTTGGGGTCGTGCAGCCCGATGGTGGGGAACGCGCCGACCTTATCATGGATCAGGATGTCGTTGATCACGTAGTCCATGGCTTGGTTCATCATGCCGTGGTCGTAGGGCAATTCCTTGCCGTCAGAATACTTAACCTTCTGCGACTTCTGCATATTATAGCAGAGGACATTGTGGTTCAGGATGCAGTGCAGGATCTCGTGCGCCACGATGAACACCCGCTCGTCGAGCGAGAACTTGAAGAACTCGTCGGGGTTGAGGATCAGGTTGGCCCCGTCAGTTGCAGCGATGGGGATGTCCTTGCTGAACGTAGCGGCCAGCTCGCCCTTGGTGGGGTTGAGCATCGAGAACAGAATGTGGGTGAAGGCGGGACAACGCCAGAGAATGGCGCTGCGCGTCTCGGTCCACTTGCGCTTATGCACATCGGTCAGGTTGGTCACTGTGATTGCGGTCATGTGTTACCTCGTAGGTTATGAGTGCGCTCACTCGTCGGTGGGCATCAGCTCGATTTCAGCGGTGTCGTAGAAGGCGTCGGTCGTGCGGCAGATGATGAGCGGCTTGCGGTTACTCATCAGCATACCTACAGTCAACATATTGCGAGCGAGCTGCTTCATCGCCTCGGTCATCGCGGCGTGTTGCTCGTTATCGCCGTCGATCTTCAGCTCGACAGTGTAGGTCTGGATAGCCATGTTACCTCCAAAGGTTAGATGATGTTATAGGCAGGGGTGATCCCCTGCCCTACCTCACAAGGTTACTTGAGAAGGTTCATCGTTGCCATCAACGACGCATTCTTACCGGCCCAGTCAAGGATAGCGGGCGTGGCAGCAAACGCTGGCACACGGGTAACCAGCGCCTTGGCGAAGGTGATCGAGAAGTCAGCGGGCAGACGCTGGACGTAGGTCACGATAGGCGTGAGCGTATCTTTGGTCGCCAAGGATGCCAGCTTGTAGCAGGTGAGCATCTGCGCGTCCGGAGCGCCGGGGATCTTGGCGCCGGTGGGGTTGGCGATGATCGTCTCGAGCTTGGGTGTCTCGCTCTCGAGGCGGATCGTTGCGAACAGTTGCGCCGCAGCAGCGTTTCCGATCATACCGGCGGTAAACTCGACGGCAGTGTCGTCGGTGCGCAGCTCGGTAGAGTTACCGCTCAAGGTAACAAGCAGTTCAGCAGCCTCGACAAGTGAGCGAGGTGTGCAGAACGGACCCTGCTTCGCTGGCATCTCTTCGGGGAACACGATGTTGGGGTTGTTCACCGCGAATGCGATGATGGTATGGTGGACGCCACGCTTGATGCACCACATCTCCCACGATGCCAGATCGTCGGTAACGTCGATCTCGTCGCGGCGGTTGATGAGGTGGTCGAGTTCCTTGGTGGAACCAGAGCGGTCACCTGCGCGGTTACCGGCCATCCACACGACCCAGCCCTTGGGCAGCTTGTGCGGACCACAGCGACCGGACAGCGCCATCTCGCCGACGACTTTCTTAACGTCGATGTCCATCTTGTCGGCCTCGTCGATGAAGATAACGCCGCCGTCATACTCCTCAAGGCGCTTACCTTCAGCGGTAATCCACCAGAACGGCTGGGTATACTGCGACTCGATGCGGTCGCCGTTCTTGGTCGGGACAAGATAGCCCACGGCGTCGGACGGGGTGAGCAGCGGACCAGATATGACGACGATGCCAAGGTTCTTGCCGACAGCGGTGGCGATGTTGGGGATGCTGTCGATGATGGTGGTAGTCTTACCGCGACCGGGGCCGGAGCGAAGGTAGAGGCATTTGCCCGACTGATAGAAGACGGGCAGTTCGCGAGCGAGTGTGGTCAAGTTCATGGTGGTTCCCTTTCGTGGGGTGTTGGTGGTCAGTTACCTCGGCAGGTTAGCCGAAGATCAGTGTCCTGACGGACATCAACGTGTCCTCAGGAATGCCAATTTCTATTCCGCGCAAGTAGGCCAGATGAATGTTACCTATCTTCGCGTCTTTCACTGCCATAGTGAGGCGTGGGTTGTGTGCCACCTTGTGCTGACGTGCGAGCGTCCGCAGAGCAGAGGCAAACGCATCGACCTGCGCCCTAATAACTTCATCTGAACCGATGATTAGGCTGTCTCTCCGCATCGTTACCTCACTAGGTTAGATCCTTGAGGTAGTCGGGCGGCACGATGGTGATATGGTGATACCCTTCGCGCTCGAGGTTGGCCTTCATTGCGTTGGCCTTGGCCTCGGTCGGGAAGCGGTTGATATACACATCGTAGGGGTCTTTCTTGTCAGGGTGGATAGCTTGCACCTGCCACCAGTCATAGCGTGGGCTCATTGTTACCACTCCGTCTTTGTTGCAGTCTCTCCGGATGATCCATCCAATATTTCAGATGATGGATCGAATGCGACAGCAAGAAATGCAGCTCTTTCTTGGTGAAGCCTTTGACGGGCTGGTCGGGGTCGGCGATGTGGATCAGCGCCTCGATATCTTTACGCTTCATTGTTACCTCCTCAGGTTATAGCGCCAGCGATAGATCGTTGACACTCCGACGTTGTAATGTTGCGATGCTGCCTTGACGCCGTGTTCATCGGCATAGGCGATCACCCGTTCGTGCATATCGAACGCAAGGCCGTAGGCGGGATCGTATGTCATGGGTTCCCCGTCAGGCCGTAGTGGATCCACATCGCGATCATCGGTGACGCCAGCAGAAGAAAGCCGGTCACGATGGTCATGATGATTTCCGTGACAAGGCACGTCATTGCCCATGCGTTACGGATGCGGTTGTGAGTGCGCGTCATAGTTACCTCCGTGGGTTATGGTTTGAAGTGCATTGTTACCTGCCTAGGTAAAACCAGCGACGCTTGCGGTTCGGGCGGAGCGACTCGATCACACCTGCCAATTCACCAGCGACGCGAGCGACACCGATCTTCTCGGTCAACTCGAGCTGCTTGCGCTTCACATCTTCGTGACGGGTGACAATATCTGTCGCCACCAAGCGGAGTGCTTGCGCCAGCGCGAAGTTATCGTTCGTGTCCGCGTTGGCGTAATCGAATCCTTTGATCATGCTGATCAGGTCGCCCATGGTATCTTTACCAAGGTCGTCGTTCAATGATGTCATGATGTTACCTCGTGGGGTTAGCGTCCTCATCAGCATGGGTTTGCTAGGTCCATGGACAGGCGGTTATGCCTGTTTCGGTTAGATATAAAAGCCAGCGGGGAAGTCGATCACAAGGAACACATCCCATGTGTCGCCGTCCTCGATGACGTGATCCTCGGACAGTGCAGCGAGCTTCACCCATTCCGATGGTGGAATTGGGCCGGGTTCACGATCAGTTTCGACCAGCGATTGGATGATCACGCCATCATCGCCAGACCAGACGACCAGATACTTTTTCATGGTTACCTCCAAAGGTTACTGTTCGGAATATTCGTAGGTATCGCAAAGCCCGCAGGCTTCAGACCATTCTCCAGTCTCGTCTAAGTCGTCGATGCGGCTGAGTAATGCAGCCTTCATCATGGCGGGCGTGACATCACTCCCATCCTCGGTGTTACTGTCCAGCGAGAATGCCAGATCGAACGTATGGTTATATAGTGCCATGTTGTTACCTCGTGGGGTTATGGGAAAAACAGGTTGACAGTGGACGGGGCAGCGACCAGCTTCGACAGTGATGCGGCAACGGCGGTCAAGCTTGACCCGGTGATACGTTTGCCATCATAGCGGGCGGGATTGTTCGGGGCGGGCGATGCGACCCATTCCTTTTCCTTCAGCTTGCGAACACTCCAGCGGTGGCCTTTGCCATCGAAAGCTTGGTATTCGCCCTTGCGGAAAAAAGAGTGTTCGACGTTCTCTGGCATCTTTGTCATGGTTACCTCCAAAGGTTACGGGTTGATGAGTGCGCTATAATAGCGCGCCTCGCCGTTGCATCATGTCATGGTGCAAGGGGAAAGCGCGGTAGTCGCACCCCCGTAGGGATGCGATGATGTTACCTTGCGAGGTTAGATGCGGCCACGCTTGGCAAGGAACGCCAGCGCCTCAGCCTCCTTCTTCTCATCCTTGGTCATGGGTGGCAGCTCACCGCCCAGCTCAATGATAGCATCAGCGTATCCTTGCATCGCTGCATCACAGCCGGGCAGGTCCAGATCGGCGGACAGTTTGTATGCAACCTTGTATGCAGCGACCAGCTTGGCCATCGCGCCTTTCTCGGCTGACTCGGATTTGCGGATGCAAGCGGCCAGATCATCATGATCCAATTCTTCGTCGCCATTCTTGATCTGCGCGCGCGCAACATTCAGCAGGCATTCAAAGGGCGCGTGGATTTTGTCGTCGCCCCCGATCATGTTACCTCGCAAGGTAATGACAGCATCCGCTTGGAAAGGCGCGGCAGCGCCAAGGATTTGCGCGGCCTTCACAATCTGCACAAGCTTGGACACCTGCGCCTTGTATCCGTTACCCTCCTCGACACCGACGGCCAGCAGGTTCCCCTGCATACGCTTCTCGCGGGCGCCAAGGTAGGTATCATAGCAGGCGGGGACATCCTTTTCGCCGATCAGGCCGACGCTTGCGGCTTGGATCAGGGCGATAGCCAAGGCTGGCCGCGATGTGGTGACGCTTTCGCGGCCAAGCTTCGCCAGCTCTTTGCCCAGCAATTCCATCGCGCCGTCGCTATTGCTACCCATTGCGGCATTCGCGGCGGCGGACATATTCAGGGTTACTGCGTTCATGGTGTCATTTCCTTTTGACTGTTAGGTAACGGTATTGTTACCCGTGAAGGTTACCGATAAGTTATCGGCGGGTTATATTGCAGATTAACGCGGTCCCCGAAAAAAAATATCTAACGATATCAGGGACTTACTTTAATCTTTAATCTTCAAACTTTTTTCGGCGGTTTTCGACAAAAAGATGCGATGATGAAACGGGCGCATCATGTCACGGGTCCGTCGGGGATTTTACTCTGGCATACCCTGTTTGTAGATTAAAGATTAAAGATTAATAGATATAGATAGAGAGAGGGAAAGGGGACGGGCAGCCGCCCCCTTGGCGATGTTACCCGTGAAGGTTAGGCGGCGCAGTCGCTGGCGACTTCACTGTAGGCCAGCCAAAGCTCACCAAGCACGCCGTCATTATCCCAGTGCGGCTTGGCGTCCATCAAGTCTTGCCATTCTTGCGCGAAGGTGGCGGCGTCATCGCCCTGCAAAAACACCTCAACTTTGCGCGGAAGGAAGGTGAAGCAAAACGCCGCGCCATGCCCGAAAGAGCGAAGGCAAAAACGCTTAGTGTCGATACGGTTAGTTTGTTGCATGATGTTGCCTTTCGGGGTTAGCGGGTGACGACAGTGAAGCGAACATGACGCTCAGCGGCGATGGCGCGAACACCGGCCTTCACCTTTGTGATCGGGCCTTTGTATGCGGCCACGATATCGGCCAGCGTGACTGTGGCGACACCCGTTGTATCGCGGTAGGTGGCGCGGTCTGCAATGTCACGGGCATAAGAGCCGGCTTGCAGTTTGGCCTTCATAAACTTGGCCTGCATATTACGATTAGGCATTGTTACCTCCTGAGGTTAAGCCGTTCGCCGTTACACCATGACATGGTGCAAGGGGGAACGGCTTGATACGTCGCAGCACTAGGCTGGCATGGCTGGCCATGATTGTATCAAGCAATTCCGTCTCGGTATCGGCACCCTTGTATATATCATCACAATTTTTCACGCCTATCCAAGCGCAGGGGGGTTAAGGCACAAAGAAGTGCCACAGTCCCATGATGATATATTTCGGCATCGCCCCTTGCGGGGCCACATTATCGGGGTTGCCCCCTAGTGCGATACCAGAACCTAACAATGTCAAAGAGCATGGACAGCAGGCGCACCTGTCCGTAACGTGCTTAGGCTAGTCCCGCTGTCTTGGGTAGTTACTCGGCGGGTCACACCCTAGTATCGGGGGGGGTGCGTCATCCCTTACTTATTAATCAATCACTAGTCACACCCTAGTATCGGGGGGGGCTTTCGGCTTGTTACCTAGGGGGGTAACCCCCTCCCCCAAGTGGACAGGGGGGGAGGGGGAGGGGGGGCCCTTTGTTAGGTACCTTACAAATACCTAGGACCAAAATAACAAATGTAACCATTACATAACCAAATATTAACTCTTGGAAAAAATCAAAATCCCATGTAAAATCACCCCAACAAAAGGATGACCCAATGGATATTACACCTGAGGACTATGTGGATATGTTGGACATGGTAATCGAAAAGCATGAAAAGCTTTTTTACCAAGTACCAGAAACTGACAAAGAAGGTCGTTGGGAGATCCGCCGCGACTTGGCGATTATGACGGATCTCCGGCTTCAGATCATGGATCACTACGATCTAGAGGCGCACCAAATGCACTAAGTCCATGCTGCCGATGTAACACCGCTGGTCCGCTGCCGACGTGGTTTCATCAAGCGATTGGCAATCATCTCAGACATGCCACCATGTGATGCTAGGCAGGCATACTGAAGAGCATCCAAGATATGACTGTACTCATTTTTGTCGGGCAGAGCTTTGCGGGAACCATTGCGGGTTTTGCCAAAACGGTATCCACCAGATAGGCCACGAATCAGCGTGGGGCAATGCCGCTCGTCGATCAGCATGGCGGGCCCACCATCACGACTTCCAAGCAACCAGCTCTCGATAGCATTAATCCGTTTTGAGATGTCATTGGTAGGCGCGGGGAAAGCGTGCAAGCCGTTCTTCTTGATAAGATCAAATGATGTTTCTTCATACAGAGTAGACCTCTGCTTGCCGGCCGGATCACCCACGATGTACACCGACTTGCCGATGTACCGGTCCTTCATTAGTGTCGGCCTGATGGCACGCTGGAGCTGAAGTTCGAGACCGATGTCTTCTGCGATGATTTCTTCAAGGACCAGTAGGCGCCCGCGATGGTCTGCCTGACAGATCACAGCACAGGGGTCACGGCCAAAGTCGATACCCACGATAAGGGGATATGATGGTATAGGCTCAACCTCGTCAACAACGTGCCAGTTCCGTTTGAACGATTCACGGAACACAGCGGAGCCCGAGGGGTCATCGCCATACTGAGCGTGCACATAACGCTTGCACCAGTCGCTAGAGTTGGAGCGGATAAAGCGCTCGTAATACTTCCGGCCCTGACCGCGACGAACTTCATCGTCTACCGGCAGCTTGAGAGTGTCAGGGGTCTGCGTCAGCCACTCGAGGTTTTCAGCATCGTCCGACATCCCGCCCGGCTGAATAAAGATCTGCCAGTCTGGTGGCGTGGTGATATCCATAAACTTATGCCACGTAGATCCCTCAGAGGGCATGTTGGTATCAGCGATGATACCCATCCATGTGCAACCGCCCAGCGTTGCGCCGGGGTAACGGCCACAGCGGCCGGCCAGAGGAGAGATCAAGGCAACGTCCATCTCGATGGCTTCTGACATCCATGCACCGGTGAGCTGCATCGACAATAGGCGAGCTTGGTCTTCCGGGTTGTCCAGTGGGATGAGGATCCACTCAGAGCGCACATCACCAAGTTCGATGTAGATCGTGTTCTCAGATACTTTGAAAGTTGCTACACCGCGAAGCCAACTCGTAACGTCTTTGAGCACGGTGTCCTTGAGCTGCTTTAGCGTGGAGCGGACGAGGGCGAACCGAGTATAGCGAAGCCCGTCCGGTGCGGGCTCTTGTTCCAATGCACGGCGGAAAAGTTCAAAGAGGCAGGCTGTCGTTTTACCGGAGCCAACAGGGCCAGCGATGAGCCGGCCGAAGCTTTCACTCTTCATAAATGATGCGCAGGTCGCCGGCGCTGTATATGAGATGTTTGTCATTTCTAGATTTCTCCAAGTAGGTAACTGCACGCCCAACATGGTCAGCAGTATCACCAAGGATACCTATTGCATAGTTGCATGAGTTGCACAGGAGACCGCGTACTTTTCCGGTGTCGTGGCAGTGGTCAACGCTCAGTCGGCCATATCGTTCTTTTTCTGGGAGTCTGCTGCATAGGGCGCATGTGCCCCCTTGCTCGTCTAACATACGGTCATAGTCTTCGACTGTTAGGCCATACCTTCGCATGAGATCGTTCATGCGTTTCCTAGCTCGAATCTCAGCACGCTTTTCTTCTGTAATCGCCTTATGCTTTTCTTTCCGAGTCGTAGCTAATTTTTCTCGGTTTCGTTTTGAGTATTCACGCTGATAGGCTAAAAATCGTTCTCTATTTTTTTGGTAGTTTGCTCGTTTGCGTTCTTTATCAACTAGATCCGACATAGTGCATCTCCTTACAGAGCTTGCCCCTCGATTACCTGCGAGGTAACATTTTTCTCAACCTTTAGCTGGTGGTCAGCACCAAGATTGATCGTAACGACCATCCGTTCGCTATTCCCAGCGCCTTCCACATTACCACCAATTCCCGCAAATTTTGAGACAGTTTTTACAACTTCCATTTTTGCAGCCAGCCCTTCCTTGGCGTCATGGGCCCGGGCATATAGTTCCGGAAGCACTTCTTCGATGAACGATAGCGACTTCATCCGAATACGCTCGGATGTGTTCATCCCCGACTGCCACTCTTCTACAGCGCTGCGTAAGCGGTCTTGGAAGATAGGAAGAGTCTGAATAGTTTCCCAGTCTTCCGAACTAACAGCTAAAGATCCTAGAATATCCCCAATGTCGCGGAGATCCATGGCAATCTCACGAGCCAATTTTAGAATAGTTAGCTCATCAAAACTAGGCGATTGCACAACGAGGCTAGTCATAGTATCCTCCAACTGCTAGGAATTGTTGCATTACCCCCCGCTTATACTGTATTTATGGCGGTATAGTCGAGCGTCAGGACAAAATAATGGCATCAGAGGCACTAGGCGGCGTTTTACGTGTAGTCGGTCCGGGGCAACTCGACGCGGCTGTAAAGGCGCGTGATGAGGAGATGGCCTCAGCGCAGGATGCCGCATCCGCAGGAAATACAGAGCTGACATCTCTTGCCAGTTATATCCGTGGGCAGTTTGATATCTATAAACGCCACCGGAATAACGCCCTTGCAGGTTGGTCAGACCGGCTTTTGACAGCAATGCGGGTGTTTAACGGCCGGTATGATGCTAACAAGCTCAACGAAATCCGGAAATTCGGGGGTTCTGAGGTTTACGCCCGTATCGTAGCAATGAAATGCCGGGGTGCATCGTCGCTTTTGCGGGATGTTTACCTATCTCCAGACCGCCCATGGGGTCTTGATGCACCGGATGACCCTAAGATTCCTCAAGAAATCATGAAATCAGTGAACGAACTGGTTCAAGGTGAGATCCAAAGTATGTCGGCACAGGGGCAACCGGCCGATATTGATACAATTCGCGATCGGACTATGCAGCTTGTAGAGGCAGCACGGCAGGCCGCAAAGAAAAAGGGCGCAGCACAAGCCCATATTGCAGAAGATAAGCTTGATGGAATCCTGAAAGATGGCGGATTCTATAAAGCATTGTCTGAGTTCATCACTGACCTACCATTGTTTCCATTTGCAGCAATGAAAGGGCCAGTTGTTCGCATTCTGCCCGTAGTTACTTGGGAAAATAACACCGCTTCAATCAAACAAATGCCCAAGCTAACTTGGTCACGGGTATCTCCGTTTGATCTTTGGTGGACTCCGGGCGTTTCGGATATTGAAGATGCGGCCGTTATCGAACGTACTCGTGTTACCCGTGCCGACCTAAACGACTTGCTTGATTTGCCGGGGTATAACACCGAGGCAATTCGTGAAGTTCTAGATTTGTACGGCCGGGGCGGTCTAAACGACGAGATTGACATCACAGACGCTGAGCGCGCTGTTCAAGAGTCCCGTGAAAACCCGACAATCAACCTTTCTGGAATGATCAATTGCCTTGAGTTTACAGGTAACGTGCAGGGACGTTTGTTGCTTGAAGCCGGTATGACTGCTGAACAAATCCCGGACCCACTCCGGGATTATTTTGTTCAAGCTTGGATCATCGGCCGGTTTATTATCAAAGTTCAGATGGCACCATCGCCACGTAAGCGCCATCCTTACTACATCACAAGCTTTGAAAAAGTTCCCGGTACTCCGGTGGGTAACGGCTTGCCCGATATTTTGAACGATATCCAAGAAGCTGGTAATGCCACGTTACGTGCATTGATCAACAACCTATCAATTGCTTCTGGTCCGCAAGTTGTGGTCAACGATGACCGCCTAACTTCTGATGAAGATGGCGAAGAACTGTATCCATGGAAACGCTGGCACGTTCAGACTGACCCAATGGGTAACAACTCACAGAAGCCGATCGACTTCTTTCAGCCACAGTCCAATGCACAGGAGCTCCTAGGGGTCTATCAGCAATTTGTGAATATGGCTGATGATCTATCCGCTATTCCCAAGTACCTCTCTGGCGGCGGTGCTAGCGGCGGTGCAGGACGTACTGCATCGGGCTTGGCTATGCTTATGGGCAACGCCTCTAAGATTTTGCAGACCGTTGCAGCTAACATTGACCGCGACGTTCTAGAGCCCCTCCTAGGCTCTCTGTTCGATATGATTATGTTAACCGATACTTCCGGTCTTTTGACCGGTGAGGAGAAGGTTCGCGTACTCGGTGTTTCGGTTGCAGTTCAGAAAGAAACTCTGCGGGCTCGTCAGCTTGAGTTTCTACAGATTACTGCCAACCCGATCGACTCGCAAATTGTCGGGCCTAAAGGTCGCGCGGCAATTTTGCGTAATGTTGCATCTACAATCGGTATGCCCGGCGCGGATATTGTTCCGTCTGAAGAGCAGCTTGATGCAATGCAAAAGGCATCGGCTGCGGCCGCTGCTATGCAGGGAATACCCGGCCATGGTGGTATGGGTAATAATGCTGCTGCTGCACAAGGCGGGCAGAATGGAACTGGTGCATCCGGTGATATGGGTCCGCGCACCAATATCTCAGGAGGTCAGTGATGAAAAACATGGCAAAAACTCCGCGCACGGGTAGTACTCCTGCTGTTCGGCAAATGCGTGGTCCGGGCATGAATTTGGGGTTAAAAAAACCTCGTATTGGGTACATCCCAAAACCCAAAAATTATGCTACACCTAAGGATATGAAACTTGGGGCGCCAGCAAAACCCACTTCCTACTTACCGACGCTTGCCGGCGGTGGGAAAGTCATCTCTAGCAAGCAAAAGTGAGGTCAAAAATGGCGATGAATCCTAATTCCGCGCCCAAGAGCAAAGTGAAATCCGTTAAGGACAACACTTTTGCCAAGGGTGGTTCGACGAAAATGTTTAGCCAGATGAGCTCAGAGCCTTCTGAAGCTGGCGTTTCCATGCAAGTTAAAGCCCCAAAGCCGGGCAACAATGCCCCTAAAGGCGGCGGTACCGGCGTTATGGGTAAACAGCGTGGCGCTGCACCCGCAGTTGCCGGCCAAGTTTCGTCCGGTGGACGCGCTGGTGATAACTCGTTCAATGTCAACACTGGTAACGGCCACATGGCTCCGTTTACTGGTTCTGTTGCTGCAAAACCCCGCTAATCGAAAGGTCGTGATCAATGTCTGCTGTTCCTAAAATTTTTGTTGATTCGAGCGATATTCCCGGCACGATTGCCGCAATGTCCTCGTGCACCAATGCGATCACTGCCTATGCAGGCGGTGGTCAAACCAATGCGGTTGCTTTGACTGCATCGTTTAACCGGGTCACTACTGTAGCTTCTGCTGCTGATAGCGTTAAGCTGCCAACTGCTGTTGCAGGTGCGCAGGTTACCGTATTCAACAAGGCAGCTACAAACTCGATGAACGTGTTTCCCGCTACCGGCGATTTGATTAACGCCCTATCGGCTAACGCTGCTTATGGTTTGGCCGCTACTAAAGGCGCTATCTTTACCTGTGTTGTTACCGGCACTTGGGATACTATCCTCACCGCATAAGGAGCCATACTATGGCCTTGAATGGAAACGGTTCAGATGATCTACAGCGGACCTTTTACGGTAAAAATGTAAAAGGCTCGCCTACCCCATCAGTGCGAAATATTGATGGGTGTGGTTCAGATGATCCACAACGGACGGATTACAAAAAAACCGCCCCTCTTGGCGAGCGGCCATCAAAGTGACCGTAGAGTCCGACCTAGCAATGAAGGCAGCGCTGCTTGCCAGAAATGCCCCTGATAGCTGGAAACAGTTTTTAGGGGCATTACAAGACTATTCGTCGCAGCAAATTCAGAACTGCATCCAGTCACCCCTTGAACTTCTACCCGTAACCCAAGGACGCGCTCAGGCAACTGCGCGCCTCTATGGCATTCTGGTAGAATGCTTAACAAGCGCTGACAAAATTGAAAGCAAACGAAATGATCAAAGAACAAACCCTCGGGTATGATACCAATGTAAAGATGCCGGCCGCAGTTCTTGCTGCCGCAGCTCGCTCTGACGAGTTTTATAATACATACCGGGATCAACCAGAGCAGGCGGCTGAAGAACAACAGCAAGTAACCTCACAAGGTAACCCTGAACAGTCTGCTGCTTCTCTTGCACAAGGCGGTGAGGTACAGAATCCTGTTACCCAAGAAGCTGCACCATCTGCCGCTGACGAGTCGTGGGAGCACAAGTATAAATCTGTTCATGGCCGGTATACCCGCAGCCAAGAGCAAATCAAACAGCTCTCTGAACAAATTCAAGGACTGCAAAATGTCATTGCAACAATGCAAGCAAGTGCAGCCTCTGCACCGGCAAAAGTAAATTTGCCTGACTTTTCGGCCGAATCTTTGATTACAGATGAAGAGGCAAATGATTACGGGCAAGACTTCCTAAACGTAGTTGGGAAGAAAGCTCGCCAAGAGTTGGCACCTGTTATTGGTGCATACCAACAAAAAATTGCTGAGCTTGAAGAACGCCTACAGGGCGTATCCGGGGCTCAAGTACAGGACTCTCACCAGAAATTACTGGCAACTCTTGACGAAAAGTTACCAGATTGGCGTAATTTGAACACTAATCAGGAATTTTTGAACTGGTTACAGTTGCCTGATGCCTATTCTGGTGATATTCGTCATAATATGCTGAAAGCAGCGTATGCGCAGGGTAATGTCCACCGTGTACTTGCTTTCTTTAATGGCTTCCTCGCTGAAGAGGCTGCTGTGGCCCCCGCACAGGGAGAGCCGGATTACGAGACCACGACGGTCGGTAAAATCCCGCTCCAGAACCTTGCGGCTCCCGGCAGAGCAAAGACGGCGGCATCCGCACACGCGCCCGCTGAGAAGCCCAACATCTCACGCGCTCAAGTTGCTACTTTTTATGCAGACGTAGCCGCCGGTCGTTACCGGGGTCGGGATGCAGAAAAAAATAAACTCGAAGCCCAAATCTTCGAGGCGCAACGCGAAGGGCGCATCCGTTGAAAACCTTCTTCTGAGGACTCTTAAAAATGGCAATCCCATCCGGTTCGTTCCCTATTTCTGGCAGCACTGGCGCTCCGTCTATCTACCCATCGGGTGGTGTCGGTAACGCTTTCCAGTCCAACGGGTTTATTCCTGAAATTTGGTCTGGCAAACTGGTTGAAAAGTTTTACGCCTCGACCGTTCTGTCGGCTATCTCGAATACCGACTACGAAGGCGAAATTCGCAACCAAGGCGACCGTGTGAAAATCCGCACCAAGCCCACTATTACCATTCGTGACTATAAGGCCGATGGTACCTTGTCCATCGACCGTCCCGAAGGCTCGAGTGTCGAGCTGTATATCGGCAACGGCAAGTACTTCAATACCATCCTAGACGACGTTATGGATGTACAGTCGGACTTGAACGCATTGTCGATCTGGTCGGATGACGCGGCTCAACAGCTCAAAATCAACGTCGATACCGACGTTTTGGGCGGTATTTTGGGCGGTATGAACGCAAAAAATAAAGGTACTACTGCGGGTAAAATTACCAGCAGCATTAACCTTGGTGCAACGGGTACCCCCCTAGCATTGGTATCGCGTTCCCCATCGACTGGCCAAGTTGAAATCTTGGATCTGTTGTTGCGTTTGGCACAAACCTTGGATGAGCAGAATATCCCAGAAGAAGGCCGTTGGGTTATCCTGCCAGTATGGGCTGTTTCGCAACTGAAGTTCTCGGATCTGCGTCAAGCTTACATCACCGGTGACTCGATGTCGCCTCTACGTAACGGTCGTGTTGGTATGGTTGACCGCTTTACCATCTACTCGTCCAACCTGCTGCCTACCGGCACCGCAGGTGGCTTGGCTGCTAACGAGTATGCTGTCTATGCCGGCCATGCCCATGGTCTGACCTTTGCTTCGCAAATCTCGAAAGTCGAGACCCTGCGTTCGGAGCTGACCTTTGGTACGCTGTTGCGTGGCTTGCAGATCTATGGCTACCAAGTTGTAGATGGTACTGCTTTGGCTCAGTCTGTCGTTACCAAGGCATAATTGAAATGAGGGGAGCCTTGGCTCCCCTTTAACCAGCTACTCCTTAGGAAAGGATATACAATGGCCCGTTTTGCATCTACCCAAACTAGCTTGAGCGATGCCATCAATACTGTTGTTGATGTCGCCAATGCCTCGAACCAAAAAACCGTAACCAGCGTCACTTCTAGCGGACCAACCCTAACTGCTGCCCAGATGGTAAACAATATTGTTACCCTCTCGGGCCAAACGGCTGCTCAAACTGTCACTACGGATACTGCAACAGCTATTGTTGCGGCAATTCCAAATGCTCAGATTGGCCAGACTTTTGAATTGATCATCCAAAATGGTCATACCAGCTCGGGTACGGCCACTCTGTCTGGCGGTACAAACGTTACGATTACCAATACTTATGCTACTGCTGCCCAGCCAATTACTACGACTCGGCAGTATCGTGGCGTTGTAACTGCAATTGCGACTCCTGCGGTCACTATTTACCCAGTTGGTCAAGTTGCATAATTGATAAGGGGGGTTAAAACCCCCCTTGTTACCTCACAAGGTAAGGTGAATTATGGCGCTCGATACTGTCCAAGACTTTGTTGATCGGGCTCGAGCTCTTTTGCTCGACCAAAATGTGCCATACCGATATCCAGATTTGGATTTAGTCGAGGCACTAAACATGGGTATCTTAGAGGCTCGTCGTTTGCGCCCTGAGCTGCTCAAAACATACTTCAATACGTCTCTTCCAGACTTTAGCACAAGCGCTATGGGCACCTCTGTACCTATTGATCCTATGTATCGAGTTGCTTTTGTTTACTATATCTGTGGGCAAGCGCAGCTTCGCGATGAAGAAAACACGCAAGATACCCGGGCCGCAGCGTTCTTGAACAAATTTATGTCGCAGATGATCACTATTCAGGCATGAGGGACCAATGGCAAACGCTGATATGACTCGCCTGATTGATCACGCCCGGATGCGACTTCCGGGTGCGCTTGATGCTGCAATCCAGATGGAACTTTTTTCGGTTATGAATGAGTTCTTCCAAACTTCAAACATCTGGTACGAAGATATTTCTTTTGATGTAACCCCAACAACATCTTTGTATCTTCAAAATCCAGATGCGTTTACCTACC
>Ga0114962_10000177_pt1 | contig 55554 bp, 77 predicted proteins | sample C_130820_MF_Meta_FD_87017 | JGI IMG/M metagenome (GOLD analysis project Ga0114962, IMG submission 87017) | Freshwater microbial communities from Lake Croche, Canada to study carbon cycling - C_130820_MF_MetaG | ecosystem: Environmental > Aquatic > Freshwater > Lake | place: Lake Croche, Canada... | reverse complement strand
CACAAACAAAAAAGAAAGCCGCAAAGGAGCCAGAACCAGAGACTCCGGTTGTTGAAGAGACGCCAGAGGCTCCAGTTGAAGATCCAACGGCTTAACGCAAAACAAGCGCACCCAGTACCTAAATCCATAATGAACCCGCAAGGGCCATTTCCTAGGGAACTGTTTAATGAAAGACCCGTTGTTGATAACTACGAGCCAGAGATGTCTGAGGATGGTGGAAACCTTCCTTTAGGTGGAACCGCGCAAAACAATTACAAACAGCCTAGAACTATGATCTGTTCTCATTGTAATGAAAGAGTACTAGAAAATAAAACAGGCGATCATATCTGCGAGGCATAATGGCTAGACAAAACGATAATTATTTTAAACGCCGTGCTGCGGATGAAGAACGCTCAGGACAAAAAAAGTTTAACTTACAGCAGGCAACTGGCGAGCGCTACGGAATCAAACAAACTTGGGAAGTAATGAACCCAGTTGAAGATGAAGATACCCGTCGTAAAACTGAACCCGCATTTCAAAATATGACTGCTCCAACAATTAATCCAGCGCGTCCGCGGGCTAAAAAACTTGCTTATAGCCGTGAGACTGAAACCCTTGTAGTTAGATTTAGAGACGATTCATGGATTGGTTACGACGGGGTTCCTGTTGAAATGTGGAATGACCTTAAAGCGTCTAACTCAACTGGCAGGTATTTAAAGCATTCTGGGCTTGATGATTACTCTTGGTATAACTTTGACCCTTCAAACATGGAGTCCGAAACTAGGGTAATATTTAATTCATAATGAAAAACATCGGGCCACTATACGTAGGAAAACTTGAGTACTACCATCGGGGATTATTGCCCGTAGTAGAAAAAGGTTGGACTCAAGAAACTGATCACCCTTTTAGACAAGGGTCTTGCATTGTGTTTAGATTTCCAAAAACATACCCAGGGTTTTTTATTGGCCTATGGAAAAAAGGATCCGCTATAGAGGAATTTGATGAAGAGGGCGTTGTAGATAGACTTACCAACGCGTTAAAAACTCGAGATATGGGGCTACAAGCGTTTGAGATTGAGGAATGGGATGTTTAAAAAGAAAACAATCTGGGTAAAACCTTTTTCAGAAAGAGTTGCAAAAAGAGTTAAAAAGGTCCCTACTGGTGAATTAACTATGTGGGTTGACCAAGCAATGCTGGATCTAGGGCGCTGCCTTAACCAATACGAAAAAAACAGAGATATCAAGTTATATCTTGATGAAGCTCTAATTGGGGCAGAAGCAATCCATGCCATGGTTGATGAACTTCACTCAAGAATGACTAGAGTATAAAAGCGCGTTATCCGTAAACCATCTACAATTAAGTCACCTCACTTCCTTCTCCCACGTGTGGCAGCGCAAAGCTCTGGTATAAAAGCCAGAGCTTTGTGTTTTCATCTAGACTAGGGTGTATATGGAAGACATTGAGTTTTTTGATGAAGAAGAAGTCCTAGATGATCTAGAGGGCAACGATTCCCTGCCCGAAGAAGAAGATGACGGGCTTGATGAACTATCTCGTGAATTTGTAAATAAATTAATAGACAAGACCATGACTTTTATGGAAGCACTTGTTGGACATGATCTTCACCCATATCAAAAACCATTGGCGCGAAGAATTATTGAATCTGTAATTATTAATGATGGCGAAGAAATTACTGCGCTTGCTTCTCGTCAGTCAGGTAAGTCAGAGACTGTTGCTAATACGGTAGTTACTCTTATGGTTCTTCTTCCACGCTTAGCCCGTATGTATCCCGACCTATTAGGTAAGTTTAAGAACGGTCTTTGGGTAGGCATGTTTGCGCCCGTTGAAGGTCAGGTAGAAACACTGTTTGGTAGAGCGGTTACACGTTTAACTTCTGAGCGTGCCTTAGAGATATTAAATGATGCTGAGATTGATGACAGCCTAGGTAAAGTTGCCGGTGTTACGCGTCAGATTAAATTAAAGAACTCAGGCTCCACGCTTACTATGATGACAGCAAACCCTCGCGCAAAGATTGAATCTAAGTCTTTCCATTTGATTGTTATTGACGAGTGTCAAGAAGCAGACGACTTCGTAGTATCTAAATCAATTTCCCCTATGTTGGCGTACTACTCAGGCACTATGGTTAAAACGGGAACTCCAACAACAAGTAAGAATAACTTTTATCGAGCAATACAAATGAACAAGCGTAGACAGACCGCTAGAGGGTCTAAGCAAAACCACATTGAATGGGACTGGAAAGAGGTTGCTAAGTACAACCCCAACTACAGTAAGTTCATTAAAAAAGAAATGCTACGAATTGGTGAAGACTCAGACGAGTTCCAGATGTCTTACTGCAACAAGTGGCTTCTTGAACGAGGTATGTTTGTTACTTCCGTTGTAATGGATGAACTTGGTGATACCTCTCAAGAAACCGTAAAAGCTTGGCATAGAACTCCAGTAGTTGTAGGTATTGACCCAGCCCGTAAAATGGACTCAACGGTTGTTACGGTTGTATGGGTAGATTGGGATCGCCCAGATGAGTTTGGTTACTACGACCATAGAATCTTAAACTGGCTAGAAATTCAGGGCGATGACTGGGAAGATCAGTATTTTCAAATAGTAACTTTTTTAAGTAACTACGATGTCCTAGCTGTTGGTGTGGATGCAAACGGTGTTGGAGATGCAGTTGCTCAACGACTTAAGCTGTTATTACCTAGAGCTGAAGTTCATTCAATTGGAAGTAGTCAGCAAGAACAATCTAAACGTTGGAAGCATTTAAAAGCACTGTTAGACCGTCGTATGGTTGGTTGGCCAGCCCACGCTAAGACACGTCGTTTACGGTCTTGGCGCCGTTTCTACCAGCAGATGACGGACCTAGAGACTAAGTTCCAAGGACCTAACTTTTTAGCCCATGCCCCCGACGAAGCCCATGCCCATGATGATTACGCCGATTCTTTGGCTATCGCCTGTGCTTTAACTATGGACTTAACAATGCCTCAAGTGGAGATGTCTTCGTCCCCATTTTATGGCAGATAATTTAGACTTTACTATGAGAACTTTCTCGTAATAATGGATACTTTAAACCGAGGCCTCAACCTTATATAAGGAGTCATAATGACAATAGCACCATCACCTAAGTTCCCAGAGCGTCCAGGTACTGTTTACGACCGTAAGGTTTCAGCAGCACTTCCAGGACAACGTGGTCCACTTCGCTTCGAAGAAGGTATCGCAACCGATACCGATGTGCCACAAGAGTTTTCTAAAGGAGCATCACAGGCGTACCAGCCTGCAGCAGGTCGTCCAAACCGCAATGCAAATGTATTCGAAAAGACCGCAGAAGAGACAATGCGTGAGCGTGCTCACGTTGGTTCTGCTTCATGGGTAGAAGCACCAACTCACTTAACTGAGTTTTCAACAGGTGCATTTACTGATCACGGTTCAAATGTTTTCGAAGAAGCATTTCGTGACGGTGGACACCAGCAAGCTGCAAATCCTGCAGTAGTTCAGGACTAATTTAGTTTCTCGTCCCCCGTTTACGTTTTGTACGTAGCGGGGGCGAGAACTTATTTGTAAAGGTACACCATGGCATATATTCAAGGTAAGGCAGTTCAAGAGGGTCCTAAACAGATCCCAGCTAACCCACGCCTTTATAACATGGTTAGAATGCAAGCATCATCTCGTTTCTCAAAAGAATCCCCAGCATCTGGTCACTGGATTCACACCAAGTATTCTCAAATGGGTGGAAAATACGTAACTTCTAAAAAAGATATTGATCCCCGTAACAGAGACCTTGTAGAAGAGAAAAAAGAAAAAGAAAAGAAAAAGGCCGTCAAGAAGGTTGCAAAATCTGTTGGTAAGGGCCTAATTAAGGGCGAAGCACGCAGGTAGAAATTCACGTTATTTCTAGCACTGCTACCATAATTGCCTTAACAGTTTTTAGAGAGGGAATATACAGTGAGTTCAATTGACTTCTCACCGCCAAGTTATAGGGCGGCGTCAAGCGATTTAACAATCTCGATTTCTCCTCTCGGTTTAGTAGAACTTGCTGATGAAGAGTTTGAAGTACACGGGCCACGCCTCAACCGTTACTCCATGAACTGGGCAATGTATCTAGGCCATCATTATTCATACCGCCGTCAAACCGGTGAAGCACAAGTAGCGCTAAACTACTACCGTGCATTCACAGACTTTGTTATCAACTTCACTTTTGGAAAAGGCGTTCAATTCCGCTCTCCAAAAGAAACAGAAGCAATTGTCCCCGACATTCTTGAACGAGTCTGGGAAGTTGACAACAACAAAGCAACAGTCCTTTGGGAAATTGGGCAACAAGGCTCAGTATCTGGCGACTGTTTTATCAAAGTTGCTTACGAAGAGGAATACACAGATCCTGCGGGTCGCGTACACCCTGGTCGTGTTCGTATTCTGCCTCTTAATTCATCTTTCTGTTTTCCAGAGTTTCATCCTCACGACCGCGAGCGTCTTATTCGTTTTAAGCTCAAGTATCGTTTCTGGGGTACGTCGCTCGAAGGCACACGACAAGTATTTACCTACACAGAAATCTTAACTGATGACATCATCGAAGAATATATCAATGACGAACTTATTGACTCTCGCCCTAATCCGCTTGGCACTATTCCTGTTATCCATATACCAAATTTCCGTGTTAGTGGTTCTCCTTGGGGTCTGTCTGATTGCAATGACATTATTAGCATTAACCGTACTTATAATGAAACTGCTACTGACATTGCCGATATTGTTAACTACCATGCTGCGCCGGTCACAGTTATTATTGGTGCAAAGGCGTCACAACTCGAAAAAGGCGCAAACAAAGTTTGGGGTGGACTTCCTAAAGAAGCTCGAGTAGAAAATCTTGAAGGCGGTGCTCAAGGACTTAAGGGCGCTATGGACTTCATGGAACTACTTAAGAAATCAATGCACGAAATGGTTGGTGTTCCAGAGTCAGCCCTTGGTCAGGCAATGCCTGTATCAAACACATCTGGTGTTGCTCTTTCTATTATGTTCCAGCCTTTGATGAATCGTTACCATCAAAAAATTATTCAATACGCACAAGGGCTAGAGCGCGTTAATGAATTAATTCTTCTTAATCTTGCTATTAAAGAACCAGAGATGTTTACTTGGAATCCTAACTTTAATACGCCTTTAAAACCGGGTCAGGTTTCACAACTTGATCCTAATGACCCAATTACGTATCGCTCTATTATTCAATTCCCACAGCCTCTACCGTTAGATAAGTTGATTGCACTTAATGAAGCGCAGACAATGATTTCTCTTGGTCTTGAGTCTAAGGAAGGCGCTCTTCGTGCACTTGGCGAAGAATTCCCAGCAGAGAAGATGAATGAAATTCGTCAAGAATTGATGGATGATGCCAAGGCTGATGGCGCACTTCAAATGCTAAAGAATGAAATTGCTGCAGAAATCACTAAGTTGACGGGCTTTATGCCTGGTCCTGATGGGGCCCCAGGTCAACCTATGATGAATCCAGAGTCGGGCATGCCTATGGGCGGCCAAGCTGGAGCGGCAACACCCGTACTTGATGAAGCTCAACAAATGATCTTCCAAGGCGAGCAAGAAGTACGAAATCGTCTAGTAACCGAAGCCCATGGAACTAAACTTCCTCAGCGACGTGTACCAGATGATTATGAAAAATAATCAGTTTAGGCTGTAATTTTTCGCAAGAAAGAGAAAAATTGATACCAACGTTAGGTCATACGTGCTCTCATATCGGATAACGACCCCTAGAAAAGGATGTATACATGTCAGAAGGTTTAGAAGCTACAGTCGCAGCCGCATTTGCGGGTGAGACAGGAACTACTCCAGTAGTAAATATGTCTGGCGCTGACGCGTCAATTGCTACTACTGCATTGGTCTCTGATGAAAAAACTAACTCAAAGTTTTACACAGAAGAAGACCTTGCAAAAGTTCGTACTCAAGAGAAATCAAAACTTTATCCAGAGATTGAAAATCTTAAGGAAGAGTTAAACTCTCTTAAAAAAGAACGAGAAGAAGAAACCGCTCGTAAAGTTGCAGATGAAACAGCTAAGTCTGAATTAGAAGCACTTAAGGCTAAAGAACAAGCAGAATCAGAACTTGAAGTTCGTGATCTACTTAAAGTTAAAGAAGCCGAGTGGCAGGAGCAGTTGGAGCGTGAACGTCAAGAACGTGAACGAGCCTTCGCTCTACTAGAGCAGGAACGTAACTTCACAGACCTTCAAAACTACCGCAATCAGCGTGTAGAACAAGAGCGCGAAGCCATCATGCCAGAACTTCTTGATCTTCTAGCGGGTAATACTCGTGAAGAAGTCGAAGCAAGCATCGAAGGACTTAAAGAACGCTCAGCAAGAATTCTCGAGTCGGCGCAGCAAGCAATGCAAACCGCACGTAGAGATATGACTGGTACAAGGGCAACCTTGCCGCCAGCCGGACCATTGGACACTAATTCGGGACAACGTTCGTTTACGGCGCAAGAGATTGCGTCAATGTCAGTTCAAGAATACGCACAATACAGAGATAAGCTTATGAGCCCAGCGGCTCGTGGCGTAACTCAGGGCATGTTCGGAAACCCCTAATCCAAAACCCATACATAAGGAGCTATAGCTAAATGGCATCTGGAATCACGGGTACCGGCAACCTCGCTGCGTCCCCAACCGCTTACAGCGGCACAAATACCCAACTAACTCAGGCGATCCAACAGATCTGGTCAAAGGAAATTCTTTTCCAGGCTCTGCCAATTCTTCGCTTTGAGCAGTTTGCAGTAAAGAAGACAGAACTCGGTGTTGCACCAGGTCTTCAGATTAACTTCATGCGTTACAACAACCTCGGATACGCTTCAGCGCTTGTTGAAGGTGTTCGTATGCAGACTAACGCTCTTACAGCACAGCAGTTCTCAATCACAGTAACTGAGCATGGTTATGCTCTTGCTGTTTCAGAACTCTTGCTTAACGCATCATTTGATGACGTAATGGCTTCAGCCTCACGTCTTCTTGGTCGTAACATGGCTATCTACCTAGATAACCTTTCACGCGACACACTTATGGCAGCATCTTCAACAATTTACGGTGAAGATCGCTCAGATCTAACAGCAGTTAATAACTGGTACGCAAATGGTACAAAGGGAACAACCCGTGCTTCAATGACTGGTAACTTCTTCCTTACACCACATACCGTTAAGGACGCTGTTGAGAGCCTTGCAACAAAGAACATCCCTCGCCTTGGTGAGACATATGTTGCTTTTGTTCACCCTCACCAATCTCGTAAACTTCGCGACAACGCAGAGTTCATCGAAGTAACAAAGTACGCAGCTCCAGGAAACTTCATGCTAGGTGAAATTGGTCGTCTATACGACACAGTATTCATCGAAACAACACAAGTTGAAAAGGTTGCTGGCGGTGCTGGTGCAGGTTACACAACTGACACAGCGGTAACACCAACAATCACAGCTGGTGGTGGATACATCACTCCAGCAACAAAGACAGGTAACGGAGCTAAGGATCGTTATAGCGCAATCTTCATCGGAGATAACGCTTTCGGTCACGCAATTTCTCTTCCTGTTGAACTTCGCGATGGCGGTATTCTTGACTTCGGTCGTGAGCATGCTCTTGCTTGGTACTCAATTTTCGGTCTTGGTCTAATTACTGACCAGTCTGTAATTCTTGCAGAAACCAACTAAGTTCAAAAAAGTTTAGAAAAAACTTAATAGCAGAGGGGAGGGGGGCGTAAAAACCCCCCTTCTACATAAACCCAGTCAACATATCGGAGGATTCAGAATGGCTAAAAACCCAACAGACGTCACAGGACGTAAGCGCGACGAACTTGCTGCTGCTAACGCAGAAGCTATGCAGGAACGCGCCAATGAAATGTCGCTCGCTACGGCAGAGGCTAAAGTAAAGTTAGAAACAGAAGTTATTGATGCAACCAAACCAAACCGTCCAGTAGTAGTTGTGGAATCGGTTACACGGCTTGGAGATCAGGATGGCGATGTAGTAGAAATTCGCGTTGTTTCAGACATTGAAAATATGACCTTAGGAGCGGGTAATACCTTTTCTTTTAAAGCAGGTCAGAAGTATGCTGTTACTAAGAACGTTGCTCAGCATTTGAAGGAAAAAGGTTACCTCGCAGGAGTTATCTAAAACCTAGACCTTTACGTAGCAGCGGGTTGCCGGTAACGGTGCCCGCTGTTTTCGTTTATTAAGATTTTTACACCGTATGCGTGGGATTATATATCTAGCATACGCCTATAAACAAGGAGCAAGAGTGGCCGTTCTTTCTGATCTTGTCTCCAGAGTTCGTATGGAACTTGGTGACTTGCCAAAGCAATTTGATTACACCAATACAGGTGATGGACAAGACAAGCACTTTAACCTCAAGACCAAGCCTCTTGATATAGCAAGCCTTTACATTACCGTTAATGGTTCTCCCATAGCCTATCCTTCTGGCTACACGGTTGAAGAACAACACGGAATTATTCATTTTACAACTGCCCCCGCATTAGGTTCTTCGGTAAGAATTGAAGGAAGTAACTTTCGTTATTTTACCGATGAAGATATTACTAAATTTGTTAACACCGCTGTAAGCCAACACACGCTTAATCGCACAGACAGCGCTGGTCGCCAGATAACTTTGAACAGCCTTCCTGGTGTAGAAGAGTATCCACTAGTTATCCTCTCAACTATTGAGGCGCTATGGGCTCTTGCAACAGATGCTTCATTTGATATCAATATCATTGCTCCTGACGGAGTCACTATCCCTCGTGATCAACGCTTCAACCAGTTAACCAATATGGTTCAACAGCGTTGGGAACAATACAAGCAGTTGTCTTCTGCTCTTAACATTGGTTTGTGGCGGATTGAGATGGGAACTCTACGTCGCGTAAGCCGCATTACTAACAAACTTGTTCCTGTATATATTCCCCAAGAGATTGATGACTCACGTCGTCCAGAACGCGTATACATTCAAAATGATTTAAATGGTCATACACCTATGCCTACAACTACAGGCATATACGACATTGTTTTAAACCAAGGAGACTCTTGGTATGCACTCTTTGATTTCCCTGATGACACTAACTTCAGTGATCTTGTATTTAAAGCTCAGATCAGAACGTATCCAAACTCACCTTCAATTTGGGCAGAGTTTACAATTACTGTTGAAGATGCTCCAACAAAGAAACTTCGCCTATCACTTACAAATAGCAAGACTAAATACATTCCTCGTCGCGCTTTTTGGGATCTTCAAGGAACATCTATCAGTGATCCTGATTTCCGCCAAACGTATATTCGCGGTCAAGTATTTTTAAATGAAGAGGTAACTCAGTAATCATGGCTGACGAAATCAAAGTCACCCCCTCACAACCAGTAGTCGTATCCGTATCAACTGGTGGCGTAGGCCCATCTGGTTCACAAGGTCCACAAGGTCCAGCAGGTCCTACAGGTCCTTCAGGTGCAACAGGTGCGACCGGTCCAGCCGGTTCTGTTGCAGCAACTGGTGCAACTGGCCCCGCTGGTGCAACTGGTCCAACAGGTGCTAGAGGTCCAGCCGGTAACACTGGTGCAACTGGTGCGGCCGGTAAATCTGTAACAATTAAAGGCGAGTACGCCAACTTAGCTGCACTTCAAGCAGCGCACCCAACTGGTGCATTAAATGATGGTTACTTTGTAACTAACGGTGATCTTTATGTTTGGATGGGAACCGAGTGGTCTAACGTCGGTAATCTTGAAGGACCAACTGGTCCACAAGGTGAGGTCGGACCAACTGGTCCTATTGGAGAAACTGGTGCGACTGGTCCTACTGGTGACACTGGCCCTACTGGTTTAACTGGACCTACTGGTCCCGTAGGAGAAACTGGTTCAACCGGACCAACAGGTGAAGCTGGACCTACAGGTTCAACGGGTGAGACAGGTCCTACAGGTCCTATTGGTGAAACAGGTCCAACGGGTGCTACTGGTGCTGCGTCAGATATTCCTGGTCCTACTGGACCGACTGGTGAAACTGGTCCAACAGGACCTAATGGTTTAAACGGTGAAACTGGGCCGACTGGTTCTACTGGAGAAACCGGAGCAACAGGCCCACAAGGAGACACGGGTCCCACAGGACCACAAGGTGATACCGGGCCAACTGGTGCACAAGGTAACGGACTTCAACTAAGTGGATCTGTTGCTACAGTTGAAGAACTTCCAACTATTGGCAATGTTGGTGAAACATATTTAGTTAATGGACATCTTTATATTTGGGACGCTGTAAATTCTGTTTGGGATGACGCAGGTTTACTACAAGGACCTACTGGAGCAACAGGTAATACTGGTGAAACTGGGCCGACTGGACCAACTGGACAAACCGGTTTTACAGGAGATACGGGTCCAACAGGACCAACAGGTTTTACTGGAGATACCGGTCCTACAGGTTTTACTGGAGATACTGGTCCGACTGGACCAACAGGTGTTCAAGGAGATACTGGACCGACTGGTCCAACAGGATTTGGTGATACTGGTCCAACAGGACCTACTGGAGACACTGGTCCAACTGGCCCATCGTCAGAAGTTGCTGGACCTACTGGTCCGCAGGGACGATTCTCTTACGCTCAAGATACTCCACCAACTGGGGCGTCTTCAGGCGATGCGTGGTTTAACACTATAAATGGTGGCGCGTTTATTTTCTACGATGGTTTCTGGGTAGAAGTTGGCGCTGCTCCGCTAGGACCTACTGGACCTACTGGACCTCAAGGTCCAATTCCAGATGTGTTAACTGTTATTTACGGAGCCTTTAACCATACAGAACATCAAGGAATTACAGTAACATATAACGCAGAAACTGATCACGTAGTTATTATTTCTGATGTTGCTTTCATTGAAGCAGTTGCTTTAGCGGGATTATAAGGAGACAGAATGCCAATCAATCCAGATTTTTCAGCCTTAGAGGCGGTTATCACCGCTAAGGTTGAAGCAGTTGCTACAAACATTGACAACAAGGATCTTCTGATCCAAATGAAGGCCCTTGAGGCCGCGGTAGCAAACCTCTCTTTAACTCGCGTTATTGCTGAAGGTACTTACCAAGCAGGACAATTAGGCGTTATTGTTTCAAACGCTACTACAACAATTAACGGCGTAGTTAGTGCGGCTCAAACAACACTTCAAGGAATTGTTGATAGTGGTACAACTGATCTATCAGATGCCGCAGCACTTGCACTTAGTGATTTCAATACCGCATCAGGAACAGTACTAACAACTATTAACGCTCTCCTTTTAGAACTAGGGGATGTTAATACCGCAGATATTATTGCTCTTGTAGAGCAAAGTCTCCTTGACATTGCAGCCGCTGCCACCGCGGCAAATACCGCAATTGGTGATATAAAGGACGCGGCGCTTGTAGTTATTGGTACAGCTGGAAGTAGCGCTGTAGGAGATGTAGTTGATGCTAAAGGAACTGCCCTAGATGCAATTTCTGGAGCAAATACATCAGCACTTGATGGCATCAATACAGCCAAGATCAACGCAATTGCTGCTGTTGGCGCATCCAGCGATATCAGTGCCCAACTAAGACTTGTCCGTGACGACCGCTGGCTGGGGCTAAATATATTTGCCCCTAACGCCTAGTTAGGATATGAAAATGAAATTTTCCACCTATACTAACGTGATGGGTAGTTCCATCGAAGGAGACATGTAATGCCATCATATTCAGCTCTTAATACGCAAATTGAAGCGGTTAAGTCCGAAATCAGTGCTTCGCTTGCAGCAACCACATACTCGGCTCAAGACCTTGTATATGTTGCCAAGACACTTGAAACACTTGGAAATCTTTTAGGTATCAATGATCTAGTTGCAGCGTCTAGTGATGCTCAAACAACTCTTTCTACATACGTTAACTCAGTAATTGCTGGAACAGCCGCAGCAAATGCTGGAAAAATGTACATTGGTACTGGCGCACAAGCATTTGAAACTTCAGCAACTCTTACAAATGCAATTGCTACATTCCGCTATGCTGATGGATTAACATCAAACTCATTTGCTCAAATCGCATTTACAAACGCTGACTCAACATCTTCAACCGATATTCAACTTTTCATGAACAACGGAAATGATGATCAGGGTTGGGTTGACCTTGGTATGACTGGCTCAGCATTTGCTGATCCATCTTACCCAATCACATACGCTGGTGATGGATACCTTTTCGTAAAGGGAAAACCAACATATCGCGGTAACCTTGTAATTGGTACAGGTAACTCTGGTACACAGAACAAGATTATCTTTGCTGCTGGTGGATATGACTCTGGTAACACTCAGATGGAAATCATACCTGATACAAAGGTTTCAATTAACATTGCTACAGCCTCTTCATCTACAACAACTGGTGCTCTTGTAGTAGCCGGTGGTATGGGTGTAACTGGTAACGTAAATATTGGTGGTAACGTAAACATTGCAGGTACAATTGCATTTGGTGGCGGCGGAACAACCGTTCAGACCGCAAACCTTGCTGTTGTTGACCCAGCCGTATTCGTCGCTAAGGATAACGTAGCAAACGCGCTTGACTTCTCATTTGTTGGTACCTACGTATCATCAGGAACTAAGTACACAGCGCTTACAAAGAACGCCTCTACAGGTGTTTGGAACTTCCTTTCTGGTCTTACAGTTAAGCCAGGAAACACAGTAACCTACACGAGCGCCGTTTATGATAATATTAAGATTGGTCAAGCTGATCTGCAGTCAGCCCCAACTATTAACTCACATGCAACAACAAAGCTTTACGTTGACCGTAGCGTTCAGGACGTATTCGTTCTAAACCTAATGAGCGTAAATTAACAACCTACCCGGAGGTAAGTAAAACCCATGGCTAATAACATAAAGAAGATCTATCGAGGTTCGGTAGCTACTTCAGAAAGCACCTTGTTCACTGCTGGGGCATCTTCCCAGGTAGTTGTAACAAATATTCTTCTAACAAACACCACTGCTACAGCAGTAACAGCAACAGTTAAGTTCGGCGATGTCGAAGTTCTTTCTGGTGTATCTGTTTCAGCTAATGGTGTTCTTGCAATCGATATCCGTCAGGCACTAGACGCTCTTGAAACAATCAAGGCAACAGCATCAGCTACTGGCGTTAAGGCTCACATTTCAGGCATGGAAGTGATCTAATAAATGGCCATTAACTCAATCAGCAACTCAGACGCGGGCTCAGGCTGTGGTCAAGTTCTTTATTCTTTTTCTCCGGTTGGAGGCGCGGAATACGTAACGCCACTAACTACAGAAAACACTGTTTACCTTCTTTCTGCAAAGTTTACTGATCCACAGAACAACGGATCTATCCTTGTAGAAATTTATGCTGACGGAACGCTTACAGCCGTTCGTTCAACAGCAACAATCTATGCGGATCGTCCATTTACATATTCTGGACCAATTAACCGTATTAAGGTTTTGTCTAACTCAGCAATTACTAAAAATCAACAGCAAAATAACTACGGTATTCTTACAATTGCAAAGTTTGCTAACACAACCCCTGCTCGTACTAGCCTTAACAATGACGGTTTTGGTGACGCATATGTTCACGTAGAGGCACACAACGACTGGCAGACTAACTCTGGCTACGGTTGGAACGATACTCGCCGTTGGGTAGGTTGGTCATATAACTCTGATGGAACTGGCGTATATCGCGCAGGTCGCTCTAACCAGCAGTCCGTTAAGTGGCAGTACAAGCCTAACAACTCACAGACATGGCAGACACTTACATCATTCCCAGCAGATATTGAATTCTCTGGAACTGACCGTCTAACACGTGCTGAAATTTACGACACAACTCTTTTCACATATGTTATCTTCCGTCTTAACACCACAACTGGTACACAGACCGTTTCTAACACAGTAGATAACGCAACTTCTTACTCAGGTACTTGGAACGTTTATCTTGCTCGTTATGACAAGACACTTAATACTTGGAAGATGATGGGTGCTTACAACATCACAACTTATGGAGATCCTTCACATACTTGGGGTCCTCAGAAGTTCTTTATCGCACAAGACGCTGCGGCAAATACATACCTTTACCCATGGCAGCGTGAGCGTACATCTAACTCATTCTTCCGCTACAACCTAACAACAGGTGCTCGTACCCAGATTGCAGTTGCTGCAAACGCTTGGGAAGATGGCGCATTTGTTGGTCTAGGAACTGTTGGTAACATCTCTTTATTCATGGTAAGCCCAACACAAACTGGTGTTTCAGGTTCTGACTCATCTACATATGACTACCAGGGCTACAACCCACTTACCAACACATGGTCACTTATCTCGGCACCTTCCCGTACAGGTGAAGGTAGCTTGTGGAACCGTGGTGGACTTCCATTCCGTTACAGCGCAACTGAAGTAGGTATAATTGGTCGTCGTACCTATACATCTAACAACGTTGCACCTTCAAATATTGACCGTTTCTACGGACGCCGTTTGTGGAAGTACAACGTAACAACTGCTGTATGGACTGATATCTCTGCAGATCTTGGTTTGTTCTACCCACACGTAATGCGCCCATCTAATAACACCTTGAACAACATGCGTGCTTTCCAACCAGTATCAACTGACTGGAACGGTCGCTTCTTAATGTACTACGGTGAAGAATCAGGTATGACAACTCGCGGTAACTACCAATACATCAACGTTAAGCAACCACGTCAGGTGCAGATTGTTGGACAAACTGGTCGTGCTCGCGGTGAAATGTCTGTAGGATCAAACTGCGTACTTGCCTTTGGTCACCTTCGTGGATACAACAACACACCGGGAACGTATCAAGCAAACGGTACTATCTCATGGAGTGATGGTAACTTTGGAGCCCTTGATCGTTCACGTACTGGTGGTTGGGAAATTGTTTACCTTGATGGTTCTATTAAGTATGGCCCATCAAAGTTCCACCCACAGAACGTAATCTACGATCCAACTGTTCGTGGTTTTTACGCTGCTGGTTCGCAGTTTGCTTACTCAAAGTGGGTTTCAACAACTAACGCTACTCGTTGGGAACGTGTTGCGTACTACATCGATGAGAAGTCAGGCGAATTCTGGGAACTCTCAGACGATTTCTACCTCCAGTCTGCTGACCGCGGTGATATTGAAGTTCACTCTTCAGGTCTTGCTTACACACCCGGTTCACACTTTATTCGTCCGTACAATAACGATTATTGGTACATGTCTAACCTAGCAATGGGTGGAGACGGCTCTACAACTCGTTACTACGGAATTACCGATTACACATGGACTGCTGACGTACAACCAACAGATAACTCTCGTCAGACCCGTTATATTTCTAACACATCTGGATCACCTTCACGTAATAACCAAATTGTTGCATGGGGCGTAGGTCCTCGTAACATCCTTGGTATCCCTGAAGGAACACTGTTCTGGGACGGACGTACTCTACGTCAATACTCATACAAGACCGGTCAGACACCATTTACAACACTTCAGACAGGTTGGAGAATTGTTTACACAACTCCAAACCCTAACCCACAAAACGGTGGACAGTACTACGGCTCACCACACGTATGGCGCGATAACAACTATGCTATCTGCCCTAACGTATCTGCTGACAGTTACTACGTGTTTGATCTAAACAATCTATACACATCCGATCCTCGTATTATTGGTTCACACTTGCCAATCGATACTTGCCCAGCGCCACAGTGGACACCTGCCTCATCTACAACAATTTCAGGTAACTCTACAGAATACGCAAGTAATAAAGCGTGTGTTGCTGGTGTAGAAATTATTTACGGTCACCATGACTATGATGCTGTAAACTCGGTTTGGTTCAATGACATGATTTACATTGTCCGCGACCCACTGCCATCAGCAACGTTAACTGACGACAAGAACTCATAAGGAGATAACTAATGTCATATACATATGAAGTCAATAAGGACAAGACAGTAACTATCTTCCGTGAGGGCTCAGTTTGCGTAGTGCAGACTGATGACCCTGCTACCGAAGGTTATGATGCGTTTGAGTCAAAAGCACGTGCTGAAGAATGGGCTAAGGAAGCCATTAAGCAATACGCTGCTGACGAAGAGCGCGAAGCTAATCTAAAGCACGCTTTGGGAGCTTACGAACAAGAGCAAGAAACCCTAGAAATTGGGTTGAAATCTGTTGGTGAAAACAACGTAGGTGTTGTTGAAGATACGGTAGAAGAAGCACCAGCTAAAAAGTAAATTATCAGTAATAAGAGAGGCAGGCTATACTCGTAGCCTGCCTTTCCTACTTTATGGAGAAAAATATGAAAAAAATTGTAATTGGAGTACCACTAGTAGATAAAAACATTCATCCCGACTTTGTAAAATCTTTGGTTGGATCAGTTTACTCAGCCTTTGACGCTGATGTTAATTTTTTTGTTGATTTTGAGTCTAGTAATTCAATTATAGAAATGAACGCAAATCTTATTGCTAATCGCGTAAAATCTTCTGACATTGTAGACGGGGTAATATTTCTATCACCAAACCTATCTTGGTCTTCCAAAACCCTTTCTTCTCTAATTGACCACGATAAAGACATTATGTCTGGAGTATTCCCAGAAGCAGTTACTTTTGAAGAGGTGTACAACGTTAAGCTTCTTGAAGATCAAGACATCCAAGGAGAAAGCCTCAAAGCAGAATACGTAAACATGCAGGCTTGTTATGTTTCAAAAGAAGCCTTGGTAAAGGCTGCTGAGCATTCCCCAAGTTCTTCTGACGGAACTTTTAATTTTTTCTTTACTCCTAAAATTGAAAACGGGTTCTATACCCCAGGATATGTCGGTTTTTGCCAAGCGCTTATTAAAGCCGGTGTTGACATTAACGTAGAAAAAACCGCTAATTTTGGTAACATAGGAGAGATTAAATTTGACGGTAATTACGAAAAATTGATTCAAAATCACTGGGTAGAGGATCAAGCTCTTATGCAAGACATTGAAAGAGGTTTGATTGAAATGCAAGAAAAGGATGAAAAGGGCGCTATTGAGTAATGGCAATTAACTTTCCTGATGAACCATTTCTAGACCAACAATTTACCGTTAACGGTACAACTTGGTACTGGGACGGTTACGTATGGAAACTTCTTGTTTCTGAAGGTATTCAAGGTCAACTAGGACCAACAGGTCCAACTGGACCAATTGGGGATACGGGTCCAATTGGACCAACAGGTCCTACAGGACCTACTGGATCTACAGGACCAACATCTACTGTTGCTGGACCTACGGGTCCTACTGGACCAACAGGTCCTATTGGGTCATCAGGACCAACTGGCCCTGAAGCAGCAAACGTTGATGGTGGAGTTTCAAACACTGTTTACGGTGGAAGCATTACAATTACTGCTGGAGGAGCTAACGGCTAATGGCAACTAAGATTCAATTCAGACGCGACACAGCAGCAAACTGGACTTTGTATAATCCAATTCTTGCTCAAGGTGAAGCAGGTTATGAATACGACACTGGTAAGTTTAAAGTTGGTAACGGTGTTACCGCTTGGAACACCCTTGTTTACTCCTCTGGTACTACTGGACCAACAGGCCCACAGGGATCAACCGGTCCTACAGGTGCGGCTTCTAACGTAACGGGTCCAATGGGACCAACTGGTCCACAGGGAATTCAAGGACCTACTGGTCCAACGGGCGCACCATCATTGGTGACTGGCCCAACTGGTATTCAAGGCCCTACGGGTCCAACAGGAGCCACAGGACCTGTATCAACTCAACCTTCTACAGTACCTGGACCAACAGGCCCTACGGGCGCTACAGGCCCTGCTAGCACGGTAACTGGTCCTACGGGAGCAACTGGACCAACTGGCCCATCTGTAACTGGCCCAACTGGCCCTACAGGCGCAGCATCAACTGTTACGGGCCCAACAGGTCCACAAGGACCAACAGGTGCTACAGGCCCAGCCTATGTACAAAATGTTACTGGCCCAATTCTTTATAACAGCGGAACAAAAACTATATCGTTTGATCAAAGCGCTGAAAACACAACAAACGATGCTCGCTACTCTCAAACAGCAATTGTTAGAAAACGTTTTGATTTTTCCGCAAACGCTATTGAAGTATCGCCTAGATACGACAACCGAGCAGCAACTTTTGATAGCGGAACCGTTTACTGGACTTTCTTTACTCCACTAGAAACAAAAGCAGTTACCACCGTGTCTGTAGCATCTGCTGGAACCGCAACATCTGGGGTTACCACAGCAAAGATTGGTATCTATTCATTTGATGAAACCACCGCAACTCGCCTTGGGTATACAGTAAACGATACCTCTTTATTTACCACTAGAAACACAGTTTATACAAGAAACTTAAATACCACGGTTACTTTAACTGCTGGAGTTCGATATGGCTTAGCGGTACTAGTTGTAGCAACAACTCCCGGAACCGGCTATTTGGCTTTTGGTTATCCGCCTTCTATTCTTAACACATTAGATCCAGTAATGAGAGGCTACATTGTTGGTCAATCTGATTTGCCAAGTACTGCAACACCTTTAAAAGATATTACTAATGGATACTGGGGTAGATTAACATGACAGTTATTAAGAAAAGCTTAGGCGTAGATGCTTCTGGGTTTGAAAAATTTGAAGTTAAAGATGAAGCAACTGGAGAGGTTATTGGCTACGATTTAGTAGCCCCAGCAGATTCAGAGTAGTATGTGCGCTATGAAAATAGCCGTTTACACAATTGCTTTGAATGAAGAACAATTTGTTAAGGAATGGTATGAATCCGCTAAAGAAGCTGACTACCTACTTATTGCTGACACTGGTTCTACTGATGGCACTGTTGCCCTTGCTAAAAGTCTTGGCATCAATGTAGTTGATATCTCTATTAAACCTTGGCGATTTGATGACGCTAGAAACGCAAGTCTTGCATGCCTTCCAAACGATATTGATTATTGTATTGCCCTTGATATGGATGAAGTACTTATTGCTGGGTGGCGTACACATTTAGAATCTGTGCCAACACAAACAACAAGACCTCGATATAAATATACTTGGAATTGGAATGCTGACGGAAGCCCGTCGCTTCAATACGGTGGAGATAAAATCCACTCACGTCATGGTTACCGGTGGAAACACCCAGTACATGAAGTTTTACTTCCTGATCGCATAGTTCCTTCTGAGCATTGGATTGATTTAGAAATCCATCACCACGCTGATAACAGCAAACCTAGATCCCAGTATCTTCCCCTGCTTGAACAAGCGGTTAATGAAGATTTAAATGATGATCGAAATGCTTTTTATTACGCTAGAGAACTGTATTTTTATAATCAACATGAAAAAGCTAAAGAAGAATTTAAACGACACCTAAGCCTCCCTAGAGCTGTATGGAAACCAGAACGAGCAGCGTCTATGCGTTACATAGCAAAAATGTCTAACGGGGATGAAAGAAAAGAGTGGCTTCTTAAGGCAATAAATGAGGCCCCAGAAAGACGGGAAGCCCTTGTAGATATGGCTAGACATTGCTATGAATTTTTTATGTGGGAAGAGTCCCTTATCTATGCTGAACGGGCTTTAGCCATAACCAAAAAACCTTTAGAATATTTGTGCGAAGAGTTTGCTTGGAGTTCTGCCCCATGGGATTACGCCGCAATTGCCGCTTTCAAATTGGGCCTAAAAGATAAAGCGATTGAATATGGAGAAAAAGCGGCAGAACTAAGCCCGACAGATGAACGGCTGCAGAGTAACCTTGTATTCTACAAATCATAAGGGGTTTTAATGCGTGCGTTTGAGCCGGGCGGAAGATTTACCGTTGACTTTGAACTAAACGAAATTGGCGATGGCATTTCTTATGATGCTACCAATCCCTTTGGTACCGTGGCGGAATGGTGGATTTTTGACGCCGCGTCTTCTACTATTGATCCTGTTTACGACATAGATGCTGGTTTGGGCGGAAGAGTGTGGATTGGTCCACACGACCTTAACGTCATTTCTGCGGACTTAATCCAAGGAAACGTTCCAGCTAGTGAGCGCGGTTTTTATAACGCTGACATGCTTAACTTAACTGTTAACGTGGATGATTTGCAAGACGTTAGCCCAGAACTTTTTGATTCTCGTGGTCACTTTATTGCTAAAATTTCAGATGTAAACCGTTACCGCGCTATTTGGCAGGGACAGGTTTACCGCCCTTATCACGTACAGCCTGAAGGTTACTTAAATGACCGCGGAACTTTGTTTACCATTAGAATGCTACAAGTAATGCCGGAGGAACTTATCAATGATGAGCAATTCCAAAACTATGCTTCTGTTTCTCTTCCAGACCCCCACCCAACAACAAACCCAGAGTAAGGAAAAAATATGTGCAAATCATGTGGTTGCGGCTGTTCAAAGCCAAACTGTAAGGGTGCCTGCAAAAAAGGCGCTAAGACCCTCTCACCAAAGCAAAAGAAGATTGCGGGTAAAGCGGGAGATCCAAAGAAAATTGATGCGGCTGACCTAGCCGCCCTACGAAAGAAGAAGAAATAATGTGCGCTACATGTGGTTGTTCAGCAATGAAAGCAGATAAGAAGCAAGACGCAAAAGCAATGAAAGGCATGACCTCTGGTCAAAAGTCTAAGTTTAAAAAGGCTGACGCTAAGATGGATAAAAAGAAGCCATCTCGCAAAGAAGACGCCAAGTTAGATAAAGCGTTAGCTAGGAAAATTAAGAAGAAGTAATGACTTAGCCCCCGAAAGGGGGCTTTTTCATTTACTATTGGAGTAACTCCCATGCGGGGAGCCGTTCTACCCTTTGCTTTAGATAACTGCGACTCCTACAGGAGGATGTGCGATGGCCAACAATAAACCGTGGATCGTCGGTCCAACCATTCCCGATTTTATCGAGGGAATAACGGATAATGCGCCCGATAGCAATAAAACTTTGCAAGGGTACGCAACCATCGTGGCAGGATATCTAGTGTTTAAGGGTAAGAAGAAGAAGTGAGTTCCCTTACTAAACGCGCCCAAAAAATAGCCAAAGAAGTCTCTGAAAATTTAGATGACATTCTTCAGGTTGAGTTACAAAAAAAGGGCTGGGAAGAACCTATCAACTTTGAAGCAAAACGCGGAAAAATTAATTTAGTCTACAAGCGTTCCCATTCAGATAATCTTTTTAATAGCGAATATGGATCTGAAGGACAAGCCCCTAATTCTGTGCTTAGACCCCTCATTGATTCTGTTGAACCAATGGTTGTTAACGCTATAGCGGAAGACGTTTTAAACGATTTATTTGCAAAAGGAATTTTGCCATGACTCAAAATGGAACATTTTTATTTGCTGAAGACAAGGCGCTAAAAAGCCTTCTTCAAGGAATTACCGTCTCTGATCTAAAAGAGCCTACCCGTCCAGTAAAAGTTTGGTTTGGATACCCGGATCTAGAACTTCGCCAACAAGAATATCCATATATGGTTATTGAACTTTACGACGTTCAACCAGCAAATGACAGACAAAGTTCTGGTTTTTGGATGGACGATACTAATAGAGGATCTGTTGTATCTGATGGGCGTACCACTTACTCTTACTATGCTCCACAAGTATATGACCTTTATTATCAAGTCAGCAGTTACTCACGTAACCCACGTCACGATAGAACAATTATTTTTGAAATGATGAACAAAAAAGTACCGGGAAAATACGGTCACTTAGTAATACCTAGCGATAATGAAGATGGCACTGCCGTAGCTAGACATATGTTTCTCGAAGGGTTCGTAAAGCGCGACACTATCGAGGATGGAAGACGTCTCTTTAGAAACGTCTTTAATATCAGAGTGGTAAGTGAAATGACAATCGGAAACGATTCAATTTCATCCACACCAGTAGAACAAGTCGACATCCAACCCCTTAGTAATAACAATCTGGACTTTTACTCGTTATAACCCTAAAACAATCTTAAAAAGGAGATTAATTTATGACTGCATACCTTCGCCCTGGTGTGTACGTTGAGGAAACCCTCAACCCACTACCGCCAGCAGTAGGACCAAACGCACAGTCAGTGGCGGCTTTTATTGGAGCTTCGGATCGAGGACCAATTGAACCAACTCTGATTACATCCTGGTCACAGTTCACCAATTTGTACGGTGGATTTGGAACTCAAAATACTTTGCATATTGCTGTTCTTTTGTTCTTTTCAAATGGTGGCGGAGCATGTTATGTTCGCCGTTCTGTTGGAACAGGTGCTCAATCTGCTACTCGTGATGTTAATGACCGAGGAGCTTCGCCAGCATCAGGATTAACCATTTCTGCGGCAAACGTAGGAACATGGGGAAACAACATTAACGTAAGTATTTCTAATGCTACTGCTGGTGCAGCGGTAGATGTAACAGTATTTTATGGAGGAGTAACCTCTGCAGATATTGTTGAACGTTTTACTGATTTAACAATGGGAGCAAATGATGAACGCTACCTTGTTAGTGTTATTAATAGTCAATCAAAGTACATTGTAACAACAGATCTTGGTTCAGATGAAGTTGGGTTAAACCGACTTCCTGCGGTAATCATTACACAACCACTTGCAACTGGTGCTAATGGAACTGCAGTTACTGAGTCAGTAATTGCTGGCGATGTAAACGCTTTTGATATTATTCCTAACTCATTAATTCTTAATGCTCCGGGAGTTTCATCAACAAGTGCTGTAAACGTTCTTATTTCTTACGCTGCTCTACGTGGCGATGTATTTGTTATCGTTGACCCTCAGTTAAACTCTGTTGGTGCTCAAATGTCTCTTGCTGAGACTTACACAGCAAGTTCATATGCTGCTTCTTACTACCCATACATTGTTATTAAAGATCCAACAAGTACTGTTTCTGGTGTAACAGCCAAGGCATTCCCTGGTGGAGCAATTGCGGGTATCTATGCAAGCACAGATGCATCTCGTGGAGTATTCAAGGCTCCTGCTGGATTAGCGGCAAGAGTTGCTGGTGCAGTATCTGTTCCTACATTAAAGAGTTCAGAACTAGACACAATGAACAGTTCTGCATTTGCCGTTAACGCAATTAAATTTGTTACCGGCTCAGGCATTGTTGTTATGGGTGCTCGTACACTTCGCGGAACTTACGTAGATAAGTACGTCCCAGTTCGTCGTACTTTGATTTACCTTCGTAAGTCATTGACGGACCTAACAACCTTTGCCGTGTTTGAACCAAACGATGCTAAACTATGGCGTCAAATCATAGCTGCCTGCGAAGGTTTGCTTCTTGATTTTTGGCGTCAAGGCGGTCTTCGTGGAGCAAACCCAAGTCAAGCTTTCTTCGTAAAGTGTGACGCACAGACAAATCCACAGTCTTCAATCGATAACGGTGTTGTTAACATTGAAATCGGTGTTGCACTACAGCGCCCTGCTGAATTCGTAGTAATCAAGATCGGCCAGTTTGACGGTGGCTCAACCGTCACTGTGGCGTAAAGGAGATAGAGAAAAATGACAGACAGCGTAATCAATCGCTTTTCTAGCGTAGCAACCGATCCACTTCGTTCGTTTCGGTTCTACGTTGAATTCCTTGCGCCTCAGCAAGGATCACTGGTAAATACCAAGATCACTGGATTCAGTGGTGGTTTTACTAACGTAACTGGATTGGGAATTAACACCCAGTCAATTGCTTACCGTGAAGGTGGATACAACACCACCATTCACCAGATTCCTGGAATGACAACATTTAACCCAATTTCACTTAATCGTGGGGTTATCTATAAGAACTCTCAGGCTATCGATTGGATGAAGCACCTATTTGCTGCTGCGGCAGGAGATGGAATTGCTCTAGGTAATAACGATTTTCGTTGCGACCTAAAGGTCTACGTACTAGACCACCCAGCGGCAAGTAACGCAAATGCTACAACTACAGGCCTCGGCGGATCAAACAAGTCAAGAATGGGATTCCATATTCATAACGCATGGATTTCAACTTTGAACTATTCTGACCTTGACGCAGGTGGAAACAACATTATGGTGGAGACTATTGGACTTGTTCATGAAGGACTTTCTGTGTTCTTCACAGATGACAATTTCAACAAACTTCCAGCTTAACCAACACAAACAAGGAGTATAAATCGTGGCAGAATTAATTTCAGATCCAGCATTAATTGCTAAAGCTGCTAGACAATTTGAAGAAGAGCCTGTAGTAGAAATTATTACAAAAGCTCCTTCTGATACCGAGGTTGTTCTTCCCGGAGGATTTGTAAACCGGGAAGGCGCCTTGGTTAAGTACGCAGAGGTAAGAGAACTAAATGGCGCAGACGAGGAATCTATTGCTCGTTCTGGTAGTACGGGTCGTGCATTAGCAACAATGTTACAAAGAGGCTTAGTAAGCCTTGGAATGGAACCAGCTTCTAAAGAGGATTTAGATACCCTCTTGTCAGGTGATCGAGACGCAATTCTTATTGGAATACGTCGAGCAACATTTGGAAGTGAAATTGGTTTTGACATTACTTGCCCTCATTGCAAGACACCAACTTCAACATTAATTGATCTTAACAAAGATATACCAATTAAAGATTTAAAAGATCCCGTTGAAGATAGAACTTGGATTTACGAATCCAAACTTGGTCCCGTTGTTGTGGGTTTACCTACTGGGTCAACCCAAAGAAAATTGTTAGAGAACTCTGACAAAACGGCAGCGGAACTTAATACAATTTTATTGGCTGGGTGCGTAGGGTCGGTTAATGGAAATCCTTCAATTGGAGCGTCAACGGTTCTAAAACTCAGTTGGAAAGATCGTGAAAAACTTGTAGACGAAATTCTAGAGCGCAACCCGGGCCCACGCCTTGGGGAGGTGAAGAAGGCATGCGAGGCATGTGGAGAATCTGTTGATCTTCCTCTGACCTTGTCTGCATTGTTTCGAGTATAAAAACGAAGATTACGTAAACTTATTGGACCAATTTGAAGCACTAACTCGGCACTTTACTGGATGGACTTTGACGGATATCCGATCATTGTCTTTTAGAGAACGCAGTAATTGGATCCAGCGAGCTGGAAGACGTAGGTAGGAGTTAGTTAATTGGACATTAGTCGTTCAATGGGAACCGGCGGGTCTGGTAATTTATTTAGTCGCAAGACTGAATTAGTTGCAGACCTAACTTCGGCGTTCAAAAAATTAAACACCGAACTCGAAAAAACTAAGCAACTTAGCGCCGATATCGCCAAAAATATTAAGGGAGCATTCCCTGGTGGCGGTGGTTCTCAACTATTTGATACTTCAAGTCGTTCTACTGGAACAAACACCCCTGCCGAAAACGATGGAACAGGTGGCGGTCCTAGCGTACTTCGTCAGGTAATGAACGTTGTAGGTAAGGGCGCTGCCCTTGGTCTACAAGCAATGCCTTCAGTTCAACAAGCATTTACCGCTGACACTCTTCGTTCTCAATTTGGTTTTTATGGCGGAAAAGATGCCTATGGAACTATGAACAAAATGGCTGCTCAAGGAACAGTTACTGATCCTTTAGATGCAGCTCGCGCAGCAATGACTGGCGCAACTCAAGGTTTACTTCCTGGCCTTAAAAACTTTGGAACAGTTGCTAGTGGTGCCGCAACGTTCTCTAACTTAATGCCCGGTGTTGGTGTAGCTGGCGGTATGCAAGCTATGGCAGCGCTTAACCAAGGCCGTAACGTAAACATGCTTAAGATGATTGGTGTTAACGTTCGTGGCGCTGATGGGCTTATGAAAGCACCTGAAGAAATTGCTAATCAGTTGTGGGCAACATTAAACCGAGGCAAAAGCGGTTCGGGCGGAATTACTAAACAAGACCTTGCAATGTCTTTACAACCAGGTAATGCTTTAGCTTCAATGATGGATCAATACTTTGGTAATGACCCAATTCTTCGTCAAGGCGTAATTGCTGCAATGATGCAAAAAGCAACTGGTAGAGGTTTATCTAAAGACGAACTGCTGGCTTCTGGCGCAATTACCCCACATACAGAAAGTGCAAGCAAAAGAAATGCTGCAGCGCTTAAAGGAATTGAAGCGTCTGCTGCACCATTACTTAAAGGTTTTGATGCGGCTAATGCGGCTCTTACAACTCTTAATGAAAAATTTGCTCAATTAGTAGAACATTCAAAAGCTCTTCAAGCGGTTCTTACTGGAAAAGGTTTTGCAGATACGTTTGCTACTGGTGGTAACGGAGCAATGGGCGGGGGAATGGGGGCGCTTCCCGGAATTATTGGAAGTTTTATGGGAACTAAGGGTGGTGCTAACGCATTTTCCTCTATGAAAAGTTCTTTAACTGGTGGCGGAGCAAAAGGACTTTTTGGAAAAATATTTAAGGGCGCGGCAGTTTATGGTGGTTTAGAAGTACTTCAAAAAATGTTGAATAAAGTTGGCGGACCCGAGTGGCTCCATAAATACGGCAATATGGCGTTTGATACTGGGCAAGGTGCACTAACTGGTCTTGTTACTGCTGGACCTTGGGGAGCAGTTGCTGGAACCGCAGGTGGAGCAATGGGAACTCTGTCAAACCCAGTTGTTCCTGATGGTGGTGGAGAAAATGGAAACGACCAAGCTGGTCTATCTATGCCTTTAAATAATAACCCACCAATTACTAGTCCTTTTGGAATAACTCGTTACATAAGAACAAACCAAGGACGTAATGCAAGTTGGGGTAAACCTCATGGCGGTGTTGATTACGGTGTTGGAATAGGTACGCCTGTTTATGCAGCAAAAGATGGAGTTGTACAACAACATCCAGATGATCCGGGTGGATTTGGAACTTACGGTAAAATTGAACACGAAGATGGAAAAATGACTTACTACGGTCACCTATCTTCTATTGTTGCAAAACCCGGAGATAAAATTAAAGCTGGCGATGTAGTTGGGTACAGCGGAAATACTGGTAACTCCTCTGGTCCTCACCTTCACTTTGAAGTACGTGATCATAACCAATCAATTGACCCGTTAAATTATCTTGCGGGTGCTGGTGATATTGGAAACAGTATTGGTGGTGCTCCGGGCTCTACTGGCACTACCTCACACCCAGTACACGGACTAGGACTTAAAATTACTGGTGGTGCGGGTAATCTTGCAATATCACAAGGAAGCGGTGGCCCCGGAATTACTGGTGCGCCAGGGTTTACTTCTCGTAAAGCGTCATCTGAGGGTAATTCGGTAAACTACGGTGGAGTCAACATAGCTTTGCATTTTCCTCCGGGAACTTATGATCGAAATGATATTAAAAAAGCTGTTACAGAAGTGTTTGACGAAAATAACTTAAGACGGCATGCAGTGGAGGCATAATGACAAAACCAAGTGTAAGTGGTGGCTCAAAAAAAGGAACATCAAAAATTCCTGTTGTACCAAATGGTAATCCTCTTTGGGGTGTCTCTGGTTTTGGAAGCACTGGCTTAGTTAAACCTATACCAACCCCCTCTTATTACGCTGCGCCAAAACCAAAAACAACAAAACCTTCAAAACCTTCAAAAAAAGGAACCGTAGTAGAAGATTCAAAACTTATTAAAAGACCAGAACTTTCTGCTTACAAATGGAACTTGCCCCCTCACACATGGAGCCTTCCTGTAAAACCTGAAATAATTAATGAGGGAACTTCTAATGCTCTTGGAGACGTAGAACAATACCGCAGAGGAAGACTTTGGTGGTATGCGTCCGTTGATTCAACAATGGTTGATGCAACTGGAAAAGATCCTAGAAAAGAATTGGCTGATAGAACTTTTGGTTTTCAATTTATTTGGAACCCTGATAGTTACACAACTGGGGTTTCATTAAACACAGATGTTACTCCTAACGTAAATGACCGATTTGTGGGTGTTGCTGGAGCGTTCCCTAGCGGTGAAACCATTAGTTTTAATTTACGATTAGATAGAACAAATGATTTTGCGGCAGCTAGGCATTTACTAAAAAAAGATTACGCTGCTCTTCCAACATTTAATGACAAAACTGGAAAAGGTGTTTACAAAGCCAGTACTACTGATCCAAACGTCTTTACTGATTTGCTTCCTTATTATGCAACTGGTCTAGGAGATAGCGCTGCCACTGAGAAAGTTAAAAAAATTAAAGATCTTATGGAGCTGGGAACTGTTGCAGATTTAGAGTATTTGTACAAAGCGGTTAACGGGGATGGGTGGCACAACGCCTCTGGAAGAAGAACTTCCGATATTGGTTATTTAGCGGCAACCCTTTTGCGCGTAGACATTGGTCCTTTGTCATATATTGGATATATATTGTCATTGAGCGTAAATCATGTTGGTTTTAGTCAAGATATGACCCCAATTAGAACAGATGTTTCTATTTCAATGAATTTAATGGCCTCTGCTGGACAAGATTTTACAAACACGGGAAATAATGCACCGGGGGCTACACAATGAGTATTTACCAAGGATCTAGGTATGAGTATTCAACAATTGATTTTATCTCTGTGTATCCAGATGGTGATGAAAACCCAATTGTTTTTTATGAATTTCCTAATATTGGAACAATTACATACAGCGAGTACATTTGGCAAGAACAAGATCGACTAGACCTTGTTTCGTATAATTTTTACAGAAAAACAGACCTTTGGTGGTATATTTTAGACAACAACCCTGAAATTGAAGATCCATCAAATATACCTGCTGGAACTGTTTTAAGGATACCTCGTGTTTGATTTTATTGACGTATCTTTTCCCGCATCTAAATCTTCCCCTGTCGGAAGAGTTTCTGATTTTGTTTTTTATCAAGAACGCGGGGCGCATGAATTAGCTATTGTTAAATTTAAAGATTGGGACGTTGCCCATAATTCATTAAAACAAGGAACTCCAGTTGAACTTAATTTAACGGGTAGTAATTCTTCTAAAACTTTTAACGGGTACATTTATCACGTTAAAAACTACAATACTCCGGGAAGTAAATCTATTGAACTTGGAATTATTGGCGCTTCTTACCATTTAAAACAACAAAAACAAAAAGTTTATAGAAATGTTTCCGCTTCAGATGTTGTTAAAGATATTGCCTCTTTTCATGGATTTGCTTTTGATGTAACAGATCATCCACGTATTTTTGATCAAATTTCTCAAGCGGGGCGTAGCGACCTTGAATTTATTAAAGATTTAGCGCGTAAATGCGGTTATAGCTTTAGGGTTCAAAACACAGAGGTATATTTTCACCCCGTTACAAAAATATATAACGAACTTAAAGATAGCGCTTTGTCTTTTTTTATGGGAGATCAAGCAAACCCAAGTGGATCTACTTTGTACTCTTTTACACCTATTGTTGGAGAAACTTTAAATCAAGATGGTGAGCACAAAGCTGCCGTTGCGGTTAGTGGTGTAGATAAATTTACTGGTCAACTTATACAAGTAACAAACCAAAAACGACCTAAAGCAACAAGAAGTAATTTTGAACCAGAATTTTTTGATCGTTTTGACGCAGTTACAGTGGCAAATAATTATGAAATTGCAAAATCTGAATCTGAGTCTGCTGATGAACGTGTTCGTTATCCGTATAAAGCTATTGCTGAGGTTCTTGGAACCCCAGATTTGCACCCAGATGCGCCAGTATATTTTGGCGGAGTTGGGCCGGAACACAGTGGGTTTTGGACTGTTTTAAAAACAGAACACAGAATAACGTTAGACACTTTGCTAAACCATAAATACACAACAATTTTACATTTAGGAACCGATTCTTTGGGACAAGACGTTTCGCACCCAAATTCCCCGGCAATTGGTGCGCCAACTAACACCGGTAAAAGAAAAATTACGCCAGGGGTGAAACAAACCAATAAAAAACCAGTCACTGTTTTAAAAAAAGGTGTGGGCGTGTCAAGTAAAAATCCTGTAGGATTTGGAACCGTAAATAACCGACCTAGACCATTGGTTGCAAAAAAAGTAATTGTCCCTAACAAATGGAAAAACTCTGTTAAAGATATGAAAACTACGGTAAAAAGATCTTCCCCATCGCCAGTTGTTTTGTCGCACGCAAGGAACGCAAAAAATGACTGATAATAAATTTTTTGGTATATACCGAGGTATCTGTATGGATGTTGACGATCCTTTGGAAAAAAATAGGATTCGTTTACAAGTTCCTCAAGTTTTGGGTGAGGGTCTTAGTGATTGGGCTTGGCCTTGTTTGCCTGTTTTAAGTAACGCTAATCATCCAGACCATCTACCTCATTTGGCTTCAGAAGTGGCTGCGTTACTAAATACACACACAAGTCATAGTGTTTCAGTTTCTGGGTCTACGGGCAGTGGTGGCTCTCCTGCACACAGCCACAGTTTTAGCGCAACACAAACACTAACTCATGCAGCACATTCAGGAAATAGTGGCAAACTTTTTCACGACCACATTCTTGACGTTGATGAAAATGAAAAATGGAATGATAATCAAGAAGTTAATACGACCGCAGAACATACTCCGCACCGACTAGTCCCTAAACTTGAACAAGGTGTCTGGGCTATGTTTGAAGGCGGAGACCCTAATTTCCCTGTTTGGATTGGAGTGTTTTAAATGGGACAAGCAATTTCTTTACCTTTTAACTTTAATGAATCTGGTGGAGTAAACACCACGATTAATGAAAGAAAAATATGGTCTGATAGGGTTTTAAGTGCTATTTTTACCAGACCTAGCGAAAGAGTTATGCGTCATTCATATGGTAGTGGAGCAACAGGCCTTGTTTTTGAGCCAGAAGATGTTGCTTTAAAAGAAGCAGAGTTAACCGTAGCGTCAGCCTTTGGCCAATGGTTGCCTGATCTAAAACTATTATCCGTAACATCGGCAATAGAAGCTGGCGAATTAACAGACAATGCGCTAGTTATTTCGATAAACTATGTATTACCAAGCGGAGAAAAAACAACTACAGTAGCTAGGGTAAAAAGCGGGACATTTACCCGAACAGGCGTTCTAATTGAGGAGTTATAAAAATGGCTGATATTAACTACGTTCCTCAAATTGATTACACCTCTAGAGATTACGCGTCTATTCGAGAAGACTTAATTAACCTTATTCCACAACTTGCCCCAAAATGGACCAGTCGAGATCCTGGTGATTTAGGTATTGCAATGTTAGAAGCGTTTTCTTATGCGTCTGATGTTTTGCACTATTACATAGATCGAGCCGCAAACGAAGCTTTTATTAGCACAGCTAGTCAAAAAGAAAGCATTTTAAGAATTGCTAAAATGTTGGGCTATACACCAACAGACACAACTCCGTCTACTGTAACTTTAACTTTTAAAAACTCAACTTCTTCAAATATAACGGTGGTTGCTGGAACTCAAATTGGAAGCACAACCATTGTTAATGGAACTTCTACTCAAGTTATTTTTGAAACAGATGAGGATCTTGTTGTAACCCCAAATACAACTAGTCCTAGTGGAGTTTCTGTAACAGCAACTCAAGGATATACAGTTACTTCTGAATTAGTTGGTACATCTACTGGAACCGCAAATCAAATATTTCAGTTAGACGAAACCCCAGTTATTCAAGACAGCATTTCTGTTCAGGTAAACAATACGCCCTATCGACATGTTCAATACCTAGTTGAATACGGAAATAGCGACGCTGTTTTTGTTTCATATACAGACGCAAATGGAAATACATTTATTGAATTTGGCGACGGAGTTGGCGGACGAGTTCCGGCAACTAATGCTCAAATTTACGCAACTTATCGAGTCGGTGGTGGGGTTGTTGGAAATGTTGCAGCAACAACTATTAAAAATATTTTAACAAATTATCAAGCTGGGTTAAGTGTGATTAACGTATCTGCCGCATCTGGCGGAACTGATCCAGAATCTATTGAATCTATTAGAACCAATGCTCCATTAACGTTGTCTGCTGGTAATAGAGCCGTTTCTTTAGACGATTATGCGGCCATTGCTGTTCAAATATCTGGTGTTGCAAAAGCAATTGCAGACGCCGAAGTTTCAAACAGTATTAATTTATATGTGGCTCCTTTTGGAGATAGAGGACTTACTTCTGAAAACGAATTAACAGAAGTTTTTACGGCTTTATCAAATAAAATTATTGAATTTATAACTCCTAAAATGCCACCAGGAGTTTCCGTAACAATTTTTCCACCCACATTTGTTCCTTTAAATATTGAAGTTGTAGTTGTTGCCCTTCCACAATGGAAAAACTCTACTGTACAAATAAACGCCGTAAAAGCACTCAACGAAATTTTAGCGTTTGACAACGTTAGCTTTAAAGAAAGAATTTCTTTAAGTTATGTTTTAAGTGCGTTATCGGCAACACCGGGAGTTTCTTACGCAACACCAATTTTGTTAGCCCGAGCAGACGGGGCACAAAGCGGTACTTCAGACGCGGTATTCGCAGTAGACGAGTTGCCTGAGGCGGGTACAATTACTGTAACCGTTAGCGGCGGAATTGCATAGGAGAAAAAATGACAGCAAGTTATCCAGCATCGGTTAGATCGTTTTCAACCAAAAGAAATACGCTTGACATCATTGATGCTTCAGATCCAAATGGTTTGCAAGAAGAAGTTATTGCTATTCAAAGCGCTATTGGTGTAAGTCCAGCGCTCTCTACTTCTCCTTCCGCTAGTGGAACATTTGCTACCAACGCAACCTCATTTAGCACGTTAACTGCACGTTTAGCCAATATAGAAACAGGAATTGTTTCGGACGCGCATACTCAATACATTAAACGTACTGGAAACGAAACAATTACTAACGCAATTGCAACAAACGTTGGGTTTACCGTCAGAGGCGCAACATCACAAAGTGCAAACCTTCAAAATTGGAAATCAGGAACGGGAACCATTGTTGCTAATGTTTCTTCAGATGGAACATTGACTGCATCCGCGGTATCTTCACCTGAAATTACACGCCTTATTATTGAAAGCATTTTTGGATAAAAAATGGCACGTTATGGCACAGACATTTATGGGATTGGACGATACGGCGCTGGAGTATTAGCGCTTGTTGATTTTGACGCAACCCCATTTATTGCTAAGCCATATAACTATGCTGCTATTAATTTAAGTTGGGCTACCCCAACTGGTGATTGGAGCAAAGTTCGTTTAGTAAGAAATAGATATGGGTATCCCATTGCCTCAGATGATGGAGATATTTTAATTGAGCTTTTAAAAGAAAATGCAATAAATGAATATATTGATAAAGGGCAAACTCCTTCAAATATTGGTTTGGTTGAAGGCATAGTTTATTTTTATTCAATATTTGTGTTTTCAATTCAAGAGGAGTATTGGATTAAAGCTGGAAATGCTTCTTCCATTTCTCCAAAAGAATTTGATAACGGTAACGATTTTTTTCAACTTTTGCCCGCTGTATACCAAACAGATAATTATAAAACTTTAACTGAAGCAAATGAAAACTCTGATTTAAAAAACTTTTTATCTATTTTTGAGACTTATTATGATTTTACAAAGACGTATGCGGAATTGGTTAAAAATGTTTACGACGCATCCACCATACCTGTAGAATTACTGCCTCTAATGCTTGAACAATTTGGGCTTCAATATGAGCCTGAACTTGGTGTTCAACAAACAAGAATTCTTCTTAAAAATGCATCTTTAATTAATAAGAAAAAAGGATCTTTGCAAGGCATTAAAGATTTTGTAAAATCGTTTACTGGCTGGGATTCTGAAGTAGCGGCAAACAAAAATATAATGTTAAACATTAACGATTCTTCTTTTGAGTACAGTGTTGGTTCTTGGTTAAACATTGCAAAAGCAACACTTTTACAAGTTAACTACAGTGTAATAACTCCTTATGAAAGCCCTGTTCTTGCAACCTCGGGGTTTGCAAACAGTGAAAATGGAAGTTTAAAAGTTACAGCCTCTAGTGCCGGTGATCTTGAATTTGCTTGCGGAAAAACAAATCCAAAAACAAAAGGAATACCAGTTAGCCCAAACTTGTCTTATGTTTTTTCCATATTTTCAAAAGCGGAAACTACGGGAAGAAAAATTTACGCAGACATTATTTGGTATGACCGAGATTCTGTTGAAATATCGCGAGCCGGTGAAGAATTTAAAACAAATACAACAACACTTTGGGGTACGCGTGTAGAGGCATCAAGCACATCTCCAGAAAATGCTTGGTTTGCTGTTCCGTATTTAAGAATTGAAGGTGCTTCAAGTGGAGAAGTTCATTATTTTGATGCTGCTCAATTTGAACAAAGTTCTGAAGGATCAACCTATTTTGCGGATGCTAGAGGAATTGATGTAATTCTTAAAGCAAATAGAATCAATTTACTTGGAAACCCTTGTTTTGAAATAACCACAACCCCGTGGGTTTCAACAAACTCTTCTGTGACGATTGATAACTCTTTAACAGAAACAGCAACTGGAAGCGTAGGGGCCGCAAAAGTGGCTTATTCAGGATCTGGTTCTTCTATCCTGCTTACCTACAATGATTATATTAAAGTAATTGGCGATGAATGGTACACACTTAGCGGATATGTAAGAACAGCTTTTACGGGAACTTTTGAAAATGATTATATTGGTGGTTTTGACGTTGAGTGGTATGACGCAAGTCAAACGTTAATATCAACAGAGCACGATAACTATTCCAACTTGACTGAATTTTATAAAGTAGTTTCTTTTTATAGAACAAACAATACTTTGTACGTAACTCTTGAAGAAAGAACCAGTATTGTTGCTGGTGAAAATATGCGGTTAGTTCATTTTCAGTTTAATAGTGTTGATCAGAACGGCGCACCTGTAACTTACAATTTTGACGGTTCTTACCAAGTAACCGCTGTTTTAGAAAATGAAATACAAATTGTAATTACTGGAGATAATATTCCGCTAACTTCAGGAAACGATTTAAATTTACAGCCGTATATTCAAGATTTAAAATTAGATTTTAATAGAATTTATTCAACAGTGTTGGCTCCAACTAACGCTGTTTATGCAAAAGCAATTTTTGAATGGACTAATCCGGTTGTTGGGCAAAATATTTGGATTGACTCTGTTTTATTTGAAAGATCTTCTTCAATGGGTTCATTTTTTGATGGGTCAAGGGGATTTAGTGAATCGACTGACCTTTTGTGGGAAGGAACGGTTGCTCAAAGCCGAGCCCATTATTACAAAAATCGAGTGGCGGTAGAAAAACGTTTAATAGCCACTTTGCCAAAATATCTTCCTATTGGGACTAGTTTTAACTTAATTTTAGGTTCCCCAGACTCTTTATAGAGCGGATTTGCCGCAAACTTTTAAACCTGTGTAATATCCCCCGCCTAGGAGGATTACATGGGATCAAAACATTTGGTTGTAGCTGGTAACGGCGAAACCACAAGAGTAAACGTAGAAGCACTATTAGAAGATTACTTTAGGGGTAACGGCAAAGATTTTATTTTGCTATTGCCTTTTAAAGACCGTCCAAGTCAAGGGCAAGTATGGGCGCATCAACTTGCGTCAGAATTAGACATATCAACAACCGTAATAGCCCCCGAGGGCGCGGTTCTTATGAGCATCACTAGTTCGAGTCTTGTAAACGACCCCGATCCAATTAAGGCAACCGTTGACGCGGTTTCGGGTGAGTGGGCTACGGCATTTATGTTTTGGGATGAGGCAGATGTTTTTACAGCATCTTTGCATTCAAGCCTCAAAGACGCTTCTGTGCCGTCATACGACCTTTGTAAGGGATTACTAGAGATCTCGGCTGGAAACCTGCCTGAGACCCCTCAGGAGGCTTCTAAGGAGCCCGTTGAGGTTGTTGAGACACCGCAAGAAACCAATACCCTGCCAGTCATAGTAAGCGAAGATCTTTCTAAAGCTATAGGCAAGGCTGTGGCCAAGGCCGTGACCGAGGTTCTTGAGAAGTACGGTATTTCAGGATGACGGGAGATCTTTCGGCAAAAGCCTATGGGTTTCTTTTGGCAATCCACCAACACGATATAAACATATCAGCTGAATCAATGATGGTTCATTTCAGAGTGGGTCGTCGGTCAGCGCTTAGTGGTCTGAAAGAACTTCGTGAAAACGAGTACATTCGCACCACTAGACAACGCATTGGAAACAGAATCATGACTGTTTCAATCCTGACAGAAAAAGCAAACAGAGCTTTTTTTGGCAGTGTGAAGGCACAACTTGTGGAGTCACATAACGTGACTTCTGATATCAGTAATGAGCATATAAGCAGAAATACTATTTCTACTGTTATAAGTAAAAATATGGTTTCGACAAAGTCGAAAGTAAACTTAGAGACAGAAGAGTTCGAGGTTAAAAACATGAGTGGATGGGGCGGATTGTTTTCTCCGGGTTCCGGGGACGAAGACTACAAAGCCGACGCTAAGGCTGATAAAGAAAAAGCTAAAGCAAAGAGAGCGTCTGACTATGTAGATAAAAAACGCGACCTTGGTAAAAAACGTTTTGGTAGAAGATCCGAACTTTTAAAGTCGGAGTGGTCCGTTCCAGACGTGTGCTTTGAGTTTGCCGACAGGATTGAGCAGTACTGGAACATCGAGCCGTGGAAAGTTACGCAGAGTCAGTTCTCTGGCGCACTTGGCGGTTTACGCAATAGGCTTGGGACTAACGGAGAAATTGAAGTTGCGGTTATGGATTTGTTTTTTAAACAGATTTCTATAAGCGAATACAAAGATGCCGAGGTTCTGTGGCGACTTTACGTAAGCCGATTTGGCAGTTTGGTTGGGCAGGTCGTAATGTCCCTTCCTACAGAACAGTCCCAAGAGGTTGCCCGCAAAGCTAGAGACAAAGCCCGTAAAGCATTGAAGGAGAACGATGTTTAAATTAGATGAGTTAAAGTTACGGCGCAACACTTGGATACGTTCTGCTGGTATTCCAAAACATCTTCTTGGTTGGGAACTCTCAGATTGCGTAGCAATTTCTCCTGAGGATATTGAAGATATTCAATTATGGATTTCTAAGGTTGGCAAAGGCGATGTCATTAACGCTATTGGTAACCGTAACTGTGGCAAAGGTCTTGCTTTGTATGGAGCGCCAGGTCACGGAAAAACAACTCTTGTCGCGGCCGTTATTCAAGAGGCTTTAAGAACTTTTTCTCTTGATGTATTTTCATTAAACGATGTTCGACCTTGTTACTTTATAACCTACGCAGGTTTGTTAGATCTTAAAGGAGAAATGATGGGCGAATACGTAGAAGAGTCACGGGAGTTGTTATACGCAGGAATTATGGGCGAATCTAATGACGAAAATAGAAATGTTAAGCTATTGGTTTTAGACGATGTGGGTCGAGAGCACACCAGCAATAGTGGCTGGAATAAAAACATGCTCCATCACATTTTAAGGACTAGGTTTAATAATGGATTGCCAACCATCGTTACCTCCAATATACCCCTAGAAAACTGGGCTACTTGGTATGGGGAAGCAACTGGTAGTTTTGCCCATGAAGCGTTCTTTAACATTGATTTACAATCTACGGAAGGGGACCTAAGAAAATGAAAGGCGGAGCAGTGGATGAAGTTAGGTTAATCCAAGTTTTTTTGAGTCCAACGGCTTCCCCGGGGCCAAATATATTTGAAGTAACATCAAGTGCCGACGGAACTTTGCATTGCAATTGTTCTGGGTTTAAAGGTAGATCCCTTTGTAAACACACACGTTTTGTTAAAGCACGCATAGATTCCAATAATGGCAATTACCCATTGGAGATATCTAAACGAGCTACAGAAGAAGATGCAGAAAGAGCAAAAGAATCTACGGAAGAATTTCGGAAATTTGTAATTAAATTTGCAAAGATTGAAGTATTTTAAAATGCAATACGGGGATTTAAGCAACTCAATACCTCAACGGGTAATAGTGACCACTGACGTGTTCATTATGACCGAGTTGGAAGAACTGCCACGTAAGTATAAACTTATCAAACGAACACGCAAAAAGGTTTCTTTTAAAAAAGAAGTTTTAAGCAGACTGTTTTTGTGGGCAGTTCAAACCCCATATGTTCTTGAACTTGCATCTTTTGAACTTAAGCAGGAAGAATTAGAGGTTGTAATGGAAACAATGGATAAATACGGGACTAACCCATTTAGACATTGTGTTGCTTACGAATCTATGGAATTTTTGATTAGTCAGTTACCATATCGACCTGAACTGCTCGGGGTGATTGATAAGCCTGAAAGAATATTACGATACGGACACTGGGGAATGGATCTAGCGCGACTATGAACAATGAAAAGAAGTTACTTAGTAAAGCCCTTACTGACCGCGACTTAACTCCCCTATTTGATCGTAACGTTACTCAGTCTTGGTTTTCAGACGAAGCCGATAAAAAGATTTGGATTTTTGTACGAGAGCATTACGCACGTTATGGCGAATGCCCAAGTCTTGAGGCCGTTAAAGATAACTATCCTTCTTATGAAGTAATACAGGTAAGCGATAGCGTTGACTACTTAATTGATTCTCTTTCCTCAGCTCGCCGTAAGATTTATACAACTAACATAATTCGTGACGCTATTGAAAAGATTGACCACGATCAAGATCACGAAGGCGCTCTACAAGTTCTTCAAGCCGGTGTTCTTAAGATGGACGAGGCTGGCTTTAGCGAAACTAACGACATTGATATTACTAATGACAAAGAACTTGATCGACGATGGGCGCGTTACCAAGAACGTAAGTTATTGCCAGACGGTTTACTTGGTTACCCAACAGGTTTTCCTACAATTGATAAGGTTACTAACGGATTGCAAAACGAACAATTAATTGTTATTACAGCAACCCCAAAGACAGGTAAATCAACTGTTGCGATGCAGATTGCAATTAACGTGCACACCCAGTCTGAAGTAAAACCAATGTTCTATTCATTTGAAATGAGCAACCGTGAGCAAGAAGACCGATATGACTCAATGCGTGCTCGTATTTCGCACCAGCGCTTAATCACAGGAACTTTACGTCCCGATGAAGAGGCGCGGTATCAAAAACTTGTTGTTAACCGCATGAGAGAAGATAAAGAAAAGTTTTGGCTTGTTGACTCATCTTCAGGATCAACTTTGTCCGGCGTTACTGCCAAACTTCAGTTACACCACCCAAGCATTTTATTTATTGACGGCATGTACTTGATGACAGATGAGCAAACTGGTGAGCAAAACACACCACAAGCATTAACCAATTTAACTCGTGGTTTTAAACGTTTGGCTCAAAGTTTTAAAATTCCTATCATTATTACAACACAGTCACTTGATTGGAAAAAAGGCAAGGGTGGTCGACTAACCGCTAACTCAATTGGTTACTCATCTTCATTCTTCCAAGATGCAGACGTTTTGTTTGGTTTAGAGAAGCCAGAAGACAGTGTTGATGAAACTCGTATCCTTAGTGTTCTTGCAAGCCGTAACTCAGGCCCAGGGTCTACATTCTTAACATGGGCATGGGACGAAGGTACCTTCCGTGAGATGTCAGGTGAAGATGCATGACAGTAGAAGAGATGGAAGATTTTCTTAAAGGTCTTGGTGTCGAAACTTACGGAGCCCGCGGTTCTGAGGTAAAAGGGTTATGCCCAGGTCATTTAGATCGAACTGGTAAAGAAGACCACAACCCATCTTGGTCAATTAACGCCGATACCGGGGCGCATAACTGTTTCTCTTGTGGATTCCGTGGGGGACTGCAGTACCTTGTTTCATATGTTAACGGCATTCCCATGGATCAAGCTGATGAGTGGGTTAAAACAACTGTTAGCGATCTTTCAATTCGTTTAGAGCGAGCGCTTAATCCAAAGCCAAAAGTAGAAGAGATATCAAGTGATATCACCGAAGCAAATCTTGCCGCTTATGTAACACCACCAAAAGAATTACTTATTGGTCGTGGAATAACAACAGAGGCAGCCGAGTTGTACGGAATCTTGTACGACCCCCGTAAAGAGTGTTGGATTCTTCCTATTCGTAATATGGCAGGAAAATTAATGGGGTGGCAAGAAAAAGGAACGCATGGCCGTTACTTTAGAAATTACCCCACAGGTATTCAAAAAAGCCATTCATTGTTCGGCTATCAGCAATACACAGGCGGTTTGATGGTAGTAGTTGAATCACCTTTAGATGTGGCTCGTATGGCTTCTGTAGGGGTTATGGGAGGCGTTTCTACTTACGGCACCGCAGTGTCTAAAGAGCAGTTAAATGTAATTAAAGGCGCGGATCGAATCATTGTGGCCATGGATAATGACGAAGCTGGGCGAAGCGCGTCTCAAGATTTTCTTAAAAAATCTGTGGATATGTGGTTTGAGTGCTGGTTTTTTGATTATGCCAGTACCGGAATCAAGGATATTGGCGGAATGAGCAAGGCTGAGATAGTCTATGGAATAGAACACGCAAAACACGCGTTGCACGGGGAGAGGGCACTTTCATGATGACTATATTTTTAATTTTGTGTACGTGGTATGCAACTAAAATTTATTACACACGTTCCATAACGTTAAGTCTTTACGATTTAGAAAAACACGGGTTAATTCACGCCAAGTGCAGTAAATGTTCACAAAATATAATTATTCCCGAAGAACATATGCGTACTCCTTTTTATTGTTCGGTTTGCAAATGATTATTGGACTTTCTGGTTATGCACAGTCAGGCAAAGATACTGTTGCCAACATTCTTGTTGAAAACTATGGTTATAAACGTATTGCTTTTGCAGACCCTATTCGTGATCTTATTTATGAAATGGATCCGTTGATTCCCAAAGGCTACGGAAACAACATAATTAATTACCGACTACAAGACATGGTTGACACCTATGGTTGGGACAGGTTAAAAGTTGAGTTTCCAGAAGTCCGACGTTTGCTTCAAGACACCGGCGTAGGCGCTCGCAAAGTGTTTGGTGATAAATTTTGGATTTATCAAGCATTATCAGATGTAGCACCACAAGACAAAGTTGTTGTATCTGATGTACGTTTTGAAAATGAAGCTAAATGGATTCAAGAATTTAGCGGACAAATTTGGCGCATTAAACGCCTAGGAACTGATGCTACAAATGATCACGTTTCAGAATCTGAAATGGATGGTTATCCCGTAAATCAAATATTTGTAAATAATGGTTCCCTTGATGATCTTAAAGTTCTTATACAAACTAGGATGAGTTCGTATGACTTTTAAAGGAACTTTGCTTCCTTACCAACCCGAAGCAGTAAACAAGATGGTTGACCGGCATAAGGTGCTGGTTGCTTATGACCTTGGGTTGGGTAAAACCGTTCTTACAATTGCTGCAATTGAACAACTCATGGACAGCGGTGATATTAAAGAACCAGGCATGGTCATTTGTTTATCTAGCCTTAAATATCAATGGGCTAATCAAATTGAAAAATTTACTGGGGGAACTTCAAAAGCATTAGTTATTGATGGAACACCAAAAAAAAGACTTGAGCAGTATGAAGAGGCTTTTAATTGGAAAGAGTCAAAAGTTGATTACGTGATTATGAACTATGAACAAGTTGTCAACGATTGGAATTTAGTAAAAAAATTACCAAGAGGTTTTATTATTTGCGATGAAGCAACAGCAATTAAATCTTTTAGATCAAAACGATCTAAAGCAGTAAAGAAAATGGCAAACGCCCCTTTTAAGTTTGCCCTTACTGGAACACCTATTGAAAATGGTAAACCCGAAGAGTTATTTAGCATTATGCAATTTGTTGATGACTCCGTATTAGGAAGGTTTGATATCTTTGATTCAGCATTTATTGTTCGTAATAATTGGGGCGGAGTTCAGCGTTATCGTAATTTGCCTACTCTTAATGAGCGCCTTAAAGAAGCAAGTGTCCGAAAGTCACAAAAAGATTCAGACGTTGCGCCTTACCTACCAGATTCCATCCATAATGAACCGTTTCTCATCCCGCTCGATCGACGAAACGCAAAGTTATACGACAAAATTAGAAAAGACTTACTAGACGATTTAGTAGAAGCAACCGCACTGTTTGGTAATAACTTTAACATTTTTGCTCACTACGGGGTTCAAAGTGGTAGTGGTAGCGCTCAAGAGAACGAATGGCGCGGAAAGATTATGTCTAAAGTTGGGTGTTTAAAGATGCTTTGCTCCCACCCAGATCTATTAAGAACCAGTGCCAAAAAATACAATACGGTTTCGGGTGAAGGATCTTCTTATGCAAATGAATTAGTAGAGGGCGGTTACCTAGAAGGAGTAGACAAGTCACCTAAACTAAACGCTTTAATTCAATACGTTAAAGAATTTTTAGATCAAAACGAAGAAAACAAAGTAGTTATATTTGCAACGTATGTAGATATGACTGACATGATTGCCGAAGCACTGTCGGAGTACGGAACTAAAACATATACAGGGAGACTTGATGCCAAAACTAAAGAAGAAAATAAAATTGCCCTTAACACAGACCCATCTGTCCGTGTCCTCGTTAGTTCTGATGCTGGCGGGTATGGCGTTGACCTCCCAGCTGCTAATCTTCTTGTCAATTATGACTTACCTTGGTCGTCTGGCGGGGCAACACAACGCAATGGACGAATAGTCCGAGCATCATCAAAATGGCCCAGCATTGTTATTCAAGATTTTTTAGTTGAGGGTTCAATAGAAGTTCGACAGCATGAGATGTTGCAGCATAAAAACGCTGTTGCAAGCGCTGTTTTAGATGGAGAAGGTATAAATGAGGCCGGAGGAATAGACTTCAGTTTGACTAGCCTTAACCAGTTCTTGCTCAGCAAATCAGTCTAAAATTGAGGGATGCCTAACGCACCTAAGACCCCTACACGTACGATCCGTGTGGCCGATGACCTTTGGAAAAAGGTTCAGTACAAAGCGGCTAAAGAGGGCGTAACCGTAACAAGCGTGATTATTAACGCACTAGAGGAATACTCTAAAGCCGACTAGGCGTGTTTTCCTAGATTTGTCAGTCCCCTCGGGTATGGTATAGATTCCAACCACTACAGAGAGGGATCTCATGCCAGACATTAAAAGCCTTACCAATGAGGCACAGCAATACATAGCTCTTAAAGAGCAAATCAAGTTCCTAACGGAACGCCAAACCGAAATCAAAAATAGACTTAAGTCTGCTGTTGCCGAAAACGGTGAAGTAGACGGACGTGGTCATATTGTTCTTGAACTTGGTAACGATATAAAGATTACAAATCAACGTAAAGAATCTAGAGCGCTTAATGAAGAATTTGCTATTAACCTTCTTAAAGAAAAAGGCATTTACCAAGAGTGCATTAAAGTTGTAGAAGTTTTGCAAGAAGATGCAATCATGGCTGCTGTTTACAAAGATCAAATAACAGAAGCTGAAGTTGACCAAATGTTCCCAACAAAGGTAACTTACGCGTTCCTACTATGACAGAAGATTTTATAGAGCAAACGTTTGGAGATCTTTATTACCCCGGTAGTAAAAGAAAACGACGTAAAGAAAAAGTTGTAGAACCAAAATCTACAACTTGGGATTCAAATCCCCGAAGTACGTTATTACCAAACGGAAAAGAAATAGATTTGTTCACCATAGGTGCGTTGTCAGAGGCGTTAGGTCGTCCAATCATCACACTAAAGTTATGGATGAATGAAGGACACCTTCCAACATCTCCTTACCGCTTACCGACTAAAACGGATAAGAACGGCAAAGAGCGAGCTGGAAGGCGTTTGTACAGTAGATCTATGATCGATTCGGCGATCAAAGTCTTTACTAAGTTTGGCGTTTTGCACGCAAAGCGAATAGACTGGGTAAAGTACAGTAGAATTACTGACGAAATAGCCGAAGCATGGGAACAAGCCCGTGCCGAGGAAACTGCGTAAACTGCATAACTGCGAAAAGGAGAAAACCGCCCATGGGCGTAAACCAAACAGAAGCACCCGATGCAACAGCATACGGTCAAGTAGAAGACGAAGCATCGACTATTGAGGCTCGTCCAGTTCAAACAACAAGCACATCAACAGCCGTTCAATCAGGTTGGGATGCCGCTGAAAAACTAGTAACAAACTTGGCGGAATTTCCGTCCGAGTACAAGCATTCTGAAACTTTTCAGTTAGTTCGTTTCATTGATCAAACTGGACCATTTGCTAACTACCGCCAGCATTTCCTTAAGGAAAAAACAGAAGGACGTCGTTCTTATGTTTGCATTGGCGACAACTGCCCTCTTTGCTTAAAGCTTGGTGACAAGCCTGAAACAAAGCGTGCGTTCACTATTGTTAACCTGACCGCTAAGCCATACCAGCGTCAGATGTTAATTGCCACCCCACGTTTGTACAAGACGTTGCATGCCGGTGAGTTTTCACCTCAGGGTCCATTGACTCGTAATTACTGGGCGTTAAGTCGCACAGGGCAAAAGCAACAGACTGTGTACAACCTCATGGCAGTTAAGGGTCGCGATCTTGCAGAAGATTGGGCACTTAACGAAGCCGAAGTTGAAGGAGCACTTGTTAATTTCAAACCGTTCGAGCGTTCTGAAATCCGCGAGGATTCGCACGCAGCACTTCTTGAAATTGCAGAGAGCCTGCTTTAACTAAATAGGTGTCTAGGAGGTGCTGGATGATCCCCCCAGCACTTCCTAGGCTTTTAGGGGATAACTATGAATATAATTACAACCCAAGATCAATTAGATGAAGTGGTTGCTTACTACCTTGAACAAGATGCATTTGCTTACGATGTGGAAACAGTCGGAGAACGTAGAGGCGATACGCCTGTTAATGAAGTACTCTGGATTAGTCTTTCTACTCACGGTCGTTGCGATGTCATTCCTATGGGTCATCCTAATGGCGACCTTGTGGATACGCTCTATCCTTTAACTGGCCAAGGAGAAAAACGCGTAGAGCAAGGGTTGCAAGCTAGGCCCAGTGATTACTCACGAGATTCTAAAAAAGCAACAAAAGTTTTTGCTGAACCACCGACACAGTTATTTCCAGCAGAGGTTTTTACTTCCCTTAAACCTCTTATGTTTAACGACAAAATTCTAAAAATAGGTCACAACTTGGTATTTGATTTAACTTCAGTGGCTAAATATTACGGTGGCAATTATCCTGTAGGCCCTTACTTTGACACCATGATTGCCTCTTTTCTTTATGATAATAGAAACAAAAATAATTGCGGTTTAGCAGCGTGTTTAAAGCGCGAGTTAGGCTTTGAGATGGAAAAGGGCGTTGGGGCAGAGGTGGAAAAATATTCATTTACCGAGGTTGCTAATTACGCTTACCTTGACGCTAAATACACATTTCTTTTATGGAAAATCCTTATAGGTAAATTAGAAGAAAATAAAGTAACAAACGTTATGAAACTTGAGATGGATGTTCTAAAGGTTCTTTGCGATATGAAATTGTCCGGAGCACCAATTGACATGGAAGCGTTAGAAGAATTAGACGAGACTTTAAAGGCTGATATTGAAACAGCCAAAGCTGAAATTTATAAAATTGCTGGAAAACAATTTAACCTTAACTCAAACCCAGAAAAACAACAGATCCTTTACGGTTCTAAATCAGAGGGTGGTAGAGGACTTAAGTCAAAGATAACTACCGCTAAAGGCGGAGATTCCGTATCTGCTGAGGCTTTAGAAGCCCATAGGGGAAGCGACCCGCTAGTAGACGCTTTGCTTACTTATTCAGATTTAAATAAACTACATACAACTTACGTGGTGCCTTATCTAGGTGGAGAGGTAACCCGTACTACTGGAGGTAAAGTAAAACGTGAGCACAAAAATAGTTTACTCATCAACGGCCACATACACGGAGATTTCATTCAGCATGGTGCAGAGACTGGCCGATTCTCAAGTCGTAACCCAAACTTACAAAACGTCCCAGCTCCGCATACAACGCACGGAAAATCCATCAGAAATTTATTCAAAGCGCCAGAAGGTTACAAACTAGTTGTAGCCGATTACTCACAGATTGAACCGCGAGTTATTGCTTCATTTTCAAAAGACCCAATTATGATGCAAAACTACATGGACGGCGGAGATATTTACACAACGGTTGGTAATGAAATGGGAGTAGACCGTAAGGCTGGCAAGGTTCTTGTTCTTGCAATGTCATACGGTGTTGGTCCCGACAAGATTGCTCGTTCAATTGATTGCACAAAACAAGAGGCCAGAGATCTTCTTGACCGATTTTCTGAGCGGTTTCCCTCCATTAACTCTTACAAATTTAAAGTCCTTGTATCTACTAGGAAACTTGGTGACAAAGAAAAGCCCGTTCCTTATGTAACAACTATCATGGGAAGACGTCGGTATTTGCCAGAAATGAACTCAGCAGATAAGTACGATAGGGCTGGTGCGGAACGCCAGGCGTTTAATACCAAGATCCAAGGATCGGCTGCGGACATCATTAAACTAGCCATGGTTCGAGCCCATGCACTAATCCCCAAAGGGGCTAAACTAATACTTACAGTTCACGATGAACTAGTGACCTTGACCCCCGACGCTTTAGTTGAGGAGACGGAGAACGCCATTAAAGAAGCAATGGAAGGTATTCAGATGTTGGATGTTCCATTGATTGCTGACGTTAAGACCGTTCAGCGATGGGGAGAGGCCAAATGACATGGAAATTTTGGAAAAAAGAAAAACCACACCCAGAACATGGAATAACAGAAATTCCTTTGAATGCTTTAGCAAGATGGTATTTCTATGATGCTGGACTTGAAGAGCCAAACGTTTTGTCTGAGTCCGCGGGCATGGTTCCCGTCAGCGAAGAGGGTAATTATTTAGAAGAAGAAGCAAGTGATCTTCGGCTTTCTCGCGTACTTCCTTTAATGCCATTTTTAGAAACTATTACGGATATAAATGCACAATCAATAGCTAACCTTCAATTTGATCATTATGTTGAAACTAACCAAATTGATGAGGAAACTCTTAAGAGTGAACGCGAACATATTGAAGAGATGTACCGCCAGGTAGGGTACTCAGCCTTAGTCTCGGCTTTTGCATCCGCGTTAGAATTAGGTATTATTAGCACCAACGCAATCAGAGGAGAACTACGTGAGCACTAATTGGTGGGCAAATAAACTTGCAGGACAGGCACCACAGTCACCGCAACCAAGACAAGAGATGCCTTTACCTCCGTCGCAGATCCCAATGGCGTACACACCACCGTCTCAACCACAACAAGGCGCTCGCCCAACAGCATCAGCAAATGCATCAAGATGCCCCGGTTGCGGAAGTGGAAACTACGGATCAATTGAAGGAACTAAAGCGCGTTGTTATGATTGCGGTTATCCAATTGTTCAAAGCGGTAGTGGTTTAGGTAAAGGAATTACTGGTGGCCCACAGGCTTCAGGACCTGCTGTACCAGCAGTGCAAGTAGCAACAGGCGGATGGAATCCAACAACAATCATCGGGAAATTGGGATAATGAAAACAATGGCGCATAACACGGAAGTATTACGAGTAATTGCAAAACTAAATAAGAAGTTTGGTCAAGACACTATTGTTCTTGGATCAGATATTAGAGACTTGTCAGAACGATTCCCCACGGGTTCACTTTCACTTGACGTTGCACTTGGTGGTGGCTGGCCAATTAATCAATGGCATGAAATTGTTGGAGAAGAATCTAACGGTAAGACTGCACTTGCATTTAAAACAATTGCAGCAAATCAAAAGAAGAACCCTGAATTTACAACGGTATGGGTTGCTGCAGAGCAATGGGTTCCTACATACGCTGAATTATGTGGGGTAGACGTATCCCGCCTGTTTGTCATTGAATCAAATATCATGGAGGAAGTTTATGAAGCGGTTATTCAACTCATCGAAAGCAAGTCTGTTGATTGTATTGTTATCGACTCCCTTCCTGCTCTCGTTCCTAGCGCGGAAGATCAAAAAGAAATGGATGAATTCACCGTTGGACGAGGGGCGCTCTTAACCAATAAATTTTTTCGTAAGGTTGGCAAATCATCAAAGCGCAGTCTTACAGAAGAAGAACGTCCATTTATTGGAATTATGATTAATCAATGGCGTGATCGTGTTGGAGTTATGTATGGAGATCCACGCACTACCCCAGGCGGTAAGGGAAAGAACTACAGTTACTTTACCCGCGTTGAAGTTAAGCGCGACGAGTGGATTGAGGTTGGTACAGGAGATTCTAAGCGCCGTGTAGGTCAAACTATTAAGGCTAGAACTTTAAAGAATAAATCAGCCCCTCCATCACAGGTTGCTTTTATGGACTTTTATTTTGCCGATGGCGGAACTGTTCCTGCTGGCGAATACGATTTTGCCAAAGAAATTGTGGCTATGGGCATTATTAATAAGGTTATTACACGAGCTGGTGCTTACTACCGCTACACCTTCAATGGTGAGCAAAGGCAGTGGCAAGGATCTGATGCTATGGTTAGTTCCATCAAGGAGGAGATCGACCTCCGTGAAACACTGGAGAAGGATGTTCTTGAAGTAGTCCGAGCTGGGTCTAAGTACGTAGTAGTCGCAGACGAAGATGAAGAGTAAAGGACAAAAGGAGTCAAGGAAGCACGAGGATAGACTTGCAAAAGCAGTCGGTGGCAAACGAACAGCAGCCAGCGGAGCATTTTGGAGTCGTAAAGGCGATGTTCGTTCCGCAGATTTGCTCATAGAGCATAAGTGGACGGGCAAAGCTTCCGTATCCGTTAAGGCTGCGGTTTTAGAAAAAATTGTTACTGAAGCAATTATTGATGGCCGTACCCCAGTCCTCGGGTTTCATCTAAACGGTGAAAACTACATAATGCTAACGGAAGATGATTTTCTGGAGCTGCGCCAATCCATATTGGAGTGCTCTTGTACGAAGACGAAGGTGTAGAAAAGTGGCGCTATCAAGCCAAGTGTCGTGGCATGTGCGAAAACCCAGAAACAGATTATTGGTTTCCGCCACGAGATAAAAAACTATATAAACCCATTGCTGATAAAGCTAAGGCAGTTTGCTTTGGCAAGGATGGTAAGGCAGAATGTCCCGTGCGCCTAGAGTGTTTACTTTATGCTGACGGGAACGACGAACAACACGGTATATGGGGTGGCTTATCTCATAGAGAGCGTAACGCTCTTAAACGTAAAGCCACTAAACATGGAAAAACATTAGAGGAATGGGTAAAAAAGAAATGAAACCAACTGGTGCATTGAAAGCCTTTTTAGATGCCGGTAAAGGCACCAGAGTTTTAGGAGCGGTAGAACGTCACCTTATTTCTAAACCTCAAGATCCTCGTTCAACAACCGTTATTCATCCATCAGAGATGGCTTCCGCTAGTTGGTGTCATAGAGCACAGTACTTTTGGTTAAAGGGAGAAACACCAAAACCAGATGTAATGAGCCTTCGACGCGCTTCAATTTTTGGAACTGGTCACGCTACTCACGATATGTTTCAAACTTGGTTTAAAGAAATGGATCAAATAAAAGGTCTTTGGTACTGTTACACCCACGATCTTGAATGGTTTGGTTTACATAGCGAACATGTGCAAGGTGGTTGTAGAACTAAATACAATGAGGTTCCTGTATTTTTTGATCCGCTTCGAATTTCAGGTAAAGCTGATGGTTGGCTGGTTAATTTTGGAGATCCATTACTTTTAGAAGTTAAGACTATTGGCGAGGGAAGTATTCGGTGGTACGCGCCGGACATTGCTTATGAACATAACGGAGATTTTAAGAAAATGTGGGCTGCAATTAAAGCTCCGTTCTTAGAACATATTCACCAGGCGCAGATTTATATGAAATTGTTAGAACTTATGGGACAGCCAGATGCTCCTCAAGAAGCTTTACTTTTATATGAAGCAAAGGGTTTGCATGAACATAAAGAGTTTGTAATACAAAAAAGTGATTGGGGCATTTCCGAATTATTTGAAGCAGCGGCTAACATAATTGCAGCAATTGACAAAGGTACCCCTCCTATATGTAACATTAGCGGTGTTACAGGCTGTGGCAAATGCAGCGATTACAAGGAGGAGAAGGATGAGCGAGTTAGCGATTAATGCTGGTACCAGTCAACCAGTAATTGATAACCTGCAATTGCAGGGTTTCCAATTCCACACAAAAATGGAATTGCAAGTTCCTAATATGCCAACAGATATAACAACGCTAGATGACGAAGGTCTCATGCATTTATTTGGTGAGTTAACTTCTTACGCTAACTTTTTATCAGCTCAATACGCCTGCGCTTTGATAGACGAAAAAAATGCTGATCACGCATTAGATTTTGCGGAAAGTAAAAATTATATTTCAGCGTACGAAGCTAATAAAAAAGAAACTGTAACAATTATGAAAGCTCGTATGGCTTCTGATCCAGAAATTATTCATTTACGTGAGGCATTAAACGCCAAGTACGCTTACAAAAAATTAATTGAAGTTATGGTTGGTAACGTAGAGCGCAACACTCAATTGACTAGCCGAGAACTAACCCGACGAACATCAAACGGACAGGTAAATCGCAGTACTCGGATGTTCCCATGAGATTAAAAACTTTTGGTCCGGGTTATTCAAATGAAGTTGATTTGTATGTTGGGATTGATCAGTCCTATAGTGGATTTGCTATAACTATTTTAGGTTCAGATAGTTCTTACGAAACAACAGTTGCCAAATTTGATAGTGGCGGTGTTTCAAGGCTTTCCGAAATACAAGAACATCTTAGGAGCACACTTTCTGATGCTGTTGTTAGGGGCGTTGTAAAAGATGTTGCTATGGAAGGTTACGCTTATGGTCGTGAATTTGGGGTAGCCCAATCAGGAGAACTAGGGGGTGCTGTAAAACTTGCCCTTTACGAAATGGACAACATTGGTAAAGGAAACTACCCATTGATCGTTGCTCCCACTTCTTTAAAGAAATACGTTACTGGACGCGGTAACGGCATTCAAAAAAATCAAATGCTTCTAAACGTGTTTAAGAAATGGAATGTAGAATTTTCTGATGATAATGCCGCTGATTCATATGGCTTAGCGCACATTGCCTCAGGAAAGGGTAAGATGGCTTATGAAAAAGAAATCTATGACAAATTACAGACCGCAGATAGTAGAGAAAAATAATGCCAAGATTTGATTTTAAATGCGTAAACTGTGAGACGGTTGTAGAGATTTTGGTTACGGATAATCCGTTTCCAAAATGTGAAAGATGTAATGTAACTTTAACCAAAGTATTTACACCGCCTGCAATTCATTTTAAAGGTGGAGGATGGGGCGGTAAAGCATGACTAACAACTTACCGATATTGGTAGCGGATGACGATTTTATTGAGCATTTACATGAATTAGGTTTTTCTGAAACTATTGATGTTAATGACTTAATGTTTGAGTGGATAGACTGGGCAAAGGAAAACGTAGATGAGTAAACGACAAGAAAAGATTGCTCTTAGGATTGCGGAACAACAAGATTTTATTCAGCAACGTCGTATTATGCAGTTAACCATTTTTGAGACTGGGGTTAAAGCCGGAAACGAATTTTATGAGGTTAATAAAGATAAGTTGTCTGAAGAAGAACGTTCCCTTATTGAAAAAGAAATGAAAACTAACGAAGAACTCTTAGAGAAACTTCGTAAAGAAGCCAATGGCTAGGTCAGTTAGGGAATTAAAACCCGATTACACGGGCAATATGGATCATGCCGATGAGATCCATCATGAATGTCCTGTATGTGAATCCACCCTTTGGAACATTAAAGCCAGTTTTCAGGACTATGAACTGTCCCAATATTTGCTTGATATGGAGTGCTCTTTGTGCGGAACTTACGCCAAAGCTCCTACCCCTTTGGACAGACCAAACTTGGTCTAGACCCCATACTTTTCCCTAGGAGAACATAATTCGTAACCCTAGGAGCATAATATGTCAGAGCAAGAAGAGAACATCCTACGTGTAGGTGCAGGTTCTAACCCTCAGTCGGTGGCCTCAGCCATCGCCCACAGCGTCTATGAGACTCGTGGATGCAAGATCCGTGCAGTAGGTGCTGGAGCCGTTAATCAGGCCGTAAAAGCTATTGCAATCGCACGTGGTTATACAGCGCCACGAGGTATCGATCTAGTTTGCGTACCCGGTTTTGCCAGTATTGAAAGCCATGATGGTCAAATTTCAGCCATCGTATTCGAAGTAAAAACTAGTTAATAGTGCTACATTTTAATTTACCAACCCCTTTGGCCAAAGGAAACTAAATGACAGATTCAATAAAGAACCCAGCGCCTATTGCGCCTGCTTCAACAACACCGGTAGACGGTGTTGGAACAAAAGCACGCAATGCATCAGGTGAAACAACGGGTACGCTTGTAAAAAAGAAGAACACTGCTTCAGGTGGAGCGGGCGGAACAACTGGCGCTCGTAAAAACGTAAAAGCAACAAGTGGAGCCGCATACGGCATCACTGCAAAGATTCCTGCATATAAATCACCAGAAGCTGGGGCAACTCAGGGTAACGGTCGTTTGTTTCAGGCAGCTGTTAAAAGAACCGCGCCTAACTTTCGCGACGGCATTAACAGCCAATCCTAGTTAGTTACTAGGCGTCCGCCCCCCGACGTAAAGGGGGGCTTTCTCATTTGTGGGAATTACACGGTTGTGATTAAATAGGCTTGTGGAAAGAACCCCGCCTAACGCAAGAAATTATTGCTCTGTTGCTAATTGGTTGTCTGACAAAGATGAAGAATTACGTAAAGACTTTGATTTACTGCTTGCAAATGATTCAGCCTCCACAGCGAGTTTGCACAGATTTTTATATGGAAAAGATGAAAAATTTCCCAAAATAACTGCATTCAAATCTCACAGAAATAAATGGTGTTCATGTGGCTCTAAAGGATGAATTTAGCGAATTTATAAAAGCAGGAAACGAAGGATCAGATAACGTAGTAAAAGATATTCCAGATGCGTGGAGACCACGTTCTGAAATAGGAACAGACGGCGGTTTTGTTATTTCAACGCCAAGGCCCGATGGCAATACTCCCGGAGCCGAAGAAATTTTAAGAGAAGCAAACTTAGATCCAGCCGAGTGGGCTGTTATTTCACATCGTCGATCACGTTGGCAAAAATATGACGGAGATTGGCTAGAGTCATTCAGAGTAAACGTAGTTCCAGTTCACCCACACGGTCAAGCGGATTACGATCAAGAAAAACTTTTAGAGCAAGTAAATAATTGGAAGCCAGAAAAGGTTGAACATTTTAAAGGTGATTTAACTGCCGTGTATAGCGTTGGTGATACCCAATACGGTAAAGATGACACACCCGCAATTATTGACAGAATGCTTAAGTCATTAGATGAGTCAGTAGAACGTCATAAGTATTTAGCAACTAAATATGGAATTAACCAAATTGCATTGCCACAACTTGGCGATTGCATTGAAGGTATGACAAGTCAAAAAGGTAAAGTAATGGGTCGCCATGACATTGGTGTATCAGAGCAGGTGCGCGTAGGACGTCGCGTTCTTATGGCGCAGATCAAAGCAATGGCCCCACTTGCAGAAAAAATTATTGTTCCAGTAGTACCGGGCAACCACGATGAGGTTCAACGATTCCTTGTTGGTCGCCCAGAAGATTCATGGCAGATTGAGGTTGTTGCATCAGTTGCAGACATTTGCGCTGAGAACGATTTTCTTAAAGATCGCGTTGAGTTTAGATTCCCAGCCTCAGATGACAGCACACTTACAGTTAACTTAAGCGGTGCTATGTATGGAATGGCTCACGGACACCAAGCTAGAGACATGGTTAAATGGTGGGCAGGTCAAATTATGGGACGTTGTTCCGTAGCAAACGCTGACATTCTTAACGTTGGTCATTATCACCATTACCGTGCACAAAGCGTTGGACCACGTTTGTTTGTACAAAACCCAGCAATGGATGGCGGATCCGCTTGGTTTAGAGATAAGTCAGGACTTGAGTCAGCACCCGGAATCATTTCAATGGTTGTTGGAGAAGGTTTTGATCCTCGCAAGGAGTTAACCGTACTTGGCGGGGTTCGCTAACTTACACTTAGCGTATGCCTAATCTTCACCAAAACGTCCAATCACTTGGCGCAGGTGGCATGTATGGCACCAACACTACATACGGTGGAGGTGGCGTACCTGTTGCTCGTTCCGAGCTTGATACTTCACGCATGGGCGTTGGTCGACAACCTTCCGCAGAATACCCAGATGGTTATTTAGGAACAATTCGTTCACGTCGTGATGATCGTGGGCGTCCAAGTTCAACATCTGATCGTGTGTTAGATGGAATGAAAAATCGTATTGGGCAAAAATCTTACCAGCGTGGTGTTCACCGCGGTGAACGTGTTGATCCAAGTGATTACTATTACCCATCAGGATTTGAACCTGATCGCGGAATTAAACGCCAAATGAAAGGCGTTCAAGTTGGTAGTGTTATTCAAACTAAAAAGAATCGTGATGAAGTTGAATTAGTTCCAGCACCACATCTACCTAATGATGGAAAAGCGGGACCAACTGTAAAAAGTGATTCCCCTGGCGTAATAAATAGAAAACGCGCTGATCAATGGGGTCGCATGAGACCAGCTTGGAAATAATATGCCCGCACCAGATAGATCTAACGATCCTAAAAGAAAATATACACCACCTAAATTGGGTGACATATACACAACACACAGTTCTGGTGTTAAAGGAAAAATTGAAGAAATTGTTCCAAATAAAACTGGTACCAGCAGAATTAGATTAAAGTTAGACGACGGAAAAGATCGTTGGACAACCCACATTCCATCAAAGGATGAATAATGTCAGGTAAATTTGCAGATGGCGTTTATGGCCGTAAACCTTGGAATGAACAGCCACAAGATTACATTGGACCTTTTGAAAGCAACCACTCACGTTTAATTCATCAAGCCGTAGCCTCAATTACTATGAGTTCTGAGGATATACAGCTCTGGGTTCGCCCAAACTTGCCTCAAATTGAGATGTTTCCAGATAAGTATGGTTACACCCAAACAGAGTACGGGATTGAAGATATTATTGAACTTACTGGTAGAGCGGCTACCCGTAAAGATTTTTCAGGCGAAGCGACTACAACAGAGTCAACTAGCCGTAATACGTTAGGACAGGTCTAATGCCACGTAATAAAAGTGATTTTAACCTTGGAATTCGTCCAGCACAGGTTGACGTTCTTAAAGCCTATGTAACAGGAAAAATTACAAAAAATGAAGCCGATGATTTAGGTTACGGTTCATGGCCCGGCTCCTCGTCTTTAAAAGATGAATCTTTAACTCATCGTAGAGCTGGATTAAGCAAGGAGACAGATTAATGTCTAAAGATCCTGGTCTATTGACCGACTCAACTGGCGAAGGTATGTCAGGAATGTCAGATGTATCGTTAGAAACGCAACAAGATTTGAAGAAAACCTACTACAATGGGTCTAAACCATGCATCGAATGCGGGCTCACCATGAACCCTGTCGAGGCAATGCACTCAAATGGACTATGCCCACAATGCAAACGTCGCAAAAGTGCAAACTTAGTGAAGGGCAGAATGGCATGAGTGCAAAGGATCAATCAAATAATCCTAATCGTGTTATTTTTGACGCCTACGGTAAACGTGGCGGATATCGCGGATCAATGATTCACACAGCACCAGATACTAATGAGGCTATGGAAACCTTTGTTAACGACCCAAAGCACAGTAGAGTTGTAGCATCTGGTTCTGATGTTCAAAACGCAAATCCTCCAAAAAAGAGAAGGTACAAATAACTATGACAGTACGTGTAGCTCGTTCACAGAACGCATCACTTGATAAGGGCGCAACTGAAGGTAAATACCGCCAGCGCCGCCCAAACACAGAAGTAGCAGCAGGCATGGGTGACCAGATTGTGGTTAAGAACCGCGCTGGATTACATCCATACATGAACTACGGATTTATTAACTCAGAAGAAGCCGCAAAGGTTAACCCAGGTTCAAACTAATGAATCCAAGTTATAGTCAGTGTCCTACAAGTAATGT